>Ga0179593_1303205_pt1 | contig 12437 bp, 12 predicted proteins | sample CZODoug2_1_08_16_FD_185931 | JGI IMG/M metagenome (GOLD analysis project Ga0179593, IMG submission 185931) | Vadose zone soil fungal communities from Angelo Coast Range Reserve, California, USA - CZODoug2_1_08_16fungal (PacBio error correction) | ecosystem: Environmental > Terrestrial > Soil >...
AAAAAAAGAGGAAACAAAAAAGAATGATGCGAAAGCAACAGGGTCAAAAAAAAAAATGGGAACCCGCAAAAGTCGAAGCAAGGCGAAATGCTGGTGCGAGGTAGGTGGCGCGGAGCGCGTGGCAAACGAATACCGAGGCAAGAGTCTTCGCATTCGAACTCGGCGAAACCGCGCGGCTAGTATGCCGACGCGCAAGGTTAAAAACGAAAGACGGGGGGGGCCGGGGGGGGATGGCTGGAAGGGGGGCCAGAGATTAGGACTACTTTCGTTAGGAGACAAAAAGCTAATCCGTAAAAAAGGCACAGAAGCATTATTAAACAAAATACGTCTTGGGGAAAAAAGGACGAAGGGACGAAACAATTTCATAATAAGAAATCACTCCTCGACACGGCATGGAATCCCGAGGGAACTTCTAAAAAAATGTCATCCGAACTAAACAACATCAGCGAAATCTCAGGAGCCGGCAAAGCGCCAATAGGATAGACACTGCAGAAAGGACCTCCCTACGATCCGCATAACGGCATAGGGGAACGGAGGTAAGTCACTTTGATAGTAACATCGTGCGACAGCCAAATTGTGAAACACAGTATGAGAAGGTGTGAACCAAATATACGGTGGACTTGGAGCTTGACCCGTTGAATACGTGAGAACAAACGTATTAATAGCGCCCGACCCCAAAACCTGCGCAGCCAGAACGGGGGGGAAAAGGGCGCAGGCCCGATCTGGGCACAGGTGAACTTTGAGGCACCGTTTGCCAGAAAAACGCAGCGGGAAAAGGACCCCAAAAATGGCAGTGACAACCATGACCGGGCGCACGGGGGGGGGGCGTTCGGTCCCCGACGAGAAAGGGAAGTTCGGAGCAGCAGATAATCGGGGTGGGATGGACTGGATGCTTACTTCAACTAAGGACGAAGGTTAAAAAAGTTTCCTGGAAAAGGTAACCTCCCTTGCACAAATCCAAGTTAATCAAAAAGGAAATTCAATGCGAGGCGTCGCAAAAAAGATCTAAAAAAAACAACAAGCGGTAGGAAAAAAAGAAAGGGGCTCAGGAAGCGTTGAGTTCCTTTGGGGTAAAGTTTGTTCAAGGCAGGAAGAGGGGTGCGAAGACCATCGGGGATTCGAGAGCAAGTAAAAGCAACGAAAACGAAACTTAAGGCGCCTACCGGCCAGAGAATCAGTAACGCCCCAGACGAACGGTCAAATGGGGGCGTCCAAACAAAAGTTCAGGCGCGCAGGGGTCCAAACGGTGAAGATGAATGGTGCGCTCCGGCGGGCAGAATCTCCAAAGTTTCGGACGAAAGGCCAACAGGGGGTGGTTATGCGACAGTTGTCAATCGAAGAGTTAGCGACAACTACCAAGAATAACGCCGGGGAGGGGAATGGGCGGGCCTTGACGGAAAAAATGGCTTCGGCCTGAGGGGACAGAGCATGGGGAAACAAGAAGAAGGTACGTTGGAGGCTGGACATGAAAAGGTAGTTTATTGTCTGGGACTCTGCCGTGAAAGAAGGGCGCGTAATTGCTCGGGAGGGAGCGGAGTCTTTTGCAAGCCCGCACAAAAGAGAGAATATTTAAAAAAAAATCAAACTTGAGAAAAGCAGAAAAAAGCCAGCCCTGGCGGGAGAGAAACTGGAAGAGGCATTTAGGCAAGCAGAAAAGCGCGTCCGGCCTATGGCGACGGGCGGGAAAAAAAAGAAAAACAGCTGGTAAAGACGTGGGCTTAAAGCGCTAAAGACGAAAAACTACCCAAGAATCCTTGTGGGGAGGGATGGAAAACGTCGACTTAGAGAGGTTAAACGGGAAACGGCTATCTTCAACAAAAAAATTCTTGATAAATCGACAACCTCGGCAAAAGAAAAGGGAGTTGGGGTAGGTCCGTATAGATGGACAACATGGTAATGATCAAGCGACTGAATTGGTAAGGAAGCAGGGAATAGAAAATCTAGGGAAAATCAAGTTTACGTGGGAAAAAGGCAGCCGGTGTGAGGTCAGCGGAGAGAAGACACGGTAATATCAAAGGAACTTTCTTGTTTCATTAAAACACGACGGCGGAAAGCATACCTAATGCCGCGACGAGACTAGGAAAAGCGCCAGATTGAAGTGCGATGGGCGGTGGGAGGGGCCACACCAAGCTCTTGTCAAAGACTAGCCGGGATTGCGCAGGGCTGCGAGGCGTCGTAGGAGGGGGGGATGGTGTGGAACCGGGATAAGAAAAAAAACCCTCCACTACGCATCGGGGGGCCTCAGTGCCGACGGACCGTAGGGTCCTTAAAAATTGGCGGAGGGGGAAAAGGGAAAAATCACTTCCTTATCCTATGGGCAGAGACACGATGTCGTGCGGCTTGAAAAATCCGTTTAAAAAAAAGTGAAAGAAGTTGCGATATATCAACGCAGACATAGCCCACGCTTCCGATTGAGGAAAGACCAAAAGGTATGACTCTCGGCACAATGGACAGCCAATCAAGAAAGCTGGACAGAAGGGTGGGGAAGTCGTAGTGAACCAGGTTAAAAATTATCGAAACCGCCGTGGCGGAAAACGACAAAGGACAAGGTCCATGTTAACCAGATTAGGGTCAAGTTCCAGAATAACAAGAAGGGGCCTAAAGTTCTCAACCGGGGTACAAAGCATTCTTGCTAAGGACACTTAAGCGATATTAGGGCAAATGAAGTCAAGCGGAAAGTCATGAAGGCCGCGCTGACGGTTTCGAAAGGAGGATTCCGGCGTTTAAGGGTCATCGTACTTAGGAGGAGAATGCGATCGGGATGAACGGGTAAAAAGATGCAAGGGAGCGAGGTTGAAAGTATGCTAGGGGGTCCAGCGTGAGAGAAAAACAATTCTGGACGACAAGGATCGATATTTTCATGACCGTTGCAGGTACGGGGGCCCTGGTCCGAGAAGGCAGCTCAGAAAGGGAATTGGGGGAGAGGGGAATCCTTTTTCTTCGGAATGCCTTGAATGCCAATAAAAGAGGTTTAAAATACAATTACCACCGCGCAATGGAAAAAATTAAAAAGCATTACGTCACGATCTTTCCTGTGATTCCTCACGGGGGAGATCTGACCAATTCAGATGGGAATTACGTCAGGCGGTGGGAAAAATCGTGGAGTGCAAAACGGGGGGGGGGATTGGAATCTACTTAGAAAAGGTGGGAAAAGTCCGGGTTACACGATGACGAAAGAACAAAGAAACAGAATGCTTCGAAAAGGGGGAAGGAAAAACGAAGAACGGGGGATGCCAAACCCTATAGATGTTTCCTCGACTGAGGCGCAAAAAGGGAGGAAATGAATCTCTCGCGATAATGATTGCCGCGCAAAATCGGGTCGGGGTAAAGGGGGGCCACAGGGTCTAAGGAAATGATAAGAAAGGGCGGAGGGAAAAAAAAAAGTCGAAGACGGGCTGATACCGGGAGTTAAAATTAACGCGGGCCCAGCGATAAGGTCCCGGCGATGACGAATGAGCCAAACTGTGTTCAACCGCGCAAGCTCAGGGAGGACGAACGATACAGGCTAAACCAAAGACGCGCGCGACAAAACGGACACCAACAAGCTTTCCAAACGTCCAGGAGAAACGCCAGGCGGGAAGGACGAGGGAAAGGTTAAAAAGACGGACATTCATCGGAATGGCGGTAGGAACAGAAGAAAAATTTCCACCAAGAAGAATCTCTAAACAAAAACAAAGGAGGAGAAGTAACTCTGAAAGGAAACCCGTCGGGAAAAAAAAAAAGGGTCTAAGGCAGGGCCGCAGAATGTGACAGGAACTCAGTAACGTCGAGGAAAAGAAGTGGGGGTCTTCAGCAAGGGACGCGAAAAAAAAAAGGGCGGTGGCCGGAAAGCAGTTTTTAGAAGTGTAGGGGGACGCAGGGGGGGGGGGAAGCTCGAGGAACACGAGGGGGGGAGTTCCTGGAGAGAAACCAGAAATCGCCATAGCCTGGGGAAAAGCCGGGAAAAGAAATCCGGGAGAAAGGTTTTTTGGTCCTTTGGATAACCGAAAGGGGGCTCGGGAGCTTTCAAAACGGAGGAAAAGTAAACACGACCGGTGAAAGAAAGACATACCGAGAGAGATCAAAAAAGGCAGAAGATCGCCGAATGGATGGAAAAATGAAACGAAGATTACGGGAGGTGGCATAATAAAACTGCCTCCTCCGCTAAGGAATTGGAGGGGCGCGAAGGGGGCAAGTCTGGGGAGGGGCCGAAGGATCGTTTAAACGGCCAAAAAAAAAACTGATGAAAAGGCAGGGGGGTCCCACGATGAAAAATCCCCTAAGTAATTCACAGAGGAGGTGAAGGACAAATAGGAACACTGAAACTTAAATCAGTGGAGAGGGAGTTTCGGGAAAAGGGGGTTTTTGAGGGAGGGGTGGGGGTATTAAAAAGATGCGTTCAGCAGCAGACATTCGAAAAAAGAAAAATCACCAGCAATTGAAGGGAGGGAAGGCGAGGGGGAGGAGGGGCCGTAAATGCAACGGGAGGGGGGAATATGATCGTGAAGTAGACTGGAAAGAAAGATAGAAACGACCGAAACATTGACGCACTGATTAAAACGCGCCTTCAACGGGGTCGCAGTCTCAGGCACTTGGAAAGAACTAATGAAAAAGGCCATACGGAATTACGAGGAGAAACTCAATCTAGTAAAGGAATGGGGGCAGCAATAACCTGGGGTCCATGGAAGTGATAGAAGAGATGTTACAAAAAAAAGAGGGGGGCATAGAAAGTGGGCGACGTAAAAAGAAGAGGGGATAGGCGAACCCTTAACCGAATGCTAAAAGAATTCGCTTTGCAGAGCATCACGAGGTGCTGGGGGGGTTGGAGATAGCCATGATTAGATGTTCGTCCGCTCAGTCACCACAAATAAAGCTGGGGGGAAAGGGCCGGAAAGGGTGTCAGCGCGGGGAGCACCGGTGAGGGCAAGACAAAAAAAAGAAGCGTTGAAATTGGGGAAATTTTGCTCCATTCGAATGCTGCAAAACCGAAAGGAACCAAAGTCGACAAGAAGCAAGACTCGTGGAAAATGCACATTGACTGATGGAAAAAAGTAAAGAAAAGGATGGGTGAAGTGAAAGACGGGGCAGCTTGAATAAGGCAAAAAGTGGGGCGGAGGAATGAAAGGATCTACTTTCTACACAGAAACGACCAAAGAATAACCCAAAAAGGGGGCCAAAATTCCAGGGAGGAGAGTTGGGACTCTGCAGCTCGGGGGGGTGGGAAAGCCCCCCTTCGCAAATTAAAGTGGAAGGTTCCTAAGTGGGGACGGAAGGAGGTCCAGGGGGGAAGCAGAGTTCTCTTCTGTAAGGGCAGCGCAACCTGCAAAAAACGTCTTGGTAGATGAAAAAAGATCTCGCGAGAAAAACGGAAAAAAAGAGAAAGTGCTTTCTCTAAAAAAACGTCAAAAAAGTGGTTGAGATCGTAGAGTCAGGGCTGACGGACAGAGATCGATGTGGAAGTAACCTGAGGGAATAAATCCGATCCGAAGGAAAAGGAAAACAGAGCGTCTGTGAAAAAAGGGGGGGATTTTCAAGTGCGCAAGCAGGTAAATCTGAGGGGGAAGGAACGTGGGCACCAAGGAAGACGCAAAGTCCGTCAAAAAAGGCTGAAGAGTGGAGGACTGCGCTGGGAAAGAAAAAGGGGACACCAGTCTCAAAAAACACAGGCTCCCTTAGATAACAGGCGAGGTAGAAGAAGCTCTTTGTATAGCGGGGGGAGAAATAAGCAGGGAGTTCTACATGACTAGAAGGGGCCTGACGTGGATAGCTTGCCGCAGTGGGAAACGGGGGAATACAAAAAGGTTCGGTGCGGCGAACAAAGAGATAGCGGCGAAAAGCAAGAAGCAAGGAAACCCATCAAGGGGGACAAGCTCAAAGAAAAGACGGTTTCGTAAAAAAAGACAAAAAACATGGCAGACACTCGAACAAAACAGAGGTCAGGGGAAGGGAATTAATCCTTTCCAGAGGCGACGCAATTCAGTTCTCAACACAAAGCTAAGGCAAGCAAAGGATTGACCCGCAGGTAAGACAAAGATGGGAGGGGGGGAAGGCCCCTGCAGGGGTCTCATCTGAGGAAAGGAAGAAAAAAAAAAAGGTCCAAAAGAAGATAAAGGGGGAATAAAGTGAAAGGGCCCTGGCGAAAAGGAATGTGTGTCTTCACCTTTCCTAACGAAAAGAATGGAAGCTCCCCCGGAAGCCGCTACCTTTCCCATCCGCCGATCTCACAGAACAGTGAAAAACCCAGGGGACCAGGTAAATCTCATCAAGGGGAAAAAGTTGATTTAGTGAGGAAAATAATTCTGGGCAATCGAAAGGACGCATCATTATGGAACGAGGGTCCAATGCGAAAAAGGACCAGACAAAGAAAAAATTCGCGTCACGGCCATTCGAAGCAAACAAAAGGGAGAATAGGAAAAGGTGAGCCGGGGCGCGATGGGGGAAGGTTGGGAGGGGAAGTTTGGCGAAAGCGCAGAGAGCTAAGGAAAGGAAAAACGCGAAATAAAATCACGACATAAAGCTACGATCAGCGCCGTGTCAGAGAGGGGGGATCGGGAACGAACAAAAGGACAAAACTTGGCTTCAGGGAAAAGAACAATGGACTTAGCGAAGGTTTTAGGGCAAACGTAGACAAACGAGTTTGGTCAAAGACTTGGAGCAAATCCTTTGATTGGGAAGGAAAGGCCCTGTAGGATTTCTCCATTGACAATAAGGGAAAGCGCTGGCGGGGGCTCACAACGGTTGGCTTGGCCAACTCTTGATTCTTTATGGATTGCTGGGGAATGGGGGGAGATCGGGTGCCATGATGGAACGCGATTTCCGTTAGGAATAAGGAAAAAAAATGTGTAAGTGTCGGCATGCCTGGGTGTTCTTGAACAGGAAAAGGGTAGATCGCAGCACATGTTTAAACTCGGTAGCAGGGGTATGGACTTCGGTTTTCGCGGGGAATTATGCAATGGTTGTCGAAAAAAGCGCTCCCTAAGGGACGGATTGCTGCGTACAAGCGTCATAACGGCACGAAACTTTGAAAATAAACTTGAAGGGTTGCCAACGCAGGGAACGCGAGGAGCTCGGGAGGGACGCTGGGGACAGGAATAAGATGAGACGAGCTGTCGGGGGCGTTCTTGGCATTCCAAGAGTCCGCAATACCCATAGGATGGTGGGAGTCGCGGCGACTTCAGAAGCTTGGAAACCAAGGCAGTAAAGCAGCGTCCCCCGACTTGCACGGAAGCCTGCACAAAGACGGGGGTTCGGAGAGGAAAAAAGGATAACCTTGAGGGGGAAGGGAACAAGAGGGGGGTGTTCAGGAAAAGCGTAATATTCGAGACTAAAAAATAAAGGTTGGTACAGCCGGCCTGGTTGAAGTCGTCGAGCTCGGCAAGAGCATCGGGACAGATCCAACCGAAGTCTTTTCCTGGGGTCAAAAACAACACGAACTGCGTAGACTAAGAGGCGCGAGGGGAGACCAGAAATCGGGAAAAGAAGCCATTTACTTTCGGGGCGGTGGGAGGGAAAACAGAAAGCTTGAAAAGCCACTCGGGGAATGGGACAGCTACGTAGAGGGAAGTGACGGTGTCTGCAAGGCGACGGTATCATCACCCCAAAACGACCGGGATGGTGGGCCCTAGTAAACGCCGAAGATTGGGACGTACCGGGTTCCTGTAGGGGAAAGCAGCTTCTGTTGCAGATTCACAAGGGTCGGAGGGGATGGGCGAAGGGGTGCGTGGTGCAGCAGGAATTAGAAATGCAAAAATAAAGCTCAGGGGGGGGGGGGGGGGAGGGGGGTAAGGGAAAAAGGCTAAAGAAAAAACTACCGCCTAGAGTCCAGAATGGGGGGCTCGGGTTGAGCGCGAATGGTGCCAGGGAAAAGTAGCTCAACACACCAAAAGAAACGCGAGAACGAACAAAGAGCAATTGCGGAATAGAGGGGCCGTTCAATAGCCGAGAAAATATCGGACGTAAGTCGCCAGGAGGGAGACGACGTCGGGCTAGAAAAACAACGTCCATAAGAGAGAAGTTGGCAAGAATGGCAGTAAGAGAAGAATTCAGGCCGAAGTGAAAAAATGTACGACGTCTGTCCGGATTGGAGTAATCGTTGGGGGGATCAAGGAAGCCATCCGACCTTTACGAAGGGTCCAACCCCCCCCACCTAGGTTTTAAAAATCCTCAAGGTCAGGTAGGGCGAATGAAATGGCATGGACATACCCAATAGGGGGCAGGAAGGTGCATGGGCGCTCCATGCGTCGCTAGGGGAGGTGGATCAGGAAAAAATGGGGGGGCCTTTCTCTACTTGGGGTGCAACACAGTGCGGAACAAAGCATCGTTCAAACACCGCACAACTGGAAAAAACAAATTCAAAAGGGAAGGAAAGACATCAAAGATCATGGAAGTCGTCACAGGGGATATCTTGGCGAAAAAGGCAGATGGGAAAAAGGAGAACGTAGTCTTTGGTGTCAGCGTGGCCAGGAATTCTTATTCAAAGTCATGGGGTGTGCCGGGGGAAGGAAAGATGGTGACCGGGCGGCAGGCAGAAGCCTGCCTTGGAATTAAGGGGCGTTTGGGGAAGTGGACCAAAACGACACAAAGACGCGGGTGCAGGAAATGAAGATTGAAAGGGGGGAGAGAGCAGCAAGAGAGAAGGGAAGCCGCGCGAATGAAGGTGCAAGAACAAAAGGTCTTGTAAAGGAATACCGTTCTGTAAGAGGGGAAGCCAAGGCTTCGGTAAAAAAGAAAGACCGGATGGGGGGCAGAGGCGTGGAGACCGGCTGATGTGCCAGCTGTTCCTAATGGGGAATCCAACACTTCGGTGTCCGCTCTAATCAACAGAAAGAATAATGGCGAACTAGCGCGAAGAACAAAACTGGGGGGGCCGCGGCAAACGAAACCACGCCCGCATTTCAACGCCGAAAGGGGTCAAGCAAGAGGAGTTAAAATAGCCTGGTTGGTGGGGGGGTAAGCGACGGAGTTGACACGCAACGGGCTCTCTACACAAAAAAACTGGGGGGAGGGAAAGGGAAAGAAAGAGGTAGTCTGATGGAAAGAAGACTGTCAAGCAGAGGTCCCGAGCTGAAGGGATAGGAAATGGAAAAAACGCGTGTGGTTCGCAAATGGGACGCGGCAACAAACATGTTGCCGGAGAGCTCCAATTTTGCTCCTGCCTATTGTTGTGAAGCAATGAGCGAGGAACAAGGGTTGGAGAGTAAGGAAGCGATCGGGAAACTCTCCTGCGACGCCGCGAAAAGCCGGTATCGACCGTCGGACGGTTTTTTTGAAAACGCAAGGGAAAGAAAACAGGAAAAGGAACGGGAAGTAAAGGACACTACAGTTGACGGCAAAATAATTACCGGAGAGATTCAAATCAACGCCTCAGAGGACAGATCAAGGGGAGGAATGGGCAAAGGGAAAAGATTGGAAGGAGGGGCCTCACCAAAAATACCGAAAAAAAAAGAACTGCAGGCTCGCGAATCGATTTGGGTCAGGTCTGGCCGCCCGTAAAATTGTAACCGAAGGGAAAAAATCTACTAAAGGAAAAAAATAAGGAGGCGCAACCGATAAACCAAGCCGAGGAATTCGTCTGATTTGGCGAAAGGCACGTAAAACAGTTAATAAGAGTGACGGAGCGTAATGGGGGTTCGTGCGAGGTGGGGGGTAGGGGAAAAAACCGAGGTTCGCACGCACCTATTAAAGAAAAAAACGAGGAAACCAGCTCACCTGGCAGAAACCGCATCGGAGTGTCCATGTAAGCGGGAAAGACTGCAGAAATGGGGAGGAGACGTGAGCGAATGGAGTGAACAACACAGCGAAAGGGAAATACAGATGCAAAACACTCGGCAAGAGGCCTTTGGAGAAAAAAGGGTCCCGTCTTCGGGCGCCGGATACATAGTGAAAGATGAAGCTGAAAAAATAAGAGAATCGAAGAAACCTACAAGCGAGGGGAAGAAAGGACGCCCCGCGTAAATCTGTCAGATAAAAGAGAGAAGAGACGGTTGTACTAACAAGAAGGAGCGGGACCGGGGAAAAAGTTCGCCTGAACTACGAGATGTGTAAATGGAACCCGGTACTGAGGATCAAGAGTTGCGTTTGTACGCGCACCTGAGGGGCTGGTGGTTCTATCTCGGAGCACTGTTAGGAAGGAAATCAGACGCTCGAAAAAAAAAATCGGGAAAAAGCTGAATAGTCGAAGGGATTGTAAGGGGGGAAGCGCGGAGGCCCTTTTGGGTTTGACAAACCGAAAACAGGAAGCGTTAAGGATGGGCGGGGGGGAAAGTGGGCGCGATGCGGCGGGAACCAAACAAGGCGCTCAAACGCAGAAACAATCGTGGAACTCTGCAAATACGGAGAACGCGGGGTATCGACGGAAAAAGAAGGGAAATGGAAAAATCGGGCAGAGCCGGCAAAGAGAGAAACAAGCAGTTGTTGGAGGGAAGGGATTATTCAGAACCTCGGAGATTGCGGAAAAATCACTTCAATATCTACGACGAAGAGAAGAGACAATTCATACGGAGGGGGGGAGCGGACGTCAGGGTTGTGGGACCCACCGCCATCCAAAATTAAATCCAAAAAAGTACGGCGAGGTGGTCCTAGAGACTGTCGAGGACAAGAGAGGGAAAATGGTGAGAGGGGGAGGGGGGGGGAAAAACACAACAAAGGGGGGAATAATGAGGGAAACGATTAATGAACGCGCTCGTAGAAAGAAACAAGGAGCGCAAGGCTGGATCCAAACGGAATTTGTGAGAGAGAGGAGAGCGGACCTATTAAACAGACGGGGTTGAGCATGAAAAAAGATGCGATCAAAGAATCCAGAAAAATAAGGGGGTATTGGAGCGAGCCAGCTTTCTGAAAATGGGAAAGAGCCTTTTCCTTCGGGGGGCAGAACGGGGGTAAATTCCGATTGACGAACAAGGCGCCAAAAAACATGAGTGGTATGGGGGTGGATCGCGGGGGAGAAAAAAGAAAGCGAAAAATCTCGTCTCCGGGGTGAAAAGGCGAAATCGCTACGAACCGAAGCGTTTATGAAGAGCACAGGCAAATTGAACGGAAAAAGGGGACGGGAGGGGTGGGGAGAGGGTCAAAGGACGGAACTCATGAAATTTCGCGGGCGAAAAAAAAAGCAAAATATAAGCGACGCAAAGAGAACTGTAAGCCAAAGGCTACTTTGCCACCGCACCCAGTCGTTCAGAAAATAAGCAAGAAAGCAGATCTACAAGCCTAGGGAGGGTTCAGGAGCGTTGCCAGGGCCAAGCCGACGACAACGGATAGGAGCTGGAAAGAAAATACAAGAGGAGGGGAAGAACCAGGCATTGAGGGGTGGAAACCGAAAGGTGAAAGGGAGCGCACCTAAAAACAAAGGTCCGGAGACAACTGGAGGAGCAAAGGACAGCTAAAAATATTGGAAATCACAAAGGGTGAGAACAACCAGAAGACAATGTAACAAAAACCTCTGTCCGGGAGACATGACGGGGCGCACTGGGGCGTTAAAAAAAAGCTGGCAAGGGGCAGCAGAAGAGAGCGTTCGTTTTCGTAGTAGGACGGAGAACTCGAAAGCAATCAGTCGGTTTGGCATTAGTCCCCCTCGTGAAAGCCGACGATTAAATGCCCAAGGGAAGAGACGCGTCGGCCAGAGTCTGGAAAAAAAAAAACACAAAAAGGGAGGGATTAAAGATAGGGATAATTGGGAGACCGAGCTAGGGGATTTAATGTTGTTTTAAATGGGTGTGGCTTGAGGGGAGGCAAGGGAACAGACTGAGCTGCGTCTATATAAGGAGCATCAAAGAAAAAAAACTCTGCGGCAGCAGAAATTTGTGCCAGCGGTCTAAACAGCGCGGTCACGAAACCGAAAGAGGGAAAGGGTGACTGAAAAGCCGCGGCAAAAGGGGTGAAGGACAATTGGGGGGCAAAAAAAAAAACTGGGGACTGAACTAGGAAATATTCTGCCAGGGCCACAGGTTCAATCAGGTTGGCGCTGCGGGGGCGAAGGGTGAAAACGAATGGAGGCGGGAAGGGGGATGCTTGGATTGAAATGCTTCTGCCATTAGGAACGAGGGAGGAGTTCAACACAGAATGAGGAGTGAGCGTGCGGTAAAGTCTTCAGGCCAGGGGGGGCAGGGAAGCGTCACAAGTGGAAAAAAAGACGCGGAATAGGCTGAGGGTTTTGGCGAGTTGGGCTTGCGACCGCCCGAAAAAAGGGGCTCCAAGGGACCGGTGGCGCCAAAAGCATAAAGCCAGCCTTTCGAGGAAACTTAGCGGGGGGGGAGATCGGAACTCAAAACGAGACAGATTGAGGACCGGGAAAAAAAAACGCTTATCCAGCAAAAGTTTCGAGGGGTGTTAAGAAGCGCTCCAGCGACAGAAAAGAAAAAAGAGAATTAAGGGCGAGTCGCTTCGGGGGGGGGGAAGAGGCCAACGCGACTTGGCGAATCGGAACCCAGGAAGAAACCGAAAAGAAGACGGGCAAGGAACGG
>Ga0179593_1306820_pt1 | contig 12437 bp, 13 predicted proteins | sample CZODoug2_1_08_16_FD_185931 | JGI IMG/M metagenome (GOLD analysis project Ga0179593, IMG submission 185931) | Vadose zone soil fungal communities from Angelo Coast Range Reserve, California, USA - CZODoug2_1_08_16fungal (PacBio error correction) | ecosystem: Environmental > Terrestrial > Soil >...
GCTTTTCGGAATCGTCCGCGTCGATTTGTGTGACCGATGATTTTCTCATCTCGGCTGAAACGGGGCCCAAGAGTAAGGGATCGGGATCCAGCTTGTAAGGAGCCTTGACTCGTAGGCTGAGTAACGCGTTAGGAAAAACTGGGAAATGCCCCAGGGAAGGGGAGGTAAGAAGTCTTCTTTACGTATATAGACTTCACTTGGGGGGGCCCGCCCACAACCCGCGCTTCGTTTTTGAAAGAAAGGAGGAAGGAAAAGCCCAAAAAAAAACGTCGTGTCTCATATGCAAGGAAAGGGGGAGGACAGCAAATGTCCCTACGAGGGATGAAGTCAATCGTAATTTGTTAAGGGTACTCCGCTGGGGAATCAAGGAAAAAGAAAATGAGAAAACAGCGTGATGAATTAAAAATCAATACTAACAAAAAAACGAGCTGGGACCTGCGGGAAGGGAAGAAGAGGGGAGGATCCGCTCAAGAACGAAAAGAAAAAAAAAAGGGATGAGCAAAAGACACCATGTTCAGAAAAGGTCCGTGGTTCCGAAAAACACGGAGGGTCACCGCTAAAAGCAGTACTCAAGAATGCGGGTAAAGTGGGGGGGAGCGTGAAGTCAAAAGATGTGCCGGGGGGGTTAATAAGAAATGGGGGCCCGCGACGAGAAACCCGGTGGCACGAGTGTAAACGCATAGAACTTTCAAACTCGCCGCGGGAAAACGTGCTCAAAGGAGATCACCGATGCGAGGGGCACAAAAAATCAAAACACGAGAGGTGCCGGGTGGCAGATGGAAGACAGGGTCCGTTTTAAGGGAAACGACTGGCAGGCGGCACACAAGATTTGAAAAAAGAACGGCCAAATGGGGGGATAGATAAAAAAATCAGTACCAGTATCGCCAAAGGAAAAAGGGCGGAAGGCAAGAAGAAGTCTTCATCGAAAGCGTTACAACACGGTCTCAACTAAGGGGACACTGGAAATGAAAGAAGGAGGGTCTCAAAAGGCGGATTTATAAAAAAATCACGCCCGCCGGGGGACCGGGAATCGCCGAAGAGGATTTGGTTGACCCAGCGTGTGTTGTTTACTACGAGAGGGGGAGCTGAGAGGGAAAAAAATGCCAAGCAAAAGTCAAAAAACTTACCATGGGTCAAGGGGTTGACCCAGCAAGCGGGAGACACAATTCGAAAGGCACCGGGCCGATCGAATCAGGAAGGGGAAGAAGGGAATGTAAAAAAAGGGATTGAGTGTAGCGAGGCCCTATCGGCTTTGACTGGCTGGGCAAGAACCCGGAAAAAGGCCAGGTGAGAATTGACCTTAATAGTGGGTGTGGTTCTACACTATAAACCCAAAAAAACCAGTTGGAAGAGAACAAGGCGGAAGGGGAGAGTTCGCAAAAAAATCACGGGAGACACCGAGCCGGAACGCTTCAGTGGCGGCGGGAAAGACGGCGCGTCAGCCAACAACGGAATACAGTCACGGCAGCGTCATATTAAAGGAAATCCGGTTTGACTTAAAGAAAAAAAGCGTCTCTGCAAACTTATCTGTTAAGGAACTGAAAAACCGGGTCAATTTGGGACCCGAGAAGCGTTAGTACCCAGGATCAGTACCAAAAGAGTCTGCTCGGATTACGCGGGGGTATATCAGGCGCCTAGGAAACAAAAAGGGGGGAAAGGTAAGTCCACTTGATTTTAGCGACATACCGGCAAAAAAAATCCTGCAAAAGCATGGGAAAAAGACCTGCTGTCTTCCGAGAGAATTCGAAAACCATCGGCAAACATTTGAAACTCAATGCGTGAATAAAAGAGAGAGACGAGGATTTCACCCGACCAAAGAAAAGGAAAATCGAAGAAAGTCCGGAGAGCGGAATGTAGTCGGCTCAACGCCCAGAAGAATCGTTTTCGCAAAGAGAAACATTGTCCAAGGGTCAAATAGGGTCGGAAAAAAACTGAGAACGAGGGGTAAATGGCGTGGGGGGACATTTTCTACTACTGGTGGAAAGGAAGGGTGTCGCCAAAATTGAAGAGACTGGGGTGGGGGGGTACCGAAAGTCATTGCAACCGAATGACCGCTCAACTTTTCTGGGAAAAGAAAAGAAGAAAAAGGCCGTTTCGGGCGGGACTATCAAAAATCAAAAAGAAAAAAATCGGGGGATTTCGGAACATCGCGGGAAAGGAATTTCATTAAGACGGATTAGACAGGGGGCAATATCGAAGAAAGAACGGATTGAAGGTACACTCCATGGAACATCTGGAGCCGTGACAAGCACGAGAAAAAGAAAGTGGGGGCGCACCTTCAAGGAAAATATTTGGGAAAGAAAAAAAAAAAATCTCCGTGGGCAGAGGGAAGGTGAGGCAGTGTTCAGTAATTACGAGCAAGGGAAGATCGCTCACAAAAAGAAAAGAGATCCTCGTGCTTCGTTAATTGAAAACTGCCTGGCACAGGAAAGACACACGGTAGTAAAGATCCTCCCGGGAACTCTGAAAGAAAAAAGCACCGAAAATTGGGTGGGGAGAGGCAGAAAGGGCTGCGAGCTGTTTGCCGGCTGAGTGGATAAGGAATAAGCGGAAGATATAGTTTGCCGTTCGCAGAATGAAAGAGGGATACCGGGGGAGAACGCAATTGAACGCCGCTGCGTTCCAGCTAGTACGCAAAATTGTCCGAGTTCGGAAAGAAGGGACGGCCACATCGTCCGATGTCAATTCAAACGTTCGGCAAAAATGGGAGAAAACGGAAGGTACACAGGAGGAAAAAAAAGGAATGTTAAAAAAAACAAAAAGCTAGCTCAAAAACAGGGGTGGCACTGTTTTTTTCCAACGAAGGATCGGAAAGAAAAGGTGGCCAAGAGGAAAAAGAGAATGAACGGAAAAAGGGGAAAAATTACCTGTTGCAAACAGCCAATGCGACAGGAAGGAGAGGGGACATTGCTTGTCGTGCGGACACAAGAGCAAGAGCAGGACCTCCGGGTAGAAGTAAAATGGGGGTTCCGGGGGGAGGGACGTTCGGAAAAAGAGCTACAGGGAAAAAAATACAACATGGGAAATGCGGAGTGGGGGTTTCAAGGGGATTCGATAAAATCAAGTGAAAAAGGGGACCAAGCCGTGGAAAGAGAAGATAGAACCCAGACGAAGGGGGAGCTCAAGTAAAAAAAAAGGTACGGGTACAACGAATTGACAAAAAATGGAGAGAGGAAAAAAGGCCTCACACCACAGGGGGGCAGGTTGAAACAAAAGAAAGTGATTTACAAACTGGTAATGTACGAAACTGTGAACGGGATTGCGGGGGGGGGAAAGTCGCAACTTAGGCACGAAATCACACAAACGGCTCCGTTGTCACAGCCGCCCGCTGCCGCGCTTATGATAGACCTGGGGACCGAGGTAATCCGCCTGGTGTTCGAGAAAACTGGGGGGACGGATCGTAAAAAAACCGTAAAAAGTAAGGGCAAAGCTCCACACCGAAGTTCCGAAAAAAAGAAGAGAAAAAGACACTACACAACCGCAGGCAAAGGTGGCTGGGCCACTAAACCGGTTTTGCTTGAAAAACGAGGGTGTGCAAGGTAATCCCGTTTCTTTATAAAACGGCTGGGGCACACCAAGACACAGGAATAAAAAAGGAAGGGGCCGGGCTGCGCACCTATGTAGGACTCAGAACAACCGTAGAGTTCGTAAACACAAAAAGGAACTCGGAAATCCAAAAGAGTCTCTCGGAAAAAATAAAAGGCGGAAAGGAATTTTACCGTGGGAGGGGTAAATCTCAAAAGCCTCTACCAATCCGTCTGGTCGAAAAAGAAGAGTTGAGAACACAAAGAAAACTGCTGTTAACGAGGGCCGATGAAGCTGCTTGCAACTCTCTAAACGCGTAATTATGATACGATGAGAAGACTCCAAGGGCCAGGGGAAGTTTTACGTAAAAAACCTCAAAAAAAAGAAACCTCTTCAATCTCCAACAACAAGCGGAAGGAGATGCCGCACTCGATCTGGAAAAATGCCCCATCGGAAGAGCGCTGAGAGACGGCTTGAGAACGTACCGGAGAAGAGGACCGGTGGGGAAGTTAACTCGGGCACAAGGGGTGAGCGGGACGCGGCACCAAAAAGGAGGTACTAAGGGTATTCAACTGCTTAGGAAAATAAAAGAACCTGCAAAACCATCGTAGATTGCGATACAGCGCTCGAAATAGTGGGTGTACCGGAAAAGGACTTAAGAAAATGACGTGCGCAGGTCTTAGGGGAAGGGAGAAAGTTTTGCTTTGGAAAAGTGATCAGAAGGGAGAAACAGAGTTGTTCCCCGAGTACGCGCAGGTTCAAATGAGTCGACTGGGGGATAGTTGAAACACCGATAGGAGGTCATGACAAAATCTTCTGCTCATGAGGGGGGGAAGGGTGCTGGAAAAGGCGAAGAAAAGGAACATTTTAACGATTGAGTAAAAGGACGCACGTAGGGGCAGTTGCTGAAAGCCATAGACAGAAAGGAAGCTTGACGGACAACGAAAAGATCGTCTTTTCAAGAAGGGGGGAAACAAGAATTGAGATGGTTGGGTGTGCGGGCCACGGGGATGCGATATAAAGAGAAGAAGACAAGGGAAAGGACAGGAGGTGGCGAAAGGAACCACCAAGTGTGAAGGGGTAGAAATACAGGCTAAATCATGAGGTTGAAAAAACAACATCATTGGATCTCTCAGTTCCGATATATCGCGTAAACTACAGGGAGCCAACAAAAAAGAGAAAGATGAACAAAAGCCTCTCGACTCAAAAAAAAGATAAGATGGGGTTTCGTCATCGCAAAGGGGCAAAGGGGGAGAAGATTATTTTAAGAGGAGAAAAAGACGCCACTTCATTCGGGAGCCAAATGTACCGCTTGACGGGAACGAAGGGGTAGTCTACTTCCAAATCGTTGGGGCTGTGGTGGGGGGGAGGGCAAAAAAGCCTTTTCACCGGCCTCCATGGCAGGGAGGAGAAGGCTTCTGAATATTCGAAGGAAACAAGGTGGACCCTACACACAACCCGAAGAATCGTTGGGGAACACTTCGAGGAAACCTCGAGAAGTCGGCTGACTGGAGTCATCAGCTGAACATGCTTCAGCAACGGGGTTTCAAAGAGGCGTGCTGAAGGAAAATCGGGAAGGTGTTGCTTAAATCAGCAGCGGGGGAAAAAGCATAGGAAAAAGGATGAGAACAATTCGTGGAATTCTCAATAGGGGGCATATAAAAAAAAATAAAGAAACAGTGGGGGACCTGAGCGGGAAGCCTGTGGTAACCGCTGTGAGGATAAAATGAATTCCAAAAGTAAAAAAAAAAGACGTGCTAGGGGAGGATCGGACGCAAAACTTCAGGTGGCTTTAAGGGACGTGGTAAAAAAAACCAACGCCTTAGACCGCAGCGTAGAGAGAAAAGACGAAGGGGAGGTACAAGTGGTTTGGCTCGTGGAAGTCATAAGCCATCCAGAGGGTGGAAAAGAACCGTAACGATTGCCCGGCCGTGTTGGGTTAACATAGAAGATACAACAAAACAGGGGTAACAGAGTGTAAAACTACGAAAAGGTAAACCTAAGAGAAAGCCAATTAAGGGTCCTCCGGAAAGAGATAAAAGCGGGCGATGGGAATAGAACTCTACTGCCAACATGAAAAAAACAAGTGAAGCGGTAACGGGGGGGGGTCAGAAGTTTCGTGGTTCCTGGCGCACACTATCTTTCAGCATGGCCTCTTAAAACGGCAAACACTAACTATTGCCGGGGGATGGATTCTAATGAGAGCATCAACTTACAGTCCACCATCGCCATAAAATCTGTAGGGTTCCCTAGAGAAGTGGATTCATAGCAACAGTAGGGAAAAAGAATGGCTTGGTGAGGAAATCAAAGTGTCGGAATCATGGAAAATTTGTAGAGGGAGGTTTAGAGCATACTAGGTAAATAGGGGAGAAGCACGGGAAGTACCGTCCCTCGCGAAGACGCTTTGCTGTCACCGAGGGGCGTGGTTGTTTGACGAACGATGTTAGGGGGGCCACAGCCCCTGCAGAGATTTCCACGAGAAACTCTTCGTCCAGGGAAAGGTCAAAGCAGCTTTACTCCTAAAAAGGTTCGCAAGGAAAGGCGCGATCCAGCAAATGATTGGGACAGCCGCCAGATTCAGAGGAGGGGAGTGGAGGGGCCCGAATTAAGGTGGGTACCCCTAAGCACCGCTTACTGCCAGTGAAGGGGGGGACCTTAATATTAGGGGGGGGGTACTTGACGCCCGAGAACTGCCCAATACCAACGTGATAGGAAAGATCTGAGGGGGAAGTAATACATCATCGCGCGACAGCGGCGAATTTAAAAGGAAGGGGCGCTGAATTGAGAGGGGCAAATGCGAAACCAACAACGAACCAGAAGTTCACGGAAAGGGTCGTTTGAATATCGACCTGGGGAAAAAGATGAGGCGGGAGAATTCACCTTATAGTGGAGGTCGTGATTTCCTCTCGAAGGGGGGAAACCGAGACAAAACGCGTGAGGACCAGCATAAGGACCGCAGTGAAGAAGGCAAAAAAAAGGTGAAGGGGTATCTTCCCGTAAGGCCAGCTGGGGGATCATGGAAGAAATGAGTTTGGGCAAATAAATCCCGGAAAAAAAAAAAACTCCTGAAGTAAAGAATGGGAAAGAATCGGGTTCTTCCCGAGAGAGAAAGGAGAAGAAAAAACATGAAGCAGGAGGCAGGTATAAGGAGAGTCCATTCTAGCGTGAAAACAGAAAAAGTCAAGAAGGGAAAAAATCGAAGGCCTTCCGGAATGAGGTAAAGTAAGTGTCGGGATCAACTCGAAGAACATAGGTTCGCAGGAGGGAAAAGTTTCGTTACACGATAAGGGGGCGTAAACCAAAAATGACATAAGGGAGAGAGGGTTTAATGGCGGGGTTCACAGGGCCTCATGGGAGGGTTAAAAAATGGGAGTTGGGAAAAAAGGGAAGATGCCTGCCGAACGGGAAGGTGTGCACTTGCAAGCCGAAGGGGGGGAAGAAGTTAGGGAAGAACTCCGAAAAGACGTATGAAAGATGGTAAAGCAGAGGCCGCGGCTGGAAAGAGTGTAGGAGGTCGAACATCCGGGTATGAAAATGCTTAAGAAAACTTATTAAGACATCGGCTTCGTGCAGCGGAACGGATGGAAGTAAAATACACGACAGGAAAAATCTCAGAAGCCAGGAAAAGAAAACGAGAAAATAAATTGCGAAGGAGGGTATTTCAAAAAGAGTTTTGTCCACGAAGAAGACCTCTTTATACCGGGGCGATGGTAAGGGGGACGTGAAGGGGAAGGCGAAGAAAGCAGGAGGGAAAGAAAAACAGAAAACAACGGAGAGGATGGGGGGAGAGAGATCCGGCGCTTCGGGTACTGAACACCTTGAATTATTCAATCTCACACTTTATAACAGAGTACGCGACGTGAGGGAAAAAAAGGGGAAAGAACAAGGAAAATGCGCATTGGGGATGAGTCTCAGTCGTAAGGCGGAAGGAGTGGGAAGGATGGGTGTACCCAATACTGGTCACTCAGGAAGAGTATAGGGAATGGGGGACCCTGATACAGTCCAAAACGGGGACAACGGTAATACCGTCATGGGGAGGGAATCCACCTACCTTTTAGCCGCAAGCTGCGGTACAATCGGACTCCGAAACTTACGGTAGTCGGGAAAGGTCAGAAATGGGGGAGAAACACTGGGGGGAATTCATTGAAAGGAGCCGGCCTCTTAAAAAAGGAGAAAAATTCACAGGGAAACAACTTATGCTAAAAAAGTTAAACACCAAATAAAGAATCAGAGAGGCCACGGGTGAGGTTTTTTGAAAGACTGAGACCCACATAGAGGGGGAAGAAAAAGGGTTGCCCATAGGTCTAGAAACCTAAAAGGTAGTTCAAGTGGTTGTTCTGTTGTGGACGGGAACGGCGGGGCGGGCGTGGGCCAAAGAGAGAGGGCCAAGGAAAAGATTTGTAATTTATGGAGGTGCGAGGGGGAAAGCCCGCGCTGAGAAATCCCTCTCCTCGGAGTATACAAAGAAGAGGAAGCATGGTAGGAACGAGGGAGACTTCGAAATTCGACCGCGATGGTAAAGAAAAAAAGCGGGAGGGGAAACATGCGGGAAAAAGGGAAGGGAGGGGGTTGGGGAAGGGGACGGGAGAAATCGAAAGGGGGAATTAAAGGGGACAAGCACGAAGGCCAGGCGAATAGAAGACAAAGATTAACTGTTCGAAAAAACTCAAGGCATAAACTTATTGTCCATCCGGGGGTAAAAAAAGATGAGAGAGGGGTGGGGGGAAGAGGCGAATCGGGACGCCAGAAAAAGAGCAAACGGGGTAATGGGGAGAAAAGAATAAACAAGAGTTTCAAACTGTAAAAGTGGAAATTATGAAAAAGGAGAAGCGAGAACTGATTGAGGGGGGTGCGAACTGAGAAGAGGTCACTCGCAAAGAAGAGGAACGGGCTCAGTGTAAAGAGAAAAGGGAAGACGCGGAAGGGAGGGGAGACCTTACCTGAACACGATAAGGATGTGAATCAGACGGGGGGCTTGGCAGGATCGTCCGCAACAAACCTGCACTCTAATAAGGGTCCCGAACAAACGCAACCCGGAAAGCAAGGGTATTGAGCTTGAGGTTCCAGACCTCGATAAAAAGCAATCCAAAGATCAAGAAATTTGGGCTGAAAAGTACCTATGGTCTGGGGAAAAAGGGGAGACGAAAAGAAGTTTCGAGAAATGGGGGCAGTCCTACCCATTTATATTAAGATAGGAGGAGGGCCTGGAAAGTAAGCATTCTTTGTCGGAGAAAAGGGGAAAGACAAGTAGAGTACTTAAAAACGCACTCTGGAAAGGCCAAATCCTAGTCGAGAGGGAAAGAACCAGGACGGATTAGGAGAGTTTCAAACAGCGTTAGACTAACTCCGATACAAAGAAAAGGAACGGGGATCAAAAATGAATGGGAAAGTGAAAAAAAAGAAACACAACGCAACTCTGGGGGCGCGGGCAGAAAGGGGCTGTCTTAAGAAACCCCAGTGGTAGATTTAGGTGGAAATTCCGAAGGTCAAGGTCTTCGGCCTAAGGAAGAGGAAACCAGGCCGCGGGATGGTTACCAGATTTTAAGAGTCAGAATGGAAAGAAGGGGAAAAAGTCAATTGAAAAAAGTACCAAGAATTCGCAAGTAACAAAAACGGGGCAAGACTAAGCACGGGGAAAACATCTTGTGAGGATATAGCGGACATGAAAGGGAAAGCGTACAATAGCCTGGCGTAGATGAATTGGAAAAGAGCGGAAACCTGCTGGCATAGGGGAACATTGGAGCCGATAAGGTTTGAAAAGCTTGTGGATAACCAGGTTTATACTTAGCAGGGCACACAATAGGTAACGCCACTTCGCACCGGGAGTAAATGCCTAGGAAGAACAAGAACACAAAGGGAACAGCCAGTCGTAGAAAAGGTCTATAAGAAGATGAAAAGAGCATGGAGCGGGGGAGGAACCCGGACTTAAGAAAGGGGAAGTCAGTCGGATTTCGTGAAGAGAAAAAGGAATTGGTGGGAACTTTTTTAATGGACGTTCAAGAAGCAGGGGATATAAAAGAGGTGTGAAAACTGAGTACCAGCTTAGAGGTTAACAAATGAGAATCGGGGGGACCCAACCCATAAGAGGAAAATTAAAAGAGGGGGGACGGGATAATTCAGGGTTTCATAGGAGGAAAGAATGGCGTCTCTTACACAAAAAAAAGTTAAAATGGGAAGGATCAAGGAACTGAGGGCATTTAGGGGAAACAGCGGGTCAAGAAGGCCGAGGAGAAAAGCGCATTGGATGAGGGGGAAAGGTCCTGACGATGGGAAGAGAAAATGCGCCGGTGGTTGGCGGGCAAGGGAGGCGATAGATAAGAGAGTACAAAAAACGGGAGCAGGGGGAAAATGATGGGGGGGAGAAAACCAAAGGGGGGGGTTGGGGAAGGAAAAGACTAAATACTCAGGAAAAGAGGTTTTTGGGTGCTTAGTGTAAAGATGATCGCACGAGAGAGATTTGCTCTTTGCTCGCCAGTGAAGGAGATCATAAGATAAAAAATAACGGAGAAAACATCGGACAAATCGACTATTAAAAACGGAGATAGAAGAAAAAACAACTGGAAGGAATAGAAGAAAGGCCTGGGTCGTAAGACGGTAAAAAGGGAGCGGTGTGTGTAAGGTGATTTAAAAGAGAATCTCGGAAATGAGATACGCCAATGAGGAAGAAAATCGGCCTCTTTACAACTGCCTCGGAAATTTACGCCGTGGGCGAATTCGATTTAGGGGTGAGGGAAAAAAAACCTTTTGACAAAGGGCCGGAAGGGACTGTAGGAGGACCTGATGACTGGTACGGAGGACGCACTTGGCACGACAAAAACAACGCGCAAAGGCGGGTGTCGGGAATTCCGCAGAAAATGCTATAGTCATGGGGGGCGTCATCTGACCATTGCCGTGCAGCAAAAGGCACTAGGGCGGGCTGACGTCAGAGGGAAAAGGTGTTAAAGGGGGGCACCGCAAGAAGGGAAACTCCAGGAATGAGCCAGCAGCGTGGCCATGAGAAAAAAAAAAAGGACTATCGGGGCCCTAGACAACATCACCGAAAGGGAAAGGCGTATAAAATCCCGTGGAAAACAGCGGTGGATGACAAGGTTCACAGGATGGCCTCAGGAATCGAAAGCTCGCCGCACGAAGGGAGTTCATCCGGGGGCTGACACCACTAGCTTCAGAAGCCGCTAGGTCTACGAAGGTTAAATTGACGGTGTTGGTCGGGATCATAGCAAAGTACAGAGTTTAATTTCCGTTTGGGAACATGGGGTTGCCCGCGAAGAAGACACGCAGTTGTGCGACAAGGTACCAGAGGAGAAATTAATCCGCGAAGATTGCTACAATGCATCGATCAGCGCAGGAGATGGCCGGTCAGTCCTCGATAAAAAAAGATAGGTGATCTTCAGGAAGGGAGGGCCGGGGTGGAGTGCAGGGTCGTTTTCAAAAATAGCCGGTCCGAAGTGGGGCAGGAGGGAAGCTTAAAACAACAAAAAAAAAGGGCTGGAGGGATCTTCGGCTCATCAAAGGACCGGAGAAAAACAGAAACTCGGGAAGGAGGGGGGATAGAAGATTCGGAAAGAGGGCAATCAGGAATCTCGTTGGGGGGGGAGAAAAATGAGACATGGGGGGACATGAAGACGCGGTTCGATGGAGGCTTGAGTTTCGATCATAATCAGAAAATCGATAAGCCGAAGAATGTATCGAAAAAAGGATTAAGGGGAAAGAAAGTGAGTTTGGGTACGACTCTAGGGTGAGCGAAGGATCGGCGTTCCACCGGAAGGAGAGACTGACTTCAAGACGAGGCAACACGCAGCTTGTCGTACGAACAGGGATTCGAAAAAGGTGCAACAAGCTCTATCCCAAGCCAATAGCCTTGAAGCCGCCAGCTTCGTAGAGGTAGGGACGTTGGAACCCTAGCGCTTCGGGGTCTCAAAGAAAACTGGAAGGTGAGATGGACATTAATGTGACGGGAAGGGTTCTTCACGATCCGTCCCAAAAAGTTGATAAACGCGGAGGGGAGGGGCGGGGGAGGGTCGACAAGGAAGTGGAGCGATTTCACATGGAAGTGGGCTCTTCAGTGGGCTGAAAAGCGAGAAAGAAGCCAAGAATCAAGATCATTCACGGGCGCGGAGAAGGGAAAAATATCGTTGGAGGATCTGGAGGGGAGGAGCTGCTAACCTGAATCCGTGGAGTGAGGGAAGTTGAGATCGCATTGGGACCAGGGGCCAGCGTGCCAAACGTCTCAGAACGACTTGCCCGCAATCAGAAAATGTAGAACCAGGGATGGGGAAAAAAAAGGACCGGCGGGGTCCAGGGGAAGAACCACGGATTTAGAGAAAGAAAAGGAAAAAAACATCCTATTCAAGCCTGGGTGAAAAAGACCGAGGAAAAAAAATAAGCAAACGGGAGGCCTCGCCAATTTTACGAGAAGGCCGAACTGCGGGTAGGCGCGCGTGTAACTCACCGACAATAAAGTAATAAAGGAAGGGCCGACGCTGAGAACGGCTGAAAAAAAAAAAAGACCTGGGTTAAATTTCTTGACCGATACCTGCGTTCGGAAAAAACAGAACACCAGGAAGGCAGTATTTGGGCGGTTTCACGGCGAAGTGAAGAAGTTGGCGCCAAATTGAAAAGAAGAAGGAACTGGCACGGGAAGCTCTTTAGGGGAAAAGACATCCGTTCGGGAGAAGGATCGACCCGCAGAGGAGAGGATGCCAAGAAAAGGGGGCGAACATCGGAAGGGGGTATTAAGAAAACGGATGAAAGACAGGAATCTCTAGCTGAAGCGAAAGGGAAGTACCTCAAAAAAGCTCAGTAAGTTTAAAAAAACATCTCTCCTTCTGATAGGGGGAAGGTCCTCGTGGTACATCACGGCGAGGGAAAAAGAGGAGACGTGTGATATGGGAGTCATAATTAAGAAAAGCAGG
>Ga0179593_1339906_pt1 | contig 12437 bp, 18 predicted proteins | sample CZODoug2_1_08_16_FD_185931 | JGI IMG/M metagenome (GOLD analysis project Ga0179593, IMG submission 185931) | Vadose zone soil fungal communities from Angelo Coast Range Reserve, California, USA - CZODoug2_1_08_16fungal (PacBio error correction) | ecosystem: Environmental > Terrestrial > Soil >...
AACGATGAAATATGAGGATGCTCCGACGAGGAAGATAACCGAAAACGACTGGCACTCACAATGTCGCCTGAGGGGTCCTGCTCTAAAAAAGACGGCTCAGACTGTGAGAAAAAGTGGGGCGCTTTCTACGGAACTGCAAGGTGGGGGGGGCGGAGGGGGAAGTACGGAACGTTTTCCGGAGGGACCTCTGGATCACGGTTTAACGTAAGCGGGAAGCACGGGGCGTGAATCAACTAAAAAAAAGCGCTAGCATTGGACGCCTAAAGGGGAACAACAGGTGACCCTATCGGAACCGGCGGGGGAAGAGATCTCAAACAAAAAATGAGGAGGAAAAAGAGATTAAACTCCAACGTCAGGGAGGACCTCATGGAAAATGTCTCGGCTCAGGCGAGCGCGATCGGCGGGAGGTCTATTACCCTCCGTGATGAAATCTTAGTTACCAGTTCAACGAACCACTCTAAGAAACTGTAAGAGGGAATCGCTGGAATAATTGAAGAGAGAACTAAAGGGGGTCGTCCACGAGAAGTTAGACCTGAGTAGAAGTGATCATGAGAAATGGGGAGGACCAGAGTAGGGTCTACGTCGGTGAGGGCTGGCAGAAAACGAAAGAGGGGCAGCTGCGTTAGGGGTCTGCAACTGGAAGGCGGAAGGGGGAGAAGATGTAAGAAGAGGGAAGGAGGGAGGGAGGGGGGTGAAGATAGAGAGAGGAGAGGGGGGAAGGGGGAGAAGGAAGTGTAAATAGAAGAAAGAAGAGGAACCAATTAAGAGGAGGTGGAGGCGAGTGGGGTAATACGGGGACGGGAAGTAGGTGCGGAGCGAAGGGGAAGAGGGTGAGGGGAAGGGCTGGATTGACTGGGGGAGGGGATAATGATTCGCCGTCCTGACTCTACGAGAAGGCATACAAAGCACCTTAGCGGGAAAAGGGGTGGACGAAAAGAGGAAACACGGGTTTGCGGGAAAAAGGCATAATGCGTTTCGACATGACTATCCGAGTAGGAGGAAGTCCGATAAAGGGGGGGAGGTATGAAGGCCAGACCACGGTATGTGAGACAGCCTCACTTCGCAAGAAAAAACGTTTCCAGGTTGAGGGAAAAATAGACTGTGAGAAAGGGCCCTAATGCAAGCTGAGGGGGAATCGGAAAGAAAAGGGGAGGAGCAAGACAACGGCGTTGACCTGACAACAAAGAAAGCAAAATCAGATTGCAGGGAGCGCTATCGCGGGGTGCCAAAAGATAAAGCATGGAAGGGAGGGAAAGATCGCGAAAGCGTTTCTTCGAAGAATATGAGGCATCGAAGATAAAGAATAGACTTTACTCCCAGAGGGGGGTGGAAAAATTTGAAACCGGGCGGCAACAGAAGGGGAGAATGGGGGGAAAAAGGGGGAAGAGGGGACCTTAAAAGTTTTCTTCTAACTCCCGAAAAACCAGGTCGCGGGGTCTTCAAGAGGGGAAGTAAGATAAGGAACAGTTCCCGTGGGCTCAGGAAGCTTTAAATTCAGTAAGGTGGGCTTGGAAAAAAGGACCGAACCAGATCAAAAAAGTTCGGACAGATGGGAATGGGTGATCAAACACGAGAATGGGTTTTACCAAAAGAGAACGAGTACAAAAAAGTGAACAGCAGATAAAAAAGAGGGGGAGAGGGGGAGGCCGGGGGCATCACCCGCTTGGCTATGGACGACCGGCCCAGGCGGTCGATCAAAAGGATACGAAAAGCTAGAAATTGAAAAAGCAGCCACCGGAATCGAAGTTACATAAGGGAAAGAAGAAAATTCCTGACCGAGAAAAGGCAGAAAAAGGACCGGAGCTGAAAAGGGTGTGTCTGCGCTCGGGAAAACGTAGTGCGCTGACAAATGAGCACTCCAACCAACTTTAGGAAGAAAAGTGAAAGAAAAAGGCCTTCTGACCTGAAAAAAAACAAAAACGTCAGGGGGGAGGACGTGAGGACGATGCGATGGACGGGGTGGTGTGACAAACGTCAAGAGAAAAAGTCTACAATGACTGAGAAAAGAACCGGGCACGTCAAGAAAAGAAGTGATCGAGTGTCATATAAAAAAAAAAAAAAAAAAAAAAAAAAAAAAAAAAAAAAAAAACGGGCCCACCGGGAGTTGAACTCACCGAGAGAAATAAGGGGGGAACGCTGCGTCCGGGAATGATAATAGAAAGGGAAGGATAAAAAGAGGGCCCCAAAGACCCGGCGCTTTGAGATGCATCAATAAGGAAAAAAGAACCGAGAGGAAGGAAAAAAGGCACGAACAGTTCCTCTCTGTAAAACAGCGTAAGGGGGAAAAGAGACTATTGAGAGCCATTTGTCCGTTCAACTACTTCACCATTTGTAGTGGAGTTAACCGAGGAAAAGGGGACAAAAAAGGGGGGAAAAAACCACCGGGGGGGAGAAAGGTCTGGGAGGCTCCGATTCTAAGGAATTTAAACAATGGAGAGTGTGCGGGTAAAACTCTGATTCTCAGACGAGGAAAAGGGGAGGCGCCTCAAGGCTGAAGGCGATGAAAGGCATTACTTGGGAAGGGGGGGAGACGCGGTGGAAGGCGGAAGAAGATGCGAACTGAGTGACTAGAACGCACATCGAAGAGAGAACTAGGGAAAAGAAATGGAGTGACGATGAAAAGGGGGGCTGTTGAGTGCACATGGGGGGAGGAAACAAAGCGGAAAGCATCAAAAAGCAAGGAACTGGCTGTGCCGTAGCTCAGTAGAAAGAGGGACAAGAACGAGGTCAAGAGGGGACATCGCTAAAGGAAAGAGTACGAAAGGAAGGGATATTAATCAAAACCAGAGGAACTGTGATTGCAAACTACTTCTTGATTCCTTGAGGCTCGAGAACATAAAGAGAGAAGAGGGACCAGGAGAAGTGCAAAGGGAGAAGGGCACTCAAAAAAACGGGGGAGGGGCCACTAAAATAGAGAGGGGAAATGATGTTTGGGGGACGAGGGAACGAATTCGCTTATCGGAAGGGATCGTACTGCATGTCGTGAAGAGGGAGGGGGCACAGGGGTTAAAGAACAGGGAAAGACTGGGAATATACGTCGAAAGCAATCGGCTCGATAATGGAAAGATCTATGTAGACCGAAAGGGGGTCGAGACCAAACCGAACGTCGGTGATTCGGGATTGCGGTAAAGCACAGGGAGGGTAAGCCACAATGGTGGGAAAACACTCAAAAATCAACTCAAGGAGAATGAAAAAGGGGCATAGAAGAGGAAATCGATCGGCGTTGTTTGAAGAAATGCGTCAACAAAGCTTCCCTGTTGGGTCTCCAAAAGGAAGACAAGGGACCAGAAAAATTAAGAAAAATCAAGGAAGCAAACGGAAACAAAAAGATCAGAGAAGGGTAGTCTTCGATGAGGACTGGTTGACTGGGGAACGGAAAGGCCGAGGATAAGGTCAGAAAGGGGGAAGGGAAGAGGGAGAAATCGGGCAAAGAAACGTAAACTGTCGGTCAGTGCGAGTCGAACCGACAGGAACAGGACGGCAATGGCTAGCCAGGATCGGAGTATGGGAAAAGGAGGAATGCTCAGAAAAAGGGGAACGTTCATTTCTGGGCAGGCAAGTCCAAGCGGACTTCAGTTCTGGGGAGAAAAAGGGACAAGAAAAGATCAGACAGGGACGAGTTGGACAATGAGAAACTGGGGGGGAGTCTAGGGAATGGGGGGGGCGCTATCCGGTTCCAACGACGCTACGATTGAGTAGGAAGGGGGGCGGGAAAAAAGAAAAGGTGAAACGACAAACTTGAAAAAAAAGAGAGAAAACGAGAAGGGTCAGTGATCGACGCTTTCGATCAGTGTGCGCGGGGGGGGGGGAAAGAGGAGCCGAAAGGTGAAAATCAAGGAAGTGAACGTCCAGTGACTGAAGCCAAACAGACAAAACGTTGGGTGGGAATCCGTTCAGGACGAAGCCTGGAATTACACGGCATGGCGAAAGGGGGAGGGAATGTCTATTACCTGGTTTTTGACAAGAAGGGATCAGGTTAAAGATACGGAAGAGGCAACACACCTCCTAGAATCATGCCGTCTTGTGTTCGTGGGCAGTCATCGTTTAATGAAGGAGACAGGGAGGACGGGGGAACCGGCGGGACGGGGGGTAGACGTTTGGTCGCGAGGAGAGGGACTCAGGGCCTGTAGCTCGTTTACCTTACAGCGCAACCAGCAAGAACACATCGGGGAGAAAAAAAGTCCGACCATAAGAAGAGGTTTAATCGGGCTGTGTCCTTTTGAGAAAAAACTACAGGACATCAGGAAGTCAAAGGGGAAACTAAGTTTGGGCGACAAGAAGGAGGATTACAATCGTGACGATGATTCGGGGGAAAGGCGCGGTCTGGGGAGAGCAGCAAACGAAGGGAAAAAACTATCCTGGGGAACGGGGAAGCACAGGTCAAAAAAGGACGAGATTATAGATCAGAAAGACCTGGGGGGGCGGTGTCGTGGAAGAGAATAAAAACGCTCAAGTGGGGGAAAAGGAAGATGACAAAGTGGAAAGAAAATCTCCAGAAAGAATGAAAAAAGAAAGAAGAAATGTCCCTGAAAAAAAAAGACTAGCTGCCGGGGAGGGGACTGGTTCGGCGAAGACTTCAAATTGAGGGAGAAGACGAGCTATCTACCTCTTACTCTAGTAGGCAACGAAGAAAAGGTTGCACTGGGGGAGTCAAATCTTATTGGGATTAGGGGTGTGCACAAATTAGACGTTTAGGTCGACAAGGAGGAGGAAATAAAAGAAGGGAATTTAGGGGCACCCACATACTGAGCGGGGTGAAGGGAAAGGGGAAGGATTTGTCGCGCAAACGTCGGGGCTCGAACGTGGTAGGGAAGGAAAAGAAAAAAGGAGGTCCGTAAAACGGAAGGTCGAAAGAAAGTAGATGGTCGGGCTACCGTAGCGGCGGGACGCGACAAAAGGGGGCTCGAAATCAGGGCAGGGGGGGTCAACCAGGTGCCTTCTGGGGGGCAGAGTTTCTGCCGTCGGGGTGGGGTCCGGTCATTGCCCGGGTGGAGAAGGGAGGGGGAAAAAAAAAAACAGACCAGCACTGAGGACTACAGCAGAAAAGGTGGAGTCGGAAACACGACTTGCGGGTAATTCACTCGCTCGCGCCTCAGGAGAGGGCAACGGCAGAAAGAAGGTCGGCCTTCGGAAAACAAGGAGCTGTGTCGATGGCGTGCGCGTGGCCCAAGGCAGTTCCGGAGGAAAAGGTCTGTAAGAGGGAATCTAGGGAGGACCTAGGGGAAATCAACGAGCACACAGGAAAACGAAAAGCGAACTAACGGAGGCGGTCTAAGCACCTGAACCTTTCTTTAGCCATGTGCAGGGTTGGCGAAGGGAGGTGGGGGTCATCTCGAGAAAACAACCCACAAAGGAGGGAAGATAGAGAGCAAAAACAGCCTTCGCAAACGGCCATGGGATAAGGAATGTCAAGGAGAATTCGACGAAGCGCGAGGATCCAAGATGGTCCCCGCGGAGTCCAAACGAAAAGAGTGCAAGATTCACCGCACGACATGGACGCCATCGCTACCAGAAGAAAAGCGACCAATCGTCCGCAACGATAAAAAGGAGAGGAGACAGTCCGGAGAAGAGTGGAGAACCGTGGAATATTTGGAAAAAAGGGCTTTAAGGAAAAGAAAATGAGGCGGGCGAAGGAAATCGGGGGGAGAGGCTGAATCGCTGATGGTCGTTGTCGCTGAACCTCAACGCGCCAAAAGGCAGACGACAAAAAGACGAAACAGGAAAACGGTTTGAACGACGTGACGAACCGGGTCGCTCAAGCGTCGGGAACAAGTAAAAGGCTCCGAGTGGAGTGCAGAAGGGGAAGAACAAGGACGTGGTCGAGGATCGACGCCCGGAGAGAAAAAGAGACGTTGACCAAAACAAGAAAGTTTCCGTGACCCTATGAAGCTTATGTATGTCAGAAAAAATGGGAGAGAAAACTCAAAAAAAGGGGAACTAGATCTTGTAACACGCAAGACACGAACACAGAAGAGCAAGAGAGCGGGCAACAGACTGTCCGTACGGCGAAGGCCGGTGAGTTCTCGAAAAGTGTAGCCAGAGAAAAAAAAAAGGAGAAAACCCTAAGGGGAACGGATTAAGAAAGGAATAGGGAGCCAGGATACAGCTGACACCATCATGGGGGAGTCTAGTCTAGTGCGCAACTGGGGGGGATGTGGGCGTCGAAAGAAAGCTCTAGCCAAGCGCAAGCGGGGGGTGGAGAAAAAAAGTCCAAATGGGTAAGGGAAGGGTGTCTAACAGAGACTACAGATATCGTAAAGCAGAGGTACATGTGCGATCAAAGAAGCTTAGTTGTCTTGGGAGAAAAAAAAACTGACCAAAACTTTCACGATCAAAAAACAAGGGGAAGGAACAAGCGGAAAAAAAAAAATCACGCGTGGGTGCGCCAAGCGTGTAAAGTGTCCCGGTGCAAAGACAAAAGGGGACAGGGGAGAACAAGGGGGAGTTAGGGGTTTGTTTTTGAGGAAAAATAACCTGGGATTAAATGCTGAAACCGGGGCGGAGGACCGAAAAGTCAACGGCAAAAAAAAAGGGCAGCGACTGAAAAGAAGGCAGAAAGCAAACAACGATGGCAATCAAACCTTCCGGCAGGAAAAAGGTCTATTAGCCGTGGGGTGGGGGACGCGCGAATTCTTGCTCGGAGCAAAACGGAGCACTCTGACGCAAAAAAAAAGGAGAGACATAGGCCGAAAATGGCCGCAGGGGAAAAGGAGTAGACTCCAAGATGAAAAAAAAACAGGCTGGTGGGGAGGGAAGACGTAATCGTAACTGATTAGGTGGGGAGAAGCGGAAGAAAAAAGGTCCGAAATCAGAGCATACCGACCCGTCAAAAACGAGAAAGGGGGGAAATCTCTTGCTATCACCGGGTGCAGAACCCGGAGTTTCTTAGGAACACCAGTCTCTAAGGGAGCTTAAGGGACATGTAGAAGAATCTATAAAAAGCGGTCGAATCAACTCCTGCCGACGGAAAAGGTTGAAATTAGCCATAACCGATATGGAAAGGACAAGCACGACATGTGGGGGAAAAGCTGAGCAGAGAACGTGGCCACATCAGAAGGGAAGGGAAAACATTGCGCTGCCGGGTCAGTGCGTCAAAAATGGAGGGGGTGTACGTGGGACGCATTGGGAAAACATGAACGACGATCGTGAGGCTCCGGATGATAAACGTGAAATGGGGGAACCTATCCATCAGGACTCGAGTGGCTGGCAGGCGAAACCCATTCCTTCTCCGCAGAACGAAAAACTCGCCTGAAGAAGGAGCTTCACTTCAGGAAACAGTCGTGACGCAAGGCACGGCCGGGGAATCAGAGGGGGGGGAAAAGGGCAACCGAACACGGGGAATTGCCGAAAATTAATATACTGAACAAGAGTCCAGCAGGCACGTATGTACGAATTGCTTGAGGTGGAATGTCCAAAGGGGAGACAAGACTGGGGTCAGGAAGAATCCTCAACCAAACATACAGTATCACAGCAATCGGTACCCTAGTCGGAGGACAGCTAGTTGTCAAGGAATCACGCGCGGCGTTAGACCGCACATTGAGAGGAAAGAGGGAATGTTCAACTGGCCCAACGAAACGTCAGTTACAGAAGACTTCTGTATCTTGAACAGAAATACGGGCACTCAGGGACTAGAACGTGCCAACCAAAAGAATCTCAACACAACACAACGAGAAAGAAACGAAAGAAGTAGGGAGAGGGGGGGACATCAGTGTGGGTCACGGGGGAGAAAGTGACCGATCACGGTTACGTTCTTGTTGGAGAGAGTAGAGGAACTCGGTCACTACGGGGGAACAAGTAGAAATTTAGAAAACGCGGGAAGAGTCGATTCTTAACGAGCGAAGGAGAGGGTCATGGGAAAAAAGGGATGCTACCGAAGAGAGGGACGAGATTGAGCACCTAAGAGTCGTTTCGTCGGCGGAGGGCACCAGGCTTGGGGGGAAAGTTGGGGGAAAAAAGCAAAAAAGCAATTCGTCGCACGGAAAGGGCGTCAGGGCTCGCTCAAAAGCCGGGAAGTAGAGGAGAGAAACGGCACAGCTGCCCGTGGGTTAGGGGGAAAGTAGCGAAAAGGAGGAGCTAACCCCGCTCCCTGCGCCAACTGAGGAAGGAAACACTTAGAAACCGCCGAGGGCGGAAGCGTCGTACGAAGAAGACTGGGAGTGGGGACGCTCTGGGAACCGGAACAAAACTCCGTAGAGGGACTGGATACTTCAGCGGGCGAAGAGGGAGCCTTGCCTCTGACGGGGGGAAAGGGTCAACGTTCGGGTCGACAACGACAAAGGGGGGGGGGCGCCGGGGAAAAGGCGCAAGGGACTAAAGGAAGGAATCTTCATGAGGGGCTCCGTATGCTCAATGCGGAAAAATCCTTTTAAGGAAAGATAGGAAGGCAAAAAGAAGTTCAAGGGAGCAACGGCGGACAGGAAAAGATGGGATACAGGGGACAATTACGTGCTGTTCTCACGTGAATCTGGCAAAAAAGCGCATTGGGGGAACAGGGGCAAAGTCAGAACAAACTCAACTAAGTACGGAACCCTTGGATCACACGGGAGAAGAAAATGTGAACGCCGGGTCTTACGGAAGTTAGCGCAGGGGGCGTATCAGTGGAGGGGACGAGGAGGGGGGGCAGGAAAAAAGGGAAAAAAGAAAACGGGCCGACCCCTCGATGACCGACTCAAACACCAACGTTTTTGGGGCTCTGGGGGAAAACGCACTTAGAAAGAGGAAGGCATGGATGGATATTATCTGTTTGGGGGAGAGAAGGACACAGGTTGGGAAAAAAATCAGAAAAAAGGGAAAAGGGACGGTAGAAAAAAAAAAACATGCAATTTGACAGCGGTCTGGTCGCTTAAATATGCAAGGGAAAAAGGCAACACGGTGGGGGGGGGGAGAACGGCGGGGGGACTTGGCGCGTGGTAGCAAGGGGAAAAGTTCCAGAGAGGCCCAATGACCGGCCGGGCAGGGGAAAGCTGCGCCATAAAAGCGGGTGAAAATGCAACACGCAGCACTAAGCTCCAGTCGGTTGGGAAGAAACGGTTCCCAAAAAAAAGAAAGGTGGTGGTAATCAGGCAGAGGGGGAAGATTCCAAAATGGAATGGATTCAAGTTCGAAACAAAAAGTAAGAGGGGAGCCGACAGTTCGGGGAGCGGGACAGGGAGCGTTCTGGGAATAAAGAAAAAAAAACACAGACTGACGTCACAAGGTGCTTCGTGCACAACTGGAGGAGGAACGCTAGATCGGAAATTAGGCGAAAGGGGGGGTGGGCGGCGTGGCTGACCCCTACCACTCCAACAAGGGGTGGGACAGGGCTGGAAACTTTGGACCCTATTCGACAAAGGAGAAAAGGGAAAAAAAGAAAAAGGGGCCTGAGCACAGGCTAGGAGGGATTTTCATTGCTACATGAAAGGGTGGAGGGAGAAAGGAAATGATATCTGAAAAGAGACGCGAGATCTTCAACCAAGGGGGACAGGGAGAGGGGAAAGGCGGAGAGTCACGAAAGGGGGGAGTGATGGTGTATGCGATGCGCGTGAGGGAAAGGGGGTGGGGAGTCTTGGAAGAAAAGGAACTGCTGAAATAAGCAGCATGGGGCATTTAGAGGAAAAAAACAGGAGACTCGGGGAGTCGCTCATGGTGTTATTTGAACCCAGCGGTAGAGGAAACGGAAGGGGGTCACATGGAAGCACCCAACGTGAGACAAGGGGCCGTACTTCCTACGGTGTTAGAGTAATTATGAACCTATCGCGCAAACGGGGGAAGGAGGAAAAAATCGCGAAGGCGTTCAAACCGTTGGAAGGGCCATTGAGGGTAGGAGACCAGGTCTAGGGCGACCCGGGTGGCCTAAAACGCCTCATTTCCAAGAGGGGGGCGGATGGCGGAAGGGAAACAGCAGCAGCGAGACCAGACGATGGTCAGCATCTGGACAAGGGAAGAGGATCATCTGAGAAGGGGCCATCGCTAGAACACCTGTGCTGAATCGGGATAACTTAGGCAGCGAGTTTCACGAAGCCATCGTGGAGAATGGGGCATAGGCTTGTCACTATGGACCTCTGAACCGATAATACTTCCCCCGCGCGAGCGGCTCCTAGAAGCCGATAGGGACAGGAGGTCATCCAGAAGGGGCAATGAGTGTCAACAAAGAAACAAAAAAAACGCTGAGAAGGAATATGAAATAAGGGTGACGCACCGGCAGGGGAGGAAACCAGGGAAAGGAAAGCTGACAGCTCGACGCGAGGTCGGAGAAAAGAGCCCAAGAGTAACAAGGAGAAACTCGTGCACTAAGATCCCTCGTCCAAAGGAAGACGAAAAGATCGCCCCAGTATCGTAATAAAAATCTTTCGCCGGAAGGAATGCTGCAAGATCCGGGAAAAAGGCCGTGCATATGAGGAACATCGGGGCTTTAAAAGACTAGGTAACGCATCGTAAGAGTCGGGCCTTCTCCAGTGGGGAGACGCGACGCGAAGGCAATGACCGAGACATCCGAAGGAGAACAGTCTAAACTGGAAGAAGGGCCTATTAGGACGGATGCGTGACTCATCTGGTCCGAAGGGACGAAAATTCTCAAAAAGAGAGTAAGTCCAGAAGGGGAGGGAGATCATTAAAAGCAGGTCTGATACGAGAACCGAAAAACCCAAGGTTCCTTTATCTACTCACGTGTAGACGGGGGGGGGGGAACTAAGGGGGAGGGTTATTTGATTTCAGCCGCTCGAATAAAACCACTCCAACCTTCAAGCCGAGGTGCCAACAATAAGAAGAATACCACTGGGGGGAAAAAAGCTCCCCTGGGTCCGGAGGGGGAAGATTCTCGATACGAGGAGATGAGCCGTCTGGGTCGAAAGGAGTCGAATAACCGAACGTAGAGTACCAAGACATGCTGAGGGAAAAAAAGTCTGGATTTTATTCGTGAAAATACAGGGCAAAAAGGACGTGGGAGGGGGAGAAAACGCCACGGCACACCAGGTAAGCAGGGGGGGAAAATCCTAATTGGGGGTTGACCTGGAGATGAAGGGAAAGGGGACGGGGAAAGATAAGTCCGGAGGGGGGGGCAGGGACGGCCGAACGCAGAACGTGTCACAGGTCAAACACTGGGGAAGAGAAGGAAGGAAAGAGCATAGGGGGGGAGAAAAAAACTCTTTGACGTGAAGAGAGTCAGAGTTTAAGACGATGGGAAAATGAGGAAGGGTCGGCGGGGCAAAATCACCTCTGGAGATTTCGCCCTTGGGCGTAGAAGAAGTTAAGAAAGGTCTGCATAAAAAAAAAAAGAATTGAGAACTTCCTTCGCGAATCCACTCGAAGACCAAAAGGCATTCAGGGAGGGGGGAAGAAAAAAACGCACTGCTCTTTAAATTTAGAAAGGGTGTGTGAGGCGCGAAAGAAATTGAGGAGACCTGAAATCAAACGCAAAAGATATATGTAGATAGACAGAAAGGACATCAGCCGGAAGCCTTCGCCACAGAATCACCAAAAAAGGGTCGGAAAAGCGGAGAGAATGACCCGGAGGGGGGGAGGGGTTGTTAACCGGTTGGTGCTGCGAAAAAAAAAAAATCAAGCCACCGAATCATACCGATCAGAAAGGGAGGAAGTGGAGATAGGAGGGTAAAATAAAGGGGGGTGATCATAAAAAACACCAGGGCGGGGCTCTTAAGCCCTTAGTGAAATCCTGTCTCTCGTCAAAGGAAGGGCAGGAAGATAAACATAGTGCAAGGGGAAAACTCGTCCCGGTCAGACGACGGGGCCTTGGACACGAGGGGACTCCCGAACTTAATGACCTCTTCGACTTGCGCAAAGGCACGACTTCCGTCAAGAGACTTGTAATCAGACATTGTTGAAAGAAAGGGGGGGGACGGAAGTGTTAAGAAAAAAAAAAATTTGTAGGGGGGGACGGCACACAGAGAAGTGGGACCTATGAAAACCGAAGTATAGGCGATCGTTCCCGTCGAGATTGACCCGTATCCCAGTGAAGGGGGGAGTGTGGAGGGGGAAAGAGTCAAAGAAAGGAGAGGCGCGGCTATCGAGACGAAACTGCGCCTGGATAAGGGGGAGGGGAGATCGAATTGCAGTACTTGAAGAAAGGGGGGACAGCTGTGGAGGTCAAAAGGCAAAGAACCCTGTTCACTTCGAGCAAGAAGGCAACAAGCCTAGCGAGATGAGGAAGGGGGAGCAGGCACGTGCGTATTGCAGTTGAGTGGAGTGTAAAAAAAACATTGGTGATTCCCAAGCCTTCTTAGCAAGCCCCTAAAGACTACTCAGGGTGTGGGATCCAAGAGAAGAGGGACAAGCAGCAGGGTACGGGGACGGGGACATCGCTATTTCCTATGAAAAACGGAGAGGAGTTATACCCAGATGCTCCTAGTTCGACCTTGCCAAAAAGTGAAAAAACGAAGAATTCCTCTTTAGATAAGAAAAAAGTAAGAGGAAAGGCGAAACTTGCCACACGCTGGACGATC
>Ga0179593_1360442_pt1 | contig 12437 bp, 15 predicted proteins | sample CZODoug2_1_08_16_FD_185931 | JGI IMG/M metagenome (GOLD analysis project Ga0179593, IMG submission 185931) | Vadose zone soil fungal communities from Angelo Coast Range Reserve, California, USA - CZODoug2_1_08_16fungal (PacBio error correction) | ecosystem: Environmental > Terrestrial > Soil >...
ACATTGGTTCCGATAGAGACACGAGGCAAGAGGAGATGAACTAATTCAAAGAGGGGGGGGGAAGAAGGAATAGGTTGATGCAGAAAGAAGACTTGCATGGATTTTATTGTCAACCAATACACGTAGAGGGCGCTGAAAAATGTTCAGTTGATGTCAAATTAACGCGAGGCCGTTACCGGAAGGGGGGGGGGCCCGAGGGGAGGGAAAAAGAGGGGCCCGGAAAGTGGGCAGGAATTCAACACTTCTCAATCTATGATCTGGTTGGTTAGAGTTTCCGGGGAGGCAAGGTCGGGTTGTGCCCAGGGCGGGAGAATTGAGGGAAGGGAATCAGGCCTGGAACGAAAAAGAAACGCGACCGAGAGATTGACAGGTAAGTCAAATCATCACTGCTGCAACCAATAGAGAGGTGGAAAGATAGGCAGCACCGAAGAGGAATGGGAAAAGCTCAGCTGGGCCGACTTCCATCAGTGAGGGAAAAAGGGGGGGGGAACTTCGATTTGAAAAAAAGGAACAATGGGATTCAAAAAAGTTTGATACACTAACGTGAGAAATTATCTCCTTGTTTCGATCTTCAAAAAGTAAACACAGAGGAAGAAAAGAAAAAGGCGCCGAGTAAATAGAAGAAGTGAGAGGGGGGGCAAAAAACCCTCCGCTTGACTGAAGTCGCTCCATCAGCTGCTAGGGCAGATGCCGATTTGTTGGCGAAGTCCAAAACAGACCTGAAGGAAAAATGGAAACTGGCAAAACTTGGGTGGAAAAGGAAGTGGAAGGGGAAAGAAAGATACTGCCAAAAAATACCCCTTACAACTCTCTAACTTTAGTGGCGACGGGAATTCAACCCATAGGTCGTCAGAGTGAAATCAAGACAAAATGGGAGAGAAGGACACCGAGAAAAAAAGGGGGGGAAAAGCGACGGAATACACAATACCGAAGGAGAGCTAAAAGTAGAAAAGCAGATGGAGGGGAAGGGACGGACTCGTAACGGCTTTGGGTTTTGAGGGCCTAACTGGGATGGGTTGCGGGGGGAAAGAGAGAATGTAAGACTACACGAAAGCGCCGATGGAAAGAAGGAGAGGGAAAAGAAGGCGAATTAAAAAAGGAATGGTGGGGGGGGGGGGGAAGGGGCAAAACGTGCAGAAACGAAAAAGGGAAGGAAAGAACATTCTAGGGCGTAAAATTTCCTTCCTCATCCCTTCGATAAGCCAACGTGAAAGAAAAGAAGAACAGGCAACGCAAGCAATCTGAGCTTATTAACAAGTATCGCATGAAGAAACAAAAAAGGTGCAGCTTCGGGGGTGGCTTCAAGAGGAGAGCGGAAAGGTCCTCCAACCCAAACGCCATTTTGAGCTCGCGACTACCCATCAGGGACTTGGAAAGAGGCAAAGACCACCGGGTCAGAAAAGGGGAGGGAAGGGTACAGAAAATCTCTCTCCCTTCTGGGAAACTGAAAAAAGAGGGAGGGATAGTGAAAAATGAAGACGCCGGAAGACAAGGAGGTTAGTCTTAACACACGCTCCAACAAACTAAGCAAAAGGGGATATCGCCAAGACTAATACCGTCTTCCCAAAATCACAAATAAAAAGGAGGGATTCGGGAAAGTGCTCGAAGTGGCTGCAGAGAAGGACGGACAGGAGGTAGCGACACAGGAGTTGAGGGGAAAAATGCTTGGTCAGGGGTTCGAGGGGGGCATTGTATTGTATCGCGGGATAATCGGAAGTTGAGGGGTTTATTAACATAGGGGGCAGAGGACCGGACCACTTATAAGGAGCGTAAAACAAAAAAGAAGAAGGGGAGGCACAGAGGGCAGACTACTATGGGAAAAGGACATCGCGCCGAGGGAAGGGGAGGGGTTACGCAGGAGACGCTCCCAAAAAAAAAGGTGGGAAACTTCATTCGTTCCACCCATGTTTTCACCTTGAAAAATAGAAACTTGAAAATGAATACGGGGGCGGCCCAATACCAGCGCATGGGGCAAGAAGGGGAGAGAGAGACGTAAACTTCAGACTCCGGCCATTAAAGAAATAGAGCACGAAAAGAGAAATGGCAAAGGGGAAAAAAAAGGGGTGCAAATGACTAAACGTTCACATCGAGAAAAAATCAACAACAACACCTATTAAAGAAAGATGTCGGAACGTGTCGAATTGGGAAAGGGGGGGGAGGGAAGGAAAGAAAACAAGGGCTTTTCTGTCTCACTAGTGATGCGCCAGGGATCTGGAGTTTTTCAAAGTAAGAGGAGACTTTCGCGAATTAATGGGGCAAAATGTTAGGAGGTATATGTTCTCAAAAAGAGGATGGGGTAATCTCGCTTCCTTCCAAACTGCGGGGGGGGGAGAAGGAGAATGAAAAGAACGGGAAAACTCAGCCAGCACAAGGAGCAGGAAAGCCCATCGAAGAGGAACGCGAAGGGGAAGGGTTAAGAGGCGCGATTGTCCGGTAACCAGCGCGAGCCACTAAAGAAAAAGAAGGACGCCGAATATCAGCGAGAAAGAAAATGGAACTCGAAAGCGCCGAAGAACAAGGGTCAGCGAATACACGTACGAAAAAAACGCAGACACCCTTTGGTTTTCGAAAAAGGGAGGAAGAACCGAGACAGGAAATATTGGGGGAAGGGAAGAGACGGGATGAGCAGGGAGAGGGGAATCGGAAGAGGGTTTTCCTCGGAGCTCAAGCGGTTCGAAAAGAAGATCGCGCTACACCTAACCCGAAACTTGGCGTCATTGCCGAAGAGAGATGGGCTCATGGACCAGTCCCAAGGGATCATGGAGGAAGGATGGTCCTATTGCCGGCCACTGTCGTCCAGGCTGGTGAGATCGTGGCTCAAAAGGGGGAGGATAGTTTGGCGATCGGCACCGTTTCCGCAACCTCACGAACTGCCGCCTTTAGGCCCTGAACGGTTGGGGCTTAAAGATCGGCTGGGGGAAAAAAAGAGACACAGCGGGGAGTGGAAGCTTTTACCACCGTTTGAGTCATAAAAGGGATATACGTGGTTCTGCGCCGTGATGGCAGCAAAGTACAAGCGAGAAAGGTCACTGGCCCGAGCAAAGAGGAAGGGGCCACGAGGCCAACGTGAACCGCGCAACAACCCGCAGGTCAAAGGTGAGGAGGGGAAGGGTTATTCGCAGCAAGGCGTTTAAAACCTTCGGCGAGGGCCCGAAAAAAAAATCGCAGGGGGGGGTTATAAGAAAACAATACGGTGAAGAAATCCGCGGGGAACTAAAAGGGGAGAGCGAATAGGATGTATTTTGTGGCGAAGGACACCTGATGTGTTGCAGTTAGGTCGCGAACAGATTTTGGACACGCTGGAAAATACAATTGGGGGGGAAAGAAAGAGAGGCAAATATAGAGATGTCCGGGGGGACGAGCAATTAAAAGAGATAGGGAAGACTGGGGGGGTAAAATCCTCCTCGCCATGGAAACACGAAATCGGTTACCGTCAAGGGGAATTGGGCGAACGGCCCAAAAAATAGGCATCCTGAAAGGAAAGATAATCAGACGGAAAGGTGAAAATGGGCTAGTGACAAAATCACTCGGATCACGCCTCTGTGGGGTGTCGTGGTCTTAAGCCGGGGGACTGAAAATGGGGGAAGGGAGAGGCAAGGGCGGGTAATAAGGAAAAAGATGATCAAAAAGTAAATCCGGATTGAAAACGCTTGAAGGGGGGGTGGAAAATAATTTCCCACTCAATCTGAAACTGTGGAAGATAAAAAGGGAGGAGGGGTCTTCAAACTGGAATGAATGGGGGAGGCTGAAAGATGGGGGAAACCGGCGATCAACAGTAGGGCAGGCATGAGAGCTGTCTGGGGGGGAAAGGAATGTTGGCAGCATAGCGGGTGACAGGAGGGTAACGGGAAGATTTGCTGTCAAGGATCTCAAAAAGAATAACCCGACGGTTCATTAGACAGATCCACAAGGGGGAAAAAAGCGGGGCGGGAGGACGCGCGCAATTTCAGAAGAAAGGGAGGGACTAGTCGAGGGAAAAAAGTACCAAACAATCCGGGAAACGAGAGCGTCTCGGAAGGGACAGCAAGAAAATTTGGGAAGAAATAACGGGCTTGTGTTTGGAAAATGGAACTCCACGACCCAGTCGCGAGAGATAATCACGGAGTACCTGAAAGCAAGAGCCAGTAAGGGGCCGCTCAAATGGGGGAATCGGATACTGGAAAAAAGGGCATCGCTCGCCAAAAAAAAAGGGATATGGATATTGGTCCCGATATCGACCCGACTAAAGGGGAGGGGTGAGGAGAGAGGGAGAGAAAAGATTAGGACAGAAGTAATATAAAACGCGAGAGGCATGGGCTTGTTAGTAAAACAACTATCACCTAGAGAAAAATTTCTGTGTCCTTAAAAAGAGGACTTGTACATAAGTGTTGTTGAAAAAAGAGGCAGGGCAGTAAACAGATAGAATGAAGGGGGATAACAATTCTTACATCTGAAAGAACGAGGAGAAGGTGTTGGAGAGGGAAACAGTAAGGGGTTGTCCATTTTCGAGATAATGGCGAAAGCATCAGCAACAAACGGGCCGAACAAAAAATACCCCGCATGCGGAACGGGGGGAAAAGAACAAGGGAGAAGTCTGCAAGCTGTGGCGAGGTCGAAGGAATTCCCGGGATAGACTGCGCGTTGGCGGCACCATGACAGTACCAAAATGAGTTGGGAACTATTGTGCCACCAATCAAGGGTGGGAAAAAAATGGGGGAGACCCCTTCAGGGAGGTGATATATTCAGTCAAAATCGCCCGGATTCCTCCAAAAGGGAAAAAATTTGAGGGAAAACAACCTCCAAAACAAGGAGGGGGGACGAGGTGGGTCACATCGCGCTGATTCGGAGGAACAAAACAACCCACCCCCACCAAGCGCCGAACAGATAGAGCAGAAGGAGGGGAGAAAACAAGATAAACGAAACAGTAGGAAACGGATAGAGCTCGGGCAATCCGGAGACAAAGAGAGAAAGGCAAGCCGGGGAGGTTACCGGAGTAACGACTAAAAGGAGCGACACGCGTAGTCTGGGCCCGAGAAAGGGGTGAACGGAGGGGCAAGGGGAGGAGCGCGCGAGGAGTGGAGAATCAAGGTTACAGGGAGGGTGAGGGACGGCAGGGGTGGGGGGGGGAGGAACTGGACGGACTGACTAGAAACCTCCGCCCTGTCCGAGATCATTGGAAAAGAAGGCTTTTTCAGAAGAAGGAGAAGGGAGGTGGGGGGGGAAAGGAAAAACCCCCAATGACTGCCACGAGGAAGGTCACAAGGGGATTGAAAATTTGCAAATATAGATACTGCCAGCAGACCATACCGGCGTGAGCTACATGTGGCGGACGAGTTGAATAAAAACAGAGGTCGTTTAAAAAACGGGCAAAGAAAAAGGGCCGACAGCAAAGGGAACATGGCGAAAACGTCTCACCAAATTAGATCAATCTCCAGTAAGAAAAAAATCGTGGGCCGTTAGGGAGGAGAGGAAGGGGGATTTTGTGGGATATAACCTAAACGGTGGCTATGTCGGGCCTCGCCGACGGTAAGAAAGACCGCAGGGCGCAGGGAGAAAGTGAGAACTGTAGGGAGGGCTAATTCTAACCTAGGACATTCGTTGGGGAGAAAACCAGGGGCTCGAAAGGGGCAGAGAGCATTTCCAGTCAGCCGAACGCGACCTGTTTTCATCAAGGAGAAGAAAACGCCTGCTAAGAACAAACGGTGGAAATACAACGAGGAAAAAAAGAAAAGAAAACCTCCACTATCGTGATCTGGATTACCAGCCGATCGCGGAAAGGGAAACCAACACCCGTTAAAGTCTGTCATAAATGTAACATTAGGATCGAAACTCTCCTATCACCCACAGCACCGAAAAGTGGGAAGAGAAAGATCAGAATGCGAAAAGCTTTGGACATGGCAAAGACAAGGTCAGAAATGTTAAGGACTGTCAGGGCAAGCTCTCTCCAAACTGCGGCACCCTGCCCAGATGTCGATTGTTATCGCCTATTCATCAAAACAATCGCCTAGAAAAAGGCAGTGGCGGGGAAGAGAAGAAAAAGGGAGAACAAACAACTCCTCAACGAAACCGCTCATACCGTCACAAAGAAGAGGAAATTTTGTGCGTATCCGTGGAGCCGGATTTTATGGAAAAGCTTGTCTCTTACACCGGTGAGTTTTTCGGGTGAGGGGGAGGGTATGAGAGGGGGTGAAGGGGGGGAAAATCGGGGAGAGCTTGCTTGAGAGCGGCGCTGCATAGTTCATGGAAGAGGCAAAAAAGCCGGACCAGAAAGGATCATCAACCCTGCAAGAAGGCCATTCGAGGGTGCAGCTCTCCTATGGGGGGGGAAATTCATCGGCTCTTGCAGGGGAAGGAGGGGAGAAAAACGATTTTACGCGGCACGCCGCCCAAACTATTTTTGGGGGGACGAAATCGATAGGCCATAAGGGGGGGGGGTCCAGTTAGAAAACTAATAATGCGAAATAATTCCCGCGGGAAAGGGGTCAAACCGCGCAAAGATGAGGGAAACTTCCAGACTCAATGGCAGAAGGGAAAAAAAGAGACGAGCCCGGGGAAAAACGATGAAGTGTTCTGGTTTCTTGCCGTACATTCAACCATTCCAAGTCAAAAGAAAAAAAAAAACACGGAGAGGGAAGAGAGATATTGAACGGAAAAGGAGTTGGGGGTAACATGGCATAACACACAAGCCTTCACGCTTTTGAGTCCTCGCGTGAGCAAGAGGGCAGGGAAGAGGGAATGGAGAAGGCGCTCGAGACAATAGAGGTAATTTCCGCACTCAAGGGGAAGGTAATATTTGAACTCGGAAGAAAAGTCTGTGTGTCGCTCACTTACAAGGGAGGGGGGGGGGTGAGCGCCTCAGAAACCTCAGCAGAAAGGGCAGGCCTATGGTTAAATAGAAGATGAAGAGAAAATGGCCGAACCCTCAGAAAGGGGGGGGGGAAGAGAGGGATCTGATTTAAAATCGTCGATGAAACAAAGAACGAATACGCCCAGGAAAATCCATCGCTAAAACAGACAATGAACTCAATAAATCAGCCGTCACCGTGTAAAGAAAGTAACACGGAATGAGACGCGAACGAGAAGAAACGAAGACCGAGAATGATGAGGATTTGGAGTAAGATGTTAGCTGCGACCTCGTTGCGAGGTGAAAGGGGAGGGATCGGGAGTCCCCCTGACTGGTTCTGGCGATTGCTTCCACACCCGGAGATCAGTTTGCCGCAGAGATGGAGAGGAAAAGGACGGGAACAAATATGCGATTGAAAGGGGAGGACATTCATGTAAAGGCGCGCGAACGCGGTCGCGGTGTTGCTGATGACCGTTTGCCATGATCACTAAAGGAAGCAGGGAGGGGAAAAGAGGACAGGGGGGTTTGGTGTCGTACTCGCGGCTGGTTAAAGGAGAAAGGTAGAGGGGGGAGGTACTGTTTCTCTTCATACCTTGGGTTAGCACGGGTCAGGGCGCAGGAGAGTCATGTCGGAAGAAGATATCTGAAAGGGGGGGGGGAAAAGAAAAACAACCTCTTCCCTGGGCGAGCCCCTGCCCGTCTAATGGGCCGACAACGAACCACAACCAACCCATGTCGTTGTAAGGGAGCCATATAAGAGATTAGATCCAGCAGCGACCGGCGTTGAGTTCAGTAACCACCCGAAACGTAATCCGAAGGGGAAGGGGGGAAAACAATCTTTAAGTGGAGCAGCCAACGATCTGCGGTTCGGAGACAGGAGGTAACTTGGGGTGAGAAGGTGAACAGGGGGACCACAAACTGCATGTTGCTGTCCTGTCGCGCCAAGGGGGAAAGTTTTGCACTCAGGGGGGGAGAAAATATGTGGGTTAAATTCACTCGCAACTAAAGTAGAGAGAACTTAGGGGGGGGAGGGGGTGGGTGGGGAAGAGAGATGGGTAAAAAATGAAGAACATCCCCTCGGGAAAAGGTTAACGAAATGGGGAAAGTCAGAGGTGAGGGGGGAAATCGCCCAAAAATGGGAAGAATGTCGAACGGGCGAAAAGAAGAGAATCAAAGCGGGACAATGAGAAACAGTTTTCAATTCCTGGGGAAGGGACAGGAAGCAGCTCATTGGACCCAATCGCGTCCGCTGTTTTTGTCGATGTCCGTTCAATCTTCTGGCTGAGGGGGGAGGAGCTGCAGGAGGAGTCAGGGATAAAACCGTTAAGTGGAACAAGTCCGGGGTAAGGGAAAAAAAAGAAATTGACTTTTGGAGTGTCCAGAAGTCCATCCAGCCTTGAACAGTGTTGAAGAGCGGGACCAGCGAAGAGGAGAAACTGGAAGGAGAGGGGGGGGGGGACACGCAGAGTTTAAGCTCACAAGTGCAGCCTCAGGGAAAATGGAATTACTGTCAAAATGCGCGTTTAGGGGGAGGGCCAATGGCGAGGCTGGATACCAATGAAAAGACTCGCAAAACTGGCCTGATTAAAATCACCAATGGATCATCGTCGCTGTAAATTGGGACAGGCCAGAAAAGGAAAGGGACCTAAAATCATTTGAGGGGGGGAACAATCAGTTGGACCAACCAGCCGGTAATCAAAAAGGAGACGTAAGGGAAATAAATTTTTCCAGCCGGCTAGTCCTGTGTGTGGGGAGGTGGAAAGCAAAAAATGCCGGGGGATTAACAAAGAAGGGAAGTCCGGGCCAAAAGACGCTTAGACGCTCCAGAGTGCGTGGACTCTTCGTATAAGAAAAGAAGAAGAGAGACAAACAAAAAACAGAGGAAAAAAGCGAGGGGAATTCCCTTCCGATATCGACACGGTCCAGCGGCGGGAGATGAAGGGGGCGGGCATATGGAAAGTTGTTCGAGCCAGATACCAGGGCGGGGGGAAAAGTGCAAGACAAAACACATCGATATCTCTTAAAAGGAAGGAATACCGGGAGAACGGTTCTTGGTAGGAAAATTGGGGGGTGGGTTTTTGTGGGGGTAAAAAAAAACCCTACCCCTCAAAACTATAGTCCAGGGGGGGGCCGGACCATCTTCCCTGCGAGTGGGGTAAAAATCCAAGGGGTTGGAATAGTTCCGATGGGCAATCGTTGTTCATCTGAAGGTTGGAGAAGGGGCGCAAGCAAGGGACAGTGTCCTCCCCAGCTGCGAACCGACAGTTGAGAAAGTAATGAACATCAAACAAGAAGTGGATGCAACCGGTTAGATAGTGCAGCCTACAGAGGAAGGGGGAAAGAAAACTTCACCGGTGCCGATCTTCACCATATGATTAGGACTTTCGGGGAGGGGGCCACCAAGTAAGTCAGAGGGTGGAAAAAAAGCTTTGATAAACAACGGGGGAAAGATTGGGGGTTTCCGGAGTGACAAAAGGAAAGAGAGAAGGACGAAAATCATCCACGTTCAGAATAAAAAAGATACAAAAGTGAGGGAGAGGGGTGTTAAAAAGAGGGGGGGAAAAACTTGATTGTGAGGAGGGTCACCCCCAACGAATCGGGGGGCATTGAACCCTGCCGCTCTGACAAGGTCAAATATGGGGAGCCGGTCAGTATGCTTGGGGTTGTGAAGGGAAAAGACATCCAGAAGACCAAGGTTGAGGGGGGTTTGATGCTTTTTTACCCCTTGACAGTGAAAGAAAGAGATACTAAAGAGACCCATACCCCACTCTCTCGATTAGCAGACAGTAGTTGAAGGGACACACCATGGTAGGGGAAAGGGCACGCGAAAGTGGCAGAGAAAGAAGGGACCCGAGCCACCACAAAAGGAAAGGCACGTCAGCAAAGGAAAGAGTAGACTGGCCCCAAAAAAAGCGTTTGCCGTTCTGCGTACGATGGAAATAACACGGGTCGGGGAGGGGGAAAATAGCAGAGGAGGGGAAAGACCGGCAACATGTATAATTCTCATATTAAATTAAGAACCTTTAGGGGGGGGAGGTTTGGGGCGGAGGGAGGGGGCTCGTGAACAGGCATCGGCTACAAGAAGGCGAACAAGGGAGGGGGGAAGGAACTGCTCCGAAAAAGGAGGACTAAGACCCGGGGGGGGGATCAACGGACGGGGCAACCTCCAAGCACCAACGGGGGAGAAGGAGAACAGCGGAGAGCGTACACACACACGGTCAGACTTATCTGGGACGGCATTGGAGAAGCAGGGCAACGGCCGGGCGCCAACACAGAACCGGGAAGGTGAGGAACCCGAGAGGAAGGAAGAAGGTGCTGTGTACCGCACCCGATGAAAGGGAAAATGGACTGGAAAAAAAAAAAGCCAAGCTCAAGGCAAATGTCAAGCTGTCACGGAAGGGGGGACAGAAAGGAAGAAAAATCGCCGCGAAACTAAGTGAGCACAGAAAAAACAGGAGCAAAAGAGGAAAAATGCAAAAAGATTACCTGTTCCCTCCAATACGAACATTTGCCCCGTGCGCGGGAGGAGGGAGAAGTACGGCCGTCGTTAGATCCGTTATTAGCGCCGGTCGTTATTCGGGGCATTGTGAAAGGAGCCGCAACGAGAGAGTCGGTTGGTGTGCACGAGTAAGAAACTCGAGCCCTTCTAAGTAAAAGGGAAAGAAAGGTCACAGGCCAGTGGGGTGTCATATTCTACGATGGCGTCAGACGGCTTGCCCTGGGGAGTGCTGTTCAGGAAAGGAGGAACGCACGACACAAGAAGGGGGGGGGAACGAAAGAGATAGCCACCCAGAATCGTTGGGCAGGGGAAAAAAATATAATTAGAGGGGGCGGGACCATAATGACAGCAAAAGGGAAAGAGAGAGAGATTCAGGGAAACTGAGAACCCTGGCATGGCTCAAACGAGCGAAAGCGAGGAAAGTTCGGGTTAGCTATCACAATGGTTACCAATTCAGAAAAAAAAAGTGCCAAGAAAAGAGAGAGAAAAAAACAAAAGAGGAGGAAAAGAGGAGATGATTGGAAAGGTATTGGTGGCATGAGAAGAACGGGTAAAGGGCAGATTGAAAGGGAGATGATAAAGGGGGGGAGAGGAAAGTCCCTGAATCTCTGCGCGTGGAAATGCCTGGAAGGAAAAAAAGCTTGGATGAAAGGAAGATGGGTCTCAAAAAACCTTAACAAGCTATCCTCGTTTTCCAACTTCGTTGGGAGAAGCGCCTTCAGGGCGTTTAGTAGACTCACAGCAGGGCAAGAGCCGATAGTCCAAATCGTGAAGATGAAAATCGGATGAAGACCCTCTGGCGCAAGGTGGGGGGGATGAAAGGGCTCGGTTGTGGCTCAGCGTTTTCTTCCTCGCGATCCCACCAAGCGCCAGCGCGGGCGAGGAAAGAAGGACGCTACCGCTAACAGAGCGACATCGACGAAAATAAGTCCCCGTGTCAGGACAGAAGCCGTAAGTCTATAAGCTAAAAGGGGGGGGGAAACCGGAAGGGAGAAACGAAGACAATGCCTGCGTATGGAGGGTAAGAGTATGAAGGACTCGGAGCGTGGTGGGGAAGGGGGAGAGAGATCGGATTCAAGGGAAAGGGGGGCTCTGGGCGATTGCAGCAAGAACTCACCGAATCTGCGTCAGGGTGCCGGGAGAGCTATTGGCTCCTACAGAAGGACCATCTAACACGGAGGGGGGGGGGAGTTGCCTATGGGGGGGGCAATCCAGTGGTCTTCATTCATTCTGGACCGGGCGGAGAAAAGGGGGCGGGGAGCGGGGGGGAGGAATCTGACAAGGGAAAATGAAACTCACTAGGGAAAGTTAGTAGCTGTCAGGGGGGGGGGGGGGTCTTAAGAAGGGTTATAACTAACCGTCTTTGAAGTTGGCTGTTGAAGTCGGTTCAAACCCTGGGCTTAGACGCCGTGGGTGAGTTGCAGGATGCCCTTAGCAATCCGCGACAAGGGGTAAGAGCCCCTCCGAGGGAACTCGCCAAACAGACCCCATCCTCGTGTAAGAAAAAAAGAAGAACAATCGCGACATCACTCCGTGGATTCGGTAACAAGGGGAAAGGACAAAGAAACGCAAGGGATTATAAAATCCGTTACCTATTCCTGAACAGGCAGGGAAGGGGAGACGGGGCAGAGAGAGGGGGTAATTGGTATAACGTTGTCAAAAAAGGTGGAAGGGGGGGGGATCGGTGTCAAAAGGGAGAGAAATGTTTTGAAACGTTTGGGGGGGGGGGGGCAAGACATTACGGTGACGCCTTGTCGCCACAGAAAAGGGAAAGACAGGGGGTATGGGGAGGGTCAAGAGGTTGGTTCATAACTAATGGTTCAAAAAGATCCAAAAAACCGGGTTGAAAAAAATGGCCGTCAGGGAGGGGTTATTTGGAAGCGCCAAAAAAGAAGAGCCACAGGGGACATTAGAGCAGCAAAAAAAAAAAGTGGGGAGCAGAACGGAGGGCAAATGGAGCAGGTCCTCAAGAAGCACTCGATAACTAAGCTGAAAAGATGGGGGGGGGATGGTGTCCTCATCGGCACAAATTTTAGTTAGCAGAGCGCTTTCACTCCGTTAAAAAGGGAGAGAAGAAAGAGTCGGGTTCAAAGAGGTGAACGAAGGTACTTGGTT
>Ga0179593_1389470_pt1 | contig 12437 bp, 11 predicted proteins | sample CZODoug2_1_08_16_FD_185931 | JGI IMG/M metagenome (GOLD analysis project Ga0179593, IMG submission 185931) | Vadose zone soil fungal communities from Angelo Coast Range Reserve, California, USA - CZODoug2_1_08_16fungal (PacBio error correction) | ecosystem: Environmental > Terrestrial > Soil >...
CGCATTGGGGAGGGGTAGTCCTGTTTAATAAGTCAGTTTTCTAAAAACGCGGAGAGCCCTCGGTCAAAGGGGAGGACGAAGAGTGTTTTTTCATTAAAATGGGAAGGGGGACAGAGAAATAAGAAAAGGTACCACCAAAAGAGGAACCGTTACTTCACCAATTCAAGAAAAAGTAGAGCGGGAAAAACGAGATTCGCTGGGTAACTGAAGGAATTGGGGGGGAGGATCAACATTCAGCTCAATCACGGTCTATCTCAGCGGACCCGGAGAAAGGCAAAGAAAAAGATGAGTAAACGCGCAAATAAGGAAGGGACACATTTTGGTCGTCCGGCCTCAAAAGCGTCATAGGGAAGTCAAAAGAAGGGAAAACCTTAGTTGCCTTTCATAACCACATCCGATACGGGGGAGTAAAAAAGTAGCCAAGAGGGATCGTCCCCATGAACAAGGAGGATCTGAAAGAAGAGGGGGATGGAGACCAGCCTTTTGAATAAGACCAACGACCTAATTTCGGGAAAATAACATAGAGCGAAAAGTAAGCCAGGATCTACTGGGGCCAAATCAAACAGTAAAGCCTCTGAAATGGAAAAAGAAAGCAGAAGTAACTCGTAACCTTCGGGATACAGGAGAGCCTCTATTTGAAATGAGAGAAATGTAATGGTCTAGAAAATCAGCCTTCAAGGAAAGGAAGAAGCAACTCCGCTAGAAAAATTCCAACTCTGCTCAAGCCAAGAGGTAGTAATCCCTTCAGACGAAAGAAAGAAAAAAAGGAAACCTCTTTGGGTGGGGGGAACTATCTATTCTCGACCGGTTGGAATCCGACTCAATCTTCTACGAAAAGGGACGGTTGTTTGAGGACTTAGCTGGGGGGGACGTACGAGGGAGGCTCTTACTTACGTCGTAAAGAAAAAATTTTAAATTTATAAGCTCCATAAGCAGAGAGAAGGGGGAAATATAAACAGGCGTTCTGTATGGGGGGGGGGGGGGGAGCAATGGATACTAAATCCAGAACCGCTAAATGAGGGAGGAGGAGGAGGATGTATGGAGTGAGAATACCCGATAGTGGAAAAAGAGGGAGACGTCCTGGGGAACAATACGCCCGGGGAGGTCAGAAAAAAGGGGGCTGATACTGCCCTGAACGGCTAAACGCTTCTAGATTTGGGGTAGAAGCCAACGATCAGTTGTAAGAAGAACGGCGATTAGAACGGTACGGAGGTGGACGAATTGTTTCGTGTTTAAGGAAATGCCACCCGACATTGAGCGCTCTTGCTGACAGGGGCAAAGTTGAAGCCGAACACATGACATCCCACTTCCTATATTCATTGTGAAAGGAAAAGGAGGAAAAGAGGGCATCTGTGAAAGGGTCCGCGTTCTGGCAAAGGAAAACTTAAACCAAGGGAATGTTCCTACAAGAAGACCAGAAAAGAGGGAAGTGAATTGTAATAGGATTTAGATTAGGGATGACCTTCCATGACTGTGAGCACGTTGGAGTTGGTTCCTGAGAATCTGAGGAATTGGAAAAAAAAGAAGGGAGTTTACGAGGTGCTTTTCTATAGCCGCGATGGGGAAGGTCGGGTGTCACGTTAAAACCGGAGCATTCGAGGGGCAGCGAGGTCGATGGAGGCAGGCCGGACGCTCCCTGGACGAAGGAAAAGACAAGAAGATTCGAATAGGTCCGCAGGCCGGCTTCGAATCTATCGGTCATGGAAACCAGTCCTTGGAAAACTGTACTAGACCAAAAGATCACAAGACAGAGGGGGCAAAAACCTCTTACGGAGCAAAACCGAAAAGGGGGACGCATCCCAATAAGAGGAAACGGGTTAAATCGTCAAGGAAACAAGCTGATGTATTATTAAAGATATTGGAAACCGAGAGGAAGGGGGTTGGCTGCTTTAAAAAGGATGTCGCCTACCTAAAGCTGATGTGGAGATGGTAGTAAAATAGGTCTCGTAAAGGAGAGGGGGAAGGAAAAAAGGGGTTGAGTTTGAAAGGGAAAAGGAACTTTCGAGCGTCGGAATTGACCCTACGGACGGACCGTTTATGGGGGCATTAGAGAGGACGGGAAGGGGGAGGTCCCTTCGGAAAGATTCTCGACTCGAAGGGCGTCAGTGACATGGTCAAGCTGACATAAGATCATAAGGAGTCCAAAGCCCGTGCTTACGATCACTGCCATATTCCTGGTGAAAAACAGGCACGTTTTCCGATATTCAACAGTAAGGAGAACTTAAGAAAAGCTAACCGTCCAGCGAAAAGCGGACATTATAAATCTTTGTCGGTGGCGTCCGTAGGAAATCCAGTCTTCTTGTAGTTTCGGGGCAAGAACGGGAGGGAACAGCGGTCCCATCTGCTGACATCTGGGCTTGTGCAAATGACAGGTCTGGGGGTCCTATGCCAGGTGTGGTAGGAGGGGACTGTCACGGGGAAGATCTTGATCCGCTCGTAAAGGTAAGGTATTATTGCCTGGAGAGTAGCCTACGAACAAGTGTTCCGAAGGAAGGCAATGAAAGGGAAACCAATCTTCAATAAGAGGAGGAGGAGCGAAGTTGAAAAAGCTTAAAGAGGATGTCGTAAAACAAATCAGACGAGTTCCTCTTGAATTCGCGGAAGAGGAAGGGAGGGAAGGCGGGAATCAGGGCGATAAAACTTCGGAAAGACGTTGGGTAGGTAATGACTCTATTGGATACATCCCCCCTATCTAAATGGGGGAGGGTGAGGTATGTTAGCAAATATAATACGAGGGAAAAGAATATGGGATGATGGGTTATCATAGGGACATAAAGATCGCTGGGGCGTATCCATAAGGGGGTTTGGCTTATTCGCAGGAAGAAAGTAAAAAAAGCGGGCTGCCTGAAAAGCGAAAGGCGATATCCCATGAGACAGGAAAATTTATCTGATCTGCACGATGGGCATTTAGATCGGGCAGAGAAAGCTAAAAGAGTATTGTTACCGGGATTACGACTAGGGGAGGCGGGAGCCTATTTGGAATTCGCTGGAGGGTGCTATCCGTCGGGCGACTTGATTGGGGTAGCGAAAAGGTCCAGAGGGGGGATCAGTTTTCTGGAGAAAGAGACCTCCGGGAGAAACGAAGGTGAGTGCAAGGTTGCGGCTGGACAGAGCTGGAGGACCAGAAAAAGCATTTGTTAGACTCCGGGGGGAATTGGGGGGGGGGGGGGGAATCAGTTAAAGCATGGGACGGCTATGCTTTATGGTTTGAAAAAAAAAATACCACTTAATGGAGGGTTGTGCCGGTCAATAAAGACACCGCGGGGAAGTAGGGAAAAACTAAAGGAGTAATTGGGCAGATGGCGTATTTTATTTTACGTATCGAACTTTGGAGGTAAAAGGGACAGCAGTCAAAGGGGGCCTGGTGAATATTACGCGGAAGACTGGGGGAAAGAGGTAAAAAATTTTCCAGCGGGAGCGCGTTTCTTCCGTTTGCAGTTGGAAGGGGACGCTACAAAGAGGGATGTGACGAGACTGAATGTGTGGGAACATTTTTAGGGAAAAAACTTCGAGCGAAGCTTGGAAGAGAGAATTCGGAGGTGGGGAGGGGTGGGTACACTTATGGGAGGCCGTGGTTTGGGCCGTCATTGAGGGGAATTCGGCCAGAAAATTTAAAAGTTAAAAAACCCCCCAGCGGAGAATGGCCAGGGGAGAAAAAAAGGCGGGGGGAGAAAATGCGTGAGGAAAAGGAAGAAAAATGATCCGATAGTCGCAAACCACCACTGGGGATTCAAGAAGGAATAAACCGTCGTCCTTTTTTTGAGTTCAAAGAAAGGTTCACTAACATTGAGAAAAAAAAAAACGCTCTGTGAGCCAGTGAATGGCAAATTGACGGGGGGGATCCGCGGTGGGGGGGGGTCATGAAATTTTAACTGGAAAGGGACCAAACTAATGGGGCAACGGAAAAATCGAGGTTACGCTAACCGTGACTTTCCCAATACAGAACTCAAATTCGCCTCAGACGCAGAGAGTCAGGAGGACAGACGGAAGTAAAAATGGTGGAGAGCCCACATTCAGAACCGTAAGGGATCGCAAGGGGCGCGTAAACTTCCAGGGGGACAAACTACTGAAACGCAAACTCCTCATGCCGAGACCTGTTGCGATGAAAAACGGAGGCATCTTAACGCCGAATAAAAAAACAACCCTTGGTGGCCGAGGGGGGACTCTTGATTGAGCAAAAAAACCCGATACAGATAAAAAAGGGGCGCAAGAATTTCTAAGCAAAAAGACCTCGATGGGGGGAGTTGGCAGAGCTCCATCAAGGTCTGAATAAAAAAAAAGGGGAGATTTTTCTGGGAAGAACCATCATGAATTCTACTAATAGTCCAGGATCGTAAACAAAACTCCAGAAAACGCGCTTAATTTGCGACGAAAGCGACCGTAACGACGAACGTCGGCTACAGGTTGGCGAAAAAGTCGAGGTTCTCAAGAGAGAGCAGTTACCGTTCGTGTACAATCAGGCACCGTCCAGCGGAGGTCTCTCGCAACCCTCTAGCGAAGCTCAAAAAAAACTCGCAGACCATATTTACTCGAATCGGGTTAAGGAGAAGACAATGTCAGAAGACGGGAAAGAGGGTTTCAGATCAGAAGAAAAAGGTTTCGAGGAAGCAGAACTTCTGGAGAGCAAGGGAAAGTTTTGGGGAACTTTAGCGGGGGCGGAAAATCTCTTCTCCGTCGAACAGATAACAACAGGAATTGATACAGCTCCGCGATCGGGAAAAAGGTAATACTTTATTAAGGGCCTACAGGAGGGGTGCGAAACCAAGAACCGCCCTCGAATAGAAGGGAGGAGTATGGAAGAGGGGGAAGCCTCTTTGAAAAACTCTACGAGGGGACCGCGCCCTGCTACATGCCGTGAGAAGATGCGAGAGACTAGAACTACGTTCCGAGGGTGTCTAAATCCTCGAGACTTTGGGGAAAATCAGGAATCGATGGGGACAGGAGGGGAATGGTGGTTTAAGGGGGGGCTTCCCGGTCACTCGCAAATAACCCAGACGTAAAGCGCTCGGTTCCGCCTAAAGGTAGAAAAAAGCAGAAACCTCAAAGAAACAAAAAGCGAGTTAGTTTGAAGCTTAGAAAAAAAATCGAGCAGGATTGGGAAAAGGAAAGACCACAAAGGGAAGGTCCCAACGCCCCTCTCACGAGTTTTTTCCGCCAAAAAGAACCGATTGGGGGTTCCTGGAAGATTCAAAACTAGGAGAAAACGCCGGCGCCCGGTCCTGGATTAGGACACGGGGCGTAGTGACAGGGGATATGAGCATTGGGGGGGGGGAGAAGGGGTTAGGACGGGGTTCTCTGCCAAAGGATCGAAATGTCCCTCAGGGACCGTTGCCGTCGCGAGAAGATCCTCGAACGCGCCATATGCAAAAGGCAAGAAGAACAGGAGGGGAGTGCCGCGTCGAGGTGAAAAACTGGACATTCAAGACCAAAGTAAGGCTTCCGTACGGGAACAAGAGACCGGATATGATACAATCCAGCTTATGGGCGCAGACCAAATTAGGCAGGTCCCAATATGTCGAGGGGTGGGGGGGAAAATCGTGTCCACACCCTAACCACGAAAACAATGTCTGGTTGCGGGGAAAAAAATCGGGAAGATTTAACAACAAGAAGGACATCTTGGGGAAATGCAGGGAAGGGGTCTGACCAGACTGGGTGGGAATAAATATGAGGTGACGAGTTCTGGGGAGAGAGTAAAATTTAACGTCTGAGCCATGAGAGGGGAGCGGATTGCAAAACCTATTTCAGGAAAAAAGGGGGGGGTTTCGATCTGGTCGCGCCTGCACTTCAAAAAAGCGGAATACCGCGCGAGACAATCGGAGTGACATGAGATCGAACAAAAAAAAAGGAATCGGGAAAACATGCCGTCCTTACCGAATAAAGGAATCCTAACCCTCTGGCACCGAAAATGGGGGGCTGATATTCATCCAAAGGACTGGGACGGCTACTAAGAGGAAAGAGAAATCTTCGCAAAGAAGAGGGTTGGTGGGCCGAAGCAGGGCAAACGTGGCGCGTTAGGTTCGTTCCAGCAAAACTGCGGTCTCCGGTCTAGGGAACAAAATTTCGCCGCGGTCTGAACTTTTTACTTCAAATGAGAGCTGTGTGAGATGGAATTTTTTTAGTAGGACGTTGGGGGACAGGTAGAAGGGAATCCCTAATTTCGGGAGTATTTGGCGAGGGAGAGTGAAGACCACTAACACCAACGAAGACACCATGAGGGTCAGGCATCCACCGCTTCAAGATCGAGCGACGCTAGGGGGAAAGGTAGACAAACGAGGTTCTCGGAAAAGCTTGCTCGGAAAACGAATATGAACAGGCGATTGTGTCAACGCAGGTGTGTCAAAGTGAAAAAGAAAGATCGCATACATCCCTAGATAATAGAAGGGGGGAGGGGAAGTTAAATTAAGAGGGAGAAATCGGGGGGGTTAAAAGGAGTGGACATAAAAATCGAGGATTCTGAAGGTGTGTCAGGTGAACGACTGAAGAGATGAGATAGTGAGCCGTAAAGAGCACACCGTAGAGAATCCTTGGAAGATTCACAGAAAGGCGATTGCAAAGAAAAATTGATAGATAGAGGAGCAAAGACTCAGAAACACCTCCGTGGCCGGATGGACCGCTCGGGAGAGAAAAAACGGGGGGTCTTTTGGGGGGAGAGTAACGGGGGGACGATAAAAGGGGGGGATTTCTGATGGTGTGCGGAGAAAAGAAATCGCTAAATATTTTGCTGGAGAACTCAGAGCTTACCTCCGGTAAAGAGGGGGGTTCCGCGTGCAAGTGTTCGAGCCAATTCGAGCGGGAGGGTGATTGGAATTCATCGGGGGATCTAAAGGGCTTCAGGGACATGAAGGGGTGCTCTTCACCTAGGGATGGGTGGATGATTCACCGGAGGCTCGTCGATCGCTTATTGGGGAAAAGGGGGGTAAATGAGTGCTAAGGAGGTTGGACAAAGGGGCGACTTGGGGCTGAGGGAAAGATCGTGCCTTTGAGGGAAAGAGGGAACCGACGGTAAAGACCTCGAAAAAAAAAAGGGGAGGAATGGTGCGCGGGGATGGCTTCTTCGAGGGAGGTTAACAGGAAGTGGAAACAGACACGCGAAAAGTGCGACGAGCTGACATGTGGATCTAAAGAAAAAGGGGTGGGGTCCGTAAGCCGACTTGATCGGGCGAAAGGCGTGGATTGGGTGTCCCGGTAGGATACAAAAGTTGGGTTTGGTGTGGCAGTGACTTGGGGGGGGCTGCAGGCCGCATTTCAAAAAAAAACCACGGCGAAAAATGGGGGAAAAAGGGGGGCGAACAGAAGTCTGGTTTTGAGAAAACGTGTAAATTATAGAAAAATGCGAAGCTTTCGAGCGGGTAGGGGGGAAAGAGAGAGATACGACTGCAAGGGGGGGGGGGGGTAGGGGCTCATTTGAAGCGAAGTAAACGCCTCTGGGGACCTGATTGGGGGGCTCGAAGAAAACCTGGGTTGTTAAAGGTACGAACGGGCGCAGACCTAAAAACAAAAAAAAACATGGAAACAGAACTTAAAAATTCAAAAAAGAAAAGCCTTCGACTCAAGATTCGGGAAGACTGAAAGAAAAGGGGGGATTTTGCGCCAATTAGCTCGACATCTCGCAGCGTCTGCGAACTTCCAAAAACCATCTCGAAGAACGCAAAAAAAGGATCCGCTGGACCATTTCATGGGTACAGACAACGGAGGAAGTCCATCAACGGCACCTTGTGACGCTGGAGAAGGGGGAAAAACAAAGAAAAAAGATACGGTGAGAACATTTAAGCAAATGGGAAACAAGAAAAAAGCCGCGATAGACATCGCTTTGCGACCGTGTCGAGAAAAGAACCAGGGATGAAGAGCACCATAGTGAAATAAGAACTAAGATCGGTAAATGTGAATCCCAAAAATAACCGTCACAACAGGGGAACGTCTCTCGAAAGCGACAAGCAAAAAAGAAAAAAAAACATGAGGATGCGGTGCGCACGAGGTGCCATCAGGTGGCTCGGTTGGCGACAAAAGAAACCGTCCACGAGTGGTCGAAAAAACTACGAATTCCTAAAATGACCGAGTGAGAAGAGGTGGCGATAGCCAGCCACGTGAGCAAGCGGCCCGGCTAGAGATCAATTTACATAGCTAAGCTGGTCTGAAAGGGGAGAAGGGGCCTTGGGTTCGGCTAGCTTTGCCGCCCTAGAGAGCTCTTCTCCATCGTCACGGGAAAAAACGGGGGGGTACGCTCAAAGAAGCGAGACTTGATGTAAAGAGAAACCTACTATTAAGGCTGTACGCCAGAGTTAGAAATTTGCTAATCCAGAAAAAGACCCATTAGATAGGGATGAGGGAGAATCGAGGATACCTCTTACACACGCTACGCGACTGAACAAAGTCAGCATGTGACATAGAAAGCAGCCTCGCCGGAAAGAGCTGGTTAGAACGGGACGCCGGTTTTCGCCTCCAGCCTGAAAGATGGGGTGACGCGGTGGAAAATGGTTTGTTCAAGGGGCTGCCCTCACGCTCAATCTCCAGAAGCAGGCTGCCACGAGTTGCCAAGCGCATAACACCGTCAGAGGGATTCATTGAAGTAAGACAAGCGTCATAGGCGCATGGACGTAAGGCCGTTTGAAAAATAAACTAGACCGAGGGGGTATTGGTACACCGACACGAACTAGGGGGGGGGAGGGACCGGGAAGCTATGGGAGTAAGAAATCCTTCGCAATTAAAGGAGTCGGGACGGGACCCATTTTGTAATAGGTCGTTAAAAGGAGAATTGATCGGAAGGAGGGCTTGGCGACGCGCGAGGGAAAGTTCTGGTCCCGAGACTTTCGAGTCGTGAACCGGAAGGGCGCGAGAAGGACACCAAACGGAATCGGCGAGAAGGAAGGGAAAAGCAGGGCGTCTGAAGGTGAGGACTAGGACGCCTTAAGACATACGAGACCAAGATCGTACACCGAAATATTAGAGAAGCCATCTTCTTGAGAAACAACAAAAGTTGGGGGGAACAAAGCCAACGCATGTGGGCAAATCCATACTCCAAAAAGAAGGGAGTGGGAAAATAAGAGAGAATGGACCCAAAAATTGCCGTATGGTTGGCTGAAAAATGTGATGGCTGCGACAGGAAATGTATGAAGAGTAAACGGTGTGGGGGACAGGGGAATGAAGGAAGCGGGGAAGTTAAGGGTCGGGGGCAGACGCTCCGAGCGCGGATTGCCTGAATCTGCCATTGTTGGGGGATTCAGGAAAAAGGCGCAGCGCACGGGGAAATCTAAAACGGGCGACGGAGCCCGGGGGAATGCACGCTGGAAAGGAAAAAAAGTCGCAAGCAAAATAGGAGAAAGCAAAAAGTGGTAGCAAATATCGATTGACGAATGACAAACGAGAGGAGAAAAACAGGTCCGTCTCCTATCCTACTACAGGAGATCTGTCCATGAAATCGGCGTCCCATGAAATCGTCAAAAGATAGGGGTTGGCCAGACATAAGCGGGGGAGGGCGCTTCGGCAAGACCTGCAAAGCATTTCGAACTGAAAAATTGAATGCGCTGGTGGCGAGGAATTGGTGGTGAGGTGTAGGCGGCGGGAAAAGGTGGGGGTTGCGGCAGCGCGAAACGCAATAATGTCCGGGGTGCGGGCGGGGCGGGGCCCCACAACCTCAGCATGCACTGTCCACGGGGACTGAGAAGCACGGGGGGAACCAAGGCTTTGCTGCGGCTCAAAACAGATTTTCGGGCGAGGGGAGATCGCGGTCCAGCGTCAGAAAAAGAGGGGGAACCGTAGGGCGCAGCGTGGTTGGGCACAGATAGAGACGCCATACCCTCCCGATTAGAGGAGAAAGGGTCGGGTTTAGCTTTATAGAAGGGCGATAATAGGTGAGTGTTGGTGAATAAGATGTCCGGTAAGGTTTTGTTCGGAAGAAAAAGAGCGGGGAGACTCTCGAGGAACAAAGAAGACCAACAAGGCTAATCCGAATTGATCTGATCTGCACGAATTGGGGCGGGCAAGAAGAAGGCAGCAACACGGATAAAACTGGCAAACGTGGTCCGTCGCTCAATGCTTGAGTGGGGCCGAGTTGGAGAGGACGAGGTGCGCGATCAGACCGCTTGGACGCGATTTGGCAGGAAGCCACAAAAATTACTAGTTTGCTGGAGAAGGCGAAAAAAACCTGTAAATCCCAGGACGGGCGGGGGAGCGGTAGGAAAACAGTCCTGAGGCAGTGGTAGAAAGTGGGTGTGGAGTCTCAATACGAGAAGGGGGAGAGCTGACTCGATGGGTGCGAAAGGGAACGCCACTTTTAGGTCGTGTTCACTGAGGAAACCGTGCGCGAATCGACAAAGGGTCTCGCGGAATTGGGGCAGGATACACAATTGCACATAATGTTGGCACCGTGGCTGGGGTTTCTGAAAGAGTGTAAAGAGTCACAAGAGTTGGGCGTCGAATGCCGACGGTGGGGACATAAGAAAAATGTCGCATATTAATGGGTCGCGGTTCGGGCGAAGATGGGGAGTTGACAAAAGTGGAAGGGCAACGCGAGATGGGGGACGGAGCGAATGGGATCGAGTATGCCGGCCTAAGCGAAGCTTGAGGGAATGCGGAAAGTCGGGGAATTGGTAAGGCACACGTAGCGGAGGCCAGCGGGTGTCCGTTAGGCCCTGCCCGAAAATGGGGGGGGGAGGCCAAAGGAAAAGAAAATATAAAGGGCCAGAAGGCGGGGTTTAAAGTCGTATTGAAAGGACGAAAAGGGGCGATCGTATCTCGAGAAAAACAACAACAAGGATAAGAGAGGAGTGAAGAGGCCTTTTTCGTCTATCATTTTATTCGAAAAACCCGCCTCTTGAAAAGGAGTGGTCATTTCGTAGAGGGGGTGGGGGCGGAAATTGCAGCGGGCCAACTAAGCAACGGGAAACAAAAACGAGCCGCGCTACCGTGACTCCCTGCACCAAAACGCCTTGGCAACGAAAAACTGCTTCAGACGGAAGACCAATTGCGATCCCAGAGAGGAAGGTTGATCGGGACAGCGGGATGCAGGAAACAAGTCCGAAAAGAACATCCTCAATAAACTCGACGCATCAGAGGGGGTTGGTCGAATGGTCTCAACGCTGACTGGCATATTCACGTCACCTTTGACGCAACTCTTCAGCACCACAGAAAGATCCAGATGAATGGGGTAAAAGAAGCAATTAAAATGAAGGATCGCAGGCAAAAACCAACTTTTGCGATTCGCAAAGGGAATCGGGAGGAAAAAAAAGACGAGGGGGTCGTGGAAAAACGCCTCAAGACGTCGGTAGGATAGTAGCCCACACAAATCTCGCTCAAAGCCACGCGGACGGGGAGTAATCAGAAAGCGAAAAGCAGAACGCACGAGAACCTGGAGGTGCCGGCGCCAGAGCACAAATAGAGCGAAGTGACTCGGCCAACAATCCAGCAGTCCAGAATTTGGCAGGGCAGAAAATACAGAGGGCGGTCTCCAAAGCGGTTAGAGAAGCGGTGAGCGTGACCTGAAAGAACGGGACGATGAGCTCGGACGATCTATCAGAAGTTTCGGGCAGTAGGAGAATCAGCTGGGGATCGCAAGGTTAGCAGGGGTTCGCTTACTTGGATTAAGAGAGAGAGAAGCATCTGATCGAAAAAAAAGGAGACACCTTTTTGGGAAAATCGCGATCTTTATGCAATGACAGAAACTATTATTCTGGGGGGAAATTTGCTCCAACCGCGACTCATAGGTAGATGGGGAGTGGTAATGCGGAGTCGACCCTTTGACAAAACGCGGTGACAATAAGGGCGGGGGAAGCATGACCGGGAAAAAGAGCAGGCGCCTAGAGAAAAAATCGAGCTGGGTGTCAGACTCGAAAGTTGTTTAACCGACGGCGATGAGAAAGAAGCATGGGTAGCCCGAATGGGAAGTGGGTAGATGCCCTCCAAACAAAAAAAAAAGAGACATTGACCCGCTCTAAAAAGTGAAACTCGAACACAGTCATCGCCACCGAGCGATAAGTTCAGTGTCATAAGAAGAAAGAAGAATCCTGGACAAACGGTGAAGGAAGGAATTTATGGATACGACGTGGAATTTCCGCCGAAACGCCCACAAGGGGGGGGGAGTTCCTGTAAGATTGCTCGTCATGGTAGAAAAGGCCAAAAGGCTGTGAATGCGCCCTTGGCTATGGAGGAATATGCGACATTGGGGGACGTGGGACGCTTGAGGGAAGGGGAGCAGCTATTGGATTTTCACTAAGACGGGCGAGAATTCGGGGAACCGTGTTCATCCGACTATCCATATAGAAGAAAAAACATAAACAATCTTGAGGCTGTAGGCAAGGCTCTTGAAGAAAAAAAAAGGAATCTGCCAGGTACACCTTAAATAAGTCTTAACAGAGGATATCTTCAACGTAGGGGTATCCAAAAAAAGACTTCAGAGCCACACAGTTGGGGGGTCAGCCCAATCAAGACAAATCGGTTGTTTA
>Ga0179593_1466412_pt1 | contig 12437 bp, 18 predicted proteins | sample CZODoug2_1_08_16_FD_185931 | JGI IMG/M metagenome (GOLD analysis project Ga0179593, IMG submission 185931) | Vadose zone soil fungal communities from Angelo Coast Range Reserve, California, USA - CZODoug2_1_08_16fungal (PacBio error correction) | ecosystem: Environmental > Terrestrial > Soil >...
ACCTATCATGGGATCTCAGAGCGGGTAGTCAAAGAAAAATGCTCCCAATGGTAAAACCCCCACCGCAAAGGAACTACGCAAAGAAGACCAGGGATGGGAAGGGGTGATGTGAAGCCCACTGAATGTTGAAAAACTCACAGAACAGAAAATGCGATGCGAAACTGTTGTCTACGCGGATGAATGGAAGGCGAATAAAGAGTCAGAGGGAAGCGGTCTCCTGAGTTCAAAGAATCTTCTGGGGTCGGATTTACTGGGGGGCATTTTGGCCGGGGAACGAATACAGGCCACGGACCTGGTGATCCATTCTGCTGTCGGAGGCTGAACAGAGGGATGTACGAAGGGCAATTGTTTAAACCGGAAAAAAACCCCCGACTAATGGGAAAAGGTGTATTATGGATCAATGGGGCATTTTGGGGTTCTCGCTGAATCGCGCCGGGAAGAATATAGTACGAAATTTGGGGGGGGGTAGTTAGGAAAGAAATCCACTTCCGAATTATGAAATGGGGTTGGAGGGTGCAGGAAACGAAGCCGAAAAAAATAGTCAAAAGTAGAAACGGCGAGAAAGAAGGAAAAGGGACAACAAGACTTTAAAATTATTGTGGCCAGGGCAAAGCAAAACGCGCTTTCGGGCGTCGTGCAGGGAAAAACGCGGTTTTCGGAGAAGGGGTGGATGGTGGTGGGCGAATGGGGTGGTCAAGAAAACGGTTCAATAACCCGATAATGGAATGGTTTCAAAATCAAAGGCCAAGGAAAAGGGAGTGGTGGGTGGGGCTACTTACGCTGTCGAAGAAGGGGGTCCTACCTAGACGTTACGGGACGGCGGCATCGAGGGGCACTTAAAGGGTGAGTCGACAGAAAGGGGGGCATAAAGGGAGCAAAACAGCAGGGGCAAAAAAGAAAAAAAAAAAAGTCTATAATACAAGAAGGGAGGAAAATACAGGTACACAAAAGGAAAATCTATCCAGCGAGAGTTTTGAAGAAAAAACAACAACCTACTTGAAAGACTCATCCAAAAGAAAAAGTTCGGGGTGGGAGGGATTTCAAAAATAGGGGAGGGAGAAAATCCTTGGTTAGCGGTCATAGAAAGGAAAAACCGTAAGGAGGCGCCGGCCGACGTAAAATCGACCTTGTCTAGAACAAATTTAGAACAGAAGAGGAGGGGGCCGTGGAAAGGCTCCCATGCAAAGGAGCCGATTGCAAAACGAGAAAAGAAAGATAGTCCCAAAGGGTAATCTGCACAAATTGTGAGATCAGTAACAGAGGAGGGATTTTAGAAGGTGATGAGAATCAAAGAGCAGGGGGAGATGGGTGAGGGTATGCAACTTGGGGAAGAACAGAGGCCTGGGGCATTGCGCCGAGGGAAAAGCAGCAGCAAAAGTTTCAGGCCCTTGCAAGATAGATGGGGTAATTGCTGATGAAAAGGAGGGAATTGTTGTACCTTCAGAGAACGGCAAACAGTTATTCAATAGGCTGCGGCCTAGGGAGCATCTCCACTGGGGTAAGCGAGAGCGCCCGTTGACGGAAAGGAAAAATAAGCGTGATAAGGGGGGGAAAACGTAACGTGGGAAAGGGTCACGACTGCAAAGATCACTTTCAATAAAGTCCCGCTCCTAAGAAAAAAATGTGGGGGGGGGGGGGGGGGCGGGGGGGGCTGTCAAGAAAAGGGGGGTAAAAAGGGAGGAAAGAATCTCACACAAACACACGGACGGGTTTTCTCGTGAGGCTAGGTTTGGGCCTGCAGTGAAAAATGAAAAGGGCACGCTAATAGGGAATTGAACAACATGAAATAGACCGAAAGGGGAAAAAAGTTGCGCGTAAGCAGGTGATCAAAAATGTCACAGCTGATGAGAATTTACTTCTGAGCTGACTCACAGCTTCAAGCAGTGTTACAGGCCAATAAGGGACCGCCTGGGCGCCAATGCGGCACCTGTCCATGAACATTATGGTGAATGCAGAAAGCAAAGAATCCCTAGAAGGGCCATTGTATAGGGACTGCACTCGTTATCAAAATCACTTAGGTGGGAGCGCAACGGAGGGAGCGCCAGAAAAGAGAAAGGCCGCAAATAAAAGGGAATATGCTACTCACAATATCAGAATACGGGGGGTAGGGAAGAGGAGCCGAGACTAGTTCGTGAGTGAAGGCAAAAGGGCGTGCCAGCTCGAAAGACACCATCTGAGGAAGGGTCCTTAATCGATATAGCGAAAGATTTCCTGAATACAAAAGAGCACAGAAAGAAATAAAATCATTGATTTTCACGAGAGAGAGGGGCTCGGGCCTTAAAACGACACGAAGTCAAACTCGGACAGGAGAAAGGCGGAGCATGCCTCGCCGGAGAGACGAGGGTACTATCCTGGGAGCCATGCTCCGAGAAGAATCCAAAACAAGCACGCGCAAAAATTGCAGTAGCAGCGGCAACGTTAAAAGAAGGGCTTTTGGGGGCAGGAATATTGGAAAACTCTCGAGGGGAAAGGATAAAAAAAACGGCTAGAGGGCGCAGGTCAACGTGCTCGAAGGTGTTTAGTTTTACGGGACGACGCTGTCGTGAAGGAATTAGGAAGGCGCGGGATCTCAATCAGAGAAGAGGCGTCTTCGTAGTTCGGACTCCCACGTGCACAAAGATTTCGGGCTTAGGGAGTGGGAAATTGCCATCGCACTTGTCAAATCTCAATAGCAAAACAGAAGAAAGGAAGGGATTCAAGAAATCTCCAAGAACCCGATAGCATAGGAAAACGCTTGTAGGCTTTCAGGGGAGAGAGAGGGGAGCAAGTCGAGATGGAAATAAGAGGACGGCCTGAAAGACCGGGCGTCAAGTCCGCCCAGAGCAAGCAGGCAAGAGACGATGCAAGGGAAAGAAAATTAAAGCAAAACTCCTGTAAGGAAACCGAGGAGCCAATGCATCGGGTTCAGACATAAAAAGGCAATTCCTTCAAGTCGGCTTCGAGAATCTAGGAAGACTAATCAGCTTCTAAAATCAACAACAAAGTATGGGGTGGTGATCCGATGGGAGCGGAGTCTGCCGCCACTGGGGACGGAATGTGCGCTTGAGGTCGAAGATCCGGAAAGCTGGACAGTGGGTAGTAAAAGGAAAAAAGATTGGGCGGGGCCCGTGAGCGTAGCCCATGGGGCCGGAGAAGCTTGGCTACGCACGCGTTACAGAAACACATAAGGCGCTAGAGGACAATGAAGCGATGGAGCATGACTGGGAATATGTCTCAAGGGGAGCCGAAACGACGTTGGACCGGGGAAGCGTATCGGTAGTTAAGAGGGTTCTCCGGTGGTATCGGACAATTCGGCGCCGGATTGGAGTTGAAAGAGGGATACAAAGGGTCCGAGCCTTGCAGAGACTAAGAAAAAAACTCATGTGGTGCCTGTACCGAAAAAAAGGAAGAAATCTTTCATCAGAAGCTCGAGAGACGAACTTACGTCTGTAGAAAATGGGAAAGTCGGCGGAAGCCAAAAAACAGCGACGAAAACGGAAAAAAATCTAACTATCCGAGGCCCGCGGGATTGGACGACCTCGCTGAAACAAAGGGAAATCACTTCCACTCGTGTAGAAAAATGCACGAATTCTTCTTGGGGGGGGGGAAGAGTCTCAGACAGGAGATAAAGAAGAATCGTGTACAACGAAGACGGGAGCATTGGCTCCGATATTTCATGGAAAAAAAGGGTCGATTTGGGACGGAAGGGGAGGGGCGGGGTACGCGAGGAAAGAAAAACTAAATGTCCGGGGCTATCTCAGGAGATTGATGATGAAGAGCAGAGCTAAGGTCGCAGAGTTCTACAGAGAGGTGATTGCGAGGGCCCCGCAAGGAAACGAACTAACGAATATCGGATCTAGGAAATAACCTCGGATCAGGGCGATTTGCTTTTGGGGGGCGCAAAGACCTTCATTAGTCGTCTTAGGTCCAGTTTAGCGGCAAAGCAAAGTTGCTGAGCAAGAACAGCATGAAATTCAACTATAAAAAGCGGGGAAGATTAGGACAAAGGATGGGGTTCATAGGTGTTTCCAAAGAATGGGCATGGGTAAAGGGAAGGCGAGGAAGCTTATTGAGAAAAATCTAGGGGGGGAAAAGAGGGGGGGACCAGGATTAAAGACTGACAAAAACATAGTTCGGAATAGCATTATTCGCGAAATTGTAGGGTTGTCGATTTCACGTTTGGTTTGGGGAAGGGCTATGCATCAAGAAGCTGTTAAAAAGGGCAACTAGCTACGACAACTAGTCGAGCCTAAACCAACCATCTTGGGGGGTTTTAAGAATACGTGACCGGTTGAGCAAACTTAAAAATGGGTCGGAAGCGGGCAGGAGGGGTGTAAAAAAAGGTGGAATCGAATGGTCGGAAAGTACTCATTTAAGAAACTTCTCACGCTGGCGAAAGGAATTTATCTCTATCTGGAATGGAATAGAAGATTCCAGAGCAGAAGGTGAATACCTTTCTTGACGCAATTAGAGCGGGTAAAAACCCAAGAGGTGACCGCGGTTTTCCTGAAGGGCAGGGAATGCGAGGGCAAGATTTTGGACCGGAGGGCCATCTGAAATTGTGGGGAAAACCAAATCGTGAAAAACTGTCATCTCCCCGGGAGGAGGATGGCCATCAAAGGAGAAATACCCTCAAGGCGGAAGAGAGGCAAGAGGAGGGGCCGGACTTTTTTTCAAAACGCTGAAGGATAACGTTAAGGGGGGCAACGGCAGATCATGGAAGCTTCTAACGGCGAAAACGAGCCTGTCTTAAAAAAAAGGTGTTTAGAGCAGGGTCACGAGGGTGACGAGTGCGCGGCACAAATACTGGGAAGTGGATGACGAGGATGGAAACCGGGCTTCGACACTCCCGTGGGTACAGCAAGCGAACGTTCTTTGGGAGGAGAAGGATGAGGGCGGTGTCTTGGTGTCGGGAGGCAATCGAGATGGCTCGATGTGCTGGACTCGCGTGTCACCCTGTACGGGCACAGGAGTGGATATAGCAAAATAAGAGTGGGGAGTGGTTTGAAGATTGGGGAAACGCCTGGGGGTTAACAAGTGGTGAAGGTATGCATCGGAGTTAAGAAAAGGACTGAGCAAAAAAGGTCGAGGGTAGTTGAGAAAAATGTGTGGTCCAGGACGCCAGCCGTCATTAGCCAACCAAACGGGTAGGGTCCTGATTTTGGAAAACCAGGGTCTCGGGCAATAGGCAGGAGGAACATACCGAGGACAGAACACCAACTTGGCCTGTGTGAATCCTAAAACATACAGCACTTGGCACGGGCACGACTCCGAATAGACTGGTTCAGTCGGGAGTTTCCGGCTACTCAACTTTCCCGTGCGTTTGACTAGGTCCTTTCTCAGGGGGAAGCGAGGGGAGATTCACGGGAGCACCAAAATTGACGTTTTAACAGGCGGGGGACCGTTTCGAAAATAAAGGTGAAAGCACTCACCCCACATGGTGAGTACCTCTGAAGGAAGGGAAAGACGTCAGACGAATGAGTGTTTATCGAGAAAAAAGGTGGCTAAAAAGCAGGGACACAAACCGATCTATAGGAACAAATGTTCCCATTCACGAAGCAGATTGAGAAAGTGCGCTGGCCGTGATAGACAAGGGCAAAATGAAAACACTCAAGAATTGCCAGTGGCTAAGAAATAGACCGGACAGCTGATCGTGACTTAGCAAGCTAAGGAGTAGTCGTCAGGGAAAAAAGTGAGATAGCGCATGACGGATGGGGGGGGGGTAGGTTAAAGGGGGGAATGCTAGCGACCGTCATAAAAAGGAACGTCAATAAGGGCGGATTGTGGTCGTGGGGAGGGGGGCTTTTGGAAAAACATTTTGGCGGGATGGCAGGCAAGGAAGGTACCAGAAAACAGCGCGAAATCACTTATCGGAGGGGATGCTAGCATGGAATATATATAAGACTCACAAAAAAACGTTTGAGGAGGAAATATCGGTCCTGAGTGCAGAAACGCAGAATCTTTATCAACAGATGTGATGAGGCAGTCCTGAGGGGAAATACCTCAGGCCAATGGTCCACCTCAAAGGTCAAAAGACACAAAGAGCAAGAAAAAAAAATGTTCTTTTCAGACTTATTAAAACTCATCGCATGGAAACTCCACTCTACAAGGGGACCGGGGCATAGAGAATACGGCGAATATGGGAGAAGAAAGGCCGGCATGGATAGGCTAAAAGAAAGGGTAATATAGACTTCTTCTGGTTCAAGCCAGAAAAGCGTGGGATGTCGGAGGGAGGGTGTAATTTTGACCGGGGGAGAAGACCGGCACAGAGAATGGAGCAAAACAACTGCAAATTAACGGAAGGCCCTGGAAGAAGACATGTTGGGAAGAAAAGTAAAAACCCTTCCTAAGGATAATGGTTCCCTTTTGAGTGGGCTCAAGTGTCAAGTGGGGTTGGGGTTAAGCTGGAACTGCGCTCCATCAAGAAGGGTAAGAACTGATATGAATACGATTGGGGGTGTAGGGGTTCAACTTGAGCGCAAAAAAGAAAGCCTTTTAACGGAAAATTTGGATCATAGACGAAGAGACCAAAGAGTTCGAAACAGTACCAATGAAAAATCCTGGAAGGAGTGGCGGAAAAGTACCCCTAATAAAACTCTACTGTAGAGGGAGTTGCCGGAAGTGTTGGGGAGGGGAAGACAGGTTTTGGGGTTAACATTATGGGGACTCTGGTACTATAGCCGAACAGGGATGGTTGGGGAAACAATACAAAGGGAAACAAGAAAGTGCTTGGGGGGGGGGGGCAGAGAAGACGGCTGGAATCCTAAATATGTCACTACTCTAAAGAGCATTGTAGTGACGAGTCAATCGGTGGGGGAATTGTACTGTTTTTAGGCATAACAGTAATAAAAAAAAAGACCACATTCCTCAAAGGGGCTTAAACAACAAGATGAGGTGCTGATCAGACATGAACGTGCCAAAAGGGTGACACTGAGGAAAAAAAAAATCGCCATCCCTATGGGCAAGGGAACGCCAGAGAGTAACAGCCAGGGGGGTCAATCGTAAACTTCAAAAGAGGAGTGCCTAATCGTTTAGTGAAGCGGGGCTAATAAAGCCTTGGAGAGAAAGGGCGGAATCGGTTCACAGCGACTTTTCTAATCAACAAATTTGAGCACCTGAAAACCAGGGGAAAAAAAAGATAAAAATGCAGATCCGAGTGCCGCACACAAAGACAAGATCCATTGAGATTGGGGGAAAAGAAACTAAAAAACAAGAGTTCTATAGGGACGCTTATGGAGCCTTTATAGGAGGCATCATATCGTGGAAGGAAAAGTTAACTAGGAAGGGACAAAAAAAATCAGTTAGTCAAACGTCACCGAAGAAATGTGCCCTGGGTCCTTGAAAGAGCGATTGCTAAGGGAGGATGAAGACCGGAGGTGAAAAATATTGGTGGGGAAACTGCCTAGATGCTTCAGAAACAGGGGAATTAGTCCTAGGGGAAGCTCACTGAAGAATAGCAGAGACTTGACAGGCCAAGAAATAGCGGTTAGAGGGGAACGTTACTGCCGAACAGCGATCACCTAAAGGAAATCGGAAAGTGAAAGACCACAGGACAAGAGAAAAACTGTCGCCTGGGAGATACACACACACAAAGGAGAAACATTTGGTGTAAGGAAAATAGGTTCTCCGGTTGTAGTTCGTCGTGGAAAATTGAACAAGGGCTGGCGGCCTTGCAACCAGCGGAACTAGCAAAGAAAAACGGGGGAAGACGAAGAAAAGTGATCATATCCGCAGCTAACAACGGAATTCAGGGGCGGCTCAGAACAGCGGGAAGCGCCGGGTCCGGCAATAAAAAAAAGAGCGAAGTGAAAAGGATTGCCCAGAACAGGGGGAGAAAGATCATCGAAAAAACAATCATGTAATATCAAATGGGGAGGGGGATCGGAGGGGCCCTCTTCTCAAAGGATATTGTGGGAATAAAAAGACAACTGGAGGAAGCTAAAAAAAAGCTCCTCCGAAGCAGAATGGTATGCCGGAAAAAAACGATACTTGTATTTATCGGCCGGCGAAAAGGGGGAAGTCCTTTGACAAGGGCGGGGGCCTCCGCTAAAATCACCAGCGGAGGAAAGCATAAGCGCTAAGAGAAAGGAGAACAGGAAGAATATGGCAAAGTGATTGGAGGCGAAAGAGGCGCGTGTCAAAAAAACGACAAGACCGTCAAAAGCGACATTCAAAGGAAAAAAGATATACCAATGATGAAGGGCGAAGCGGGGACGTACAGGGGAAGGAGTATTCAAGTAAAAAAAAAATATCCACGCAAAAAAACAATAGGCGGAAGGGGAGGCTTGCCTCAAGAAGTTCTGAAGGGAGAATCCTGTTGGGCTGAAGGAGGGAGTAATAATAGAGGAACCGGTAGATGCGTTCGTTTCAAGGGACGATTGTGTTCGTAATTTCAGGGGGCACGCTGATCGACATTTTCCGACAGGACGTAAGGAGACGAAAAGTAGGAAGAGAGACAAGGGCAATAACGTCGTCAGGGAGGAAGAAAGAAAATCACAAGATATAAGCTTTATGAATGGCTAGGGCCACTTGAGAACGCAAAACAAAGGCAAATACGGTCACGAAAAGGGGGGCTTCGGCAAGGTACAGAGGGAAGAACCTCACAACAAACGATAAGCCTGTCAGAAGAACAAAGCGTGTCGGAGTGAATTATAGGGAGATCTCAGTCGAGAGGAAATTGAAAATCCAAGTTAGGAAAGACTAAAGATCACGGAGACCTAGAGACGGCATGGGCTAGGCGAGAAGCGAAGATAAGAAGGATAATGAAGGAGCAAAAAAAAAACGAACGCTCACACAGCTATTAGACCGAAAGCGCAGGGAAGGAAAAGTCGCTTCATAAGGAAAAAGCGATAATCGGGACTCTAATCAAAAACGGGGAAATAGAATACGAGTGCTAGAGAGGAGAAAAAACTGGACGTAATGCGCTTGAGGTCTAAAGAGAGGAATGCGAGGAAGGGTTTATAGGAATCAGATGGATTGAGGGTCCTCTTATATCCAGTCCGTTAGTAGGGCGCGGACGACTAAAAGGGGAGTCCTCCCGGCATCAACGAGATCGCCATGACGCAGGCGGGAGAGGAACACTTCTCCCTGAAGCCGAAGCTGGGGGGGTACTCCGGATGTAGCTGGGGTCTTTTAGACTATTGGAGTATGAAGCAAGTAGGAGGAAGTAGGTGGGATCCGTTGAAAGGTTCTAAATGTGCAGGGGCCATGTGCAGACTCACTAAATCTATGGGGGGAAGGTTAGACCGACAAGAACTAAGGAAAATTTAAAGCGAATGACTCTAGAGACGCTCTCTGGAAGGCCTCGACAATGGGGATAGGGCGGCGAAAAGAACACAATCGAACAACATGCAAAGCAATATAGCGAGAAAAATATCCTCGCTGACCAAAGGCAAAAGTGCCGGAACGACGGAGGGGCAAGTAGCCATGTCCGAGGGCTGAGGTGGACTGAGCTTCGAGGAGAAAGGGGATAAGCTAATCGGGCCGGTCCTCAGAGGGCCGTCTGGCGACAAAGAGGGGGAATTGGGTCTCTGACGTTAGTGTCGTTTCTGGAATTGGAGAAAGCCGATGCGGGAAAAAGCAGGGCACGGACGAAAAATAGGGAGTGATATTGGGTATTGGACATTAAGGCTCCTATACAGAATGACAAGAAAGGGGGATTGAGGGAAAAAGGACTTGCAAGGGGGAACTCTCACAGATAAAGGAGATATATGTGGGGGCCAAAGAAAAAAGTAATAGGGATATTGTTCTGCTGGAAGAAACTTCCTGATTCGTCACGTATTTAATTAGTGCAGAAGGGACATCAGAAGATTTGGCACAATTTTTGCAAGAGGAGGACCAAAATGATGAGGCAGATGGATGATCGGGAGGGAACAATCCGGGTTACTGGGCAAGCAAGGGGGGACGAGTCAGGTTAGGCGAAGAAAGCGCAGGGAGCTGAGCAGTATCCAAGTCTCCTTAATCTCAAAGGATATGAACACGTATCCTGAGCCCTGGGATGTTTGGCTAGTGAACGTTGGTTTCGGATATGACAAAACCTGTTTCACTGGGAAAAAGAAGAAATACAACTACGAACTCGCGAAACAACACGGCGAAGGTCTTTGGTTTGGTTGGGGGGAGCGTAGACGGTGACTCGTGGTGCAATGGAAAGGTCTACATTTTTTCGAAGAGGGCAGGATTAGTTAACCTTGGATCTCATGGAAAGGAATCGGAACATAGAAATCATTACATGCGCTAAAAGGGAGATCTCTAGCAGTAGACACAATGTATAGAGAAAAAACAGGCCAAGACGAGGGAAGACATTGAGTTACGCCTTGAGGTCCACACCAGGAAGGGACCATCTATGAGACAAGGGAGCAAAGAGCTTGACGGGAAAAAGGGAAAAAGGGGACAAGGTGAGGATGGGGGGGGGAGACGAGGCCAGCAAAGGGGCGATGGATTGGGGGGGCAGGACTACTCGTTCCCACTGGGGAGCGAAACAAGTGAATGAACAAAGGGAAAGGAGACAAAAGTAAGGAGCAATCATTGAAGTCAGATACTGGGTTTTCAACTCTCGTGATCTTGAGAATTGGGGAATCGTCCCGCTAGGGAATATGCAAAAGAAAAAGGAAAAAAACTCTCAGGGGTGGAGTAGCCAAGGCTCTGGGACGAGTAGGCTTCGGACTAAGAGAAGGGTGGGAACCCTTCATCACGAAAATCGACACCCGATGGGGGAAAGACCGCACAAACTTCTGGGGGTTAGTGTGAAGGATTATTGGAGGTTGAGAAAACAGAGATATTGGGGAGAGATGTGAAACCTCAAGGGGAACAGTAGGGGCACGGATATGTCGGGCTAGCAATAGGAAGGGGAACTTTTGTTTGGCACTGGCAGAGGGAATGTTTTGGGCGCAGAGGGAGGCTTACTGCAGAACTGAAAGGAGGGTGCCCAACCACCTCTGCGACTTAAAACGGGTTCGGTTTCAAAAAAGGACAAACACAGTAAGGAGAAAAAAAAGGATGTTATGGGCAGTGAATTTTGGGGGGGGGAAAGCTGTTAGAGGGAGGGCCCTGAGCAAAAGGAAAAGTCTGAAAACACAAGAAGGGGAGAAAATAAAACTCAAAGGTCAGGCAGACGCTCGAGATGAGAGGGACTTCGGGGAATTTCAGTGAAACAAGTTGCCACAGATTGTGGTGCTATTGCTGGTCTGTCGCGCGTGTGAATGAGGTTGGCGCTTCAGGGGGATAGTACCCAAAGAGACCTTTGGTCACCCGCGGCGTGGTTGAAAAGAAGGGTGGGACCTCACGAAAAGACATCGGAGAAGAGCGCGATGAGCCGGGCAGAGGAGGTTGAAAACGCATACCACAAGGGGGCCTACGCAAAAGAAAACTGTCGAACTACTTTTAAATGTGAAATAAAAAACGACAAGATCTATAGGAACGACCAGGGGCCGCGCCTGACGGAACATGCGACCACATGCGTCCTTGAACAGAAGAAAAGGGCAACGGGACACAACGCATCCTAAAGCACGTCGGGCTTTCGGAAAACGATGAAAGGAAGGGTAGCCAGCTGGGAAAGCGTGATCGCAAAGTAAAATTGTCTCAATTTCACTTCTACACATATAAAACAGATAAGAGAGAAAGGCCTTTTGTATAGTTAGTTTGGGGAAAAAGGAAGGTACGGCAGGAGGGTGGAGGGAAACAGAAAACTTGTCTACCTTCCCAGCAAGTGGTCGTAGGGGTTTATGGATGCTTGGTAATGGCGGGGATTTCAACTACTGAAATCAAACGCGCGCATAAGGATCTGATGAGTCACTCCTGGGCAGGAAGGATCTCGCAACAACAACAACTTATGCGTGGGAGATAGTATCAGAAAGTTCTAGCAAATCGCGGGTGCCTGGGGTTAATATGGGGGAAAGGAAAAAATCCATATCCCCCTGGGAAAAGCACCTGAAGAAGACAACAAAAGAGCAACAAACTGGGATGCAGGTTTTGATGTTCTAAACACGGGAATAGGAATGGTGCAGAAAACAGACAATTCACTTCATTCTCGATGGGAAAGAGAGAAGGGGAACTCAAGCAGTCAGTGTATGGGTCGAAGAACCGGTCAATGGGAGCGATCATAGAAGTACCATTAAAGGGGGACAGAAATAGGGGATTCTAAACTTATGTCTTGGGGCTCATGGTGTACTGTCGAGACCTTAACAACTCATTATACAGCGGAAGGGAGCTCCACCTGGCGTTTATTTACTCAGTTGGAAGGTTTCCCTTAAAAACAAAGGAGAGTCGATCAGGGTGATGGGGCTCAAGGGAGGTCCGTTTTGGTTCTGCGCTGACCGATTAAGACATCTGAAGGAAAGAATGGAAGGGGTGTAGGGGGGGATGGCAAAAATTGCGCTCCCACAGCCATCATTAAAAGGGGAAAAATTTTTGTAAAGGAAGCAGGAAGAGAGACAAAAAAAGAGTCTTACAAACGAGGCGGA
>Ga0179593_1471028_pt1 | contig 12437 bp, 12 predicted proteins | sample CZODoug2_1_08_16_FD_185931 | JGI IMG/M metagenome (GOLD analysis project Ga0179593, IMG submission 185931) | Vadose zone soil fungal communities from Angelo Coast Range Reserve, California, USA - CZODoug2_1_08_16fungal (PacBio error correction) | ecosystem: Environmental > Terrestrial > Soil >...
GGGTCCTAATTTCTCTTCTCAATAACTAGAATAGACCCACACAATATGATAGTGGGGGGGCAGAGACTCCTTTCGGTAGAGGGAAAGAATCGGGGCGTTCAACTGAAAGTGAATTCTGAGAGTGGAAGGGAGCCTAAACCGGCCGGTGTCCGCCAGGAGAAAATGATCTTCTGAGACAAGAAGGCAGATTTTGATAAAAGAAAGTCTCTCTGGGAAACCTCCGGTTTCGGTAGTAAAGGTTCTAAAGTGGAAAAAAAATTCAGGCATGTACGAAAGAGTTCTTGGAGAAAGGAAGGAGAAAGTGCCGTGGTTACCCTTTCAACAGGGGCACTGGCCGTCAATGATCGTAATTGAAAAGGGGCCAGGGCGTGGAAAGGAGAATGCCGATGACCCCGTGTGCGAACTCCCGCGACTGCGCGCCTTGAAGCAAAACGGAAAAAAAATGGGGGGTGGGGCCGTGGTTCATGGAAAGGTTGCAAGGTGCAGTGGGTTATGAAGGAGTGCCGCAAAATCGATGGCGCCGGGGGTTCTTGGCGGGGGGTGACCGTCCCACGGGGCAGCAATTGGGACAGCCAGCATGCCTGGAGCCGGCAAAGAAAAAAAGAAGCGGAAGGTAATACCTGATAAGGAAGAGCATGCCTAAATCGCAGGGGATAAAAACGGGGTATTATCTACCGCAGTACAATGTCTCTAAAGAAAAAGAAGTTAGCACAGGAAGGGTAAAACCCTGCACCCGTTGGCGAACAGACCAGAAGCTCCATCGCGACCATTGATTACACTCTGGCAGAGACAACCAGTAAAGAAACGCAGACACGTCAGCGGCTAGGCCGGTGCCGCGGCTCCATGAATATAGCTCAGGGGAAAGCCTGGGGAGACCAAAAGACTTGCGTCACGGCAACCTACACTAACCGGATAAGTCTCCCGACGGAGGTTAGGAAAGCACGGATATAAAGGTAGAACGGTTAAGAATGAATGGGGAAACATCCAGGAAGGAGAAAATGACCGATCCCAACTGGGATCTATACCTCAACCTAAAAAAAAGCGAAGAAATACTGAAAGTACGGCAGCCAATGACCAACAAAAAACTATCGGAACGTCGTTGCATGGCGATATTGTCATCGATGAGAAAAACAAACCCGGCATACTACGGGGCTCGAGACGAGACAATCTTAAAGGACAAAACGACCTGGAAGACGGAAGAGAAAAAAAAAATGCGTAAAGTAAAATGAGGAAGGAAAGACGTGGTTAGGCAAACGATCCCGACAAGAGGACAGTGGGAAAAGGCATGACGAACCTAAGGTCAACTAATCACGAAAGAAATCGGCCGGAACTAAAAAGGACGACATCGCGAAAGATAAGGGACGACCTGTGGGGGTCTGGCGAGTGCCCTTGAGGGGTAGGGGGGGGGGTGTTGGTTGGGGGGGGAATCCCTCCCGACTAACAGAAAGACCAGTGGACATATAAGGGGAAATAAATGAAAGAGAAGTGCAAGGAACAAAAGTGCCAGCGTCCGCCGGACCGGTCAAGACAAGAAGAGTAGTGATCACGTTTTAAAAAGGATCGGGAAGGTCAACCCAAAAAAAGGGGCCGGCGCAAAAGAAAAGGACAGGTTGTTTAAGAACCGGCTCCCAAACGGAGGTCTGAAGCGAGGGGCGGCTTGCTACTATCCTGGCTGGCAGACAGGCGACAAGAGGTCTCTACAGAGGGTTAAGAAAATAATCGAAAAACAAGTCACACTATCCCTTGATTGGCGGATAAAGAAAGAGAATCGTCGGCGAGGGACCAACCGCACTAGGCCACGCCATGTAGGACATGACAAAAAAAAATATAAAAATACTGAAAGAGTCCAGGGGGTAAAACGCCCCGCCCTCGGAAGAGCAAAACCCGGTCGACACTCAGGAACTAAACACATAACCAGAGTCAAGTTTACATCCGGGATGGAAACAGCGGGATCAACTGGACGGCTGGAAGCCGGCACTTATAATCAATAGTCGGCAAAATTCACCAACCGACAAGTAACTTCCTCATCCCAAAACACGGAGGGGCAGGGGGAATGAAAGGTCAGCTTTACCCGAGGTGAACTCAGGTGGGACGTGAGAAAAAATAAAAACACCTCCGGCGTGTGGAAGAACCTCACCCACAATATCCTCATCGTCGGAACAAATAAAGGCCGCTGAAACTCGAAAACCGAAGGGCGGACGATAGGAGAAAAATAAAATTCATGGGAGAGGGGAAAGAGGGAAAGGTGGGGGGAAAACGGGGAGGACGGGGGGCAAGGAGAAAAGATAGGGAGAAAGAAAAGTCTGGGGGGGACTAACCCTCTATAAGGAGAAAACGATCTGGACAATGCCCAGAAGAGTGAAAAGAAAGGGTTCTCAATTAACTAGTCAAAAGACCCGCTAAAACTATACAGGAGTACATAACAGCAGGGAAAAACTACCGAACACCACAAACTAAAAACGGGGCGAGCACTCTCCCCTGTGGTCAAAAAGGGGACGCTATGTCGTGAAGACGAGGGTTGGTGGGCTAGGCCGCCTGCCACCGAAGTGAGAAAAAGAGATAAGGAAGAGGAGCGATCGACAATGCAAAGAAGAGTAAGCTTTCCTGTGAAAGCCCAAGGGGGCCAGATCAAGCCCGAAAGGTGAGCAATGAGAAAGGCGGTCAAATGAAAAGAGAGAAAGGATTATAATTGGGGAAAAGCTGGAGTCAACCTATTCTGCATGGGATTTCCTGAGTACAAAAAGAAGTGGCAGTGGGACTGGAGCCGAAAGTGTCGGGAAGGGGGCGACAGAAAAAGCCAAAAGGCATGTGATCGGGGCACAGGGGGAAAAGGTGGTCCCTGGACTGATATCAAGGGGGTGTTGACTCTCTGTAAGGGGAAGTCTTTGTAAGGCTTCTTTCGGGGGACCCCAGGCTGAAACGGGGACGAAAAAGAGCAACGAGATGTACTACAGAGAACACTTTAGACGGGAAGGCAGGCAACTCAAGAAATTTCGGTTAAGCAGGGGGGGGGGCTTAGAATGCTTGATCAAAAAAAACGGGAAAAATAGAAATGGAGTCGGTTCTCACAGCAGGTCTGTGGTGGGCATGAAAGGGACATTGGAAAAAAAAAAACAGGTCTAGGGAGCAACCCATGCTAACAAGGTTATGCAAAAACGCAAGGGAAAGGGACTATCATTCGGGGTTACTGGGAGACCCGGAAAAAAACAAGTACCGAGCAGGGAGAAAGAGGGGAAAATCTCAGCAAAAAAAATGATAGAAAAAAAGAGAAAAAAGAAGGGGAGGGGGGACGTATGGGAGTGCGGGGGGAAATGCGGGTGCTTTCGATGTTAACAAAGGCACCGAAGTATCGTCCTGGAATGAGGGTCAAGGGGAGAAACGGGGGAAGAAGTGTTTAGGCGCGCGCCAACAGCACCGCTCCTGTAGCAAAAAAAAAGAACCAACACCGCATCAGCCAGTCAAGAGTTGGCCAGGGGGGGGTCAATAGCATCGATCAGGGGCCAACTAAAGGGAGTCACTAAACCCAGGGGGGGGCGGTGCAAGCATCCAACGGTCTAACCACGGTAACCTGTGATATCTTCGTGCGAGGTGGTTGATCCACTCGGGTCCAAATCAGACCAAGAACCTCAAGCAGCCGGAGAGACAACAGAGTAAAGCATGGAAGGAATAACGTGCTGTGTACAAATGGCAAACAAGACAGTGCGGTGGGCATGAGGTTTAAAAACTGCGCACAATGGAGGAGACAGGAAATGGGGCACCATTTCCGCGCGAGCGAAGACAGGAAAAGCAAGCTTAAGGGGTATACGGAAAAGAAAGAACTGAGAAGTTAAATTGAGTGAAGAGGGGGACCTGGGGGAGTACTGGCCCGGCCGGAGGGAGAGAGGTGCAGGGCGGGCTGGGTCGGAAATGTATAATAGGTTACGATAGTTGGGTAGGAGGGGTTTGAAACTGTCGGGGCAGCTCTCCTCTACCCACACGGGCGTCTGTATTGACATGGGGTCTTATCGAGGGGGTGTACCACCAGTTCGCGGTGTCGTCTTGGTTTTAGGTTTTTGGGGGAGGGGGTAAGGAGTCAGTAAGGGTGGGTTGTCAAAATGGGGCGAAAAGGTAAATGCGACGGAGGGCACGGATGTGAACGAAGGAGTTAGGGGGAAAACATCTTGGGTGGGGGACTGGGGGGAGAGAGGTTGGAACTTCAAAGCGGTTCTCGAAATAAAGAAGTCATTGCAAAAGGAGGGCCGTCGGAAAAGAAAACATGGCAGAGCGAATAGCAGAAGGGGGCGAGAACACGTCTCATTAAGGATCGGAGGACCGTCTGAAGCGGAGAGGGGGAAGGGGGGGTATGACTCCAGCAGGTAGGGTCCTGGGAATCGTTACCACTGAAAAGGGTCATCGGGATCAAGGAATACACCACCGCAGGGGACGTAGGTGGGGTTCAGGGGGAAGGGAATCAAGGGGGGTGCAGCCGCCAGCATTTTCTGAGACGCAGGAAGCGGAACCGAGCATTGATATGAATTGCGCTAGTCAACCCATGGAAGAGAAGCGGCTTGCTATTGGAAGGGTTACTGGTTTGCGAGAGGAAGGAAAAAAGGTCAATCCAAACGGAAGATACGTCGGAGGATTTGTAAAAAGACGTCATGACGCATGGAAGACCGAGTGCGGGTTGTCCGAGCGAAGAGGGCGACGCGAAGAGGCCAATCGTGGTCAATAAGAAGAATTGGGTGGGGGGCGGACCGCCGTGTTGGTTGAACTGCACCTATGCCTATCGGGAACCATCCACCCGATGGAGTACTTAATGTAAAGGGAAAAAGGGTTATTGCGGTCCCAAAATCGGGAATAGAAACCTAACATTTTATCCTGGTCGGATTAACCAAAACAGGCCGTGAGTGGGAGGACACTGGAAGGGGGGCTGAACAGATCCTTAAAACAGCGAAGGGAATACATCAGGAGTTAGGGGAAAAGGTTCCTGCAAGGGGGGGCCCGGGCAGACAGGCTTGAAATCTAACAGGGCCGGGAAAAAGGGCTGAAGGAGATTGTAGTGAGGAAGGGGGCCTTAAAACAAGGCCGCTGCAACTCAGACCACAAAAAGGTAGTAGCATGACGAGGGGATGGCTCGGGGGTGGGGGAGGCCACGTGACGCTGAGCCGGTTGGTGAAGGGCTAGTCGGCATTCATGCCGTTCTGGGTCCCGAGGGGGGAAATAGATGAGGTTCAAACTGAAAAGGTCTGCCGGGGAAACTCATTGGGGGGAAGACGCAAAGTAGGCTTCGTAGGAGAAAGGGGAAGGTCATGGGAGGGCGAGTCATAGACAACGCTGGCACTTCGGGCGGGAAAAAGGGATGGGGGTCCTGGCGCGGAAGGGACCAGGGAAAAAAAAAAGTGTAGGAAGTTCGGGACTTCCTGGGGGATTGGTGAGCTCCAGGCGAGAAAACGGAACTGCAAGGGTTAGGGTGTCATATCAGGCTTAGGGAACATCGAAGAACGTGAGGAAAAAAAAGATTAATCCTATAGGACCGCGGCATCCGGTCCTGTATGCCTGTGGGAAAGGGGAGGGTCTTTGCCACGGGGGTCACGGGGGCCGTCCGGGAGGGGCCAAAAGGCAAGGAGGAAATAACAAACTTATCTATAGGACCTGAGAGGGAATGGAGGGCAAAAGGAAAAAAAGAGAGCTCTTGAACCGTCCTTATGTCGGACTTTGGGGGCGATGCAAGGATAAAAGGAAAGGGCCAGGCCGAGAGGGGGGATATGGTGGCTGGGTGGAGCCCATGCGGGAAATGGGGGGGGGTGGGAAAAAGAAGTCCTTGGCGAGAGGACAGAATCGAGCCTATTGGAAATTAGGAAGATCACGAAGAAAGTGGTATGTGCACCCAGGGGAAGAAACTAAAAAGAAAAAAAAATGTCAGGAATACGCAGCTTATTCGGGGGGGAGGGAGGAGAACAAGTAAGGGGCAGAAACTTGAAAAGGAAGGGGAAATTGGGATAAAAGGTTTCAAACAGCCCAAAAAGCCTCTAAAAAATGCGGCAACCGTTCAAAGAAAAGGGAACGCTAGGGCACATTGGAAATAAAAAAACAAAAAAGTATTTGTTGCACGGGGCTTAGAGGGGGTCAAGGCGCAGAGGCGAAAGGGGGGAAGGCCAACGGGCAGTGGACAGGGGGGAAAATGACCGGTGAAGACTCTTGCGGTCTCTCCATACAGGTGAAAGCGGTTCCAGGGTAAGGGTTCAGAGGGGAAGTAAAAAAGGTAAGCGAGTTATCGAAGAAACTGGAGGACTTTACTCCCTATTTCAGGGCAAAGGTAACCGGGTAAAAGAACGCCGCGACAAATGGAAGGGTCCTCCGGTGAAAGTTCATTTCTCAAAAATCAGCAAGGACTGAGCAATAAACGACTCGGCTGCTTAATGTCAAAAAAAGGGGCGCAGCGACCGGAAACCTCCTGCTCAAAAAGTAAAGAAAAAACGGTGAACCGACAAAAATATCTGAAGCCAAGAAACAGGCCTCAATGTTTCAAAGAATGTGGGGGCGAGTGGAAATCCAAAGGAGGGGGGCTGATTCGGAACTCGAAGATAAAAGCTCACTCAGGAAACCTTCCGATCTCTACCCAAAAATCCGGGGGAGTCGTCCATCTCTCCTTGAAGGTTCCTTACTTAAAAAAAATATATACTTCTCCTCTCCCCAGCCTGTGCTGATCATCCCACCCGGCAGCCCCGCTACGTTCAAGAGTATTTCGAAGGCATCGTGGGACTGCCCTGGGGTATGGAGGGGAAAAGTGGGGGCCTGCAAAATCCGGATCAGAACCCGGGCCTTTTCACAGGGGGAATCTATCTTCAGCTCAGGATTTCATGGTGATAACCGTCTCTCACGGAGAGAAACTCCAGTTGAGTAGTGGTTCGCCGGATGTTCTGAAATTGGGTAAAACGCGCGGACCATTAAAAAAGCAGGGATGAGGAAGGCAATGCAACCGCCCGGGGAATGGTTGCAATGAATCAGAGGAAATAGCTCTAATTTCAACTGAAAACTGTAGCAATTGACATCTGAAACGGTTAACCCTTCCCAGCGACATAGGCTTGACCAAATTACAAAAGAAGAAAGGTCCTGGGTGGGGGCCAGTGTGGTTACAGGTGCCAATGGGGGACTATATCCTTGGGGTGGATAGCTTGCCATAAAAAAACGGGGATGGCTGGGGGTAAATGGGGGGTCACATAACAAGGTCAAGAATGGTGAAAAGGGAGGAGTAAGGAAGGCTACCGGGAAAAAAACAAACGCATACTAAGGTCCTTACCGCTATTGGATAATGACCCATTGTGGGGGACATCAGGGGGAAAAGTGGCCTACAGCATGGACAATAGCGAGCTGAAAAGCTAGAGCCATAAATTTACCACTGCAACGCATTGTGGGAGACAAGACACCATCAAAATACCGACTTCTGCGGAAGTGGGAAGTAAGAACCTTCATAGGACACAATAAAGAAAGTAATCATCCATCCCAGCAGGGGAGCGGACCATGGAGGGACCTACGTGGAAACCAATGATATCCGCTGAGTGAAGAAAGCAGAAAGAAACGTACATGGTAAAGACCCTAAGTAAAAAAACTGCGACCAGAAGGGGATTCAAAGGAAAAAGCTTGATTTCCCGAGGGAAGTTCTCATCCATAGGGAGAAAGATGACCATCATATGAACGGAAGAAGAAAAGGTCGAAAAAAAAAGGGGAAGATAAATAAGGAAAATACCCAAACGAATACGAAAGCGGGGTAGTTCCAAAATGTTATTCGATCGGACAATTGAAAAATATGAAAAGGGGACAACTACGGGCAAGGAGCGAAAGGGTAAAGCGACGAGAATCCATCCTTACTACTCAAAACGGACTCCGAAACATCGCGTAACAAAAGTCAACGGGCAAAGTTGTGAAGGAAGCAATATAGGCGACATCAGGACAAGATGGAAAAAAAAACGACAGAGGAAAAAGACAAGGAGAGAAAACAGCGTGGCACCTCCACCAGCGGAAGAGAGATACTACGGTTGGGGGTCTAGGTAAAAATTCCCGAGGGAGGCAAATGGAAAATCGAAAGAACGTTTATCTCTCTAATTCAATACTCGGCGTCCAGAAGGTCCCTCTTCCCCCCACAAACAAACACTGGAGGAACTTCAATTCCTATTAGTCGAGAGGTTGGTACTGTAGGGAACTCCCAACAGGAAAAAGGCAGAAAAGCAGTGTTGAAGCTACCTTCGTCACCGGCTGTAGGGGGGGGGGACCGGGAGGGTATTTTCTAGGGGGAGGGTTGGGGACGTCATAAAGGACGCAAATAGGGGAGGAAATCGGGACAAACGGACCAAACTAGAAAAAACGAGCTAAGGGGGAAACTTGGTGCGAGAGAGGCGTCTAATCGGGCAGAGGAACAATCAAGGATTAGCATGGAAACTCATTAAATAGAAAAAATTAACAAAAAAAGTCATCGAAAAGTGGTCTCAAAATCTTCATAATCACCACAAATCGACAGAAGAAATAAAGATCGTCCCGGCCGGAAGAGAAGATCACTTTAAGTGGGGAAGACTGTAAAAAAAGTTTCGATACACTAGGCGGGGACCAAATGAAACCTACCCACTGACATCCTACGGGTATTCACGAGGGGGGGGATTGACCAGATGGCACGCGTGGTCACCGAGAGAAAAAATGGACTGAGGAGACCTCAAAAAAGCGCAGCATCTTAAAACAAAGGCCGCTATAAAAAGGGAGATTGGCGCCCTCAGGAGGGGGTATTCGGTAGAAAGGGGGGGGGCGAACGGAGGGGAGGAGGGCGGCAGTCTACTGTGGTCGCTACCAGGTTGATAACATGCTCCTACAACGAAAGGAGGGGTACACGGCCCCGAAAACAAAAAAACCCTGGGGCTCACAGAATTACCCGAGGAACTTCTACAATACTTCAAGAAGACTAAACATACCACCACCGAAAACCCACCGGAAAGGGGGTCAAAAAAGAGGAGATGGGACGCGAGAAGAAAGCGCCGGGGGGGTCGATTCAGCGGAACGAATTGAACAACGAGAGCAAAATCGCTAGAATATACAGTCTCAGATAAGAAAGGCAACACTAATGAAAACGAAATATTTCCTCTTCACATCAACGTCGAATTCAAGACAGAAAAAAAGGCGGAGAGTACCATAGCCTCACGCTCGATTCATGCCGCCGAGACGCCATGTTAGTGTCAGGAACGACAAGGGGGGGAAACTTGGGGGTGCTAACATCACAAAACCAAGCCTTTACTTGGAAAGCGGGAAAAAGGGAAAGAAGTCAAAGCGGAAGGTTCATAATACTTCGGAGCAGTCTTGTCTGCTTGAGGAACGCGGAGGTACAAACAATAACTCGCGGCAGAGACATTCGAAGGGTGGGAAGGGAGGAACAACGCGACTGCTGGGCGTAGAAGAATCGGGGAGGAAGATCGCGCTTCCTACGCATAGTCTTCGGTGCGCGAGAGGAAGGATTTCAGGGGGGAAGATTAACGCGAAACACCACTACACAGTGATCATAACACTTTCAAAGGAAATATAGGTCAAAGGGAAGGGTGAAGAACAAAGAAGTATGAAAAAAGCAAGAAAACTGACGAAAAAAGAGACGCGAACAAAAAAAAAGGATGATTGGAGAGGGGGTCTGTAGTGGCTTGAAGCTGAATTTTCTGGGGCGATTCTGCCCGGCCGGGCCGGGACAGTGTCTTTATGAGAAGCGGGGGGTCTTCTGGGGGTAGAAAAACGTCTGAGCACAGCGTCCAGGAAAAAAATCCTACTTCTGAGAAAACTCAAGAAGAAGGAACTTAGTGAGTGGAATCTATGAGCCCGAAAAAGGCTGTCAAAAGAACAGCGTTGAGGTCGGAAGGGGAAAAGAGGGGGGGAAACAGTGGTAGAGCGAAGGACGTCTCAGGTCAGCATCCAGCACACCAGCCAGCTGCCCAAGGGGACAGAAGATGACAAACGATTTCCGCATGAATGTGCCAAACTGTGGGACCGATTTAGACCCCTAAAAGTGGGAAAGGGGGGGGGGGCGTGATGGTATGCAACCAGGACGCACATACCGCAGGGCAATGCAGGGGGACGCTGGGCCGGCAATTCATGGAGTGGGTTGCTAGCCGAATTCCGGTCTTTAAGGGGAGAAGCGGGCATCGGTCCCTGAGTGCGGGCATTTATCTGGGAAGGAGAAGGCTGATTATAATCGTCAAAAGGAGGGGGAGAGAGTTTTCAAATACGCTCGACCCACACCAGGGGGGAGGGGCATCTGCTCGCGCAAATGCTTTTTTACCCAGTCGAGTGATCGGACGGGGGTGGGGGGGGATGTTCCGGAAAGGGAGGAGGCTTGGTGAAAGACTTGTACTAGGAAGGACACAAATTGAGGAACGTTGGACATCAGGGGTCGGGGAATTTAAAAGAACGGGTCTGAGCGGAGTGCCATAGATTTTCGACTAGACACGAACTTTGACCGGTCGACGTCCTAAGGGAGAAAAAATGTTACGATAGGGGAAAGAAAATAGGGGATAGCCGTCCTCATTCGGGAAAGTAGCAGCAAACGTCGTTAAGAATCGCTGACTGGGGGTGATGTAACACAAAGAGCAGGTAGGGGGTTCTCAGGTGTTCAACCTTGAATCATTCACAACACGTCGAAGGTGATGGGTCAGTAAGATGGGGGGGTCTGGCACCTTGGAAAGAAGGAGGGGCAAAATGCAGGAAGGGACGAAGCAGGCTGTATATTCCTGGGGATACGGCGGACCTGGACGGGAAGCGTGGGGGAGATCGGGAAGGGGGGGGCCGACGGTTCGGGAAAAAAAAAAAACGGGAAGATGAGACGGCTACTTTTGTGAGTGGACGCGTCATGGCCAGTGCTCGGCGCAAGGGGCGGTGTCAATGGCCGCGGATACGAGAAGAAAAAGAAAATTCAGAAAGACAGTGGGTGTTTCCTCCGTGTTGACGGGCACATGCTGAAAAAGCAAACCGATTGCTAAGGGGTAAGGACAGCAATAGGGCAATCCCGTCAGACCAAGCCGGGGGGGCCGAAACAAAGGGGACGCGCGGGAAATGGGGGCGTAAGGGGAGAAGGGGGGGGAAAAAAGAGCCTGAAAGGGGGCCTCAGTGGGGTCCGCAAAACAGGAACCTCTGAGGGGGACAGGACGTTCCTGTTCGGAAAAAGAAAGGAAAGGGGAACCTTGTAGAGAAGCTGTTATTATGGATTGCATTCTTTCAGGGGCTCGGCACGGAAAAAAAATATTAACTTCAAACTCTGGGAAACGTATTGTATCGAGGGGGTGGTTCCGAACGAGGGGAGGATTGGGACGAGGGGAACGAGTCATGCAGGGGATTGATTGGAAGTTGTCGAAAAAGAAAGGAGACGTGAAACGGTATTGGCCGTCCTCATGGAACTGAAGCCTGGCAAAGTATGGGGAGTACTGAAAAGGTAGGGGGAAAAAGATCTACGAAACGAAAAACAAAAAAAAAAAAACAACGCAATGAGAAGAGGGATTTCCGAGGTGTCCGAAGGGAGAATAACACCGAAGACGGGGTTAGAATTGTCCTGGGGGGAAAATTGGCGACAGGAGGTGGAATGAGGGGCCGCAGGTGAGGAAGATCAGTATTGATGGTTCATAACCAAGGGAGGAGTAAATGCAATAGGGAACGAACTTTCAAGTCCCAAAATCTCATCGGGGGCGGTTAATAGTGTAAGAGTGCGCCGTCGTGGCTGGCAGGGAAGGAGCCCATTTGAGCTGAAAAAAATTGTCAAGCGTAAAACCTTGAACGGGGGCCAGACTGTCTGCCGGCTGGGGAAAAGGGAGGAAATTTGGGAGGATCTAGGACCTACTGGAAAGAAGAATTAGGTCGATTTGTGTGTAGGTCGGGTCCGTGTCATGGGGTTAACATATTCCGGGGTTGAGAAAAAAAGAGAGAAGATCTCGTATTGTAAGTTTGATCTAATCCTGGGTTATGTCCCCGGGTGAAAAAGACTACTTCAATTGTAAGGAACGCGGTTAGCGTGGGAGGTTCTATCGTAAAGGAGAGGACCGTCCAATGTTTCTGGAAGTTTGAGACGTTAAAACAGACAGCAAACGCCAACACGTGTGCGAAAGACGTCAAAGAAAAAAAGGAATATGGCAAAGGGGGGGAAAACAGGAAACTGGTTGGTCCGCTGGTCTGGCTTGAAATTCTCCTCGGGGTTCATGCAAACTGGTGCATATGCAAAAAATGGTCAGGGAAAAAGGGATACGGAAGTGACTTTAAAGGATTTACCAAGGAAGGATCATTCATAGTCAGAAAAAGAGTGCGGCATAGAATTGGGGTCAGAACGTCGTCAACTAAAAACAAAAAAGGATTGTATTCCTTTAATATAAAGAGGGGGAGGGCTCAGCGGAAAAGAGTTTCCCGGGGAGGCTTTGCCTGCTTCCTGCCGGGTGGGGTAAGGTCGCCGGAAA
>Ga0179593_1507074_pt1 | contig 12437 bp, 21 predicted proteins | sample CZODoug2_1_08_16_FD_185931 | JGI IMG/M metagenome (GOLD analysis project Ga0179593, IMG submission 185931) | Vadose zone soil fungal communities from Angelo Coast Range Reserve, California, USA - CZODoug2_1_08_16fungal (PacBio error correction) | ecosystem: Environmental > Terrestrial > Soil >...
GGGGGGGTGCTGGGGGGGGGACAAGAAAAACAGACATGAGGCGAGTTCCGCCGCAAAAAAATTTTTTCGAGACGGGGTGTTTTTCCGCCCAAATAAAAAACGCAAGAGGGGCTGGGCTGGGAAAGGCGAGGTTGAAAAAAAAAAAAAAAAAAAGCACCGCAAACGCCAAAAAAAACACCTCGTGGCCCTCGAACAAACGTTTCTAAAGGGGGGTCAGGAGGGGGGAAAGGTCGTTCAAGATGAAAAACAAAACGCCAAGCTTCCACTTGGGGTGGCAAGGGGGAGGGTTAAAGGAAATCGTGGTAATCACGAGGGGAAAGGGTACCGCAAAACGGTATTCCTAAAAGTAGCAAATCGATGTGGGGTACCCGAAAATGGGGGGGAAAAGAAAAGGACAACATTCAAAAAGTAAAAAAGAAAAAAAACCAGGGGGGGTCCCCAACCCCAACAAATCAATTTCATTTTCAAGTGGCAAACACTGCAGGGGAAAAAAGGCCATGCCGGGGTGAAAATAACCCTCTGTGTTCCAAACAAGCCAGGGGGGTTAAAAGTATCCGGAAAGGGAAAATCAGCGCAAGGGAAAAAAAGAACCGCAATAAGGCAAACGGAAAAAAAAAAATGGAGAACAAGGAAAGATTTTCCGGAAAATGGGTTTCATCAAAGAAAGAAAAGAAAATTTCGTGTTTCGAAGGTCAAAAACAACAAGGCAACCGCGGGGGGAACAACGGGGGGAAGAATATGCCGCAAAGAAGGCAGGAAGCCAAACAGCAAAAAACCTATGGGGGGTGGGGGGGTGTGGTAGACCAGGCAGGATAAGACCTGGGGGTGGGGAAAGGGGGGACCAAAGGGCAGGGGGCAAGGGGACTCCCCACCAGCCAAAAAATGCAAAAAAAAAACTGAAAGGACGGAAAAAAAAAAAAAAAAAAAAAAAAAAAGTGGGGGGGAAAAAAGGCTTCCCCTTGAAAATGTCCGCCGGACACACACAAAACCACAACGTTTGTGACAAAAATTTAAAACCTGGGGGGGGGGGGGGGGCGGACTGTTGAATAAAAAACCAGGGAAAAAAAAGTGGGAAAGGGGGCAAAAAAAGAAACCAAAAGAGTGAATGATCCACCCAACGCCCAAGGTATGGGGGGAAAAAAAAAGAGGAAGCCAGTGTTGACGTGGAGAAAAACCCACTGTAAAGGAAAGGATCACCCAATTCCCCCACGGTCAGCTCAGAAAAGGGCGTCAAAAGAAAGAACGGGGGGAATCGCAGTTTGGTTCCTTTGGTGGTGGGGTGGGGGGTCCAAGGAAGGGACAACCGAAAAACAAAAAAAAACCAAAGAAAAACGCGCAACCCACGGGACACTGGAAAAAAAGAAAGCAAAAACGTGCCCTTTTGGGTTTGCGACAAGCAATGGGGGGGAGGGGAAAAGGGGGGGAAGGGGGCAGGAGGCCAACAAGGGAAGATCACGTTCCAAAAAGGAAAAAGAAAAAAAACGGTTCAATGCCCCGAATCCAATCCGCCAGAGGGAAAAAAGTGGCGGGGGTGGGGGGGGGCGGGCGGACCACTGGTGGGGAGGCGTAAAAAGATCACACAGGGAAAAGGTGGGTCTGGTTGGGGGGGGGGTGACACCTTGAAAAAATGGTGGATTCACATCCGACGTAGGTGGGTTCGGGGAGTAAAAAAACCGCAAGGGAAAAAAAAAACTGAACCTGAACAACTTGCCTTGGGTTTAAAAAGTAAAGGTTTGGGTCCCTAAAAGGCGTGGTTAGGGGGCACTGGAAAAAAAAAGGAAAAAAAAAAGATGGCAAAAGGGGTAAAAAAGAAGACTTGTTGAGGGGTCAAATGGAAACAGTGGGCCAAAGCCATCGTTGGGGGGAAAAAGGGGTCAACTGCCTGTGCAAAAAATTTCCTAAAAAAATTCAGCCCATAAGGGGCCCCGACCAGGGGGAATGGGGAGAAAAGGAGACGTCAGGGAAAAGAAACCAAAGTGGGGGAGTAGGCAAAGGGGGGAGGATGGAAGACCCACCGGTGGACAAGGGGAGGGGGACACCTAAGAGTCCAAAAAAAAGGTGTAAAGGTAGGGGCAAAACTGGGGTGGCAACCACAGGACAAAACCCATGAAAAAATAACGGGAAGGGGGAAAGACGGGGGGGGGGGGGGGGGTTCAAAGGGGGGAAAATGAAAATTGGGCTAGGGAACTAGGGTACGCCTTTATATAAAAAAAAAAACATAATTTTTAGGGGGGGGAAAAAAGGTTGGCAAAACGCTGGGAGTCTTCAAAAAAATGTCGGCCGGAAGAAATAAAGAACTCGTGGTGATGGAGGGGAAAAACCAGTTTTGTATGACGCAGGGGGAAAGGTCAGTATGATCCAATAAGCTAAAAAGGGGACCAAAAAAAGTTGGGGGGGGACTTGGGGCGGGTGCAGAAGGGGGGGGTTGTTTCTTGGGTTGGAAGCAATGGTCAAAATTGCCGCAAAGGGGTTGGGGACGAAAAAAACAGCGGCCCAAAACCCATACAAGGAAACAACCAATTGCCGGGCGGTGGGGGGTGCACAGGTCCGGGGGAAAAAAAAAACTAATGGGAAGGGGTTTTTGGGGGTAAAAAGCGAGGTCCCTCAAACAATTTTTTATGTCGGAAAAGAAAGGGGGGAGGAAGGGCACAACAAAGAACCCCGCAAGGGGTAACTGCTGGGAGGGGTAAAACACGAGGGTGGGGTTTGGGCACAGCAAAAGGATCAGGGGAATCAAATAGAAACCGGGTTCAGGAAAAAAAACAATAAAAAACTGCCCTTGCAAAGTAATCAACACTAAAGGCCAAGGGAAAAAGTATTGCCCGCCCAAGGGAAAAAAGAAACTTCTGTGCACAAAGGAAAAAAAGAAGGGTCTTGGGTAACAAAAAGACGCGTTTGTCTTTGAGCGACGGAACTTGTGCGCGCGAAGAAAAAAAAGAGCGAGCAAACAATTAAGAACGGAGAAGCACAAAAAAAAGAACAAGGTGGGGACTTAACTTACGGGGAAAAGAGGGGGACACCTCGGAACCCGGCAATGGGGCAACAAAAGGGGGACCTAAACGATCCAAGGGTGGGAAAAAAATTGACGGACTGAAAAAGCCCGGTACAAAGAAAGAGGGGGAAACCGGCAAAGAGGTGGGGGAAAAGGGAAAAATCAGAGACCCGATGACAAACCAGATAAGTGCCAGGCCATTGGGGCATCAAGAAGAAACACAAGGGGGGATTGTAATGCAAAAACGGACAAAGGGACGCATCAGGGAGAATTGGTAAGTCGCAAAAAAAAAAAGGTGGGGGTTAAAACCACCAGGAAACGAGAGAGGTCACTAAAAAAAACGTCCCCGCAAACCGAAAGGCAACCTTGGGGGAAAGCAAAACGAGTAGGTTTTGACGCTTTGAATGGCAACACTGCGGGGGCCACTTCAAACAAACTTGCAAAGAATTCCGGGGGAGGAAGGAGGAGGGCGGAAAAAGTGGGGTTGGGGGATTAATCCCACCCCGTGAGGGGGGGCCCAACCAAAAGGGGGGAAAGGTGAAAAGGAGGTTGGGAAAAAAAGCTGTTGGGTCAAAAGCCGGGGGGGCGGAAAAAAACGAAACAAGCTGGGCACCGTGCGTCGACCCTAAAACGGCAAGGGTGAGAAAGAAAAAAAAATCCCATAAGGGGCAAAAAAGACCAAAAGGTCCAAACGATAATGCAGCAAAAACGGAACTGGAAAAAAGCGGGGGGCCCAAATGTGGGTTTTTGCCCAAAAAAAAGCAAAGAAAAAAAAGTGTAAACCGAGAATAGACCCAAAAGGGATTTGGGAAAAACCGCCGGCACACTTCCCGGTGGGGGGGTGGTAGTGGTGTAACGGGACGTACCCCTCCCAAAAGGGAAAAAAAAAGAATTGGGGGCATGGGGGGAAAAAATAACTGCAAAAAAAGTGAAGGGGGGAACAGAAGGTGTGAATGCCCAACGGGGTGTATTAAAAAACGGGAGTGAATAACCAAAGACCATTCAAAAAAAGAACGAACAACTCGAAGGTTGTAGGGTGTGTGTTCATGGGGGGACCGAGGCCAAAAAAACATTTCAAAACAAAAAAGATGGAAGAAGTCCAAAAAGAATCTCATCACTCAAAAACCAAAAACAACAAAACTGAAAGATGGGGGATTAAAAAGAAGGGGAAGAGAAAAAAAAGGGTCGGAAAACTAACTGGGGCAAGAAACAAAAATTACAATAACTTTGGGGTACTTGGTGGGGGGGAAGGAGAAAAAAAAGTCCCATGCAAACCCCTCACCGGGGAAACCTGCAAAAAGACTACAACTTTTCAAGGGAATTCCACACGTTGAAAAATGAAAAAAGGGTGGGTAACGGGCGTGGAGGTAACTCTAACGCAACCAAAAAAAGGAGTTTTGAGTCTGGGGGTTAAGAAAAAAAAACACGGGCACCTGACTGGGATGGGAGGGTGGAAAAAGGTACCGGGGATTTGGGAAAACCAATCCAAGCAGGAAAGTGAAATCAAGTGTTTATGGGTCTGTGCTTAGACGAGAATCCGGAAAAAGTGGGGAGACGTGTATGTGTGAAAGCTGGCCCAGGGAAAGGGGGGGGGCTGGTCATTGTATGTACCATACATCAAGAGGGTAAAAAAAAGGATTCCAAACGGGGCCAAAAAAGTGACGCATGGAAAAAAAAAACGGCAACAACTCCAGTCAGCCAGAAAATCAGCTTGTGAAAAAAAGGAGTCCGAGGGCGCATGAAAGAAGAGGGAGGGGGGAAAGGTCAAAAAAATCCAAGGTGGCGGGAGGTTATGCAAAAGCAGACGGGCCGAGGCAAATTTTGAGTGAAGAAACTGGTAGAAAAAAAAAACCAAAAAAAAAAAACCATGAGGAACAATGTGCAAAACCGGGTCGGGAGGGATTACGCCTGTAGGGATCAAAAAGGTGGGGGGGGAAAAGGACGTGCAGGGAACTGGGTGGTCATGGGCGGGGGTAATAAAAAGCGGGAACAAAACGGGGGCATCATACTCCCGAAAAAAGCGGGACACCTGCAAAACAATACAAGGAAGGGAAAAGGAAGGGGGGTCCGGGGGGGGAAAAAGGGGGGGCGGAGGGGTGGTGACAAACAAGGGGGGAAAAAGAAAAGGGCTGGGGAAAAATGCAAGAAAAGTGGGATGGGTCCAACCAACCCAAAAAAGGGGGGGGGAAAAAAAAAAAACGATCGCCGAAGCCGCGATTAGGGACCGGAAAAAAAAAGCAATCAACAAACATCAATACATCAAAGGCAACAGGGGAAGGGAAAACAAGGGAAGAAAGTTAAGTGTGGGCAAAGAATGGAAGGGGGGGGAACGGGGAAAAAAGAGGGGCCAACGAATGCAAAGGGATTGGAACACGGGGGAAAGCAAGAAGGGGAACGAAGTCGTGGAGCCCTGCAGTCTGGAAACCAAGCGTAACACCGCAGAAGGGAAGCAAACCACCCGAAAAAGAACTAACCAACCCTTTGGGGGGATGGGGGGGGAGAGACACTTGCCAAACAGGAAAGTGGGGAGGAGACAGACAAAGGAGGGGGAACAAAAAGGAGCTTTGGTGGCACCCCCTGCCAAAAATGGGGAAAAAAAAAAGGGGGGGAATCTGTTTTGCCGGGGGGGGGGGGGTATGGGGGGGGGCGCGGGTTTTTGACGTACCAGACACGCCAACACAACGTGAACCCCAAAATAAAAATTGAAAAAAAGCAGGAAGAAGGAAAAAGGGGCCGAAAACCACGGGGGGAAAAGCTAGGGTGATCGTAGGAAAAGAAAAAAATTCCAGCGGGACACATGAAGGCAGGAACACAGAAAAAAGGGAGGAGGCCGACTACCCGACAGTTTGAAAGAAGGGAAAGCAGGAAACCATAAAAAGTTTGGGTTGGGAGTATCCCCTGCGGAAGAGTGGGAAAGAGCAGTTTGGGAAACCCGCAAGAGACCAACCTCAAAAACTCAATGGGACCGAAAACGAAGGGCGGGAAAAAAAAAAGGGTACAAACCACAAAAAAAGAATTGGGGGGGACTCTAGGGGGGGTGTGTCCGGCCCTGGACACGGGGGGCTCAACCCTCCTCAAAAAATGCACACCAACTAATCCCAGGGCGGACGGCGGAGACGTTCTCAGACCAAACAGCACGACGCAAGAAAAGGCAGGCGAAAAGGGGGGAAGGTGGTGGGGAAAAAGGGAAAAAAGGTTGGGCGTAACGTTCCAAAAACGAAAAAGAAAAAGGGACACTTTGGGGCGGGTCTTGAACAGAAAAAAAAGTGACAGGGGAAAAATGTGTGAAGGGGGGTTTGGGGGAAAAAAACTAAAACGCATAGAACAGGCAAAAAACACAGAATCAGGGTTGTGTGTCCTACAGGGACGTTGTTGGCGGGGTTGGGTACGCGTAAAGACGGCAAAAAGGAAAATGGAAGGAAAAAGACAAGGGGAAAAAAAAAAAAAAAAGGGGGACGGGGAAAAAAAAAACGGGGTGGTGGTGATGTCGCAAAGGCCCCAAAAAAGCACATGAAGTAGGACGGATTCACTGGGCCGACGTTATCGCGGTCAAGGGGGGGGGGTGGAAGAGCGAGGGGGACGCATACGAAAAACCGGGGGGACGAAAGGCCGGCAACTGCAAAGGTCAGGGCAACAAACCAGGGGACAAGGAGAGGGCAGGGGGGGACCCGAAAAGGGAAAAAAATTATCTGCCAAAAGGATCCAAAGTGGGGGCTCAAGAGGAAAGACAAAAAGGAGATAAATGCCAGTACGAATGGTGGGGCCGACCAAAGGAAAAATACCAACGCCCTGGTAAAAAAAAAAAATAGATGAGAGGGGGGACGGCAAATGCCAATTGTTGTTCAAGAGCCAGGTGACGGGGGGGGGGGTGAGGAGCCCGCCCAAAAAAAAGAAAAAAATCAAGGTTTTTTTAGTGGGGGTAGAGCCCCCAGGGGAAAGGGGAACCGGGGAACTTTGGGGTCAAACAACCAACGCCAAAGAAGGGGTTTTAAAACAGGAGGGGGGGACAAGAAACAACGGAGTTCCATGACAAATGGGGCTGCCAAATTGAAAACCATGGAAAAAAGACTGAAAAAAACAGGGGGGGGAAAGGGACAAAAAATGAGGCCTGGGGTGGGGGAGGGGGTGGGAAGGGCCTGGAAAACCCCCAGGCAGAGGGAAAACGACGAAGGGGGGGACCCAAAAGGAGTTATCGACAAACGAAGGAGGAGAAGAGACCAAACGACCCCCGTTTGCGTAAATCCGTGGGGGGGACTATGAGGCGGAGTACGGCGCTGGAATGTGTAAATAGGATACAAAACCTGGGGGGGAAAGCCAGGGTGGTATTAACCCCGGGAGGCGTTGAAAAAGTTGACGGATGGGGGGGGGGGCCATGGGAAAAAAAAAGAAGGGGAAGGGAAAATCAAAAGTGGACCGGGGGGGGAACGAGCGAAATCTCTGAAAAATGGCAGAAAAGACTGCGAATTTCAGAAGTACGGAAAAGGATACAACAACAGGGGAAAACTGAAGCAAAGGGGGACAGAAAGACGTAAATGAGGGGAACAAAGGACCAAACAGATCGGGAGAACGTTACAGAATGGGTGGGGAACCGAAAGGTACATCCGGAAAATTGAGCAACAAAAAGGGGAAGGGAGGTGACAGGGGAGGGCGGCACACGGGCATCAAACGGCCTTCGCATAATGAAAAAGGGGCACGGGCAGAAACAAAAAAAGACTAAAAGGGTGGCACCAGACGTGAAGATTTGACGAATGATGGAACGGGGGGGAAGGAAAAGATCTCCCGAAAAAACCAAACAAAAAAACTTAAGAGTGAAGAGATATGACGGGGGTCATTCCAGGGCAAAAAATGGAAAAAACAAAGAAGAGTTTAAATGCACCGAAAAAACAAGGGGTTTGGTTGGTCCGAAGTCGTGGGGGGGTTCTGCACCCACGGGTGTCCCACGAACAAGCAGGCACGGAAAACGGGGGGAGCCCACACCACGCCCGCAAGCGGGCCAATAACATGGGGAAGGGGGGACACCAAACACAGTTTGTTTGTTGCACGTATTGAATTTAGGGGTAACAAAAGGGAAAATGAACCTGGTCCATACAAAGGCATGCCCTTGGGGGGGTTTGTACAAACGAGCTCACAAAGGGAAATAGGGCAAGCCCGCCAAACGGTCAAATAGTCGGAAGGAAAAATTCAACAGGGGGGGGAACGAAAAGCGAGTAAGACAGGGAAAGTTTTCATAGAGGTCAAAAAGGGGTAAAAAAAAAAAAAAAAAAAGTTAAACCCAGACCACGGATCAGCAGAACAGGTTGAAAAGGAAACAACGAAGATAGAACAGAAGTCCGGGGCATACACAAGACTTTTCAAAACAAATCACTGTGTCTATCACAAAACGGGATTGGTGAAAGGGAAAAAAGCGAAAGGGACCACCCGCCGGCAAGCACGGAACGTAAAGGACCAAAAGGAGGGGGGAAAGGTATGGGTACTCCCGAAGCGAAAAGTTCGTTTGTTCCCCTATTCCAAACCAACAAAGAACGCCACAGTGAGGCTCCCAAACGGAAAATTGAAGCAGGCAGGGTAAACACTAGAGAACAGACAATTTTGTTGGGGGGGGGGGTGTTTTTTTTGGTGTGGGGGGTGCTCCCCAGGATCACCAACTGGGGTTGAAGGGCCAAGGGGGGGAAGGAATCAAACCACGCCCCAACCGAAAGGAAAAACAACAGGGCAAGTAGAAAATGGGGGTAACGGACCCAAACAATTGGAGGCGCGAAGAACAACGTTTGAGACCAGTGTCAGGGGGCGGGCAAGGGGAAGAAACAAGGGAATCAAAAAGCCAAAAAGGAAGAAAGCTGCCAAGGGGGGTATTTGTACAAACAACCAAAGAGGGCACGGACAGGGGGGGGATGGAACCGCCAAAAAAAAAATCCCAGTAAATAAAAGAGATACCCACTGGAGTCCAGCTCCAAAAAGATCGGAAGGGGTCCAAAAGGAGAAACATGAAACGATTGGACAAAACCCAGTTGGGGGTTGGGGGGGTTGGGTTTTGTTGGCGTTTTGGTTGTGGGGGGTGTGGGTTTAGGGGGGTGGGTTGGTGGGGGAAACAAAAAAAAACAACAAGACCGGGGGGAACAGGGGAAAACTGACTTGCCAAAAGCCACGGACCCAAGGGTTGGTTGTCGGGAAGGGGGAGACGGAGGGCGAATCATGAAATTCACAAAAAAAACCGAAACGGATAAAGGGTCAAAAAAAAACCGGCAGGGGCCGAAATCAGGGAACCCTAAAAAAAAAGTCAGGGGCCGGGTGGGGGGGAAAAAAAAAAAGGGCCGTGGGGGGGGGACACCAAAAAAAACAAAAGAGAAACGACAGGAAAAGTGGGTGCCGAAGGGGGTCCCCTTGGAAAAGTAATTTTATGTCAAATGCGGTTGTTGTGTTTTCGTAAGTGAAAAACCAAAAAAAAGTGACTCCTGAAAAAACACAAACCTGGGGGGGGAACCTGGTTTATGGGACCGGACAAGGGGGGGGGGGGGGGGTGGGGGGGGTTTGTTGTTTTGGGGCAAAAAAGGACCTAGAGCTGGGGGGGGAGTCAGGAAACGAAAAACAACAGAATGAAAACAGGTTACACCAAGAAACGGGGGGGGGGACGGGTTACAGGGACAAAAAACTGCCAAAAAAGACCAGCTTGTGGGGGGGTTGTGAAAGTCTGTGGTGTAGACAATTAAATAAAAGTACATGGCCGCAAGGGGGGAGCAGAAAAAAAGGGAAAAGAAAAAAGAAAAAAACCACGTAGCCCAAAGGGGCGTCCAAAAAGCCAAGGGGGGGGGGAAAGTTAGGGCAAAAAAAAAAATGGTTAGAGGGAAATCACAAACGTTGCCAGGGGGGGAGGAAGAAAACATAACTGTCACAAAAAGGGGGAGGGGGGGGGGTGTTGCAACAAGCCGGGGGGTGTTGTCGCCAAAACACTGAAAAAAATCGGCGGTGCTAATACGGGGGGGACGGGGTAAGGGGCGAAGGTGAACAGGCGGGGGAGAAAGGTGGTCCGACCAAACACTCGCAAACACTCACAGGGAAAAAATCGGGGGTTACGATCAACACCGCTTTCGAATGGGGGGGGGGAGCACACCACCCCAAAAAAAAGATGGGGGGTGATGAGTGGCCCGGGGAGGGGGAAAGGGTAAAAACAAATCGTCGAACGGGGGGCAAAAATCGTGGAAAGGGGGGTCCCCATGGGATGACGAGTGGAAGGTGGCGAAAAAGAATAAAAAGCAATAGCGTCAAGCGGCCCGGGGCACCTGGGGGGGAATAAAGGGGGGGAACGGCACACTGGTGGAAAAAAACTTTGGTATAAAGCAGATTCAAAGGGGTGCACACAGGACGTGTCAAAACGAAACGCCAAAAAACAAAAGGACCGATCCCGGAACCCTGGGTGGGGTTGTGCACCAGTTGGCATGAACCCAAACACGAAGAGTTTTTGGACGAGGGGGGGGAAAAAGGTGTCCCCCCCCACACTGGGGGGGGATACGGAAGTGGGGGCAGAAAGAAAAAGGGGGGTTGGGTGTATTTCTCGTGGGGTGATCCGGGACGAGGGTGTGGGTGGGGGGAAAGCTGAGGGAGACGCAAAACAAAAGGACCTGCGGGCGGCCCGGCCGAGGCAAACCCCTTTTGCGGGCAAAAGACCCCCGAAAAAATGGGAAGGACGGAGGGGACAAAAAGGACAAAACTCCAAAACCTTGTGGTTGGTGGAAACACGTCAAAAGGGGGCAACAGTTGTGAGGCCCACAGCAACGGCGCACGTGATGACCTCGAGGGAGGGAAGAAGGGAAGCGGAGAGTCAACGCGAGCAAAAAAACAAAAAAGGGTTGGGAAAGAAGAAACTTGGGCAGGAAAAAGGGGTGCACACCAGCGAAACAAGACACGGGGCCCCCCACCCCGGGGGGAAAAATCAGAAGTCAAAATTTGGGTGACACAAGGATCGGATGAAAACCGGCTCAGGGAACGTGGACAAGGAAAACACGCTGGAATGAAAGACAAGGACATAAAAAACGGAGGGGAAACGAAAAAGGAAACAAGGAAGTATTGGGAAAATCGGCGAGTAAAGGGTGAAAACGACGGAGTCACCAAGCCCCTGTCAGAAAAAAAAAAAGGGGTTGGGGAAAGAAAAAAAGACGCCGAAAAAAGGGGGGGGAACGCGGACGTAAAAAATCACAGGATCACAGATCCACAAAGAGGACGGCAGCAACCTTCTTGACGAACTGAAGGTCACGCCCCTCACAGGGGGAAGCGGGGCACTCCTTGAAAGAAATGCACGGGACGGGGATGGGCGGAAAAAAACCGTTCACATTCCACTGGAAAAAAAACAAGGGGGAGGGGGGGGGAAAAAGCTGTTGGGTAGAGATGGTGTAAAAGAACCAAGACATGGACAGAAACTATGAAGGGCGCGGAAAAAAAAACGTCAACAAAATTGGGTGGAGGGCGCCTAGCACAGACAAACCTTCAAACGAAAAAAAAACAGTAAGGTGGGTGCAAAAAAACCCTAACCAACGCGACCTTTGAAAATCGAAACCCCAGCTGATTGGGTTTTGGGGGGAACAAAGAACGCAAACTTCAAACTCCCACGGTGGGGGTGGCTTGTAAACTGTAGGGAGGTCAAAACCAATCCCAATGACGAACATTTTGCAATGGTGGGAAGAGAGGTTGAAACACCCTGGTCCAAAGGGGGGGGAGGGGGTGTTCCCAGGGGGGGGGAGGGAGGGACAAGGAAGTAAAGACAGACACAGTAAAAACAGTTTACACCACCTTGATTGTTGGGGTACATGGGCGCCGGGGGCACAGGTTCGAGGAGAAATAAAAAAGGTTCCCAAATCATAGAACAAAAAACCACAAAAACGAGGGGAAGGAGAAAAGGAGAATGCGAAGTGAAAAATTGCTGGGCGCTAACTGTGGGGGGGGCAGAGCCGTGAAAAGAACGGGAAAAAGTTGAAGGTGTTTCGTCAGGAAAGCCGGAAGCCCCACCGAGTGGAAAAACCGGCCACGACCGGGGCAAAAGACTTCAGTGACATGGAAAAAGGGTCAGGGGACAGGGTGGAGGACGCGAACCAACCTGAAAAAAAAAAGGGATGTTGTGGGACTGGGGGGGGTGGGGGTTCCAAATTGAAGCAAACGAGGGAGGGGGGGAAGACAAGCCGGGGGGGGGGGTGGGGACAAACAATGCCAGTTGGTTGAGATAGTGAAAAGGGGTTTCCACACCTGGGGGGGGAAAGAAAAAAACAGTTAAAGATTAGAGAATTGGTGGGACATTTAGGGTTTCGGAGACAAGGAATATTTGCAAGTGTACACTAATGTAGGGGACCAAATCTCAAAACTGAAAAAAAAACAATGATTCAAACGGGGAAAACAAAAAAAGGGGTGGGAAAAGGGGGAATGAACGGGTCACCCGGCCCCAGACCCAACCACTAAAAAT
>Ga0179593_1318341_pt1 | contig 12436 bp, 27 predicted proteins | sample CZODoug2_1_08_16_FD_185931 | JGI IMG/M metagenome (GOLD analysis project Ga0179593, IMG submission 185931) | Vadose zone soil fungal communities from Angelo Coast Range Reserve, California, USA - CZODoug2_1_08_16fungal (PacBio error correction) | ecosystem: Environmental > Terrestrial > Soil >...
GCAGCAAAGCAATGAGGCAAAGGGGGGGCGCAGTTAACTGGCCCTGCGGGGAAAGAAAACACATTTTGGGTGGGCGAAGCCTAGACTTCAAAAAGATTCGAAATCCGAGGGGGGGGGGTTTCAGGGGACGCAGGCATTCACAGCGGTACGCGTGAGCGGATAAAAAAAAGAAAGAGAGCCAGGTCAACCCCGCCGCGGGGCGGAACAGGAAAAGCGATGGAGGGCTTTGATAATTCGGTGCTCGGGGGGGGGAAAGGCGGAGATCGATTCATTGGGAAAAAAGGTGGCGGGGGTGTACCAAGAAGGCGCAAGAGAAAAGGGGGGCCAATGCCGCAGGGGGCCCCTGCAAAAACCGACGGGGGAGCGCGACGGAAAAAAAAAGGCGTCAGTTTTTTCGTTTTATCAATGAGAAGCAAAAAAAAAAACAAAAAACCGGTAGTGGTTTTGGTGAGGAACGCAGCAGAAAGGGAAAAAAAGCGTGAAATCTATAAAGATGAGCACCCAGGGAGGGGGGAAAAAAGGTGAAAAGAAGAGTACCAGACGAAAAGAAGAAGCAAAGTCTGTACTTCCGGAAGGAAAGAGGATGGGTAACAATAGCAGGGGGAACAAGGTGAAAATGAAAACCAACAGACCCGGAATGAACCCTGGTTAAGGCGAAAACCATGTAATCGGGGGAGTAGTCAAGTTTTTGTTTGTGGGGTTGTTGGTGGGGGGGAGAAGACAATACATGCGGTGTAAAAAACGCAGTGTGTGGGGGGGACGGGGAAGACACGGACTTAACGCAGTGCACTTAGAAGTAGAAAAAAAGCAATAATTATAAAAGAGGAAAGTCCAACCCAATTGAGCAAGAAAAAAGGGAAAATGATCATGGACACGGTCACGCTAAGAATGGGGAGGGGGGGGTTTTTTTGCAAAAGGAAAAGAACAGGACCACGTGGGGGGGGGGGGGAACAAAAAAAATCAAAGACACCACGGCGATAGAAAGAAAGGGGGGATTAAAAAAATAGTGGGGGGGAGGGGGAAAGAGGAGAACGAAGGTCGGGAAACCAAGAGAAGAGGAAAAAGCAAAAAGAAAAATTCCGTTCAGAGAGGGAAAAAAAATGGGTACGGTTCGGGCGCGACGCATAGAGGGGCCAGGAACCCAGGTACTAACTAAATTTAATCAGGAAAAAAAATGAGTGACAAAGAACCAGGACAAAGGGCAAAAATGTAGGAAGGCCAATTGGTAATTAGATGAAATACACCACAAAAACACCAAAAAAAGAGAATGAGGAGGGAACAAGAGAGATAACGTACACGGGGGGCCAGACAAAAAAAGAGTATTGAATTCAGCGGGTCAAACTTTGATCTGTTTTGCGTAAGGGAAGGTCGAAGCGGACAGGCAAGAGCAACAAGGGCCGGAAGAAAAAGCAAACCGTCCCAGTAACGAACGCGCCCCAGAAAAACAATGGTTTTGGAAGTAAAAAAAGAGGGGTCAAAACGACGAAAAGACAAGACGACCCGCCAAAAAAAAACAACGGCTTGCCTATCGAAGGGTGAGAATGTTGGCAGGGTGACGGAGAGGGAGTGTGTGATGGTGAAACACACAACGCAAAAAATAATCGTGAATGTGACCGGTTGGCTCAGAAAGAACAGCAAACGATCATAACAATTTGTTTTAGGGGATGACTAAAGGGGAAGGGCATTTGTTTCCAAGGGGGGCCACTGTACATCATATGATGTTTCTAAGGAAGGGTGAAGAAAAGAACGGGGAGTCTGACTTCCAAGAAACCAACAGGCTTGTTCGCATTTTCGCAAAAAAAAAAAATAAGCGGAAAGGGGGGGGGAAAAAAAAAAAGAAGGAGGGACACAAACAGTGGGAGAAGTACTAATGGGTTTGACAACGGGAACAGGGAAGAATACATGGGACACCGCAAGCGAGAAAAGAAAACAAATAGATTTTTGAAGACAAGAGGGTTGGGGAAAACAGTGAAACCTGTTTGGTGCTCGCACCCAAGCAAAGCAATTGGGCTAGGGTCAAGCGGGGGGGAAGCGTAAAAAAAAAAAGGGTGCATGGGTATTGTGGAAATGAGCAGTGGAAAACAAGGCAACAACAGTTAGGGAGCACCAAAACCATAAAAAAGACGGAATGCAGAAAGGAACCAGAAACCAAAGAGAAAGCAAGGTGGAAAAGGGGGAAAGAAACCACCGACAGGGAAAAGGGGGAGAGAATCAAGCACCCACGCGCACAAAAAGAACTTCGCAAACGAAAGGAAGGACAAGAAACAGACAGGAAACGAGAAAATAGGATGTGTCGAAACGGTGAGAACAGACCAGTAAAAACACCGGGTGGGGAACTGACCGAAAAGGAGAGGCAAGGCTCGAACTGTAAAAAGGCAAAGGGCGGGAAAAATCCAGGGGTACGAACTGGAAAGTAGAGCCAAGAAAAAAGAAAAAAGCGCACTTTGAGCGGCAACAAAAGTAGAAAAACACGGCAGCAAATTGCAGAAGAAAGGAAAGACCAGACGCGAAAAAAGGGAATCTGAAAAAACTGAAGAAAAAAAAAGCAAGGAAAAAACAAGGAATACACTGGCACTATCGCTAACGCACCAGACGAAAGAAATGGGCGACAGCAAATAGGGAGGAGGGGGAAAATGGCCAAAAGGAAATGGGAAAGATCGAAGGAGCATGTAAAACTGAAGGTGGACACTGGGGGGTCACACTCTAACCCACTCTGAATTGCCCGTAGCAAAAACGCTCACGTGTGAGAAAGACAAGACAGAAAAGGCGACACAAAAAGGCGACCGTCAGGCAAGGGGAATTGCAGTGAGTGAGAGAAGTGTGGGGGGATGGAAAAAACTGTCTTTCAAAGAAAAAGGGAGAGGGGTTCGCCGGACGAATTCATTGGGGGGAGGCGGGGACAACGTACTGGGTGAAAAAACGAAAAGATCAGCAAAATCACAAAAACAACACATGAGGAAGTATGTAACAGGAAGAAGTAAGGGGAGTTCGCCACCAAAAAGAACCACACCAGAAAAGTTACATAAAAAAGAAAGACATCTGCGGCATCGAAAAACATGAGACACTGTGGATTGAATGAAGAAATAAGGGAAAAAAAAGGGGGAGGAAGACGGAACAGAAGGGCTGACAAAGAGGCATGGGGTGTGCAGATTCCACCTCACGCTACAGAAAAGAACAAGGACGCAGTCAGCACCAAATCCTTGGGAACATTGAAAGAAGGACACGTAAGGGAGAGAGACAAACGGTACCACGGAGGGAGGACCGTGGTTTTAGAAATCACTCAAAAGGGCGGGAGCAGGAGGGACAAAGAAGCAAAAGCCTTGCCTTGTGGTCAAGGAAAAAAGGGGTCCACGTCGTCACGTAGAAAAAAAACGAAGTGAATAGGCAAAATCGACCGAAAAAAGAATGGGGTGACGCGGTGGGGTTTGGGGGGGGATCAAAGCCGTGATGAACCCATATCGAAAAAACGCCGCTGTTGAGGTTGAAGACCAATCTAAGCGAAATAGTGTGGCACGTGGGCGCATGAGGGGAAAAAAAAGGAAAAAACCAAAGGTGGTGGGGCAGTTGTGGGCAAAAACAAAAACTTGGGTCTAAAATGAGGGCTGGGTGGCATTGGAAAGGGGAACAAGAAAAGTTACCAAAGGTCACGAGGAGGGTAGCTGCTGACAAGTTAAAGACCAGGAAAACGCCAGCAATAAAAAAGATTGTAAGTAGTACTCTGTGTACATTACCTTTACTGTGCCCAGGGGGGGAACCACAGATAAGAAGAAGGATTGTGAAAGGCCGGGGAGTTCACACATCACCCAATGAAGGGGAAACCAAAAAAAAGTATGCACCCGAAAATGCAAGGCTCAGAAAGGAGCTGAGGAAAGGGGTGATGCTTGAAAACAATAAAGGCGCAAACAACAGACGCAAAGTCGTGGGGACAGAACCAGCAAAAAAGAGTGTATGACACAGAAAGAAGAGGGAAAAAACAAATACTCTGGTGCGGTGAAAAAGCTCAAAGGTAACTAAACGGGGAAAAAAATACACAAATCAGATTCAGAGAAAATGAAATGATAATATAATGCTGGAGGAAGGAGAGGTTGGGGGGGAAAATGTAAAGAGTCAAAATGGAAAACACCAAAAAAAAAGGGGAAATGTAACGAGCCTGGGTAGTCAGTATAAGAACCTTGAAGAGGGGGGGGCAAAGCGTGGTTGATTAGGTGTGGGGGGGGTTGGTGTGTATTGTTGGGGGAAGGGTGGGGAGGGGGGGTTCAAAACTTGTACATTACGGAAAATCGGGAAGTGTTCCGGTGGGCCGACCGCCCGGGAGTAAGTCCAGAAAAAGAGTGGGAGAAGAGAACACGTCGGAAACAACCAGAAGTGAATCAAGAATTGAAGAAAAGGCCACACACAAAAAGAGATGTCTAAAGCGTGACTGAAGAGAACTGTACCAAAGAGGAACCACCAAGTCGAAGTCTGGAGGGGGATGTGTGGCCACTAAACGGAGAAAGCAAACAAAAAACCTTGCCAAAAAGAGTAACAAAAAAAAATCAAGGGAAAAAAAAAACCAAGATGAGGGTAGAAAGGACAATCAACCAGCACATTAAAATGAGGGGGAGTGGGCGGGGGGGTTGTTGGGGCCGGCACGAAAGTACGTTGAACAGGGAAAAGAAAGGGCCCAAAATAATACTCTGGGGAAAGGTCCGGACGAGCAGGAAAAAAAAAGAAGTTATAAAAACAGGGTTGCCAAAGAGTGTTCAAAATACTTGCGCTGAAAGCTTAAAAAAATCAGAGATCCGGGAAAGAAACGTAGAAAACAAAAAAAGTCAGGTAAACAAAAAAAGGAAAAAAAAATGAAAAAGGATCAGAAAAAGGAGAAAAAGGGGGGAAAATTAAAGGGTAATAGGGAAAACAAAAACACCCCACGGAGGAGGAAAAAAACAAATAAAAGTCGATTAGAGCGAAGCACCTGCGCACTGGATATTTAAGAGGGAGGAAGGCAGTGGGTGGGGGGGAAAAGTCTGTTGTCGCAGTTTTTATACATCTGACAAGAAGAGAGGCAGGTCAATCAAGCCGGTACATAAACCAAGCCACAAGTGGAGACCGAGAAAAAAGGTGGGTGCCGCAGGTGGTCACGGAAAAGCAAAAAAGGAGCACTAAACATAGACCCAAACAACAAAACGGACGAGGCTCAGAAAGGAGGGGGGTGGCAAAAGGGGTTGGAAAAAGGTGGTGAACGGGCCGCCGGGTGGGGTCACGTGCAAAAAACCCCAGCACATCAAAGAGAGGTTTGAACTGTGGGGGAAAAAAAAAGAAATGGCAACGGATTCGAAAAGGATGTTGTTACAAATTGCACAGTGTTTGGCACTAGGGTACATCATGCGTGGGGCGACGGAAAGGGGAAGCGCTTCCGGTTCCCAGGGAGAAGGAAAAAACGCTATGTGTGCCGGAAAGGAAGATGGGGTGCCGCAACAAAAAGACGCGAAGATCCGAGGGACCTGGTTGGAGGACCTCAAACGGGTGGAACATAGTGAATTGGGGGTCAAGGCGTGCAAAAAGTGCACGGAACGAACTAGAAGCAAAACGGCAAATCAGATGGTGGACATCAAGGGGAAAAAAAAATGAAGAAAAGGCGGGTGTCAACGTACACAAAACCTCTAAATGGAAGGAAAAATGGAATGAAAATATATCAGAGAGAGAAGTGTGAGGATCGGTTGAATCAAAGAAAGATACTTTCGGGTTGGGTTGTGAGGGCACGACGAGGTATTGCTCAGGGAAGGAAGACAGGGAGGAGGGAGAAAAGGGAAAGACATCGGAGCAAGAAAGAGAAGGCCAAATATCATGATGAGAGGACCCAGAAATACAGTGAAATCAGATCTCCAAGGAAAAAACCAAACACAACGCTAAACCGACCAGGTCATGCAAAGAGCAGGCTGTGTCGGATGCTCACAGGAGTCGGTGAGAGAATGACAGAAAGGGGAGAGGAAAGAAGACGCGAAACCGGTAGAATTACGGTCGTGAACGTTACACCCAGGAAAGAGGGGTTTTTAGAAAGGAGCACAAAACGCCACCAAAAAACACACATTGTTGACCGGGCCAAGGAAAAAAAAAAAGACAGAAGAAAACCCAGAAACATTCATTGCTCAGGAAGGAGTGGCCCGAACAGAGAAAGGGAGAACAAATGTTTCAGACCAAAGGCAGAGGGAAAGGAAAAAAACCACACGCTAAAACCATAGGGAATGCAAAAAAAAAAAAGGAAAAAAAAAAAAAGAAACAGGACGACGGTCAAATTACACGGGAAAGAGAAAAAGGGGGGGAGTCCGGCAAGCAAAAGAGAGAATCGCCGGACTCCGAGAAGGCACGGTTAGAGAACACGCTGTGTCCGACAAAGGGGAAGCAATGGGGGTTTGTCTCACTTCAGAAAGGAAAAAAAGGGGGGGACAAGTGGAAAAAACTCCTAAACTCGGCCGTCGACACCCGGGAGTTGCGGAAAGCGGGACTGCCAAAAAAAAAAAAAAGGGAAAACAGTGAAACTGGAGGGGTTCCGTCAAAGGGGGAGGGCTGAAAGTGAACAACACTGGGGTCAAGTGGACGACAACGTCACAGGTGGTCCTTGTGTGAGGACAACGAGGGGGGGACCAGCTCCGACACAAAGAAAAAGGACTCGGTTAAAAAAACAAAACACAAGGAGGAAGTTAAGTAAAGAGAAGAGAGGAACTGGGAGGGGGGTCGACGAGGTGAAGGAACCAAAGCCAGGGTCAAGAACAAAAAACAGACAGCGGCAGCGAAAAGAAAAAGGAGTAATGTTCCCTGGGAAAAACCTAAGAACAGAACTCGACATCCAGAGACAAAAATCACAAAGGCCAGCGACTGGGGGTTGGTATGAAGCACAGACAACAAAAGAAACACGAAAGTTAACTCGCACGTGGGAAAAGAGAACGAGTGTGAAGACCTATGACACCGTAACAAGAAGGGCAATTCAAGGCGGGAACCTGTTTCAGATGGGAGACCCCAAAAACATTGCAAACGCTAAGGACAAACACAGGAGGAGTGTGAATAGAAAAAAAAAGAGGTGAAGAGAGGACGGAAATGCTCCAACCAGAATCGATAGGACATTTTCTTACTTCGGCGGAGGAAACATCTCGGGTTAGGCAAATAAAAGGAAGGGGGACCAGACGATTGGGGGGTTCGCGGGGGTTGGGTGGGTGGCATCAAGAGAAGGGGATAGAAAAAATAGGCCCGACACCATAAAATCAACGGTACACGCTCATGGGTGTAATTATGAAAAAGTAGGGAAGAGCAACTGGCTGCCGTAGGGTGTCCTCGATTGATGGAGAATCATGCCTGCCACAAAGAATGGTGGGGAAAAACGACTAAAAAATCCTGTAAAAATGGTCTGGGGGGTTCCCGTTCGAAAGGGGAAATTTCCCAAACGAGTTAAAGGAAAAAGGAGAAAAATGCTCGGCCGAATCAGGTCACACGACGAGCAAAGGGCAAACGACACGCGAAAGGCGGGGGAGGGGGAGGGGGGGGGGGACATATAAAACTTAGGGCCGGAGGTTGGGGCGCGGAGAATACGGAAAAAAAAGGGCAATTGAAACGTACCACGTGGGACCAAAAGAAAAGACCCACATTACAAGGGGGAAGGAGGAGAAACAAGACACCCAATGAAACGAGAGAAGCTAACTCGGGGAGGGGTGGTTTAGAATGCAGACTAAAAACAAAAGGTGGGCAGCGTGCCAGAAATCACAAGAAAAAGTGGGGGGGGGGGGTGAAAAAGCAGTGCCACAGAAAAGTGATACAACTACTCAGGCCAAAACCCGACGGGACGAGGAAAAGGTGACAACCAACAAGCTCAGTACGGGCAACGCCAGAAAGATGAGCTAAAAAAACTCTGACGAGGATTGGGGGCGGAAAGAAGTGCATCAAGGAAAGGGGATCCCGCACCCAAGAGAAATGCTGCCCCCAAGGGGTGAAAAAAAACATGAAAAAAGCCGGATTCAGGAAGAGTTTTATAAATTGGTGAAGGGGTGGGGAAAAACAAACTTCGGAAAAAGCAGGGTGGGTAGGTCAAGCCTACACCATGGGACCCAGAAAGTGATGCCCCAGGCCGAAGGAAAGAAGACAGGGAAAAGGAAACATCCAGGCACAAGCAGAAAGGTTCGTCAACGACTCGGCCTATTATGCCCCACGAAAAGGGTGAAAAAGAACACCGCCTCAGATTGAAAAAAAGTTATGTGCAAAAAAAACTGAAAGGCTCCACTTACACACAAGACTGAACAAGACGTAGGGGAACGAAAAGAAAGCAAAAATACAGAAAATGGGGCAAAACAAGGAGCGAGTAAAAAAAAGAAACGACGTTTTGAGGGGAGGCGTTGTGAGGGCTACGGGTTGTCGCACGTAACCTTCAGGGAGAGAGACAAAGAAAGGTTCTCGGTATTCAAGGGCGGGGCGATACATGTGGAAATGGTAGATAAAAAAGGGGTCGCTGCAAGAAAAAGGGAAGACTGTGAAAATGCAAGGCTGCCTAAGACACACAGGCCAATATTGAAAATCGACAAGCGAGTAAAAACATCACTGGGACAAAAGGAAAAAAAAGCGCAAAGATAAATCGCGATAGAATGACAGCTCAGAAACAGCAAAAGAAAACAAACAAACGGAGGAAGCGGCTAGATATGGAATAGGACAAAACGCCTGTGGGGGGGGAGGAAGGACGGGATGGGTGAGATTGTGCAAATACACTGAATCGGAAGCAGGAGGGAAAGACTACAGAGCAGAAAGGGCCGAAAAGAAAAAAAAAAAAACGAAAAGAAACAGGGCCCGGAACCGAGAGAAATCGCACCGCACCGGACATTGTTGAGGCCGCCGGGTCAAGAACAGCAGCCGCGGAACAAAACGCCCCACGAAAGACGTATTCAACTAGACGAAAAAAAGAGAAAAGTTCCTGAGATTTGGAAAGTGGGGTGTACTTTTCCTCCTGGGAGGGGGCACAGAAACGACCATCTCGCTGGGGGAGAATGGGGGGGATGCAACAAAGCCTATCAGAAGTTTTGATAATCATTTGTGGGAAAGGAAATTGTTGACTCTTTGTATAATGAAGGGTTTCTAGAAAGAGAAAAAGGGAATGGGACACGAGGACCCGGAGGGCGTTCGGGCCGGGCAAAAAAAAAGAATTTGGTAAACACGCAGTTGGTGTGAGCAAAAGCGACATCCTACAAGGAAAAAGGGGGGGAAAGTAAATGAAAAGACGCCAACCGGTCAAAATTGAAGCACAAGGTCTGGGGGGTGGATAAGATGGTAAAGGAAAATAGAGGTCCAAACTGAAAAAAAAACAAATCTTGGCGGGACAAAAAAAAAGAACAGAATTGTGACTCGGGAAGAGAAGAAGGGTTTCAAAGAAAGGAAATACGGATTGATGAAATCGCGAGAAATGGAAAACGAAATGTGAGGGGGTGCAGCAAAACCACGCACAGGCATGGGTTGGTTGCGACATCATTTGACATCACAAGGCAAAAAGGAAGAGGGTGGTAGCGAGAACTTGCAGTTCAGAAGAACATGAAGCGAAATGAGAGACCCAAGAATCAGCGAGATGATGGGGAAAAAAAACGAAGAGGTCAAACATAGAATCGCCTATCAGACAGAAGGAAAGCGAGCAAAAAAGGAAGCAGAAAGGAATGCAAAAGCAGCAACTGAAGAATTTCCGGGGGAGAGTGAGGGAAAGGACTGGCGTCAAGGGGATAAATCCCGCGAAGAAAAGGCTGATGGAAATTAAGCCTGAGAACTGAAAAGGGAAAAAAAAGGTTCGGGAAGGGAGGAATCAGTACGAGAGGAAGACCCACAAATTGGGAAGAACTGCCAACGAAAGATGAAAAAAAAAGCAAAAGACATGAGCCCTTCGAGGGAGGGAAACCCAGGCGAGTAACGATGTATGCCTGTAATCCCGAAAAAAAAACCAGCCAGAAAAAACATGTAAGCAAGAGGACACTGCGTTGGGGGGAACGGCTGGAGAAACGAAAGAAAAAATGAGTAAACGTACAGCCATCGATAGCGTAGGACTAAAGAAAGTTATGGTTTGAGATCTGACACTTCCAGGTCAGAGAGTGGTGTAAAAAAGGTGTTGGTGGGCGAGAAACGAACAGAATTTCCGAGTGAAGGGGGAAAGGCTGAAGGAACAACATCTTAAGACTGGCGATACGTAGCGGCGAAAAAAACAGACCACCATCTCCGAGGGGAAAGGGGAGGGGAAAAGAACAATGTCAGGTTTCGTCTATCCAAACATAGGTGCAGGGAACGAAACTGGCCGTTGGAAAAAGACCGGGGGGTCTATTGAAAAAAGAAGGATGCAGGTGGAGTGGTGCGGAAAAAGGGTGGGCCTGGGGTGTATCAGAGGCGGACAAAATAACATGAATCTCTCTAACACAAAAAAAAAAGAGAAGGAGAAAAAAAAGGAAAGAGAAATTTCCTGGTCACAATGGTACGAGGGAATGAGACAAAAGGAAAACACCAGACCGTTGGGGAACAAAGAAAACCCGGGGAACCCCAGACCCAAAGGAAACAGAAAAAAAGAGTCCACTGTGTCTAATTTTTAAACACAAAAAAAGAAAAAAGGAGTCGGACGAACATCTACAAACGAAAGGGGGTCCAACAAAGATAAAGAGAATAGAAACGGCGCCTGGGGATGGAGTCAGATTCCGCAAAAAAAAGAAAAAAAAGGAAAATCCAAGAACGCAACGAGTGTACGTGACAAAGGACGAAAACGCCACAATCTGGAAAAAACAAGTGTGTATCGAAAAATTGTACGCAACCAAAAAGGGGGTGGACCACCAACGGCGAAGGGGGAAAAGGGAAAAGAGGGTCGAATCAAAATAAAAAACAGGTTCAACTTTCTCCGTAAAGAGAAGTCAAGTAAAACAAGCAACATAGGGGGGGCAAGGGGAGAAAACAAATGTCATCCGTTTGTCACGGCGTAGACTCCAAACGCTGTTGATGAGGACCGTCCAGGAGAAAGGAAAGTGGTTAAGGGTGGTTTTATTCGGGTAGGGGGGGTTAAGGTTGGGCGATGCAATGCAAACAAGCACTTGTATGTGGAGAAAAACAAAATTAGGAAAGGGAGGCCGGGGAGGGGTATGAGGGGCCAATTAGGGACAAAAGAACAAAAAATCGCATGCATGGGAAGGGGGTGGAGCAGAAGGTGCCCTGCTGGGTGTAGAGGAAAAACGGGCGGCAAAGGGGCAGAAAGGGGGGTTGGGGCATGCTCATGTGCTGACTAAAAAGGGGTCAAAAAAAAAAAAAAAACAACATAAATTCGAAAAAAAAGTAGGTCTGGGTGAAGTGTCTACTAGAAAAATGGCCACAAGATCTGGGGGGACAATAGCTAATAAAAGATCTCGGAGTGAGTTCCCAAAGGGAAACGCACGGGTCTATCGCCCGAAAAACGAAAAGAAAGCGATGTAGTGGCGGTAAGGGAAAATGGGTCAGGGGTATAGAGGCGAAATGATTTGGGGGTCCGCCTGTGGGACAAAATAGGGGGAGGGTACTTGACGAGGAAAGGCGTGTGGACCAGGGAAACGGAGAGACGCAATGAAATCGTTTGGACAGGAGACACCCAATGACACGAAACAGGATAGTAGGCAGAACGTACCGTAAGTGAGGGAGGGGGGAAGCATGGACTCGGCAGGAGCAAAAAAAATAGGGGTGTATTGGCACCTACCTAAAAGAAAAAAAAAAAAAAATCAAGAAGAAAAAAAGTCGCAACCAATCAAGCTGATGGGGGGACAAGCTCACAGATAACGCCCGGGGAGTAAAGATAGAAAGGAAGAAGGAAAGAGGTGCGTTGACACTAGGCTCACAAAAAGGACCGTGCCACAACCCAGACGCGGCAATGCTGAAACAAACCGGTTGGGAGGTCGCCAGAGGGGCGGATTCAAACCGCGGTTTGGTGCGAAACAAGGGAAAAGAAAAAGCTGAGGGGAAAATCACCTGTGGGGGGTTGTCCTAAGCCCAAGAAAGTCCAGCGGTGACAAACATTGCAGCTTTTAGAGAAAAAAAAATGAGCAAAGAAAAGTGGCAATGTCAACCGAAAAAGGGGAGAAAAAGGCTGGAATTACGCTGGAGGCCACATGGACACCAAAGGGAAGGAAAAATGGGATGACGGGGGGGGCCAAAAAGGAATGTCGGGCCCCTTCAACCCAAAAAAGGTGAAACAACAAGAGTCATAGTCAACCAACGGCAAGATACCGAATTGCTCAAGGGGAAGGGTAAGATTGCAGGCGCGGGGAGACACGGCGGAATGCCAACATTCGCAGGGGGGCAAAGCAGGAGAAGTGTACGGGGCACCGAGTAAGGGGAAAGCGTAATATTAATGTAAAAAGCAAGGGGCAGTCTACTAGGGAACAGAAGAAAAAAACATTCAAGAAATAACTCAACAGTCGGGCAGAAAGAAAGGAAGGAG
>Ga0179593_1384515_pt1 | contig 12436 bp, 13 predicted proteins | sample CZODoug2_1_08_16_FD_185931 | JGI IMG/M metagenome (GOLD analysis project Ga0179593, IMG submission 185931) | Vadose zone soil fungal communities from Angelo Coast Range Reserve, California, USA - CZODoug2_1_08_16fungal (PacBio error correction) | ecosystem: Environmental > Terrestrial > Soil >...
CAAGCTACGAACCGTTCTAGCGTGTTGAATGCGTCGAAACAACAAAATAGGCGGACGGGATCCGGGAACTATCGAGGGAAAAATACTACGGAAAAAAAACTGTACCTTGAAGTGACCGAGGGAAAGAACCAAGCTTGGGGGGAGGGAGAGGACTCGAACAGGTAGCGCCGCTGGTCGAAACTCCATGGGGGAACCTCAGAAAAAAAAAAAAATTAACTTCATAGGGGGATAACCGGGTGGGAAAAACCAGGAGGGGAGTCGGAAAAGGCTCTTAGGAAAACTTTAAAACACGGGAAAAGGGGGGAAGGAACGTGTGTTCGTATAGCCACCGATTATTCCAGAGGGAATCGGTTAGAAAAAAATGGGGTGAGCCAGAGCCCAAGGCTGGAAGGCAGCGGGCCAACGCGCCCGACAGGGGGGGGAAGGGCTGATGGATCCAAAAAAAAGAGTGGAAAAAGTAGCAGGAATAAAGATTAGTAGCAACTCGCTTAAACATCAGAGAAGGGGAGTCAAAAGAGGCAGCGTGATACCATCGCCAAAAGAAATATCGAAGGGAGAAAAGGGCAAGGGGGAGGGAAAGGTACGTCAGAAAGGAGGGGGCATATTGAAAATGAAAGAACTGGGAAAAGTGAAGAAAGGAAGGGTGGGGTGTGCAAAAATACTTGCTTTGATTTCTCAGAGACACCGCTTGCGGGTAGCGGGGGAACCCCTCAAATAGAGGAGAGGGACCACTGAGTCCTCCATATGGGTGCTCAAGAAACAAGAGAGGGAAGGAGAAAAATGAGTGGGTCAGGCGCTGTTGACCGCCCCAAACGGGGTTAAGGTAGGTTCGCAACTGAAAAAGGGGGGGAAATTGCGTCACGGGCGAAAAGAAAAGGGAGAAAATAAAGGAAGAAAAGCGATTGGAAAAATGAAAAAAGGTCGGAGAGAAGGAGGGCAAACTCGAACGATTTTCTTGTTGTGACGAGTTCGAAAACCAGTCAAGAGGGGGAGGGTTTGGAGGTACCTAGCAAAGGGTCGGGTGAAAAAAAACAATAAGATCGACGTGGCAGAAGGAGGGAACCAGAGAGGGAAAGGGACTTTACTTGGTTACACGGTCAGGGCGATAGAGTTTGAAAAACACAAAATGAGCAGTGCAATCGGGGGAGTGAAAAAAAGTCGTCTATCAGCGTGAGTCTCTCTGTCAACCGGAACGGGGAAAGAGAGTCAGGAGACTTACCTGGAGTCAGAAGACTGCGGGAGACCTCAAGAAATAGCGGGACGTACCTACTAAATTCTAGCTACCCTGGACGAAGAAACGGTAAAGAAAAGTATAAAAACGGGAATCAGAATGTAAATGAAGAAGCAACTAACTTAGAGACAGGGGAAATAAACGATGCTCAAAGGGAGAAAATTCTCGTCTTATGGCCTCTCATATAAACTAACGGAAGGTGAAGGCCAGGGGAGGGATCTGTTCTCTAAAAAAGATTCATGATGAAGTTGCAGAAACAGTGGGGTGGGAAGAAAACGCTTCAATCTCTTATGCCGTTGAAGCTGGAAAGCGGGGGGGGTTCGTGTAGGGTTATCGGGAAAAGGTGATGAGAAAATCTTCAGATCGCACCGAAAAGGGGAAGTACTAGGAAAAAGTCTAGGTCTCAGAAAAATGTCGTCCGACAGGACGGCAGCACAAATGAAAATCAAGCGGAAATGAAAAATCCTCCCCCTTCTACCCAAAGGACGGGGGGGGGTAAGCTAAGGGAATAAGGCCGAGGGAGAGGAAAGGAAACGTGGAAAACCAAGTCAAGAAGGGAACATGCGCTCTTTGCACAGCGGTAAGGCAGAACCCTTGCGCCTGACGTGTGGGTGAGACTTAAAGGATTGAAAGAGGGAGCGGGGGAAAGGAAGGAGGTTCTCGGATAGAGGGAGGGAAGGGGGGGGAAGGAGAAAACTCGTTTTTTCAGTCAAAGAACCTCCTGAGGCCCACCGAAAGGGGGAGAAAAAAAAGGGGGCAATGGAGAAAAAATACTCTTGTTCAAGGGGACGGAGGGGGCGGGTCACTTCTGTCCAATGGGGAAACCCGATCGAAGGTTCGAACCAAGAGAGGAGGGAGTTTACAACACCTTGGGGGAACAAAAAAAGTCAATCAAAAACACTACCCACTCGGGAGTTGTAAGGAAGATACGAGGACTCAAAAAAAGGAGGAAAAAAAGAAGGGGGAGGGAGATCTGTACCGTACCGCTGTATTTTGGGAGGATTAAAGGGGGGAACCCGGGTAAACGCAGCCCTGCGTTCTGGAAGAATAGTCGGGATATAAGAAAAAAAAGAGACAGCAAAGAAAGAGCGTTGGGGGAACACACGCGTGAGGGGAAAGAATCTCTAGGGAGGAGTTAGGGAGGAGAGACTATCAAAAAAGAGGACGGAGCGACAAACAGAAACCACAGCAAGATCGAGGAGCAGCTGAGAGCTAGGACTTTACCGGCAAATCACCCAAGACTCACGACTTAAACCGTGAGGAGGAAAAAAAAAACTCCTGCTCGCTGCACCGTCTAACGAGGGGGGGCAGGATTTAATGGTCGACAATGTCTTACACGAAAAGACAAAACGCGTAAAAAAGAAGATAAAGGAAAGTAGGTAGAGGTTTATCATTGGAGGCATCCCTACACAGGCACAGGAGTCTTTAAAGGAGGAACGTATCAACCGCAGAAGAAAGGTGCCGTCCCTAGCCAGATAGTCGAAGAGAGGATTGTTCGGTATCTACGCGTGTTAGCAGGGTCAACTACTTATCAGGAAAAAAAAAAAAAAAAAAAAAAAAACAAGAAAAAAAGAAAAAACAAGTACCGCAACACACCACAAACAAACACCCAAACACCCCCATCACAACACTCCCGACACCAAAACAACCAACACAAGAACACCCCCAAAAAAGAGAAACCCACCAATACACAAAAAACCCCATACAAGAACATCCAAATAACACAAAAACATAAAAACAGTCACTCCACCGACCGTCGAAAGAAAAACAAGCACACAACACACCGACGGCAACAAAATCTGCTACTCGTGGGGGGATGAAAAGAAAAAGCAATAGATAACGCCCTTTGCGGAGGGTCGAACAGAACGATCATGGCAGGTCTACATCAAAGGGAGGGAGCAGAATAACTGAGTCTGGACCGAGGGTTTCTCGAGAAAGGGGTCAAAGAATAAGTATTGAGGGGACACTCCGACATTCCCATGACACGAAATTGGACTTCTTTCATTCTGATACCTAAAGGGGGGATCTTATAAAAAAAAAGCCTGGGAGGGGAGGAAGCGGAGGAAAGGAAAAAGTCTACTTTAAAAAAAAAAAAAAAAAGAATCTACTCTCAAGTTACCGCGAGCGAACGGACTTCTAAAAGGAAAAGACAGAAACGATAGAAAAAAAACTACAGGAGAAAAGAAACCAACAACTCAGAGATCGAGAGAAAAAGGTGGGGGAGAAGGGGAAGGGAGGGCCTTCCCCCAACTCCTGTTCAAATTGAAAGATAATATGAGGAGTCGGCGCCGGAAAAAGAAGAGGTGACAGTAAACTCGCTTTGAACGGGTGTCACTTCCAAATGAGCAGAAGTTAACATGCGTCCGTCAAGGGGCCGGGGAAAAATCAAAAAAGGCACGAAAAAAAAAGACGGGAGATATTGATCCAAAATTAGTAAAAGAAAAACGCGCCACAAGTGAAACAACCTCAGACTTCACGATCGGGGGGTACTCTTCTCACAGGAAAGTAACCAAGACGAGCACGGCTATTGGGAAAGTCAAAAAAAACACACAGGCCCCTCTTGCGGATAGTTGGGGTCTTAGAAAGCAGGGGGAAAAGGAGGAACGAACTCCTCTGGTTAATATCACTGAAGGGAGAGATTGAAAAACGCAAACAAAGGGTCCCATGGGGGGCATTGTGGGGGGGGGTTTGGTGGGGGGTGGGGGGGGGGGCGGGTGGGGGGGGGGTGTAGGGGGGTGTAGAAGACGAAAGACGGGGGGAAAGAACAAAGAGCACACCGGTGAGGGATTAGGAGCCATAAAAGGTATCAAAAGGTCCTAGTTCGCAATGGAGAAAGCGGCCTCAGAGAAAAAGGGGGGAAACTAATAGGGGGCGAACGGGGCACACATGTCAAAAGAGGACAAAGAGCACATCGAGCTCAAAACGGGTTCGGGGCAGAAATGAAAACGCAAGGGAAACACCCACCAAAAAGGCGAGGGAAGAGGACAGGCTAAGGACGCTGGAATCGCCGATACTGAAGCTAGCGAACATCAAACGGGAACGGTCTATCGTCTAGCGCCCGGAAATGGCAAAATAGTAAAAACGTGAGACACAGGAAGAAAAGCAGTGTTGTTGGGGGGGGAAAGGGGAAAGAAAAAGGTCAGAGAGGAAAAAATAAGTCAGATGGGGAGAGGAAAGCAAGCAAAGGCCATCCCACGCGTGGTTATTTCCCCCGAACAGGCGAGCAGAAGGCAAGGGGGAGAGCTTATTAAAAAGCGACACAGGGAAAGCGGAAATCAGAGGGGGGGGAGCGCAGTCACGACCGTCCTCGCGGGGGAAATTGCGCAAAGAAGAACACCAACAGTAGGATTAGTAACTAGCGAACGAGACCGGAAGACTATGGCGGCCGGGGGGAATGCGTCGGGGACAAAAAAGGAGGTTCAAGGAAAAAAGGGACTGGAGGAATACAGGCGAGAGTACGAATCCTGGACAAAATGCAGGGAAGGAGGAATATGCACCACGATGGGAGGCCGTCTGCCTTCGGCCTTACTGTCCGGTAGGACAAGGCTCTTCAAGGAAAAAAGAACAACAAAACACAACGCTTAACGGTTCTAGGGCAGGCGTGGCCGACACGTTTTGGACAAGGCGGCTTCTCGCTCTCCCCCTGGCAAGGAGAAAAACGTAAACAGAAAAAGTAAAGAGGTATCATACTGCAAGCCAGGAGGACGAGATTAGAAAAGCCAATAGTTATCGCATCTCGCCCATGGGAGCAGGACAACCGAAGCCAGAAGAAAAGGAAAGGGGAGCTTGAAAGGGGGAGGGAATGAGTTTTGCATAAAACCGATTGGATAAAGAGGGGGGGAAGGAGAGGGACTCTATTAGTCACGCTTGAAAGAGAAGGTAGGGGGAACAGGGCGAGAACACTTAAGGGACCAGAGGGAAGGGGATATCCGACAAGACTTGGAAAAAATGTGGAATCGGGCACGGCTTTCTGAGTTCGTCTAATGTCAAAATAAACATTGGAAAGTGGGTCCATGGGGGTGCAAGGCTAGGAAAAGCTTTTGGAAAAAAAAAAAGGAAAAAATGTTTTTGCCGGGGGTTCAATGGGGGTCACCCTAAGAGGAGAGATTGGCGAACCAACTCGGCAGGCCGATGGTCGCAGACGACTAAAAAATTAGGAGAGCGATGGGAAGGGGGAAAGGAGAAAAACTTGAATTGAGAGGGTAGGAACCGGGTCGACTGGGGGTAGGCAATCGATAATCATTATAGCCTAGACCCTGCGGGTTAGCGTGAGGGAACGGGCGGGGGAAAAAATAAAAGGAGATGATGCTAAGGTGTGGGGGGAAGAGTACCATTCCTAACGACTGTGGGGGGGGGGGAAAAAACGGCCTGAAAGATACATCAAAAGTTAAACAACGAGATGTCGAATTCGAAGCCAAGTAAAAAGGAACTGGGGGTGGAACCAATTTCTTCTCATTCAAAAGAAAAGGTTGGGGGAAAGCAGAGAAGCCAGGAGATCAGGAGTACTTAGGGAGCTAGCAAACTGGGATCTGAAAGGAACTTATCGTCATGGACTTTAAGGTCATAGTCGACCAAAAACGAAAAGGCGGACAACAGCGAAAAAGGAAATCTCTACCAGGGAAGGAGGAAAATAGCAGAAAAAAGAAAAGGTGGGGGAAAGGCTTCAAAAAAGAAAAAAACTGTTTCCACAGAGATTCTCTCATAAAATCGGCGGTGTCCCCTCCAATCGATCTAGTTAGGACACCTGAATGGAGGGAATCACCGCAAAACTCTGGAAGGAAAGAAGAGAGCCAAGAGGGGGAGGCGGCGGTTGTGCGTGGATCTGCGGTTTCAGGGGGATCGCTAGGGGAGACGGTACGTCGAGACTTGACACATCGACGCCCAAGAGGAGTCCAAAAGGCTATTACTCTCCATGTCTCAAGAGAAAGAAAAAAGGGGGAAAAAAACTTCTCTCTTAAGGGGGGCATGCCTCTCATCTAAATAGAAAAGGAGACGATAGAATAAAAGGATAGGGAGACCACCGAAATAAATTAAATGCGAGCGGGGTGAAACGAGAGAATTAATGAAGGGAGTCGGAAAAAAGGCGCCTTCTTTTCAGGTTTTGGGGGACGAAAAAAAAAAAGGGGGGGGGGGGGGGGTTGAAAAATCTTATCTTGAAAATCAGAAGATCGGGAGAGTCGTATTGTAGGGAAGCTAGGGGTGGGGATATCGGGGAGAACACCTCCCCACCTAAAAAGCTGATAAAAGAAAATTTCTGAAAAAAAAAAAACGTGAAAGCGGGGAAAATTACCTGTTCTAGGACTGTGTCTGGCCAATTAGTCTTCCAAGTTCAAAAAGGCTAGAAGAAAATAAGGGCCTGAAAGGGGGAAAATTAAAAAAAACCTGTTTAAACAATGACAACGAAAAATCCACACGCGCAGGGGGTTGCGAAGATCGAAAGGCTATAGACAAAAAGGAAGGAAGCACAGAAAGAAAAGGAGGGAGGAGTGAAATCGCCGGAGGTTTGAACGGAAACCGGGTAAAACATCCCATGCTGGTTTTCTGCCGGGGCCTCGGGAAGAGTTCCAGAACTGCACCAAATCGAAGGGGGGAACCGTTTGCCAGCAGCCAAGAAGGGGGCATTGCCGAAGAGACTGGCGTGGCTTGAGGGTGTCATAGACCGAACCTTCAGAACGACAGTAACGCCAGAAGCTCTGCATATGCTCCCCAGACTTTAAGGGGAATGGAAAGAATCGTAAACCCACAACATGCAAACGGCCCTGGGGGAAACTCCCCGCCGCTGGCACCATCGGGCCAATTGGGTGAAGAAATGGGACAAGAAAAGGGAGGAAGAGAACCTAGGGAACGGCTTACCTGAAGAGTACAGCCACCTGCGTGGGGGTGAAGGGGGGGACATGCCCGTCACGATCTATGAACGCGAGCTGCATCAAATTGAGGACAACAGGGAAGAAGTAGCTCCAGGAAAAGTCGACTCAAATTGGGAGAAGGAGGGAAAGGGGGGAAAAAAACCGTACTCCAGGGAGCTACCCGAGACGAAAAAAGAAAGTACTGAGAAAGCAAGATCAACAGCAGCAGCTAAAGAGATGAATACGGCATCAGGATCGGTAGAAGAAGAAAATCATGGGCTGACCGGGGGAAGAAAAGATGTATACTACTCCAGGTATCGAATCAATCTTTTCTGATGGGAAAGCTCAAGAAAAGGAGCCAGAAGAGACCATGCCGCGCTTTGCCTTGCTAACCTGCGGCGCTATAAGCCTGAAAAGCAAAATTACGCAGGGACAAAAAAACAACGCGGAGAAGACAGAGCAATTGAGACTCCCAACTTGATGCTCGGCCGATACCGGCTATCTACCGGGCTACCACCCTCGTGAACCACAACAAGCAGGCAAAATGAAACCACGGGGGGAATTCTGTCACCGGACGGGAGAAGGAGGAAAAGCGCGTCTAGGAGGGTGTCGTGATCGTAAGCGTCCCGTCCTACATTCAGGAAAAAAGAGAGGGGGCTGGTTCGACTCGGGGAAATGAGCAAATGACAGCTTCGAGGTCAGCTTTACGTGCGCCGGAAAGACACATGAAAGGAATAGGCGATGGGGTCGGGGGAGGCGGATATTAAAAAAACACGAAACTTTGCAAAAAGCAATTAAAGAATCGTTTGTGCCAGTCTCCCCTACAAAAGGAGGGCTGGGGAATATATTTAAGAATGAGAAAAAAAGGAGGACTCAGTTGGGCGAAAAAATGATTGTCCCCAATAACGCAAGCGGGTCTTAAAAGGACAACAAAGCCCTGAGAGCGGCAACCACTCGTGCGGAATTGCAATGGGGGGAAGTCCAGAAAAGAACCCGGGAAACAAGAAAAGTGGTCAAAAGTCAAAATCCATTGTCAATTCCCTAGTAGGGGACCTGCTGGAACGGCGACTCACGAGCGGAAGCGAGTGGAACAATAGGGAAGGAAAAGGGTAAAATCTGGGAGAAAAACTAGACATCTACGGCCGGGGAGGCGCGGGATCCCTAGTCCGTCAGGACGAGACGGAGCTATTTCTAAGGAGAGAACGCTTCGTTCGGAGATAAAAGGAAAAACTGGAGATACGTGTCACGGCAGAGGGGACTAGGGCCCTGCGAAGCCGAACGAAAAAAAAAAGACCACGGATGACAACGGACTACGGGGCGTTGTGCTTACTTAGGATTCAATGCCGAGGCGTAAGAACAAATATTCATAGGGGGCAGTTAAAGGGCCGGCCTAAAACTCGGTGGGGGGGGAAAAAGGACCGAAGACAATCCCAGGGAGAACAGCAAGCCGACTAGACGTATTACATGCGAAAGCGGAGGTTAAAGATCAAAAGGAGGGCAGTGGGTGTGCTACGCATTCTTCCGCGAACTGTCGTCTCAGAAAAAAACAACGGAAAAATCGGGCTACGAAAGAGGGGAAAGGAGGCGGAAAAAAAACACGAAATACGTTTATGAGGTGAAACAACTGGAAATTAATACGTACTAGAGCGGCTTGTCGCCCTGTCCTTGACGTGAGGAATCCTGGACAAAAGGCTTAGCGACTCGTCCTAAATAAAATTGTCAAGGGAAGATGGGGAATGTGCTCACAGCAGTCTACCCCCCAACGCTTAACGGGGAAAAGTGCCAGAGGGACAAATGTACCGCTTCGTCTTCCGACTCCAAGGAAACGAAGAACTTCTAAACACTGGAGGGGGGGAGAACAAGATTGATATTAAGACTGAGCAAGAAGGGGGCCGGGATAGCTCCACGCTGTAACCTGACTCGGGCAGGATAAAAAAAAGGGGGGAAAAAAAACGAAGGGTACACATGAGGATCATCCCCTGTTTTCAGAAAGTGGACCGTAGAGGAAAAATAGGATTTATAAGCGCTTTCAGACTTGCTTCAGATTGAGGGGAGAACCATCAAGAGACGCACTAGTAAAAACAGAAGACGGTGACGAAAGCGAGTGTGTGAGAAATCGGGCCGCGGTAAGTCGTCTTGGAAAGGAGCCAATAAGCAGGGGGGGGAAAAAGAAAAGAAAGAAGGAATTTTGATGGGGCGCCGAAACCCGCTTGCTTCGAGTTTCCCTCATCCTAGGAGTGGAGCTAAAAAAAAGGGGACGAGGAAAATCCGAAAAGAAAAGAGGATGAAGAGCCAGTGTTTCAGAGGCGCTGGTAGGGAAAAGTCAGCCCAAAAGATTGAAGTCTAGGTTCGGTCAAATCAATCGCCTGTCGGTAACAGTCGATCAAATCAAGGAGCAGAGCGGGGGGGGAGAGTGGAACTATGTACGAGAGGGGCTTGCGCATAAGGATGCAGAGGATGGGCATGGGGGGAACGAAAACGGCAAAAGGAAGGTTCAGGAAGGGATTAACTCTTTCGGACAGCACAAAAGGGACGACAAAATGTAGAAAAAATCTGACACCGGGAAAACTTCCCCACAGGTGGTCCAGTCATTTTTGGGGAAAAGGAACGAGCTTTTTCGGAATCGGAGGGGTCAGGGCATCTTTATTATCGTCGCAACCTTAAGCGAGGGGGAGGTCTGGTCGTTCTTCTAAAAAAGAAAAAAGGCTCCTATCTGAAAAAGGCGCGAGAAAAAAGGGATCAGAAGACCCGGCCCAAGCCTGCAAGTTATATTGTCTTCAATGCAATCTCGCAAAGCGAACCGAGGAGAAGAGAGTAGCTGTTCAAATAATACTAGAGCGATACTTATGTGCAGCCCGTCCAAAGAAAAAGAAAATTCGGGAGCAACGGAAAATCAAACTTAGTGCTATGGGAGTGGATCGCCCCGATTGAAAGAGGGGGGAGCAAAAGAGGGGGTGAATGTAGGGGACGGATAAAGAAGGAGGAATTATCTTCATGGCCACTCGGCAGAAAAGCCCCAATCGCGTGGACGCTATACTTCTAGGGACGATAATGAATTCGAGTCATCAGTTAACAAAGAAATGAGGCAGACTCCTTCTAAAAAGAAACGATGTACTCTCTGACGCCGGTCCGGTTAGTCTATCCTGAGAAAACCAAGTGAAAAATCAAAGGCCCAGCCGAGCTGTGTCAAGCGAGCAGGAAGGGATTTGACGCGTACAAAAGCCGGGCCGCGACGGGGGGAAAGGGAAAAAGCGCCCGCTTGAATTTAATAAAGATCAGATTGAAAAAAAGCGTGGAAAAGGGCATAAATCCCTATTCCAGAAAAGGTCGAAAGAAAAAAAAACGAAGAGATCGGTGTTCCAAGAGTCTTTGTGAGCCCCGGGGAAAATGTCCTGTCTTGGGCGACAAGGGTCATCCACAAATTGGCTGAAGAAAAAAGCTGGAGGTTTCACCGGTTCAACCCGGGCAAGAGAAAACCTCTCCCGGTCTAATACACTCTCAGACGTATAGAGATATGAAATTAGGGGGGGGAGGAGGAGACAAACGTAACGGAAGTGTGTGCAATGTGAACGGGGACAAGGGGAAAAAGAGTCACCCGATCTTTTTTCGAGATTTGCCATCTGTGAATAAGAACCGCGGAGGAAAAAGAACGCTCTTGTAAAGGGGGGGCCAGCAGAAAGAAGGTGCCAGATAAGCATTGTTCCATTACTGAAGGAAAAACCAGGACGATCCCATCGCAGACCAAGATCTAGGATCTTCTGCCACTAAAAAAATAAGGGAACGGAAAAAAAATAGGCAAAACCCAACAACAGGCAGCATAGGAAAACAGGTGAACGTCACCTCTATTCGAACTATCACAGGGAAAACTTTGGTTTGGGGAAAAAAGGGGGCGATAAAAAGAGACTCACCTTCGGACCGAGGAAAATAAAAGGTCGCTTGGGGGGGAGAGTTCCGTAACTCGAGTCTGAAACGCAGAACACTAAAAAACTTCGAAGTCTACGAAGCGAGAACGTGAGCCGTGAGGTAAACTAACGTCAGAAATTATAACTATGACTCCAGATCACTCCGCTACGCTATTTAGATGTTCTGAAACGGGGCAATAAAGGCTAAGTGGGAGAAGAAGTCATGAGGGGCTTATCACCTTCGAGCTCAGATCATCGGAGAAGAAGAAGATCAGAATCTCTGGCGGCTAGAAGGATGTAGGAGAAAAAAAGAACTACAAGGAGAATCAGGGGAAGGGGGCGATGCTGAGGGAGGTTCTCTCGACCCGTTGTGAGCTACGGGGAAGAAGACCTGGGAGCGTTCGCCAGTCTTGAAGACGAAGCTGGGGAGCGAGATAATATCGCAGGTGTACCTTATAAGAGAAGCACTATATGCCTAGACCGTCGGCTCATAACGGGGGAGAACGCGAGAAACTGGTCCTCTGTTTCCTCCACCTCGAGCATTTGACCCCAACGTCGAAGTTGGGAACCTGAGGGAAGGAAATCTAGTAGGAAGGGTTTCGATCGAAAAGAACATTGAAAACCGTCCAGACAGTTATGGCCACACTCAGTGTTGGGATAACTCAAGTCAGATGAAATCGTCGAGTCAATCCGGCGCCGAATGAGGGAACCATGCGCCGGAAACCGCCGCTATGTCTCTCAATTGTGAGGCGCACACGAAAACCAAATCAGTAAGTACTTCAAAGGAGGGTGGGGGGGAGTACACCACAGCAAACGACGGAAAACCACAAGACGAGGAAATTTTTCGACGTGCTGGCGACACATCGTAGAAGGGGGGGGTAACTCAAAAAGTCCAAACGGAGAAAGAAGAGGTAACGCAAAATAAGGATTAGGTGAAGCATAAATGGCCACTTTCACAGGTCGTCAATTTTCAGCGAAGGACGTCCAGAGGAAAAAGGTAAATTGCCGGGAGGTCCTTCCAGATATTCTGGGGCCAATGGCCGGACCGAAGTATCACTCTTCCTCCTAAGCACAGCAAGCGAATGGAATTAAAGAGGCCAGGAAAAATTGGGACAAAAAAGAGAAAACTCGGCTCAGCTCGAAGATAAAATCTGGTTTTTCGTATAGACTGGAAAACCGGCCAAGAAAAGCTATGGCGAATGAGAATAAGTCAGTGGATCCTCAAAGAGTCGTTAAGAACGAAAGAGAAGAGGGAGGGAAACGGGAAAGTATCGGACGGAGGAAGAGAAAACCGGCGAATCCGAAGGCAAAAAAGGGGAAGCCACGATGCACAAAAGGCAGAGTTGTTGGGGTGTTCATCCGAAAAGCGAGTCGAAAAAAGTTTAAAGAAAAAACCCACGCGGGTGCAGGATCTCGAGCTTCACGGGCCAGGGGAAAAAAAATCCTCCGAGAGAGAA
>Ga0179593_1586564_pt1 | contig 12436 bp, 13 predicted proteins | sample CZODoug2_1_08_16_FD_185931 | JGI IMG/M metagenome (GOLD analysis project Ga0179593, IMG submission 185931) | Vadose zone soil fungal communities from Angelo Coast Range Reserve, California, USA - CZODoug2_1_08_16fungal (PacBio error correction) | ecosystem: Environmental > Terrestrial > Soil >...
ACACCTGTTGGGAAAAAGGAGAGGAGGGACACCACGCACGTCATCAAAAAACAACACCAGCGGACCCCCGCGTCACCCCGCAAAAGAAATAAAAAACCTTCCGTACCAAAAAGTGGGAAAAGAGAGAGGACGAGGCAACTTTTAAGGGAAGTTCTGGTCGTCGTGATGAAACAGGACTCAGATCAGAAAAGCAAAATTCGGTTTACTCCTGGGGGACCGTTTTGGGGAAAAAGCGTCCTCGGGGAGTGTCGGGGCGGGGGGGGCGGGCGATAAGGGGGGGCAACGCCTGATGGAGTTGAAAGGAAACCAGACTTACACTTTGAAACGCGGCGAGCTCCGTCCCGTGAAAAAAATTGACAAGTATTTGAACATGTATCTCAAAAAGAAAAGGAAAGAAAGTGGGTCAACACCTGTCGAATGTTCATACCGCTTAGCCGTGAGCTGAAGGAACTCGGAAAAAAGCCGATCGTCTAAGGCAAAGCATTTAACGGTAAACTCGAAAAAGGGAAAAAGAGGTGGGACCTTGCGCGATTCCAAGAGTAAGTAAAAAAAAAGCAGGAATGAGTCCAGGTGAGCAAATCCATGGAGAGGGGAAGGGATAGGGAGTTTCACTCAGAACCACGGCAACCCCATACCCATACAGTCAAATAACGCGACGACTCATATGTCGGTCCGCAGACCTAAGCGATGCTGGGGGGGTAACCTGGCTCCGTCGACTCTCTTGGTACGGAAAAGGGCCGCCTCAAAAAATGAATCACCATACCGAGGAAAAGGTGTAAACCGGGGATCCTTTCGAGGAGAGGAGAAGAACACGAAACGATCAACTGGAGCCAACAAAGGAATCTCAAAGCGGTTTTGCACTCAGCATTACCCAAAAATCACCAGTCCCGCGACAATCATCCTTTACCAGATATCATCCGCCCCGAAAGCGGCGGCTATGACCACGAGATGTAAGTCCGGAACGTTCACAATCTGCCGCCCCGTCTCGACCGAACGGCTAGAAATGTAAGGTTAGCTGGACACCAATGTAGAAAAAAGCAAGCCAGGAAAACAGGAAAAAGGTTAATAGAAAATGGTCAGAAATGACTGGGAGCCCCGTTCATGCTCTAATACAGGGGGGGAAGCACCTACACCACAAAGGCACAAATATTTCGCGATGCTGACGGGGGCCGACGACGACTGCGGGAGGGGGAACCGAAACAAAGACTAATTGCACAGAAACCTTCGGGCAGAAAGAAACGACCCGAGAGAACTCTAGGAACTAATGAGATCCGGACAATCGCGGGACAGGGGAGGTAATTACCGATGACCGGAAGAGAGCCAGAAGGGTGCCCGGCAGCAGAAAAAGGAGGGAACGGAAACGTCAGGGATTTCCCCTAGTGAAAACGTGACTGGGAAATGGTGTCCGGAAAAATCAATATTTCAGAACCGTCCTTCAACGGAAAAAAAGTCGTCATCAAGACGCACGGGGCAACAAACAAGGAAGAAAAAAGGAAAGCATAACCAGCGTCAAAAAAATTCGTCACGCCGGTACGGAAACTACGCTTGTTAGAACAAGATGCCTATGTTTGAAGAGCGTCTTACATCAGAAAAGCGATTACCGCAAAGTGTCGCCGCTGGAACGGTACACAATACGAAGGATTGCAAAAAGGAAATATTAATACGATAAAAGGAAAAAAATTGCACAAACAGTTTACATCCATCTGGGCCGCTCCGAAAAGAATCAGAAAAGAAAAGGAACTTGCTCCCAGGAAAGACCCATCGATTGGGTCATCTAGTGGGGGGGGAAAAAAAACGAACGCCAACCGTCTTCGTGAAGAAAGGGACCTCGAAGCCCCATAACTTGAGCATTGCAGGACAAAGGATGAGGACGGCAAGGGAAAAAAACCGTGTCATTAAATCAAGGCGACATCGAGCAAAAAAGGGAAGCAAGCAATACGCGACAGGTTCATGCCAAATCGAAGTCACCGAGAACGGGCGGCCTGGTCGAAAGACGGTCCTTGTCCGTCAGAAAAAAGGCGTAAGAGAGGGGAAAGGACTGAACGGGGACCAGAAATCCGAAGATTAAAATTTCTCGGAAAAAAAATCCTCAAAAAAAAAAGAGGGAAATAGGAATCCCTGGATAGGGGAAAGTGAATGAAAGGGAGGGGGGACGTTTCCGAGATAGCTCCCGGTTCCTGAACAAAGGACTAAGGAGCCAGCTGCAAAATGGTGGGTCAAATTCCTGCGTGGGGAATCGACGGAGACCAAAAGGGGAGAGCCAGCGCGGGAAAGGGAGAGGGGCGCCAAACTGGGAGAAAAGTGGACAGCCACGTGAAAGAAGGTAACTGCCGTAAAAGAGGGTGCCGAAATCAGGGAAGGGGATGTCTTCAGAGGTTGGCGTCATAGGAACGTGGGCACGGAAAGGGAGGTATCGCCTCGCCCCACAGATAAAAAAGGGAAGCGATGTGTCTCTCCTGGGGAAATCTGGAAGCAGGGAACTAGGGGTAGGGGATTCTTCATGAGGGAAATGAGGTAAGCAACTGAAACAGGGGTGACCTTAATCTTAGAAGACATGGGCCTTTAAAAAGGAGAGGGGGGACTGGCTACAAATGCGGTCAGGGTACTTTATTAATCGGTAAAGGTGCGAGACCTCGTCGGTCTTTCTTGGGGACAACAAAGATGTAGTTAATACTTCAGGGTTGTACGGGGCTTGGTTTATGGAGAGCTGTGAAAAAATTGCTGTTTAAGGGGTTAAAGAATCGCTTTTGGGCTACGGGGGTTTGAAGGGTTGATGACTTAGCACTCTGAGGAGGCTTTGTCCACATCGTCATCGTAAAAGTCATACGGGTCATAAGTGTTTTTCGTTTAGGGCGCCAAACGGCGAGAAAAACATGGAGCGAGGACGCGTAAACAAACGTAATAGGTAAACGGAGCGCGAAACTGGGCACGAGCATGAGGGCGTTCGTTACTGAGGCCAGAAACCGGGAGGGGCTTCGCGAACGGGGAAACGAAAAATAATAAGGGGGGAGGTGGAGTGCGACGCCGCAGTCTTTTCACAAAGGCAAGAGACGACCTATTTCCGGGGGGTTGGTGTTGTAAGTTGACAGACTGTAAGTTCCAGAAAAACTTGGCAGCCGTCCCTTAGTCAGGAATATGAAAGTGCAATGCTGGTGCCCGTGAACGGCGGGAGAGAATCCCATCAGGGGAGACGGCTCCCCGGGTGAGGCGACTTGGGGAGCAATTGACCTACGGACTTCCCGCTGTGCCGAGCCTAATGGGCGAGGTGACGCGGAGCTATGGCGTGCCCGGGAGAGGCTTTAGGGGGGAGGAATGGAGATGAACGCGAACGGGGATTCCAGGAAGTGCGAAGTACCAATTCCTGGTTTGGGGGAAGGACTGTCTTAGAGACGAGCCCTGATGGGACATTGGCGGGCGAGGGAAAGTAACTGAATAGGCGGCAAAGAATTAACTCGGAGGGGCGTGGAGAAAAATTTTCTGACACTTAAGAATGGAAAAGGACAGAGGGTCAGAGATTCCGGGGGGGGAAGGGAGGGAGGGCAGTCTTTGGTGGGGGCTGGGGCAAGTCGTCGACCGAGAAACTAACAAGTAACCAAAGGCTGCGTGATTTTCGGCAAAAAGGGAATACGGAAAAGACTGGGGGAACGGGCTGATCGCGGTAGTAAAGGGGCCCCAAAGTTGGCAGTTGGCCGTGGGATTAAACTCCTGGCTAATCCGCTCAAGATCAAGGGGAAGAGGAGACTCGCCACGCAACGATGTGGGGTCGTCCAGGAAAACCTCGAGGTGAGGAATACTTTATGGAGAAGAAAACGGACGCTCATACAAGGGGCAAGACGCGGGTCTTAGTGTAAAAGGGCTTTTACCGGAGACCCCTGCTTCTCGAAGGGCGAGAAGAAAGGGACACCTCTTGAACAAAGGGGACGCACCAAGTGATCGTGGCGGTCCGGACGAACTTCTTGGGAGAGCAAACCGGCCCAATCGTAAGACGAGTAAAGAGGCGTATCAATGGAGGAAAGGGGGTCCACTTTGGACAGGGGACGAATGAGGCCCACTCGCGACTTTCCTCATAGGAGGAAAGCCTCCGAAAGGGGGGGGGTAAAAGTTTATGCTCTCAAAAACAACAAGGTATGGAAAAAGAAACAAATTTAATAAAAATCGGTCGGCACAAGCACCGGACGATGATGAGCAATATCGCAAAACACCTTGCAGCAGCGTCACCAAAGACCTCCGGTGGCCACCGCCGAAATAAAAGAAATGAAAACGGCGAGGCAAACAGTGGAGTTGGCGGCGGCTGAACGACGTCGAGAGGACGTGGTGACGCCGAGCATGTTGCCAGTCGGCGCACCTTGTAAAGGCCCGGGGGGCGGATGAAAACGCGACAGAGAGTACGACCAAAGCATTGACTCTGGCGTAGGCGGAGAAGCGTCTGTAAAGGGAAAAGGGGGGAGTTCCACGGGGGAAAGGAGATGGGTCAAGAAATGAATGTCATACAAAGGAAGGAAGTTTAGAAGGAATGTCCACTGTGAAAACGTGCCGATGCGTCGATCGGCAAAAACGAAAGCGTGAGTCAAAATACGTAAGGCACGGAGGGTCCTTTGGGGGAAAGGACCGGAACGTCCCAAAAGACTCCGGAAGTCCTGTCAGTAAGATCAAAAGACATACGGGAGGGGAAAGCAGAAAGGGGGTCTCAACACGCGGCCCTCAACAGAAAGAAAACTCTAGTCAAAGGAGGCAAAACGCTGCATCGGATAAAGAGTACTGTTAGCGGGGAGAAAAGTGTCTCCTTGGAGAGGAAAAAAGCAAATTCGCCCTCCACAACGGGAAGGGGGAACTCTCAGCGAAAAAACTTGCCTAGCGTAAGGCACTTCGCAAGAAAAAATGGGGGTAGGGCCTCCAACTTGGTCTCGGGCGTGGTCACTCAGCATAATCGGGCAAGACTACAAAAAGAAAAAAAGGAACAATAAAACGGAAACAACCAGACCCGGATTCGACAAAAGGCGCGTGAATCCCGGTGGTATCACCGGAGGAAGAGAGACGGCTTCGTCGAGCGGGAACGGTCAATTGGGCAACACAAACGTTCTCTCACAGGGAACAAGGCTAAAGAAAAAAAGGAGATTTGCTCCAATGTCATAGGGGACCCGTCAAAAACTTCGACAACAGCGACGCGGTCATGGAAAACTAGGGGGGACGCACCCTTTAAACAGGCTGGCATACGGGTTCACAGTCACCCCAACGAAAACGGAGAGGGCTACCGATGCAACTTGGCCGAAAAAATGAAATCGGGGAGGCGGGAAAACAACACCTACCTCATCAAGAACACACAAACACCAAAACCACCGTCACAAAGGAGGGGGGAGGGCCGGGAGTAAAATAGAACCTGGAGCTGAATCTTAAAATTAAAGATCGACAATACTGACCAGCAGCTGGAACGCACTTCTATGATTACCCGTGTACCTGGGCGGGTCCTTTAACAATGGGGGGGCGACTCCAACCTATGTGACTTCAGCCTGTACACGTGCAGACCGAAATAGACAAGCACTTATTCAAAAAGGGGACGTCTGAGGCGGGTGGTGCCACATGAGCATTAGAATGAAAAAAAGGGGTCAAACGGGAGGTAAGGACATCAACGTAAACGTGGCACGAGAAAGATACAATATCAAACCAGACTCAAAATGACGCGGCAAAAGTCGGTAGAAGTAAAAGAGAAGTGTTCGGAGGAACATCTAAAGTTTGTTCTCTTTACCGCAGTCATCCAAAAATACGTGCACTTTTTCGTCACTGAAACGTAAAACCGACGCCACCTTAACAAGGATATCAGGTCAAAAAAAAAAGGAATGAATCGGGACAGCGCCGTGGACGAGGCAGACCCGGGAGTTCCAGCGAAAAAAAAAGACCCGCTCACTGGTCTATCTCGTGGGGCTGGAGGAGAAGGCAACCAGGGGGGGAAACTTCATTCACGGGAAGACGGCGCAGCATAAGCACTAGCAGCAGGATGAAAAAAAAATGTGACACGTTGCAATGCCGCAACGTAGTGAAAAGGATAAACGCGTCCGACGCCCGGCACGCGAGAAGGGCATCATCGCTAGTTTCTTCCACTGAAGTCACCCTATCCAGGGGGGTACTGGGAAAGAGGAAGGCACGGGGTCGGCAATATCGGTGCATTCCTTCCTGGCGGAGGAAGGGGCAATTCTGAGGGCCCACAGGATCGAAGAGAAAAAAAACCTAGTAGGGGGAAAAGAGAGATCCCAAAGATCGTTCAAAGCTAAATGACGGAGCGCGTCATCGGGGGCCGCCCGGAAGTGGGCCGAAAAAGAACATGAAACAGAACTTGGGCCACGGCAAACAGGAAGCAGGAAGGGGGGATGGATGGGGTATCGACTCCAAGCGCTCCCCTGGAGGGGAGGGGAAAAAAAGGATTTGGGGCGAAAGATAGTCACGTGCACACCGGTCCCGGCATTGAACGTCAGGTCACATATGTTCCGACGAAAAAGAAGAGGTTAGGCCGACATAAAGAAGGAAGGGTCCGGCAACCGTTTCGTTCAGGCCATCGCCCCACTATAACGCCCTGAGCGATTGTTGTAGCGCGGGGCACCAAGGTATAAGGAAACTTCGTGCCCACGGCCCCACCCTTCTTGTCATATGGGGAAGTGGAACCTTGCGTCTTACGACGGGAATCCGGGACGAGGGAGGTGGAAGGGAGCGGGGAAAAGCCAACTACCAATCTGGGTCCGATTAAGCTGGAAGAAAAAAAAAAAAAAAAAAAAACAGAGACCGAGATCTATCAATTCGGTACCGACCAAGCGGAGTGGAAGGGGGTCTGCCCGTTCCTAGTAGGGGGGTGACGGGGGTGATAGGGGGGGGGGGAGCCGTGACCTGGCGGGAAAAAATAAAAAGGGGGGGATGGGGGAAAGGGGGGGGTTTTGATACGTGGAATTCTTTGCGCTGCCGGGGGCAAACAATGTCATCAAAGAAACGAAGTAAGGGGTTTGTCGGGTGAAAAGGTCGGACTGCCGAACCATATTTAAGGGGGCAGGTGGAGGAACGGAAGGGGTAATGGCGGGCGGTGATCTTGCATAAGGGATCGTCCTTGTCACTCAGTTGCTTCGCTCGCGAAAACCTGGATGCGGAGGTTCTTAAGAAAAAGGGGGAAAACATAATCTGGGATCCGGTGCAAAAATCCGTCCTGAGAAATTAACCTTAATCGCGGATAGGTTCCTGTTGGAGTTGTTTTGGAAAGGGGACTCAATTCCATAACGGGGCCGACGGCCTGAACGGGACCAGACGGGAGGAAAGGAGACTTGCCGGGGGGGTCGCTGAATGGGGGGAGCTACATGAAAACAGGGAACTCGGGGCACACAAACCCGGTTGAAGCCGGTTGTCTTCACGGGGGAAGACTAAGGGAATCTAGCTGGCCGAGAAAAAAGAAGGGTCGTACGGTGAAAAAAAACATGGAGAACCAAGACTTTGAAGGGAAAGGGTTGGCGTTACTGTGGACGGCCGGTCCTGATTGCACAAGCTACGTGTTCGTGGGAAACCAGGGATCGTGCGACTGGAAGAGTACGGAAAAAAGAGGACAGACTGTGAAAAACCTTTCTCGGAGGATGCGGCACTGTAGAAGAGCGAGGACTGGAAGCTTCAAAGAGGGCAGGAAAGTTGGTCCGCGAGGAGGGAGGACGAAAAAAAGGCGGCGGACGGTCGGTCTGGGCGCTCCGTCGGTCGGAAACTATCTCCAAGTCCCCGTTTGCGGGGGCGGGATTTCTGCACAGGGGGAAGGACAAGGGAAAACTAAATGGGGACGATAGTGGGTCGCGGTAAAAAAGGGCAAATTCAAAGCGAGAGCCGGTGGGAAAAGGTCCTGGGCTTCATGACGATAGACTCCTAGGGTGGAAAGGAGTGAGCGGGCCTTTTACCGGCAATCGAAAGGCGGAAATGTATGACCGAAAACATCTGCAGAATCCGTCGGGGGGAGCTAAACTCTTCAGCGCGACTCTCGGCCTAAAGAGGCCAAAAAGAAAAAAGCGCTTGTGGACTGTACTGACCTAAGGCGTTGAAAAGGTGAGCGCCCGCGTCAAAGGGCGCCCGACGGGAAACATCGGCGATCGCGTCACAAAGGATGTCGGGAACTCGGTGAGAAACCGGTCAAAAAGGGAAAGAAAACAAATCTTCAGAGTCTGGAGGGCCGCAAGCAGAGGGGACGAGAGGTCGTTGATGCGGTAGGATGCCCTACTGTGAAGGAAAACATCATTATTACGGGGTACGATCGGTGAGGTAAGTAAAGGGGGATCTCTCAACAACAACGGAGAAGGGACACATTTGGGAAGAAGGAGAGTCCACGCACGTCAAAGGGGGAAAAGGAAAAAAAAAAAGCAAAAGGACGGAAATCGCGGTCAAACTGCCAACGACGCACGCATAAGGACGCGGACGTCCATCATCGATGAGAAGAAAGGGGGTCCGAAGTTAGATTAAAACCGGAAGCCACGATAATTGGCGGGTGAAAAAGGGTGGCCTATGGAAAAAGACCTCCGTGTCCGCGGACCTGTCCGTGGGGAAAATGCGAAGCCGCATGGCAGAAAGACCACACGGGCAGGGGGGAATATTGAGGGAATGTAGTCCGGGAAAAACCGGCGTTGATGCTAATCACCGAGGAGGGGGGGGGGGTCAACTTATGAGGGAAGGGCAACAAAAGCATCCAAAGTCAGATTCAACACGTAAAAGATCGGCATGACGCCAGAGAACGGGCCATAACGAAAAAAAAACCTTGTGCCTTTTACGAAAAGTATGCCAAAAGGAAACATCAAAAAAATAAAGGCTGCAAAGGTTACGGAACAGCATCAGACGTGGACTTACTGGTCAAGGCCCGGTCCAAACGGAAAAAAAAAACCCCGTCCCCCCCACGAAAAAGACGATAAAAAATCACTCCACGGGGGAAAGACCACCGTCGTAAAGGCTGATAGTGAACGTGGCGAAGGAAATGTTGGCGCAAAAGTGGAATCCGACCTCCAACGGAAGGGAAAATCAATAGAAAACGTTGCACAGTCCTGTCGAGACGACTCACTAACGAAAGGGTGGTACTTACCACCTAAAAAAGCAGGTCTCTGCTCCTGTTTCATCATTCCGCAGAACCAGTACAAACCGAATAAATCGCACGGAAAAGGATAAGTGTACCATGAAGGTACCGAAAGTCTTCCGCAAGTCTGAAATTCCGTAACCGGAGTCGCAGACGCGATCAGATCCGAGACCCCGAAGGGGACGGCAGTTCGCTGTACATCATCAAGGGAAAGCACAAAAAATGAGAAACTAAACTAAGGGCTGTGACTAAGCGGGGGGGGACGCCGTGCGTAGGGAAGGTGTGTAGAACAGGCACACAAACGGCACCTATGTCCGTCTGAGAGGCAAAGGAGGCAAAAAAAAGACGCAACCGAAGAGTTATGGTAAAACGTCGCGCAGCCGCCACTATCCATGGGGGGAGCGCCATTAGTTAACACGATTCATATGACAGAAGTGACCGAGCTCGGGGCAGGGACACTTAGGAGGGGTCCGTTACTAAATAGAAAAGAAAAAAGGTCCGGCAGCCAGCCGACCTTGGGAGGAAAAATCCCACGACAAAGTCACTGGGTTCCAGTCGAAAAAAGGAGGAAGATGGGGACCATCAGAGGGGGGAAAAAATTCTTACGGGGAAAAGGAAAACTACCCCACGGTGAGGAAGAAAACACCCAACCCAAAAACCCTCAACGGCAAATCAAACAAAAAGAACCTGACGGGGAAAAAAAGGATACATTCACCTACGCGTGGAGGACAAAAATAGGAGCGTGGGGGTGAAGACGTGGATGGCCAAAGTCTACAAGCTACAAGAGCCCGAAAACGAATGACGGCAGAGTCGCTGAACAAAAAGACTACGACAGGGACCCAATCAAGTGTGGATCACGGGTACCAGTGCAAACCCAGCTACAATGGGTCCGTTCCGGGAGGTCGCTGCTTACCCTTGGAAAGGAATTCATCGAGCCAAAAACTAGCCGGGAAAAAGAGCCACTTTCGAGTCTGGGTGCGATGGGGGAAGAACTCAAACGGTGGCCAGGCCAACGGGTCTTCATGACGAAGGGGGCGGGAAAAGCCCTCATAAATATGGTAGAATGCTAAGGCCACCGTGAGGACGGAATGCCTCCACCTGGCTGTCCACGTAAAGGTGTTCTTCATAAAGAGAAAAAGCGCCTGGTAGCAGCCCGCACAGGAGATCATGCCACACGTCACCGAAAGGAGGCCGTAGGAAAGGAAAAATTTGCCTTGGTAAGGCAGAACTCGGATCAAAAAGGGAGGGGGAAACGTGACCGCAGAAGACCGATTTAAAAAACTTGGGCACGCAACGATCAAGAGAGAAACAACAACGGAGGAGGAAGGGATCTTGATATCGGGGAAGAAATGGAGCTGCGCAGGGAAAAACGAACGACCAGAAAGTCGCAAACAGATTTCTACCCAGGCAGAGTGGAGGAACATTGCTAACAGGCGCCGGGGGTCGGAGAGGGATTTTTTCATGAAGCACAGACTGGTCCCCGTGAAACCGCGGCGGATTGGCGCCAAGGGTAAAAAGGGGGTACACTTTGCCAGTCGTAATTGAAATTTCCTGAAGAAGCTTGCAGAGGGGGTGGCGGCCTGTCAAGACACGCTGCGGTTGGCCTCACCTTGGATGAACGAAATAGACCATTGAGCAGATAGGGTGTCAAGTCGGAAGGATCATAAAGGAAAGGGGTCGGGCGCGGGCGCCAATGACCTGCCCGCTGTCATCACTTGGAAACAATTGGAATTACTTAAGAGGATCGGTGCCGGGGGGGTGGGAGGGAGTCTGTAAGGGGAGTGAACGAAACAAAAAAGGGAAAGATCAAGATGAGGGTCAAACGGGCCATATCCTTCAAACCATTAGGCTTGTGGGAAAGAAAAAAAGGGGTTCCCGTCCTTGCGGAAAGAGGGGACGGATGTTTCTCTTCATAGGAAATTCGGATGGTTCAGAAAAAAGTGCGTGGGAAGACCGACGTGCAGGGTTAACTTCTGGGACGGAGTCCGTTCAAAAAAAGATCCTCAGACGGGCAGAACTGGCGATCCTAAGGCCGTAGTGGGGGGGGGGAAAGGAGCTGCCGGAAAAGGTTTACGCCATTCTTCGGACTGAAAAACACAAAGATGGTAACCTGCATAAGAGAACCGGAGGTAAAAGGGGATAGGTAGTCTTTCGTCAGGGCTGCCTCGAGGCGCGAAATGGGCGTGGGTAGAGAAATGTTGAAATAGAGGCTTGGGAGTCGTGGAAAAAAGGACGCCAACCGTCTCGGACTCAGCGGGGGGAAAGATGCAGTTGTCGTGGTGGATAAACCTGTTCTTGCAAAAGAAGAAGAAAGGGGGGGGAAAAGCCTTAGGAAAAAAAAAGGACAAGAGGGAGATGTAAGGGCGGAAAAAAGTGTCACGGAAAGGGGCCGATGGAACGTCACCTAGATGCCGGCGCCCAATGCCGATGGGGGGGGGGGGGGGTCTGCACAGGGACTAACCTTTGACGAAGAACATGCAGGCCACATCTTGTAGCAGAAAGAGATAGGGTAAAGGAGAAGGCACGTGGTTGGAGGCATGTACTGGGGTCGTTCACAGGGAAGGGCGAAAAGCAAAGAAAAAAAAAAAAAAAAACCAACAACAAAACAACAAAAAACAAAACACACAAACCAAAAAAAAAAACCAAACAACAAAAAATTGGGGTTTTTTTTTTTTTTTTTCACACAACCCACCCCCCCAACACCACCCACACCAAACCCCCCCCCCCCCCCCCCCAAAGTAGTACGGGGCCGTCACCCCAGGAAGGGGGAGACCGTAAAGCGAGCGAGAAAAGGAGTTGCACGATGAAAAAAGTGAACAGAAACCTCTTTGATTTAGCGGAAAGGGGGGAGGTGAGCAGCATTCAAAAGTTGTCAAAGATCACAGGACGATGCGGAGTCCGCCGGGATAAACGCGACGAATGGGGGCTGGAAAAAGTCTCTAGCCCAGCTCACAGAAAGGAGGTAGGGGGGGAGGTGGGAAATGGCAAGGGGAATAACGTGGAGGGGTGGACGACGGGATCTGAGGTCGTAAAGGCACGCGTTGGCCGGCCGAAAAAAAAAAGGTTACCGTAAACTGCTTCGACTAAAGAAAAAGGGGACAAAAAATTACTAATAGTCACGGGAAGAGGGGTGAATTAATTACCCCCATATCGGTAAGAAGGCTTGTTGAGGGGGGTGCGTAGGAGAGCACTACTACTCCTCGCGAGGGACATATATGAATGCACCGGAAGTGTAGAAAGATGGGCGTTGACCTTGATAACTCAGCGACACTGAGCCGTAAAAGAGGCTAACCAAGTCGCAGAAAAAAAAGTCTTTTCGGTCCGGATCGACGTTGTGCAACCTAATTCACAAAGAAAAAAAACCTCGTT
>Ga0179593_1390139_pt1 | contig 12435 bp, 15 predicted proteins | sample CZODoug2_1_08_16_FD_185931 | JGI IMG/M metagenome (GOLD analysis project Ga0179593, IMG submission 185931) | Vadose zone soil fungal communities from Angelo Coast Range Reserve, California, USA - CZODoug2_1_08_16fungal (PacBio error correction) | ecosystem: Environmental > Terrestrial > Soil >...
GAGGGGACAAAAGCGAGCCGGGAGGGTTAGCACAACAGGAAGAATAAACAGGCGATAGGAGCGAAGCAATAATAAACTGAAAAAATGCTCGTCAAGACAACCACAAACTAAAGCCACCATATGAAGGGAGATAGAAGGCAGGAGGGAGAAAGGGCTATCACGCCCGACATTGCTAACACTGGAAAGACGCAACGTGTCACTGCAAAAAAAGAAGCCGATGGGGGTAAACATCAATAGAACGAGAAGGGGAAAATCGAACTGAATTGACATGGGGCGAAAGAAAATACAAGAAGAAGCATGCGAAGTGCTCCTAAAAGAGTTGCCGGCAAGAAGGGAAAAGAATTGGGAAAGGGAGAATTGGGATAGGTAAAAATTGGCGGACAAAAGAGGGGAAAGAAAAAGATGCACAACTGAGGGCACAGAAACCAACCTCGTGTCGATTGGATAAGACCGAACCAAAAAAGGAAACAATGAAAAAAACGCGAAATACCGAGAGGCAAAGGGAAAGAGAATCAGGCAAAAAAAAACGAATGCACAAAGAAAGGAAAGCCGAAATTCGCCTCGTTCAAATATCCTTTACGAACGGAAGCAAAAAAGGGGGCAAAGGTACCGGAATCGAAGGGGAAAGGAAGGGGGGAGCCGAAGCCTCCAGCGAAGAGGTCTCAACAAAGAAGAGCGAAACAAAACAACGCAGAATTTGGTAAAAAGAGGATCCCAGGACATTAATGTGCAAACAGAACAGAGAACGGCAAGGGGTAAAAGGGGAAACGAGACGAAGGACGAGGACGAAGAATGGATTCGGCAGAATGTGGGTTAAACTAGAGGAACGCTGGAGATTATTGAGACATGTGGGGGGGCTCAAAAGAGGGGGGAATGGCGGCAAGCTTAGAGCCAAGAGGGGAGAGGGATTCACACGGAGGGCCGATCGCAGCGAGTGGATCATCGCCAAACAGATTACAGATCGCCAGACCAAAAAAAAGACATCAGGGCGGTCACAGGCCATGAAGGGCGTACCATGGCGTGGCATCCTGCAACAGAATTCAAAAAAAACAGGACGTGGCAACCAGTCTGCGCATAAAATAAGCGGTGACGTACGGACGCGAAAACGAGTGAAAGAAACCGCTTTATCAAGACAAAAGGGGGACGAAGGAAAAGGGGGGTTCCATGCGGCGACGTAAAAAAAAACACAAAATGCTTTAATCGTCAGACTTGGGCTACAAAATCGTTCAAAATTTTGAAAAGAATCGGGCGGAAGTTGAGTGCAGACTGGCAAGGAAAGTGGCACAAAAGGACTGAAAGGAAGTAAGGGATAATGAGATGAGGGGGGGGTGGTCTACCAAGGGGCCTACCTGAAGAAACCATGCGAGCCCGATCTGTGGTGCATTCGCTAATTTTGTAAAGAATGAGTTGAATTTGTTGCGCGGGGGAGAAATACATAAAGGAACTGGGTACGAAGACCGACGGGACGCAATCCGAAATCGGAGGAGCCTGGGAAGAAGATGTACATCAAGTTTGGAGCGGCGAAAATCAGTAACAGGACATGAGAACTGGGATGTCACCCGTCAGCAAAAAAGAAAGAGGGGGAGACAAACCAAGGAAACTACTACGATCTTCTATGCCTCGTACTCAAATCTCGGAAATCCCCTTGACCGCGTTGCGGAAGGAAGCCCATAGTGTTTTCAACCTGAAAACGGGGAAAAGAGAATCGATCAACCCCTAGGAGAGAACCTGTTAGATAAAAACAAGACCTGACCGCAGAAAATCGGGGGATTCGAAGGGTAAAAAAAAAAGCACAACAATAGCCGTAAGGGAATTACAGGACTAACATGTCGGAAAATTAGAACCAAGAGGTGGGAAAAATCGCCGGGCTCCCTGATAAGGTAGAAGCAAGATGGAAAAAACGGCGGTGAAGGGGAGAGTTAGAGGACTGAGGGGAACGGGGTTGCTGCATGTTGAATCTTAAGAATGCGCATCTTAGAGAAAGGGAACAAAGTGAAGGGATTGCCCGCTGGGTGCGGCAGGGACGAAAACGTGTCAACTGCGTCAACCCTCAAAATCAACCCGCAATTCTGGGAAAAAAAGGAAGGACAACAGGTTCTGGAAGACACAACAACACAGGGAGGGGGGGAAAAGGAGGGAGAAGAGGGAATTTAAACACCGGGTTAATGAAAAAAAAAAAAAACAGGTAAAAAAACCGGCGGTGATTGAGGAAGGGGGGTTGTTCTGGGACAACCAACAAGGAAAAAGAAAGGGGAAAAGACGACAAAACGGACATTACCTTCTTATAATATTCGCGAGAAGAGAAAGGAAGAAGCTTACAGAGATCAGGAGAAGAGCACACAGAAGGGCGAGGAAAAATCGTAACAGCAAACTTACAACCCGCGAGGGACAAACAAGAGTACCCTTCAATGATTCAAGCGAAGAAAGGAGTGGGATTGGGGAAGACCACACGCCCAAACTAAACAGCTTTTAAAAAGCGATGGTTTGAAGGAGAAAGGCTAATCCTCTAGGTTTTAGCGAAGTACTCAGGTGCGAAAAACACCCGCGCCGCCGAAAAAAAAAGTCAAAAATGATGCGAGACATTGTCAGAGTAGGAGATAAAGATCATAAGGGAAATGGGGAAATGAAGCACAATCGAACAGTGATGTTTGACGCGCCGACACCTATCAAGGGAGAATAGGGGTGGGCAGCACATGTCTAAAAATCTCCGCAAAGAAAAAACCGCAGATATCGAATCCGGAGGTATCGAAAGGAAAGGTGGGAAGGAGAAAGGCGGGAAAGGGGACCGGCACCAGAAAACACTTCCACTCCTGGGCTCTGGCACCAAGAGAAAAAAGCTGCAATGCGGGCGAACGCTTGCGTCCGGAAGGGGTACGGGTAGACAAACCCGACATTGGAAGAGGACGTCCGTCATTTATGCAGTCGGGGGGTAGCAAAGGATGACCGGCCAGAGGAACAATGCCGAGTGGAGAAAGTAAGGGTAAACGTTACTGAACTATACAGAAAAGGGAGGTTGGACACAGGGAACCAGTCTAGCAGGCCAAGGGCCGAGGGGGGGGCGGTGAGCTAAAGAGTTGGGGGAGACCGGCCCCAGGGAAAAAGAACCTTCAATAGGAGAGGGGGGGAATCGGAGCGAAAAAGGGTAATTATTTTTGGGAAAAGGGAGGGCCCAATGTGACGCTCTAGTCATCTGTTGGGAACAAAGAAAAAGATGAAAGGTAGGAGTGAACTCAGGAGAAAAGAGTTTGGGGGGGAGAGATCCACGCACGATGGATCGGCATCAACAGTAGACCAAAAATCTATTGGACTGTCCGCTCATGAGGAACACTAAAAAAGCCAGCACCTCCTCGATCAACGTAGAACAGAGAGTGGCGTAATACAGCCCACCTCGGCAGAAAAAAGCCGAGCCTACCAAATGCGGCTCGTACCTGACAACAGGGAATGCCCTTTGTCGGGCATTTTGTCGAACTGCGCAGGGAAGGTTACCCGCGATTGGAACTGTTTCCTAGAAAAAGGGGGGATGGGACCCTGATGCCAGGAGGAGGAGGGGCAGACGGCATTCAAGTGCAGGTCCCCTGGGACACAGGAGCGGTAGTTCAAAAAATAAAAGGCCATGGGGGTCGGGGCACAAGGCCGTGCCCTTTACAACTGGTAAATGACGTAGCTACGGGCACAGGTCTGGGGGGTCAGTCAGGGGGGATGTGCGGAGACACACGATGTTTCATGACTGAAAGGGTGGAAAACGGGAAGAATGAAAAAGACGCGACTAGGGGACCGCCGGGGGTAATCATAGAGAGAGGGTAAATCCTAAAGAAAAAATATTATGTCTAGCTGTAGAATGTCCTTCGAGAAAGAGGAAAGAAGGTTTTCCAGGTTGGTAACGCTTGATTAAAAAAGAATAGGCGGGAGGAGCAACCGTTCATAAAGCGGAATGCAGAGCTGAGGCTCGGTTCAAGCCTTTAAATCAGAGACAATGGGTGGCGGTCGGGTTGGGATAGCGAAGGAGCATCATATGCTATAGCCATTGGAGATAGGGGAAAGGAGGGGGGGTTAGGGGAAAGGAGTGCGCTACTCCTAAAGGCCACGGGCAGGGGCTCGCGATATGGGCTGCGCAGACGTGGGAAAGCATCGAAGCAGTTTTTCGTAAGGAGCAAGGTTCCAATTAAAGGCAAGAGAAGAGAGGTGGAGGGAAGAAATGAGAATTGGCAGTTGAACTATACCTACAAAAGGACGCGGATCTCCACGGCCAGCAGACAAGGGAAGAAAAAAAAGATGACGTTATTTAAGGAAAACGGGCGCAGCCCGTCCGCAACAAAGGGAGAAAGGGGCTTGGTGAAGAATAGGAGGGGAAGTAGATCTCCACGCAGCGAGTAAAGAAAGGAAATACATCGAATTTGAGAAGATAGATGAGGTCGGCAAGTTCCTGGGAGGAAAATTCAACATAAAAATGCAAGGGAAAATAAAGGAGAAACAAAGAGACAAAGCATGGGGGGAATGTATCCACAGAACCTAGAAACATCGATGAACAATAGGAAAACTGATAAAGTAGGGTGCACATTTGGTATGGACCCGCAAACTCTGCAAAGCCGGAGTGCGCACACAGGTATCTTCGAAGCGTCAACTAGGATCCCCTCGAAAAAGGGAATTTTGCTCAGGACGGCTGGAAAGGGGGGGTAGGGGGAAAGAAGCTGCAGAGCTCGGCAAGCATACAGAGCCCGCAATGTTTTCAAAAAGGTCAGGCGGCAGCGTCGGCGATGGTTCACAAACTCCGAGGGTTAAAAACAGCGTTGCGTGACGCTGGCCATCGTGCAAAGTAAACAACAGAATGTATTTTCTGAATGGGGGAGGCAACTGTAAAATCCCAGAAATAAGCAAGTTAGAATATCTGCTGCAGGGGGAAGGAAGCAGAGAGAAATGACAAATCGCTGCTGTGAAAAAGGAACGGTTACAAAGATAACACGACGAAGGGAGGAAGGGGTGGCTGGAACGGAAAAAAAGGGGAGACGGGCCATCAAACTCTCATCCAGGGGGAGGACAGGCAGGTGGGAAAAAGTGCAATCAAGGTACAAAAGGGTGGAATTGTGTAAGCATGCACTGCCTCATTGCAGTCCGCAGAGTAGACGGATGAGCAGACTGTTTGAAAGAAGGTGGAAACAAAAAGGGGCAGTATTGCCGAAATAAGTAGAAAAAGCGGCCTGGAAAAAACTAAAAAGCAAAAGACTAGGGAGGATCTAGCTTTACGGTCGGGAGCAAACGATACCTGCAAAAAGCATCAAAGGGAGAGAGAAAGAAGGATCCTATAAAAATATAAAAGAAAGTGACGCAGAACCATTGAAGAGCTGACAAAAAACCGGTGTAGGCAAAAAACAAACAATGGCTTAAAAGCAATCAGAATAAAACCTCAAAAGGGGGGCAACGAGATAGGAAACTGAAAAAAGGCACGGCAGCGAGTGGGGGGGGAAACCAGTTGGGAGTAAAATCAGAGAAGGAAGGACGCGCTAACTTGCGGATGTCCAACCAGATTGGGGGATAACGTATTGAACCTGGAACCTTGGGCCACGCGCGACGGATGGACCATGCGGCAAGGGACTTACGAAAGGGGACAGCGGCGAGTTTGAGATCCCGCACAATCACCGTCACAAGAGAAAGAATGGGAACCGGAAAAAAAAGTCGCGGAAAAGGAGTTACCCGAGAGACTACTGAAATTCCCCTTTAAAAATAAGCGGAAGGGAAAAAGGGGCACAGAAAGGTCCACGGTATAAAAAGAAACCAGAGAATCAGGGGAAAAATCAAGGGATAGCGAACAAACAAGGCGCGGGTTTTCACTACACCTTTACATTCTCAGAAAAAAAAAAACGAAACCGTACACTGAGACGGCATTTGGAAAAAAAAAAAAAAAGGGGAAAAAAAATATGGGGGTGGGCGGGACGATGCATGAAAACTAATGCTGCAGGAATTCTGGTTCAGAGCAACGCGGTCGAGGTCCTTGATCTAGGCAGTGGTAGACGAAGCAAGAAAAGGCAGCGGACGGAAAGGAGATCTGGGGGTCAGAAACAGAAAAGCATTGATACCGTAATCCGCGTGGGCGGGTCTTCGCCAAACAAGTGGAAAAAGGCGGAGAGCCCTCACAATATCATCTTAATCGGTAAAAAAAGAGTAAAAAGAGTAAGGGGAGGCAGCAAGAAGAAACACCCAGAAGGAAAAAAAAGGGTGGGACGCCCGCGCTGCGCAAGAAAATCAAAGGGAAGCGGCGCCGACGCAAGCAGCTAAAATTCACAGCCCCGAGACTAGAGTTGTTAACCTGCGGGCTCCGGGAAAACCACGACACCATAGGGGGAGAGGAAACAGAAAAGGGTTCAAAAAAGATTCAAACGGGGAAGTGACGATGGAAAATAAGCTAACTGTCCTTAACGGGAGAAAAAAGCGACTTGAATCGATAAGAGATTTCTGTTGGGGGGGACACCGTTCCATCATTAAGAAAATAGGGCCGGGGAAGAGGGGCTACATTGTCCCGAAATGGATGGAGGCAAAAGGGGCCAGCAAAGTGGGGTTGCTCTGATGAACTCCCAGACTCCACTGTTTAGAATCCAAGGGGCGCTACAAAGGGACGATAATCGATCGCCGGAACTGAAAAGACAGGATAATATAAAAGAATTTGAATAAATCAAATGTTAAAACACCATAGAATTTGAAGAGGTCACGCTAGGGACAATAAAAAAGGAAACAGATGGATGGCAGCAAAGAATCAAAAAACGGGGAGAAAGGGGCAAAGAAACGACTCGAACAGGAAAAAAACGCAGAAAGGAACGGTGGGGAGGAGTGTGGGGGGACGAGGAAAGGGGGTTCCGCGCAAGGCAATGAGACTCCAAAAACGGCTCTCTCAACTAAACCATAACCTGAACGCGCTGAGGCCGATAGGGGAGGAGGGAAAAAAAAGGTACAAGGGACAAGAACGTCAATTATGCCGTATAGTCAGACCTTTCGCCTTTTCCAAAAGGGCAAATGGGCCGAAAAAATAAAAAACGGTGGCTTCACTGTGTGCGCTCCAAAAATGAAAGCTTCGATTACTGAGCCGTTTAACTGGCGCGGCAATTTTGGGAGGAGGCGGCGCAGAAAAAAAGTTCAAAACATGGGGAAAAAAATTTCACTCTGGGAAAACTGCAGGAGTGTCAAAAAACCCGGGCGGTCGAAGAAGTCAAACCCAAGGGGAAGTCAACCAGGTCTTCACTGAAGGACCTCGGGTGCGAAAGTGAGATAAGAACAGAAACGAAGGAGGAAGAAGCGCACCTTTCGCCCGGGGGGAACGTTTAAAAGCGGGTGACTGGGAAAAAGGGGGAGGCATTTCGACGCCCAGAAAAGAAAATACGAAAAGGCAAACAGCCACGCGTCATGGGAACGCTTTTCTAGATAAACGGCGAGAAGAGGAAAAAACTCTCTCACCGAAGGACGAACAAAGACTGACGAAGAACCAAGGAAGACCGAGAAGCGAGGGGGACAAACAGACTGGGGGGGAAAGGAGGAAGTAGGCCCTGCAATCAGACGCTCACGGGGTTGAAAGACAACGTCCAAAAAACAACAAGGATAACGGATCATCGCTTGGAGGGAAGCTGGGGGGTTGATAAAACTCGGAATACTCCGAAGGGTTTAACGACTTACTCTTTGAACGGACATCTACAAATTTCTCAGCCGCCAACCTCGGGAAGAAAGGCGATCACTTTCCGAGTAGGAATGGAAGGAAAGAGTACGTGGAAGGTGAAGGTGGTCGCACATCCATTTTTACTTTTTGAACAAAAAGGGGACAATCAAATAAGGTCACGAGGCGTGATTTAGAGAAAACTCATGCGACGTATAGATAAACCTGCCAACGCCGAAGAAGGGAGAAGCGAGAGACGAATCCGCGGTAGCAGGGAGGGGGGGGGGGGGGCAGTAAAGTGGCGTTCGTGTATGTGGACCAAGCCACAAAGCAAAAAAACTTCACCACCCTAAAAACAACCGCACAGCAGGGGAGGCAATTCTCCACTAAGGCGCAAGGGGTTCAGGGAAAATTTTGTAGACACCCAAAAGGCGGGATCAGGGGGGAAAGCCGACGTCATTTACATTCACTGGGGGTAAAAAGTCTCAGGAGGAAGCACGATGCCATATTGACATGAAAACTTGAACGTTTGTAAACTTTCGAGCTAAGGCAAGGCCCGGCGCGCAGGGCCATCTGAAAAAAGCAGGTGAGAAGGCGGTGCAGAGGAGGAATGAGGGGTGGGGGAAACCGAAAAGCTCCAAACTTAACGGGCGATGGTGCTGGACATCGAGGCGGCAAAACTTGGGTGGTTGAAGAAAAGGGCGGGGGAAGAAGAGGTGACTCCAAGATGGGGGGAGAACTCAGCTGTAATCTGGGGGAAGAGGAAAACGCCTGGACAGACATCAAACACATGAACCATCATAAAACACGCTCCGCCGAACACGGGGTACACAGCTCCAACCTCGGAAGAAAGATGGTGGGTGGGTCGCCTGCCAGAGGGAAATGAAAAATCGTGCGAGAAAGGATTCAAGCGAGAAGAGAAGATAACACCATCTCGCCTCAAAGGAAATTCAAACAGTTCTCCTGTTGTAGCAGGGTGAGGCAAGGTTCGCTGGCGACGAGAAACAAGCCGGAATGGAAAAAAAAAGCCGCTCGGGGTCCCCTGGTTCGATATCCACCGGGGATAAATTCGAAGGATGAAGAAAAGATCCGAGGCCGGTCAGGGGAAAAATGGAAAACTAAGGTAAGACCGGTTCAAACGCTTGGTTTTCGGCGTCCAGGAGACGGGGGGGAAGGGAAGGGTGGCCTACCTAATTACAGAGGAAGATCACGGCGGAAGGTGGGCTGTGCGGAAGTGCTATTTAAACGCCGGTGACAAATGGACCGGACATGAAAGCGCATTGCCATATCAAGGGGAAGACAGACTGGTTGGGAAGCGCCAGGATCGCGGCAAGAGGTGCTCGCTGAATGTGAAAACGATGTCTTCGAAACACGAACTCAAATTGTGTGTCCGAAGGTGGTTTGTGAATGGAGTCAGAAAGTCTGAGGATCAACAAAAGGCTCCGGCGGATGCAGCAACTGCTTGCGCCGCAAGAAGGGTTCAAAAAAGAAGAGCTTCAAGTGGGCTACAGAACCGTCGTGGTAAATCAGAAAGATGCTATAGACCTGTAGAATGAAAAGTTATTATCGTTCCTAATCCTCCTGGGAAAATTGCCGATGCAGAAAGAATGACAAGCGCAACGGGCAAAGGAGACGGGGGGTTGACTGCTAAAAAATAACTGCAGTTTTTCGGGGACGTCAAGGCAAAAAGTAAGCAGCGCACGATATCAGTAGGGAAAACTTGCAAACTTAGAATTGAAGGGAGAGGAAGAAAAAAAAAATGGAGTCAAGAACAGAAAAAAAAGGCCCGAAAAAGGGGGAGATGAAGTGGGGCCCGAGGAAATGGAGAAAGACGTCAAAGCCCAACCTCTAACGAAAGGGCGATCGGCTGGTTAACCGCTATGGGCTACAAACGCGACGGATATCGACTCTGGAGGGAATAAAAACGCAGATATAAGGGGAACTTGGAGAGACTTTGCTCAGTCACGGGTAAAAACCATCGAAGAAAAATAGGCAATGGATGGCGGGATGACCCGACGCAGCCAGACGAAAATGCGACACAAGGGAGTGAACACCAGAGAACAACAAGAGGAATGGCCTCTGTCTCTAAAAATGAAGGACTGACACGGGGGCCCTTGCCCGCCGAGAATCACCGATTGGTTCTAAGGCAAGGATAAATTCGGAAAAACCCGAAAAAAGAAGGTCTCAACAACAAACGAGAGGAAGAGAGAGATCATTTGCCAAAAATCAATCGAATATACATGGAAGACCTAAACGGCAGAGAGACGGCGGAAGGGCCATAAAATCCGCTCCAATGGGGCGTGGTCAGAGTCCAGCGGAACGAAAACTGTCTGTGGGGAAAGGAAGCGCTTGCCGCATGGGGAAAAAAGAGAAGGCTTGTCATTTCGCAATCCAGTTATTTTCTTCTACTGGGACTCAGAAGTCGCAAGTCGGGGAAAACATATTCTGAAATTCAAAAAGAGTCTTATCCAGAGAAAGACGCGAAGGGAAGAGGGGAGGGGGAAAACGATTAAAGCGAACGCAGTCAGAGCCGGTGGGACAGGCTGACCCCGGCGGGCTAGGGAACACACGTCCAATCCCAAAAACTGCATGCTGTATGGGGAGAAAAGTGCAAATCAATGAACCATTGGGGGGGGGTCGGGGGAATTCAGCTCACGGAATTCAGACATTGCCGTCTGCGGGAATCGATCAGAGCAAGGCTGAAAGGGACTAAAAACAACGAACAAGGCAGGGGGAATTGCATTCCGAAAAAAGTCAAAAAAAAAGACGGAAACCATAAAAGTCTGCGCGACGCGCAAAAAGGAGAGGGCGGAGGCAAGGGACGCGCGGAAACGACCGAAAACTCATAACCTCTCTGGGACAAAAAGGATAACCATAGGGATAAAGAAAAAAAAATCGAAAACCTACTCTGGAAAAAAAAACATACCACAATTGAGAATGCGGACCGCGGCGGGAGCAGAAAAGAAGAAAGGCTGACATTCAGAAACTCACACGGAAAGCAGAAGATGGAGAGGAAGTCCAACGACGGACCAACGGAAAATCTGCACCTTGCTATGATGGAGAAGAATCATAGGAATCGGAATTGACCCAGCGCATAAACCTGAGGGAAAACAAACAGATTGAATCAAGTTTGGGAAGAACGGGCCGCCAACGGAAAAAAATTGACATGCGTCACGTTTCACCTGCAATTTAAACAGAAGAGTTCGCAAAAAAAAGCAGACGCGAAAAGAAATGAAAGAAAAATACCATCAGGACTAACATAGAGGACAACCGTCCCGGAAAAACAAGCGCGCCAGAACGGTGTCTTGAGAAGCTCAGTGGCAAGAGCAATCGAATGAAAAAATCAGCCAGAAAGTGAACCATCACGGGAGAAGAAAATGACCAAGGAGCGAGGGTCAAGTACTCAGGGCGACAGAGCGAAAAACTTCGAAGAACATAGCAAGGTTTGAAAATGGAAAAAGTTGTTTGTTCGAGACTCTGAGGAGGGGGGGGGGCGCTTAAAGTCGAAGATGTTCACGGCTCACGACTCAGGCAATATTTAGGGGGCAGTGATGAGCATAAGATAGGAAGTGGCGTAGGAGCTACAAATAAGGAGTCTCCAAAGGACTTCTTGAGACTAGAGGCAGAAAAGGGGAAGAAAAAAAAAGAGTACCAGGAGGGAGACGCAATCCCAAAGAATAAATCATTACTGTGAGGGAAAAACACCAGGGATGAGGTAATCGCCGGACAGTTCTAAAACATCCGGGAACACAAAAACCGTCAAAAAAAGGGTAAGCCAAATATGCAAAAAAGAAAGAAGTCTTCTTGACGCGGGCGTTGAAGTACGAAAAACGAGTGCGCACTGACCGCTTATAAAAAAACACCCAAGCCGTAGAATGGTGTGCAACTGCAGCGCCGTACACAACAAACTGGGGGAACTGCTGGGAAGTTTCAGACGTGGTTTCGAAAAAACCAACTCGGAGGGGGCATCGTAACTCCTGGGGGGAACGATCCCCTGGCTAACCAATAAGACTGGAAGACCGAAGGCGAAACAAGGAAGAAATGCAGTTGGTGTGTTTATCTTAAGAAGGAGAACCATCGAGACCGCCTCTATTTGGATGTCACAGTCAGTAGCACCGTTTGTGGCACCCAAGGGTGACAATGTATTGAAATAAAGAAAAAAAGCGGCTAAAAGCACCAAAAGCTACACGCCGGGGCGATGAATCGATTTTCGCAAAAGGAAGGGAGTCCAAGCGACTATCCCGCATTTGAGCAGTCAAAATACCGAGACAAGGCGAAATTAAACACGTCAAAAAAAATGATGTGCGACACCACACGCAGTCCACGACGAGATTCTAGCCATCCGACCAAGAAAAAAAAATAACTTTGGCTCGCATCCAGCAAAAAAAATTGAAAGCAAGCGGGACAGGGCTCAGATTCCCGGCACCGGCAAGAAGGGCAGATCAAAACCCTAGTTCTGCCGGGTCGAACGAAAACACATAAAAATGATCGATAGGGAGGTGTCCTGGGTTCAGGAAAAGCAATATCGCGATTTCAGATAGAAGGGACCGTTAAAAGAAAGAGTTTGTCAACGGGAAAAGGAGACAAGGATGGACAGGTTGGCTGCACTAGGGAAAGCTCGCAAGAGATTAACCTGGAATGATCTCGTGGGGTGGAAAGAAAATGGGAAGCTCTCCGCTAGAGAAGACAAGCGGGAAACAGTGCTGAGACAAGGGGAAGGGCCGTAGGAATCTGTCCTGGAGTCGAAAAAAGAAATATTCACAAGAAGCTTCAACTGGAGTGGGAATGTCGGAAGGTGAACG
>Ga0179593_1431795_pt1 | contig 12435 bp, 9 predicted proteins | sample CZODoug2_1_08_16_FD_185931 | JGI IMG/M metagenome (GOLD analysis project Ga0179593, IMG submission 185931) | Vadose zone soil fungal communities from Angelo Coast Range Reserve, California, USA - CZODoug2_1_08_16fungal (PacBio error correction) | ecosystem: Environmental > Terrestrial > Soil >...
CGAACCCATAGGAAGCTCGGCAGACAGTGAACAGACGAGCACGCACACAATCATAGGAGACCCCGGGAAAGGGAGGTCTCATGGAAGCGCACTCAACGGAGCCGTGAGGGTTGCTATCGTAAACAGCGACGGACAGGCCACGCCAGAATTGTGGCGATCATAACGGATGGCGGGAGAAAACTCGGCCACAAGTGAACCGGAAGAACTGCGCAACTGCCGCGACTCCAAGAAGAAAAGAAAACGCAGGACCACCGGCTCACGGGGCAACTTCTGTGGGTGATTCTAGAGGATCCTCGGAATCGCGTCTGAGCACGGTCAACAATGTGAACAAGGACAAGGGGAAAGCGACTGAGGGGGGGCCAAATCTAACAAAGAGAGGAAAAAAAGAGACAGAAGATAGACAAGAACAACGGACGGAGGGGAAAATTCAGCAGGAAAGACGGGGCTCGGGTCTAGCTAGCGGGAACACCGTGCGGCGAACTGGAGAAAAAGGTCCTCGGGTGCACTAAATTAGGCAAGCAAGGGGAAAAGATTAGAAGTAAAGGCGAGGTGGATCGACCAAAACATATCGAAGTCCCATGTGTGCGGGCCGCAGGGGGGTATCACGGGTGACCGGCGAGGCAGTTCAACGAACGAGTAAACCGCCAAGGTCGACCGTACCAGAACGGGTGGGACAACACAAAGGAGGAACCAGAGGTTCGCAAGGGTGTGGGGCGCAAAAAAAGCCGATCGGTGACTGTGGTCCGAGACCCAAAAAGGAAAAAACTCAGCCCGAGCACGGCGAGCCTGCGGCACGGGGGCAGAACGCAACACGCTCAAAAAGCCGCGAGGGCCTCCTCCTACTACGCCACAGTCATCGCAAGCCACGGCACCCAAGGCGAATGACGCAATGGGGGCGCCGGAAGAAAAAGAATAACACCTTAATGGGACTGGTAGGCCGGGTCAGGGGAGGCGACACAAAATTTGAAAAAACAAGGTAGGGGAGCAGGCGGATCGTTTAAAAAAAATGGGAAAAGCAAGAAAAGGACCGCCGAAACGCTGACACGACCGGTAAGGGGAGAACCTGCTGTCTCAGCGGGAGCATAGTGGAAATAAAAAGGGGGGCGGGAAGGGAACCGAATGGCATCACTAGGGGTTACCTACCCCGCGAGGGGTAGAAGTACGGGGAACTCAGTCAACTCAAAAACCTGCTAGAACATCCGCTAAACTCATCAGCGAGGGAGAGGCGGGGTATACGAAAAATGCCCTAGGCTAGAGATGGGGAAACGGACTCGAATCGAGTTCATCTTCCGGATGCGCCGATAGGGGCATCATGCCATGAGGTCGAGTGGTAACGAGGGGGCCCGCCACCGGTGCAAAAAAAATAATCGGGGATCGGTGACGGAGGACGGCGGGCGAACAAGCTAAAGAATATCAAACTTAAGATTTAAGACCTGGACAAATCGCCTCCAGTACAAATAGCAGGATCGGAGGGACCCAGAATCAAACGAGGGCGGTTCGTGTCAGGGCAAGAAAAGTGAGTACAGACAAGGGAATGGCAAGCAACAACACCGGAATGGGGGGCAAAGCTTCAGATTCGGGCAAACGCCATGAGTGAGACGTAACGGGGCAACAGGAAAGTGGGGTTTGGTGCTTGCTTTACCAGGTGAAGCCGCGGCAGATCGTCGCAAGGACTGCGGAAGGGTCTCGGGGGGGAGCTGGAACCAGTGCCTGGGTTCCCAAGTGGGACGAGGAGAGACGACGACGGAAAAGGGAGCAGGGGGACGGCTTGCCCGGCTGGCCTAATGCGGCCTCGGATCCCCCGCCGTGGCTAATGTGTACCAGCCTGTCACAGCCCGCAAGAGACAGGGAGAACAGCAAAAAGAGGGTGCTGAACTAGACTAAAATGTGGAAAGGAATCGAAGGACCAGAGAGGGGAGAATGGCCGAGGTCAGGGGGTCCGTCTACCCGAACCAATTGGTCATAGAACAATCTGCAGGGGCGAAGGAGCACATGGAGTTTAATCAACTTACCTATCCGCAACGGAAAAATGAGGGGTTAGAGAGCAGTTAACAAGGGGAAGAGACAGCTGATTGGGAGACGGACCGCGCAGATGGAAGGGCATTCTGACCTATCTGTCCTTGCTCATCACGCCCTATCCATCGGGCGACTGTTGAGCGACTAAGCAGGCCCTACGAAACGAGCTGAAATTTACTACACGAGGAAAGTACTGACACGTGTACGGGAGGAAGCAGGGAAAAGTCTGTCCGGAGTGGGAAAAGATCCCACTTGCCCTGGACCCATCACAAGGGGGAGTACGAACCTCACATTGCAGTCCGGGGGCAGACAATAGTGGACCTCTGCCCAGACGTAGGGGAGAATGGAGAAGCTCGACCTAGTCCTGGGAATCGAAAGAGAGGAAAAAACAAAAGGAGGAGGGAAGGAAAAAGAAAGAGGAAAATGCTTCTTTATCTAATGACCGAACGAAGTCCAGTGCCGACGTCAACGAAAGGGGCGCTTGTAGGGAAAGACGAGATCCTTGGAATGGCAGAGACAGGGAGAGGGGTAGGACGTACAGGAGGAAAGATTCTCCCAGCCAATGATCAAAGGGAGTTACATCCTCCCCCGGGACGGTGGGGGACGGTAACGAAATTAGCGTTTGGCAGGCCGCCCAGGTTCGAGACTGGATCACGATTGGAAGTTTAGGCACAAGGAAGGAAAGAAGGTGCCAAACGAAGGGGACATGGGAACGGAAAGTTAAGGGTGGGGACGGCAGAGTGCACGTTAAAAGGTCGCAATCGGGGAAGCTGGAGTCCGGACATCAAAATTCAGAAAGGGGGAAAAGAAGATTTGAAGAGAAAGGGGCGGTGTCGACAGAAAAAAAAAGATCTTCCTTGCAGATCTGTCACAGAGATACTGGAACGCACACGGTTCAAGAAAAATCAGGAGGTAGCAAGGTTAGCAGACAGCGCACAAGATTAGCCATATAGTGGGGGGAAAAGAGACCAGACCGGTACGAATCCTTTCCATGGTCCTTAATGAGGAACAAGCAAATACCGGGGCCGGGAATTAAAGCAGGGAAAGAGTCAGGGAAGAGCGTCACACGGGGACGTTGGGGAAAGGGATACGAACAGGGGTCTGTAAAAAAAATCGCAGTACCGTGCCATAGACGCATAGGAGGAAGCACGGCTCCAAGTCAGCGCAAAATATAAGAAGCACGAAGGAAAACGGGACGGAGAAGAATCGGGGGCAGCCCGTCGGAAAGTGATGCCAGTTCGAAAAAGAACGAGGCCTCGGGGGGGTGAGGCTTGCCACACAGAAGACCGTATCAGGGGGTAAAAAAGAAGTAGGAGATCACCGAAAATCGCCCTGGAAGGAGACAATCTTTCCGTACATTTCAAATCACCCGGTCTTTACCACAAAAGGCTTAACCGGCAAGAGGTAGTTGGGGTCAGGGAAGGACCAACATGGAATGTAACAGGCAGTTGGTCAGGGGGGCTTTTAGGAAGCGAGTCATGAGGGGTGGCGGGGAGACCCACGAGGTTCCCAAATCAGATTACAACGCGAAAGGGAACACTCAAGGGAATCAATCAAAGCAGCAGTCAGAAGAGGAAGAGAGCTAAAACTCTTCCGGAACTGACGGTCGTCACAAGTCCTACAAACATATTCACATCATTCGAGGGAAACCGAAAAGAGGAGCAAGCGCGATGGAAAGAAGTTAAGGCAAAAAAAAATCCTGTGGCATCGCCGGATAGCACGAGAAAGTGAGTGAAGAGGCCACCGCTGAAGACGGGAGCGCAAACCCAGGCTACACAAATCAAGGTTAAGACAAGACTAAGGTTATGAACGTGAACACTGAGAGAATCTGGTCGATTTAAGACGAGCTGTGACGACCCAGGAGCTTTTTCGCACATCACAATAAAAAACGAAAGCCGGGTCAAGGGAGGGAGACGGGGCGAAAGGCGGCCGGAAAAGGCGGTGAGGAAAGAACGCCGAAAAAAAACGTATAAAGGCGAAGAAGACGCATCCCCAACTCTTAACTTTTGTCGCCAAGGGGGGGGGCCGGGCCGGAACCGTCAACTGCAGGTCCAGTAGGGTTTCCTGAGGAGGCAGGGAAGCTGGGAAGTGGGGAACGCTTGTCGGGGGGGAAAGGCGGACCAGGAAGGGAAATCTCGAAGTATCACCTTCTCTCAGGCCCTCGGGCAGAGGGACATGAGCAAAACTCCACTGTCAAACATAAGAGAGCAGAAAGCCAGAAACTAACGTCCACACAGGAGGTGACTCATAACGCCGGCAGCATTGGGAGACCTGTAACCTTTAAAAATAGACAGAAGTGAGGAAATAAAAGCAATAAAGCAAGGTTTTTCAGGGGAAAAAAAGGGCACGAAAAAGGCGTGAAGACGGAAAGTCAATTAATCACAAAACATGACATATCACGCGCACACCAGTCTTTTCTTAACCTTCGTAGAAGGAAAGAGACAGTAAAGAGGGAACATGTTCCAGCCAGGAGAAGGGGTCTCACTCAGAAAAAAAAAGAGGAAGGCAGGGAGAGAGATAAGAAGAAAGGCAGAGGGGAGGAAAAATTCCGAGGAAAGCTCTTTTCGAACGAAGACAAGCCGGGCAGCCGATCCGGGAAGGGGTTCGGGAATTCATATCTCCTTCCGAGGGCCGGTGTACAACCTGAGGAGAGGGAACAGCAACAACGCAAAGCCAAAAAAACAGCACCTGCAAAAAAAAAAAAAAAAAAAACTCCACACAAAAACAACAACCCAAAACCGCACAAAAAGCACCCGACCAAAAAACACCACAAGGGGAGGGAAAAAAAAAAAAAAAAAAAAAAAAAAAAAAAAAAAAAAAAAAGCACAAGCAAAAAAAAAACCACAAAAAAAAAAAAAAAACCCACCACACCAACCATTCGCCACAAGCACCACACCAAAACAAAAAAAACCGCTGAAACACACACACAATGCAACACAACTCAAAAAAAAAAACACACACAAAAGGCACCACACAACCACACAACAGACAAACTCCCAACTGCCGCGAAGACACAAAAAGCAAGCCAAAAATAATGAGCTGTACGTAGAAGCGAGAACCATCGCGCGGCAATGCCCCGCTCGGTGCGGTTCCCTACTGATCAAACGTAGTAGGAGGGAATCGTTGTGAGGACCTCTAGGGAGAAAAAGGGAGGGGAAATACGAAAAGGGGGGGGGGGTGAGGTGCATTGAAGTCAAAGAGAGGGTTCAGTTGAAAAGAGATGGGAATACACCACTCTTCGGAGGCACGGACGAATAGCCAGCGAACCCCCCCGTACGATGAAACCCCAGCACGGCCCCGGGGTTCACGGGGGGGGGGCGACAGACTGCGAGATAAAGATGGGTTTCGAATGTCAACCACCAAAAAACTTCCTCGACTCTACACGCACGAAAGAGGCCCTGCCATTTAAGCAACAGGGGACCGGCCGCAAGAAGAAGGCGGCGAAAACCCGTCACCTGAGGTTGAAGGGTGGGGGGGGTACGTTATTTCTCTCTTTTTCATAGACGAACTCGCGGGCCAACAAAATGGATGATAGAGAAACTTGAAGGAAGGAAGGGGGAATCCGGAAAATTTTCAGCCCAACGTCACGGAGGGCCGCAAACGGAGAGGGAGTGATAACTTCATAAGCGAGCGAGTCGATACCCCCAATACGCTGGAGTGAACAAGGGCTGGGGAGTTAGGACATGGGTAATTTTGAAACTCTCTAGAAGAAGAACGGCGGGTGCCAAGGCAAGGGGCAAGAGAACGGCCAGACGCTCCAGCTGGGGATAGGCGTCAATAGGGAGCGGTATGTATAAACAACCGGAGCTGACAGAAGCACGAAAGCTCTGAGCGACCAGATTCTCAGAGGGTTTCCGCTGAAGCTGTTCGCGCCGGGAGGGGGCAGAGGAGAGCATTGATTACTGAAGGTGGATTCTTCTATGAACCGTCCTGGGAAGAGAACTAACCACTATTCGACAATGAGGACGAAAGCACAAAGACTCCTACCAAAACAGGGCCGGGAACGTGGACAGGGGCAACAAACAGAATACGTACAGGGGGGCCTAAATACTTTTTACCTCGGCTCTCTGAGAAGGACGAAAGCCGTAGAAGTGGAAGCGTTCGTTGCAGGAAGAAACTGATGGAAAGACGGAAGAGGGGTGGGCGGGTGCCCACTTCACAGGGAGGGAGGCACATTGAGTATGGAGGGCAATGTGAATACGACCTTTCCAAGAATGGAATTGGGAAGGACCCAACAAGACAAAGTAGTTCGACGTCGTCGTACTGGGGATGGGAGGTAACGAAAGGAAAATACGTACGCTGCGTGCGAATGAGGGAGGAGTAAGATAGACACGTTATCGGGCGTGATCCCGTATTCCGGGCGCGTAAGCAGGCAATGGGGGGATTGTCCGGAGGAAAGACAGTGTGTGGGTCCTAAGAGGAAAGCTGGAAGGCCGCCGAGTCGGGGAACAACCAAACTAGGAAGGAAAAAACCCAGCGGTTAGTTACAGCAACGCACGAAGATGGAGCGAACCCTGGTTCGCTAGGGGCACGGGCGTCTCGACACAATATCACTAGCGGCGACCCACCAGGGGCTCAATCCAAAATAGGCGGGGCGAAAATCTCGCGGGGCACGAGGTAGCTCGACGCCTGTCCCTTCTCCAAGCCGACGGCGAAAGGCGATAGGCAACACGTCTTCAGAAAAAGTGCTGGCTAGAAAAGAAAAAAAGAGGGCCGGATCAACAGCCAGGGGCGATGCACAAGAGGGAGAGACGGCATTAAAGACCCATGGACGAAGGAAGAGGAGTCTGTGCCCTCACTACTATCGTACAGAAGAAAAAGGACGGCCTCTTAGAAGAAGGGTAACTGGGCGGGGTTGACCGGTGTCCAGGGGAAGGGGAAGACCAGCCCAGGAAAACAAAAAAATTGAATGCAGGAAGGTCGACCTGCTCATGTAAGTCGAAAAGATAGGGGACAGGTCGCTTCCGGATTGACGGCCATCGTCTACAGGAGGAATGAAAGGACGCAATAATATCAAAAAAAAAAAAGATTGATAGAGAAGAAGACAAACGGAGAAAGGGTATCGAAGTGACGCAGATAAAGACTTGGGCAATGGAGGTGGGGGGACGGAGTCCTGGGAAGAGGGCAACGATCAGTGGGGTCTTCTTCTGCCCACAAGAAGGGCAAAGGATGAGGGAAGGAACCTGGGCGCCCTCGACCAGGAAAAACGGACTCACCTTGTGAGCGAAGGCAACCTCAATTGTAGGTGGTGCCATACGGGCCTCTCCAGTTACAGTGGTGACAAAGACTGTGTCATGAGAGAGGTGAAGGGCACCAGGGCATTCTAATCAGAGGGAGATGGGAAGGGCAGAAGGGAGAAGGCAAAAAGTGGGGTTTTGCACGGCCACGTCTAGGAGGAGAAAAGGGAAGGAAGGGGAGAGTCAGCGGGGGGAGTGAGCGGCTTCTACTGGGGAATGCAGGGGAGCAAAAAAAGGAGAACAGAATCAGAGTTTTGGAAGAACGGACATTAGACTACGCAAAATAAGGGTACCTGGGATAGTAAAAAAAGCACTGGGGAGAAACCGGGGCTGAGGGGGGAGGTGGACGATGCGGATGGCAAACTCAACTATCAAGATTCCTGTCAAAAGGGAAGGGGGGATCCGCACGTAACACGCCCATATTAGATCTAAGGGGGATGAAATACCCGAGGGTGAAAACAGAAATGCGGCGGCAGGACGTGTACCGAACGCGGCCAATCGCACAGAACTTAAAACAAATGCGGGAAGCTACGACCCAAACAGAACGCAATCATGAAGACAGGGGGAAAAGGGCGCACTAGACATGCACGAGCAGAACAAACGAGAGGAAATAAAAAAGCGACGCGAATGTCTAGCTCTCAGCGAAGGGCAAAATTTCCACTGTGGGGGGCGCGCCCAACAGCAGGAAAAATCTGTATACGGATGAAGACTGAAATCCTCGACGTACAACAAAAAAAAAAAAAAACCACGGAAGCGAGCTTACAGGGACCGCCGCCAATGGGGAAGCACGGGCGTAAAAGGTTGGAAAAGTGGGAGCTCCGAAAAAAGGAACTGGTCGACAGGAGGAGAGGCGACGACAGCCTGTTGGGACAAAAGTAACAAAGACAAAGGAAAGCTGCGCGGTAAGGCAACAGTTTCGGGGAGGAGGAGTCAAAGGGACGGAAAGGCGGGGAAGGGTAAGATTAAAAGGTGGGGAAATGGGTTGGTAGGCCTAACAGCAATATGGGGGAAACTGGACGCATATGAGCAACTCCCGAAAAGGCAAACGACCGATGCCAATAAAGCTGCAGCCGCACGCAGCAAAAGAGGCGAGATGGGACTCGCGGGTGGAAAGCGACAAACTAGGGGGAAGAGGAAGCATAGAGACACCCTAGTGGGTTGGTTACCAAACCACAAACATCGAAAAAACTGAGAATTGCAGAAGGGAGAAAATCTTGGATCGGGGGACCACAGGGAAGTCGGATACTCAAGGGGTGAGTCGTAAAAAAGAGCTGGGAGAACCAGAGACGGGAACCAAGAGTTTACCCTGTCTCCCTCCCCACGGGGAGGGAAAAACAATAAGGGACACGGGGCTCCGAAAAGAGACTAGAGACGCTCCTGGAGTATCACTGTGAGGGGGTAGACACATGGATCCCGGGAGAGGAGTTCCAAAGGGCCCCAAAAAAAAAAGGCTTTCTCCTGACCGGACGAAAAAACCGAGACAGCCGCACCTTTCAAGGGAGTGAGAAAAAAGGGATAGAATCTCTGAGAATGTACGAAAAGGAAAGCCGGTTAAGCACACTCAAACTGTGGAAAGGTTAGGTGCGGCAAAACGGTACTAGTCTTCAGCCGCGGGCCAGAAGGTTAAAGTCACTGTATTGGTAAGTTAGGCGCCAGGTTCACGGGAAAAGGAAGATAGCAGCACGCGGGGTGACGCGAGTGTTGTCTCGTAAATCGGAGAACAACACTCAATGGGAAAGACAGCCTGTCAAAGACCAAAGATTTTCAATCAGGGGGGGGGGGTGTCGAGGATCAAACACGGAAGACCGCGGGAAGGATACGGGAAAAAATCGGAGACTACGCTCAGGTGGCAAGAAAGATAGATCAAGAATGGGGTCTTCTAAACGAAGGTAAAAAGAAAGGTTGTCCATCATGCCTGCGGTCCGTGTGACGATCACAGGAGATGGGGGAACACCTCCGAGTCGGGGAAAAAAAGAACGGCGGACGTATAAAGGAATCCGGAGTAGAAGGACTCGCAGGCAAAAACAGGGCCCGGAAACCGACGCCGGAGAAGGTCAACGATACCCAGAGCGACAACGGCCCTTTCATGATCACCAGTACTGAAAACGGGGAGACCTATAAGAGGTAACTAATCAAAGGATGTGATCGGAGGTTTTCCAAAATTCCGGCGTCGGGAGATGCGCTACTACAAAGCAACGGGATGATTATCGGCGGAGTCGAATAATAAAGGGGCGTGCTGGAAAATTCAGAGTGCATCCGTGGGGCTTCTCAAGTCTCGGAATTAAAAAAATAACCTGTGCTTCAGGTGAAGTGCAGGGGGTGAGTCAAGGGGTGAACGCTGCAGTAGAAGCGGTAACAAGAGACTTGGAGGAAATCTCAGAAGCGAGGACAGGGGGGTTCGCTACGAAAAACCTTGAACCAAATATTTAGCTGGGGGTCGCGCTGATAGAAAGAAAACCCCCTAGAAAAGACCACGCAGAGGGCCAGGTTCCAGATTCAGCTTGAACATAGTACAAGGGGGGAACCGTAAAAAAAGCGTCGCATTCTCCTAGGAGGCCGACACAGTCTGAGGCTACGGCAAAGAACAGAAATAGACAGGTATGTGTGGTGAGGGTCACAATAAGTCTTGCTCTTTTGCTGATGGCCAGTGAGACCCAAGAGGACGATTGGCAAGAACCTAGGTCGAAATTGTAACTACAAACCGCGTCAAATTCAAAAAGCTCAGAGCCTGAGGGAAAAAACATCACTCACCCATAGGCCGTCGGTGACCGTAAGAAGACACTGGCCGGACAGGGCGGGAACACTAATAAAACGACCCGTTACCTTCTGGACAGCAGGGGGGCGTCGCGCTTTACTCGGGTCGAGAGACTGGCACTAAGGTGGAGGGGAGAGGGGCGGACGTAGGGGTGACGGGGACTAAAAACACGGTAGCAGGACGACAGGAACCTGCCGGTGCGACAAAAGGTACGGAGGCCGCTCAGAAGGACGGCGTGCTCAAAGATCAAAATCGGGGAACCCTATTTGTGAGTCGGACCCGAGGGGGCAGGGAGGTTTCGAGGGGGAGGCCCTGGGCAGTTTGGCTGGAGGAGAGGAGGGAAAGAATAAGGAGCGCATAAAGAGGGTAGGACTTCGGCAAACTTGCGCCGAGGGGGTTGTGGGCGGGAGGTACACAGGTGACAGCGAGGAAAGGCCAGAGGGAAGCTATTCATCGACATCAGGGTGAAGAGAGGGTCAAGGGGCTTAAGAGATCCACAACGTAGGCGATTATTCAAAGCAACGGGTGCGTGCGGATGAAAGTTGCCTACCGGGCGCAAGACAGGAATACCACTATCGAAAAAGGAGAACGGGTCTTCCTCACAAAATCAACATCAAAAAATAGGGGCCCGCAAGCGGACCCCGAGTAAACGAAGCAAAGCGGGAAAGGGGGGATCGAAGTATTTGGGCTAACGAAAGAACGGGTTAAAAAGACGGGGAAAGGGAGGAGTTAGGCGCCCCCGAAAGCCTAGGAAAGGTCGGCCGGAATGAAAAAGGATACGTCCGCAAAGGGGAAGGACGTCGCCGTCAACGGGGCCCGGGCAGGAGCGGGGTACTGTGACGGGGGCCGCCCAAGGACAGAGGAGCCGAGTGTCGCAGGACTCCGAAAAGAGCTTACGGCACGGGTCTACCGTAACCGGCACGGGGTGAAGTAGACAAAAAACGATTCAGAACGGACCTCGTCTGGAACCTGAAGACTAAGGGAAGGAGAGTGCCAGGTCCAAAATACCGCGGAAATCCGAACAGGAAACCTGAGCCTTCCACGGGGCAAACGCCCGAGGAAAAAACAGGGGCAAAGCCTACGAAACTAAGGTCAGATAAAAAACCTCAAATCCGTGGAAGGAATCTCAATGGGAACCGAGAGTTCGCCGGCTGCATCTTACGATACACGTCACGCTCCCAGGCTAAGCGACGGAACCAAGTCGGCTGGTTAGCATAGTCGGCCCTATAACCGAGCGAAACGCAGTGGGGGGAGGAAAAAAAGTGAAAGACGTCAGGGAATGCTCAGGCGGCTGAAAAGACCATAAGAAGGACGGCGACAGGCCACATTCTGGGAGAAGCGGGGACACAGACCTCGCTACAGACAAAGTTACATCACACGAGCGGAAAGGGATGGGGAAGAAGGGGGCGTGGTAAGAAATTCAAGTGGGTCAACGGGGAACTGGGAAGGGACCGTCGGAGACCGATTACGGGGGGCGTGGTTCAAAACGAGGGAACTTTAACGGAAGACCAGATCCAGTACTTCGCCATCCAGGGGGGAAAGCCCCCGACAAGATCACTATGTAAATAGCGGAAAGAAGTACGGAAGGCACCTCAAACTAATACGAACAACGAGAAGAAGCCGCATGATCGAGCAGAAAAACCAACTCCTTAATCTCAAGATGGGAACAGGCGGTCGCAGCATCGATCCCACGCAAGAGGACACTTGTCACTGGAGCTCCAACGAGGAAGTCACTCCCTAGTGGGCTGGGAAATGAAAGGAACAGGGACACAGGAAGCGGGGAAGGTCTAAATGCTACGTGAAATGCTTCACAATCCTGTACAAGGGGTACATGCACCGAAACGGCACCGTGGGCAAGGGAAGGGTCAAGTCTGCTCCTGGAAAGCTGTGTCATTAAATCGTACGGAAAGCCAAGGAGAGGATAAGGGTACGTCCCAGTCGATGGAAAAAGAGGCCACCCAAAGACTTTTCACCCAGGCCAAAAAGAAAAGAAGTCGGCGGCACATCACAAGCCCGCGGCTAAAAAGCAAGGGTTGAGTTTAACACAAGATATGCAGGCAAAACGGGAATGAGAAGCCGACTAGGAGATAACTACTAAAAACGGAAAGGAGATTCCTTTTAGCAACCAATAAGACTGTGGTCACGAGAAATAGCAGGCCACGGGTTCCCGGGACTGTACCCTACTAGGGACAAAGGCCTCTGGGAGACAGGAAAAGTCCCCTCTAGGAGGAGGATCCATCACGCAAAATGGCAAAGAAAGGTGGAGTTTGGGGTTGGCCCGAGGTGGTGTAAGAACGACCGGACTGGAGGGGCACGGTGCAAATGACAGCGCAAAATCAGAGGACAAAGGTATAAGTAACGTAGGTAACCTTAGCTGGTCGGACTTACGGAAGAGCGCAAAAATGGGGGGGGCATAGGTTAGGACTT
>Ga0179593_1480266_pt1 | contig 12435 bp, 15 predicted proteins | sample CZODoug2_1_08_16_FD_185931 | JGI IMG/M metagenome (GOLD analysis project Ga0179593, IMG submission 185931) | Vadose zone soil fungal communities from Angelo Coast Range Reserve, California, USA - CZODoug2_1_08_16fungal (PacBio error correction) | ecosystem: Environmental > Terrestrial > Soil >...
ATGGCACGTCTTATAGGAAACAAAGGGAACAAAGCCGACGGCAGGAAAAGAAGGACTGATCGTGGCAAAAGGCGCAGGGGACCAAAAGCGAAGAAAAAAAATTTGCGGGATCAGGGTGACTTTTGGGGCACGAAAGAGTCACATCACGGCAACTGACGCACAGATGGGTGCGAAAAAAGTTCAGGGAGAAGGGATCTTGAGCGCGACCAAGTGTGAGGGGGGAAACATCTGTGGAGAGAGATTTTTATCATAGTAAAATAGGGGGGGGATGGAGCCTACCAACAAAAAAAGGCACAGAGGTAAAGTGGCAAAACCGGTAGAAAAAAACGAAAAGGGACAGTTGGTGACATTCGTCCAATGAAGGGGGCCTCAACATTGGAAGAGCTCGAAAAAAAAAAACAGGCGGCGGCCAAGACAAGGTCCGGGGGGGCTAATTAACGGGAGACCCTTACCCGCGCACAAATGGCAAGGGGGAGAAAAGGGCCGACCCGGAGGATAATGTGGTGGACCAGGCAGGCTGGAAAGACAACACTCGACGAGAAATTCAAAGGCCGTTGCTGGGGCGCAACAGGGCGTCCATCCAGGGGGGGGAGAAAAAAGGGTTAGCGCGTAGATCGGACCCAAACAAAGGAGGAAGGGGAAAAGAAAAGGGACGAGATCGATTGTGTTGGGGCAAGACCCTGAAGGAAGATGCGGGCAGGAAAAAAGACGCCGGGGGGAAGTTCTCGTGAGAGAATTTGGCTCGCAAGTCAACAAGGGGAAGGTGGGAGCACATACGGGGGATGAAACATGACCAGGGGAAACCTGGTGAAGGCGACGTAAGGAAACGGGCAAAGAAAATCCGAAAAAAACAGTTCATGTCTGGGGGCACGGCAATTAGGGAAAATCGCATGACGAACCCGCCAAAACCAATAACATGTCAACGAGAAAAAAAAAGCAAGACCGTAAGGATGGTGTTTGGGGACAGCGGACCAGTACCAAGCGTCTTTCTACCCCTCCACTACACGCAATTAAAGAGTGATCACGCCCTCTACGGGACTTCGAGAGGGTAATCGGACGGCAAGTTTCCAAGCGGAATAAGCGGGGCAGGATATGCGTCTAGGAGTTGCCGTGACTTGCCGACGGCTTGTCCAGGGTCGGGAAACCTCAACCTGAGAACCAATAAGGCTTTCGAACAGCCCTCAACGCCATTCGACAGACCGAGAACTTGGGCAGTTCCGAAGATCAGATACGCTCTCCCTCGGCGACCTGTCTACACCTTGTGTTGAGCGATAGTGAGCCCTGCCGTGATAAAATTTTTCTAATCTGAAAAGGAGTGAATATACCAAAATAAACGTTGTGGGGAATTACCGGAAATACGCATTTGTTGCGGAAAACGGGGGACTATCCAATCACTTTTTAAGGAAATTAAGTTGGTGGTGCCGAAGGACCTTTCGAAGATCATGAGGGGGGCGGGAAAGAGCGTGTCTGGCAAACGGAAGAAGGCCCTGAACTTCTATGAGATAAAAATAAAAAAAAATGGGCGGCTGGGGGAGGATAGTGGTTCGTGACACAGTAAGAACGGGGGATCCCGAGGAGGGGGGAGAATAAACACCATAAACCCCAAACTCAAGGGGGAGGGTAAGTATGCGTGGAATGTGGGGGGAGGAAATGGCAATAAAAACGACCTTGGGAGACCAAGGGTTGCACAGACGTTCCGACAAGGAGCCTGATCAGGCACGGGGGACCGTAAAAAAACCGGGAGAGTTGGACTACATTGATCAGGGACCTGCGGCCAATGAAGCATGAAAAAAAGACAGAAAGAGGTTTGACATCGCGTCCTAGGGATTATCTAGAATGAACGGGCCTGCAAAGGGGGCTGGGGTCGATGAATCTGTTGGGTAGGCGGGAGTGAAAAAGACCCAGTTTTGTTTCAGGAACCCAGGGAGGGGGAAATGTGAGGCGAGAAGAGGGGGTTGCAAAAGATGGGAACGAACTACAGGAAATTGATATAATCGGGTCGAAGGGAAGTGACTGGGGGTAAACTCCTGCGGACAACGAAAGACGAGAAAGATCAAGAGTTCCACTAAGGAAGAAAACGGGAGATGCCTTGCAAATTCGGACGCACGGGGGGGCAGCCGGGGGGGGGTGTTGGTGGGGGGGAATGTTAGTATTTTTTTGGGGTGTTTGGCGAGATATATTGGTGAAGGGAGAGACGGGTGGAAGCTTGTTTTTGGGGTTGGAGTAAAGGTTAGATTTTGAGTATTGGAGGAGGGAAAGAGAAAAGTTGTTAAGGAGGGGGAGGTGTGGGTGAGAGACGGGGGGAGCAGTAAGGGGTAGAAACGGAAGTTGGATAGTTTAGGTAAATGAAGAAGAAAGGTAGTGGGAGAAGGGGTGGAGGTGTTAGGGACTGGGGTGTTTTTTATTAGGGAAGTAGGCGAAGAAAGGGGGGGGGGGTAGGTAAGGGGCGTAAAGGGGGGTGAAGGGAGAAGGGGGGAGGAGGATGGGAGGAGTGGAAATAGAGCAGATAGGGTGACCTGGGGGGGGGAGTGAGAGCCAAAAGAAAATAAAGACTCACTAAGAGTTCCAATGACCGTCATTTCTGCTGGGGAAAGTAAATCGGTGATCGCGCAGCACCATTTGAGGGGAAAGGGCCGTTCCCGAAGCGGCAGAAAAAACTTCAAGATCACTCCAAAATGGGTAGATTACGAGGGCGGGAGTCACAGGGAAGACAATCGAGGACGCTTGTCACGGAGAGGATGAAGGGGAGGGGGAAGCCCTCGACCAAGAGTTCCAAATACAGGGACTCAAGGAGGGGGGGGGCCGAGACTAACAGGGGAAGCCACCCAGTATTGGCAAGAAAACAGGATCAAACTTACAAAAGGAAATACGCTTGTGGCCGTACAAGGCAAGGAACACCACTCGGCCAAGTGGGCGATTTTCGGGTCATGGGTCACAACACGAAAGACTAAAAAAACGATAATCCCGAAAGGGAAAAGTTTAGGTCCGGGTGTAATGGGTTGTTTCTCGAAAGACCGTTTGATGCTAGGTTGAAAAGGAAATCCCAGACCCCTCACACGACACCACCCCCTGGGTTGGTATCGAAAAGGTGTGGTGTGGTCCTTCAAAGTTCACACTGGTGTTCAGTCCCTTGCCAAAGAACAGAAGCTCCAAGACCCTTTTCCCCAAAGGAAATAACCTCGCGGAAAAAAGAGGCAGGAGCCCCGTCACCATAAAGCTTTGGCTGTAAAACGGGCCTCACTCGAGGGAAAAGAGGGGCGTGGAAGGGAATCTCTTAGACAAATTCAGAATAAAATCAAAAAGAAACGAAGTAGACAGTATGACAGCCTGGAAGAGGGCATAATGGCGCTTGGAAATTCTTCTCACAGGATGAACTTTCAATTTGTTTTTGTTCACCGGGATCCAACGTCAAACATGATACAAAAAAAAATCTTCCGGGGTTGGGGGACCAAAGGGACAGTCTGAGCCGGTTTAAAAAATGACTGAGAACCAAAGCGTCAGGGAAATGGGTCTTGGGGTTGCGGCCAGGACGGGGCAACCGCCGGAAGTCACGGGGAAAGTCGTAACCGTACCGGGGGCACTGGGTGAAAAACGGACACGAAAGAAGCATGACCCTGGTTAATGTGAAGGTACAGCTCTGTGGTAGGGTGAAAGGACTGTATCTGGTGGAAAAAAGACCTCTAAAAAAATTGGAAGGCAGGACCCAAGTTTGTGTGTCGTTTGGGGGTTTGCGGGGTGTTTTTTTTGTTTTTTGGTCCAAAGGTTGGGTTTAATTGTTTTGGGGGGGGTTTTTTTGGTGAGGTTTTTTTTAGGATTGATTTTTTGTGGTTTTACTTGTGTTTGGGAGTTTGAGTTTGGTGGATGGGGTTTGTTGGTAGTTTTGTTCAATTTGGTGGTGGTGATTTTTGTTGGGTGGGTGGGGGAGGGTTGTTCTTTGGGAATGGTATCACAACCTAGGCCTGTTTGCAGGAGGAAATTTTCATAATTCACGTTCTTCCACCCAAAACAAAAACATTGAGAAAGGGGGGGGCATCTGTTGCCAAAAAGAACGAGAAAAAAAAACTCCGGTGCGTTTTGTGGGGGAAACCATATCCGGGTGACAAGGGACTTCCGGCGACTATAAAAAAGACTGAAATCCCCGACAACTGGGCCGTCTGGAAAAAAACCTCACACCCCCCGGGAGAACCTTTGGTACCTGATGATTTTATGGACCGCTGTCATCGGGTCCCCGACCTGCGACACAAGAACAAGATCCTTTCCTCAGCACAAATTTAACTCTCTGTGGCATCCCCAAAAACCAAGGTGTAATCGAGGGGAGGCCAGTGCAGAGGCTTCAGACAAAGGGGGGGGATCGAAAAAGAACTGGTCCGGGGGGCCGGGAAAAACAGAAAAAGTCCAGCCCACCAGACAAGAGAGAGAAAGTTGAAAGGGGGAAAACAAACGACCCAAAGGGGGCAAACGCAACCAGGGGGGGACTTGGGGTTTTCAGCAGATTAAGGATTCCACCCGTGAAAAAGGGACCAAAACCCGGAAACAACACGTGATGGAAAAGGGCAGGATCCTCAGCACAACGAGAAACGAACGTGGGTCACCGACAGTGGGGACTGTTGAAGTGGTCCCGGGGTGTCCATGTGGGGTAAGACAAGAAAAAGGATGCGCCGTAGGGAAATTCCTGGTTGCAGCGCGCGGTCTGCTGTTGGCACAAAACCGAACCTTCAATGAAAAGGGAAGGGGTGGTGCCATCCGGAGTCCTGGCAAATCTCCTAAAAGGAAGCCACAAGACAAATAATACTCGCCACGGCAGACCAGCCACGTAAACTGGTCAACGCTCGATGGAAGACTGCAAGGGACGAAACCAGGGTCGGGACTTCTTTTAAATACAGTGAGAAAGGGGGGGACCATTTGGGGAAACTTTAGGGGTTGAAGTCAACGGATCCGCCGCAAGGGGGTACTCTGGTTCTAGGGGGTTTAACCTTTGGAAGGGGGGAATCGTGTTCGCAAGGAAGGGACAGATGGCGGGGGACAAACCTGTGGAGTATTTGTGTGTGAAAATAACGCAATGTAGGGGAAAGTACGGGGGGCACTAGGAAAAAAACACAATAGGTGGCCGGCAACAGGTGACGCGGGTAAAGAAAATCAGAAAAAAGTCAAAAACGGATCTTGGGGAGAGAAAAGTGGCAAACTCCAGGCGAAGCTATGTCCTAACTCAAAAAAAAAAAACGAAGGGAGAGGGGGAGAGGCTGGGGGGATCACCGGTGTTGGAGGAAAAAAAAAAAAAAAAACCAAGATCACTCAGGAATAAACTAAAGGTAAAAGGGGTGTACGGCACCTTGTTGTTGGGGGAAAACGACGCCATAGGGAAGGCAAGAAAAAAGAGGATAGGGCAGAACAAAAAACGCCATAAACTCAGAAGGAGCAAAGGCCAAAGCGGAAAAAGGGAGGGCCATGTTGAAAAGCTTCAGACAAGGGGGAAAAAACCACCATTGAGTAGGGGGTAAGAAAAGGCGGCGAACGGTCAGGAAGGATGAAAAAAAAATGGGGGGGGGGATGGCCGGGGGGACAACATCAGCTTAAAGAAAACACGTTGCGGAACATCGGTCTTTCAAACGTGAGGCGGCAAAAGGGAAAACGGAATAGTTCTGGTCGTAAAAGCGAGGTTAGATTTGGAACACTGGGAAATTAAATCGTGACGGGAATTCAAACAAACTGGAACAAAGCAGCAAAAAACATTCCCGTACTCATTGGAGATCAGATGCTTGCCTCAAGAATGCTTGAAAACGGGGAGTTTTAGGGCTCTCCCTGTGGGGCAAATTATTGGGAACAAACGACTAAAAGTTGCGCTTTGGGGGGTTCCCACAAACCAGGGGAAAAGGTAGAAGGTTCAATCGCAGTAAAAACCCAAAAACAGAAAAACAACGTGCTAAAACCCGGAAAACCTTCTTCTGATACTGTCTGGGGAGGGGGAAGACTGAAACACCTCTGAACAGGGCACGTCTACAGGGAAATCCAATGGTGAAACCCTAGAGGACAGCAGTAAAGGAGAGAGGACCACTTGGACAGGCGTGGGGGGAGGGACAAAGTCGGTAAAAAAAGAACAACGTGGTCACAACAAAGGAGGCCGCAAGGAAAATGGGGGGGTAGCCAGTCGAACGGGGGGAAGGTTAAACCGCAGGGTGGTGAACGGAGGCTAGAAACACAGGGGAACACTCACTCTTCAAAAAACGGAGGGATCTGGGGGGGGGGGGGGACGTGCCACACTTCTCACAATTCTTGAGCGTGTGTGGAAGTAAAAGAAACTTCAAGTAAAGCCGGGGGAGTCTAAATAAAGGCAGGGAAGGGAGAGGGGGAAACGTGGTTGATACTTGCGCGGGGAGCGTGGAAGATCCGGCATATCGCGACATGAAAAAAAAAACAATGAAACCAAGGCAACCTTATTGGTCGGGGTCCGGTTCACTTTAATGGACGCCAGGGGAGCACTTTGTCAGAGTTCAAGGCCTCCCCGGTGTCAGAAAAAGCACTCAGGAAAGAATGGAAGCCGAAAAAAAACCCAAACTGGGGGGGTAAGGGGGGGGGGTACCCAAACGGCAACGAAGAGAGAAAAAAGGGGAGAAAGGCATGGAAAAGAGGGGGTTACTGAACAGTTTCGGGCTTCGACCAGGAAAACAACAGCCTGACGGACGTGAAAGAATGCGACCAGGGAAGAGCGTTTACCTGAAAGCCCCAAGCGGAAAAAAAGGAACGACGCACCCGGGGGAATGGCCACGTGCGTCAAACGGTCGGGCGAAAGTGGAGGGGTGGACAATGGACCTGGTGATTCAGAAGGGAGGGAACCAACTAAAACGTTTACTCATGCAAAAAAAAAACAGCCATGACTGGGGGTGGTCTTTTGTAGGGATGATACGAAAGAAAAATAACTATGTAACAGACCGGGGGGCCAAAAAAAACAGGTCAGCCTACCTTGAGGGTGGGGAACGCGAAGGATATGTTGGCACCAAAAGGCGCTGGGTCCTCGGAATCTGTCTGGAATCAAAGGGATGATCCACAAGAAGGTGGGGAATATGGGGGGAGGCCTGGTGGGAAAAGCGTCCGAGACCGGGTATCCAGACGGGCCGACAGAAAGGAACAGCTTGACCCGAAACGGGGGATCCAGAGAACGGGGCCTATCGGAGAAATTTGGCCGACTCAAAGGCAGAAAATTGGGTACTTGCAACGGAGCCTATACAGGTAGTGGGGGAAGGGCCCGAGCTGGGGAAAAATTCAGAACTCTCTTACAAGGTAACGGGGGCTTAACAGTAAAAAACCCGCCAATTCCCTGGATCAGGGGCCTTCGGTCAAAAAAATGGGGGTTCGAACGGTATACGGACTTCAACGAAACCGTGAAATAGGGGCACCTAGACTGGGCCATACATACAGCGTCCCAGGTATGTGGTGAGTGGGGTTGGTATTATACATAGGGTCACTGGGGAGGGAAATAAAACTCTCAAAGGATTACTCGATTGAGAGGGACCGGGACAATCCTAGCAAGGAAAAACCTGGTAGGAAACCAGCAACGCGGACCAAAAATGCAGTACAAAAGTAGGAAATCATCAAACAAGAGCAACGTGGGAAAGCAGGGGCCATTGACAGGAACCGAAAGCTACGATGGCAAAAACCGGGAAAAAAAGGAAAGGGCCTTGTCAAACAAGTTCTTCGAACAAGGAGAACCAACAATCAAAGAGGAAAACATTGAAGGGCACAGAGGAGGCAAAGCTCAAAACGTGCAAAAGGAGGGGGCACCCGGGCAGTCACCAGACGTATTGCAGGGGGGTTGCGGTGCGACTAAAAGACCCCGTGCCCGGGAGGGACGGAAAGAAGGGGGGGGTAGGGTGGTGTATTAAAAACCCTCGAAAGCCTGGGAAAAAAAAGAAACAGGTCTTGGAAGTCCCGCATTTGGGGGGGTATCTCAGGGGCAGGTAGTCCAATCTCATGGTTGGGTGGGTCAAGAAGAAGGCCAAGAGACACGCCTGGTTGAAAATCAAGGATTAGAAGGATCGAAACCAAAACCAACCTATTAGGAAAACCGTAGGGGGGGGGGAAAAAGTTGGGTGGGCGGAAGTCAAACAACCAACAGCAAAACAAACGGTTAAATACAACAGGTTGGGGGCACTTCGAAGGCTCAACTGCAAGAGATTGGAACGGGGGTTCTGCCTTCTTAAGGGACCAGCGCAGAAGATAGGGAAGGGGCCGGGAGAAGAGACAAAAAAGGAAGCGGCAGCCATAAAGGAGTGACGGGTGTCTGAAAAAGAGAAAAGGGAAGAAGCCAAGGCAACGGCGCAGGGGCCGAGAACGTTCATCATGGGAGTCCTCGATTAGCGGGGACTGGGGGACTTGGAGGCTGACCATCTGATGACGGGTAAAGAAAGAGATGTTATCAGATAATACTTGGTATGAAAAAGGGGTAGGGGACAAAGGAGAAGAGAGGGCGTTGCTGTGCCAGAAAAAAATGGCAGATGGGAGTCGGACGTCACCGATCCAGAAGGAAGGAACGCCCAGAAAACAAAATTTTGGGGGAAGGGCGGATCTTGCAGGTGAAAGGGGGGGGGGGAAGGCAGCCTGAAACTGGGGGGGCAAGGGGGTGTCTCAAGGTGGAGCCACAGAGAAAAAAAGTGATTGTCCCGGCGTCGGAGGAGAGAAAAGTAGGACGAAAGTCACGAACCAAAGGAAAACGGGGCCTGAAGTGGGAAAATGGTAACAAAAAAAAAATACGGGGAACTGCCGGAATCAATGCAAAAAAAGGAAGATAGAAAAAAAGAGAGAGACCGTGAAAGATGAGAAGGGTGCTTGACCCCAGTATAAGGACAAAGGGATTGTCGAAAACCCCAAAGAAGGAGGTGGCATTGTAAGGAAAAGGGGAGAACTTGGAAGAGGGTGGAAGAAGGGAAAAAGGGTGAAGATACTTGGGAGGTAGAATTTGAAATGGCAGGTGGGGGGGAGTCTCGGGACGGACAATTAAAGCAGGAAACACAGTATGGTCGCCTGGGGGGGGGGATCTCAAGGGGGGAAATGGTACACCTTAAAGGGGAAAAAGGATGAACAAAGAGGCTCGGCAAAACGACGCCCGCAGGCGAGGTTGGTTGGGGGAAGAATAAACATCCGTGACCCCAAAAGAGGAAAAAAACGCAAGCAGAGGGGGGGGGGGGGGCGGCCAAGGGAACAAAAAGAGAATATAGACGCTGCATCGGGGGGCGTCAAGGAGGAAAGGAGCAAGTGGGCCTGGAGGGGGGCTATGCTGGGTCATAAAAGGAAAAACTGGTCAAAAAAAAAGAAAATTAAACAATGACGCGCCTCAAACATCAAACTGCAATCAAAAAGAAACCAGGGGGAGGAAACTAAAGACCGGCCGTCAAATGAATCAAGGAGAACAGCACAGCGGTCTAAGTAACTGAAGTCACTCATGGAAATGCCCGGTCAAGAACAAAACTAGTCGGGGAGAATAAGAAGGAAAAAAATTAAAGGGTAATACATTGCCAGGACCGGTAAGGACTGGGTTGGGCGAGGAAAAAAAGGTGACCTCTACCACCAGACTTTCTGGGAAAAAGGGGGAAAAAGGGCTGAAGGGCTTCGTCTGGGGGCGGGGGAAAAAAAAAAAAGGCGAAACAGACCGGGGAAATGAGAATTCGTGCGCTTTAAAAATGGGGGGCAACAAGACCGTTAAGAACTGGGCGACGTCCGTAGGGGAGAAAAAGCCAAAAGACCATCAAAAAAGCAGCAGACAAGGGGGAAGTAGGGGACCACCTTTAATGGACTAAACTATGTCAATAACGCGCCTTGGGGGCAAAAAAAGGGCCCACAGAAGGAAAGCAATCAGGGACTAATCGTCAACGGGGTTAATAAAAAAAAAAAAAGGGGGTTTGGGAATCTGGGAGGAAAAAAAAAAAAAAAAAAAACCGAGCCAGGAAAACAGGTTCGAGCCTGAGGGAAAAGAAGGGTGAAAGAAACAGGCGGCGCAGAAAAAGGACCCTGACCACATCCCTGAGAAAAAACAAGGGGGGGGCGGGGGTTCAATGCGAGTGTTGGGTCCAAGTGAGGGGACGTGACCAATTGGTTGGGGACAGCCAAAGGGGGGAAAGGGGGGGGGAAAAAGAGAAGCGGGGTGTTTGACAGGTAATTTTCCTTAGCCGTAAAAGGGTATAACTTCGGAAGGCAGGCCGAAAGCGGGTGAAGACCAATGAGGCCGCCCTTAATAAAAAAAGGATTCACACCAAAGAGTTTCCCAGGGATACTGCCATCAGAGCTAGGGGGAGGAGGTGGAAAAGGAACCAAAACCTAAACTCCAATACTAATACAGACTTCTCTTGGGGTCTTAGGGGTAGGTATATATGCTGTAATGAACGGCAGAAAATTCTGTCCCTTCCTGCACCATCCGAAAAAGCACACACCGGTGAAGAAGATCCTGTATAAAATGATGGGAGACAGGGACCTGTGACCGAGAAAAACATCGCGAGAGGGGGGGACGAAAAAAGAATCGAAGGGCAATGGTTGGTTGAAGCTGGGTTCTACCGGTGCTGGTCGGGGGGGGTGGGCCCATGGTACCTTCACAGAGGCAAGCCTTTAACGAAGGGTAACAATCTGGGGGGGAACCATATATAAAAGAGGGGAAATCCGGACATAAAGAACCTACGAGAAAAAACGACGGGATGATCGGGGGGAGGTGAAAACTTGGGGAAATAGCACAGTCGGGAAAAAGGCCCCAAGAAAGAAGTCCTGTTTGTGGGGCACTTGGAACTTAGGCGTGATCGGGGACAGGGGGTGGGCGCTACATGGAATGTGCAGAAAAATCACAAAGCCATGGTGGGAGAGTTTCGGGTTGGGGGGGGGGAATAATCAAAAAACAGGTTATGACCCAAAGTTGATAGGGGGGAAGAAATAAAGAAATGTTAAAAAGAAAAAACCAAAACACACGCGCCGGACTCTTACCGAAGCCCTAGAAAGAACAAGGCAGGGCGGTCCACATAGGCATGGCGGGAAAGAAGTCAAAAATCTGAAAAAGTCAATAAAACAAACAAAAAAGCAGACCATGTAGGAAGGAAGCTAAGGAAAATGGGGAAAGAAAACTGGGGCAGGATTAATAACGTCAAAAAATGTGGGAGTCACATAGAGCCAAATAGGGCCGATATTCGTGTTGGGTAAAAAAAACAATGGAAAAAGAGGCGTAAGTGGAAAGGACCGTGAGGTCGTCACTCTTGGGACTGCAAGGCAAGGGCAGCCGAAGACGCGTAAACCTAATGGGGGGAATTTGAAGGTTTTCCGGGTCCCAAAATCAAAACCTCATCGGGGATTTTGGGGGGAAAGAGGGGTAGGTAATAACTAGTGGAGACTTGAACGACTCCTAGTAAACCCCGAGTTGGCAGGGCTAGAACTATTGGGTATTTCCTTGGTTCTGGGTGGGGTTTTTTCACGTAAACGCGAACGTGAAGGGGTCACTTTCTCTACCTGGGAACACAAGTGGCCACGGACCAGCACAAAGCAAAGAAGCACAAGACCAACTAAGACTCACGCCAGAGCCATTGGATAAGGGAGCGTATCCGAGAATAGCCAACGTTTGACCTAGGGGTTCCGGGGATAAAGAACAGAGCCTCAGAAAGTGAAGCGGTGACGAAAATCGGGCGGACTACCGGAGAAACTTGCTTAGAAGGAAAAACGGCTGGGGTGCGAAAATTGGAATCGAAGTCGGATTGGAAAAAAAAGGTCGCCAAGAACCTCTGCCCTGATCGAGGCCGGGTAATAATGATAAAAAAAAAACGTTGGGTACGCGGGGAATGGGAAATACTGAGGCGCATAAGGAGGGCAGAATGGGGGGGAAAAGCTGACAGCCGGCAAACATAACCCCCTGAAAAAAAGATGACAGGGAGAGGTGGAAAGCGGAGCCAGGCCCGAACAGGGGGGAAGTGGTGAAACGAAATGGGTAACGTGGGGGGGGGAAGCGGCAAACCCAACCAGGAGGCGGAAACTTGCGAAAAAACCCCAAAAGTGAAAAGCAGACACAAATCGCAAAGAAGAGCGAACCGGTTCAAAAGGGAACTTTGGGGGGGTAAAACCGAAAGAGGAGGTGGCACCCCTCTGCCGCATTAGGACGGAAATGGAGGGCGAACAAAGTGGAACTAGTTAAAACCGTCCAAGTTAACCTTATGGTCCAAAAGAAAATGAATTCACAAAAATCACTAATTGTGCCGGCAAAAAACCCTCCCAAGAAAATAACGAGCCAACAACAGCGGGGGCAAAAACGTGGAACACAAAAAAAGAGAGGCCAACTTCAGGGCGAAAAAAGGGCAAGGGGAAAAGTGCAAAAAAAAAAGAGGACAGAAGACCTGGTTGGAAGGAGAAATGAAAAAAAGAACGACTGGGTAAAAGGACCGTGGGAGCTGCAGCGTGGGGGGGGGGGGGGAACAAGTAGCA
>Ga0179593_1360129_pt1 | contig 12434 bp, 16 predicted proteins | sample CZODoug2_1_08_16_FD_185931 | JGI IMG/M metagenome (GOLD analysis project Ga0179593, IMG submission 185931) | Vadose zone soil fungal communities from Angelo Coast Range Reserve, California, USA - CZODoug2_1_08_16fungal (PacBio error correction) | ecosystem: Environmental > Terrestrial > Soil >...
TAACGCGGAGAAAACCCGCCTACCACTCGGGGGGCCGTTCCCAGTGCGACTTACGTTAAGGAGATCAATCCAAGGACTAACAGGAAGGAGAGGGGGGACCGTTCAACCGTCATAGGAGGGCAGAGAAAATGACGATTCCTTCTTCATCGCAACGGGACAAACCCCTAATAAGAAAACGGCAGGAGGGGGGCTCTGGGGGGCCAAAGGAAATCGCAAAGATAAAAAAAATTACAATGGACACGCAAAGAAAAAACGGGTGGGGTCACTGTCCCGCTCGAAAAGAAGCCGGGAAGGACGCCTGGCAGGCGGGCACCGCATGACTTGATGGGGAAGCCAGTTTTTTGGCAAAGGCAAAAACTGACCAAGCAAAAAAAAAACGACCGGGATAAAGCCCGATAGTTAGGTGCAGGGGGTGAAAAGGAAGGGGGACAGGCGACAAGACAAAAAGCGGGCCAGAAGAACGGGGGAGAGGCCTTGGAATCCGTCGAAGAGGACACACCAAGGTAGGAAACTTACAGCAAAAAAAGGGGGTAGTGGGGGGGATAAAACCGCAGGAACGTAACAAGTGCCGTCTTTGTGAAAGGAACATAGAACGAAGAGGGCAAGGGGAAGCAATCAGGTGACGGCAAGAATTCCTTGGCAAAACAGGGGGAAGAAAAGTAGGAAATCGACAGGAGGGGGGGGAAAAGGAGGTCAACCGAAGGGAAGAGGGGTTTAGAGGAGAAACGTGTCCTACGGAAAATAGAACGGGTCCACAGAGGAAACGGGAAGTACTCAGGCTAGGGAAAAAAAAAATAAGCATGAGGGAGACCGGAAGAATCGACCGCGTCCGAAAAAGGGGAACGTAATAGAAAAAGGAAAAGAACGAGGACAAAAACCTCACGGAAGGGTCGTGGGATACGGAAAAGGGAAAACTCCATAGAGGGGGGCCAGATGTGAAAAATCTCTTGGAGGGCAGAAAAGAGAGGGGAAGAGAATACTCGGAAAAGCGGCCAAAAGGGAAGGCTATAAGGGACGGCTTTCATCAGAGAAGTCTCACCTCCAGAGAGATAGGCGAGGAGAAAAAAAAAGGTAGAGAAGTATTTACTCAAGCAAAGAAAAAATCATAGCCGCCGGTGTCCTCGCGCGGAACACCAGGGGGAACCGAACCTCGCATGGGTGCAGATTTGGGAAAAAGTACGAAAATGATGTGCCGAGTAAGGAAAAGAAAAAACATCGAACGTGCCACCCGCGGCAAGGAGAAATGACACAATGCGCCTGTAGAGAGCAATTTCGATTGTCAAAAGCAGTAGAGAAGACGACCGAGCCAAAGCTTGGCACGAGGAATGAAGGGGAGGGATGAGAATGAAGTGGGGCTCGAGAAACAAAGACGAGATCGAGACGGAGAGAGTAGAGAAAGAGTAAAAAGATGGAGGGTCAGTCCATACCTGAACAATAGGTGCTAAAAATCAAAACCAAGAAAAAAAACGATCACCAGCAACAACAAAAAGCGAGTGAGGGGGGAAAGAAAAGGGGGGTTATCGCACAATCTGGAAGATAGGGGGGGGGTGGGGGGAGGAGAATATCAAACCTCAAAATAAAGGGTCAGGAAAGGCCTCTGAATGACGAGACGCCCGAGAAAGAACGTGGCATAGTTTGGTCGGGGGTCAAAGCAGATCAAAAGTTCTCAATTCCGATTCCCGAAGTTCGCACCAAGGCCAAGCTCAACGTCCCGCGGTAAGACTTCGAGGGGGGGTAGAACGAGGGGGGGCTTTACTGAGCAACAGAAAACCGGCATGTATAAATCCCACAGGAAACGTGTGGGCGAAAATTAAAGGTTGTCCCCGACGAAGGGCAAAATAAATCATCGTCATCAAAAGCAAGTGCAGAGATGGCGTAATGAAGTGAACCCCGAACGCCGCGACAGCTGGCCGCGACCAGGAATGCAAGAAGCAAAGTCAAACTAATCGGGATCGGTGCAAAGGGGAGAGAAGAACGCAACTACTCGAAGCGGAGCCGTACGCCAAAAACGGGAGAAACCCGCTGACCAGTGGTGCATTCATTATCCCTCTCCGGAATAGCCTGAAAAAAATGAAAAGAGGCAATTCAGAGAACGAATATCGCCAAGCCGCGCCGGAGCTTTGATGCCTACAGGCGGTGGCAAAAAATGTGAAGGGACGTCAGCGTCGCCAAAACGCAAAACCGGTATTGGAGGTAAAGCAAAGGCAATCACGACGTCAGTGTCGAAAGGGGAATGTCGGGCAAGACGGTTACGAAAGACTAATGAAATGATGAAAGATGAGCCAAGGGGCGAGGAACGAGGCTTCAACTCAGAAAGAGGCAACAACTTGAGAACTAAGGCAAAAACAACGAGCCGAGAAACCGGAAAGAACAAGAGGATCACACCACCCAAAAAGGGGGGGAAACATACCTCTGCAGAAAGAAAAACGGCCCGGGCAGCTGGAGTGGTGTTGACTTGTTCGTCCACGGGTCCGGTGTCCGCCTCAAACCGAAAATGGGGAGAGAGGGACCGTATAAAGGCAGACGCACGGTCCGGGAGGGTTCAAAGCCTGGATTCGCAAGAAACACGGCAAACGTCTTCAATACCAACCAGGGACAGGAGGAGGATCAATGCGGGGGTGTCAGCGAGAGTGGCAAACCTGACCTGACGGTAAAAACCAAAACATCCAAGACCCGCAATAGAGAGTTATCCGCAAGCATCACACAAAGGCTACCAAAGGAGGACGCCCCACGATAGGGGCTGACCACAACTTTCATTCGAACTCGTGAACTTTCGATCCCCGGCGAGGGAAACGCCAGGTCCGGGGAAGGGGATATCTTTGGAGGTGGTCGGGGGGCGAAATAATACTGTCTAAATTTGAAGGGGGCACGTAAGAAGGAACTTTTGCACTCAGAAAAAGAATAGAGATTCTTCTCTGAGGGAAAAGGCCTCAATTCCAATCTAAACAACCCCAGCAAAATCTAACTTTTCCGTCGGAAAATCCACAATTGTTCAGCGACAAGAACTCCCCTGGGGAAGAAAGGGGCGATTGAGAATCTCGAAATGCAAGTGAGTTTGAGGAACACACTTGGCGGAAAAGGGGGCGTCGATAACGAGGAAAGGAGCTTCCTATGGGGATGTCGGTCACGGGGGGAAAAAATGTTTAAGGAAAGAAGAATTCATCATAAAGGGGGGTGGAAATGTGAATACCGGCGAAACTAAAAAAAAAAGTTTGCGTCAGAGGCGAGAAAAAGAAGGAAACGGGAGGGTTTTGAGCAGGCGACAGTCTTAACGGAACTGCGGAGAAAAGGAGTTGTCAAACTGAGAGGAAAGAAAGAAGCCAAAAGAAGAGCCGCAGGCAATACCCAGATCACCATGAAAAGGTAGGAATCAAAGGTTACTCAATTCAAGAAAAAAGAGAAAAGGGCTCGAGAGAAACCCAAATGCAGAGTTGTCCGCTGGGCTACACGAGCAAGAAGTGTCCATGCATTAGATTCTAAAGCACAGCAGGGGTGAACAGGGGAAGAGAAGAAGACACCAAAAAATTTTAAGAGGAAAAAAAATGGCACACAGAAAACCGCTTGACCTGTAAAGGAAGGGGGTCTCAACAAAACGCTCGCCGGAAGGAAACCGAAAAATTGTTTTCGAATGCAAGATCAGAGGCGCACAACACAAACACAAAAGGGGGGGAGGAGGAAGAGGATATGGAATCTAATAAAAGTCAGAGGCAGAAGAGCATGGGGGGACGGGGGGTTGGGGTGACGCAAGGCAGAAATTATGGCCAGGGACGCCTACAACAGTGTCGAGGGGTGAAAGCCCGAAGGGTCTAGAAAGTGGAAAGCTCGACGACCATGGGGAAGAGACACCTCACTTGGGAAACGGGAGGCGGCGCTCCATAGGAGGCAAAAAAGGTTGCGAACTGTGAAAGATGAGGGGGGCCTTCAGGAGGCAGGGGGTAAGTTTGAGAAAAGGGGTGACGATCTGGGGTGGAAGAAAGCAAGACTCCTTTAAGGTAGGAAGCGAAGTCGGCCGCGAAAGAAATCGAAGGGGGGAGCTACGCAAAGGGAAAGCCGCGCAAATAATTAAAAACAAAGAAGGACTGGTCGAGGTCCTGGGAATTCAGTCTAACAGATCAATCGGAAATGAAGGGAAACGAGATATCGTCTGAAAAGCACCATCTTCAGAAAGGGGGAACGAAAACAGGCTCAACCTAGGGGGAAAAAAAGATCGAGACATGAGGGGAAGAAACAGGGAAAACAAAAACAAAACATCGACGATTTCATTTTATCAGGGGAAACTTCTCTTCCGCGAACGGCAAAAATCAACTGGGGGCCTTGTGGTAGTGGAAAGGGGGGAAGACCTGAAAAGACTGGCCCTTTGAGGGGGGAAATCAGGACCGTGGACAGTCTGAGAGAAAGGAAGAGTCAATGGCGAGCATGTCAGCCCCACAACCAAACCAGCCCTCAAAAGTAGCACCGGGGGGGGGGGGACTCAAAAGCAGGGAAAAAGAGAGAATGAAGTTTGGGGAAACAAAGCCGATCGACCGCCGTGAAATCATGCGAGCCGAGGAACTCCTCGGAGGCGGGGCCGAAGGGGGGGGACGTGAGGGAAGGGGTTTGGGTCCAAAAGAAAAAAAAAGGCAACAGCGACCATAAAAAATGTACGATCCTATACCGTTCGGGGGGTTTGGAGACAAGCACACCTGAGAACAACAGCCACCATAAGGCTCGGGATTGCGCAAAAAGAGAGAAAAAAAAAGAAAAAACGAAGCGCCTCCAGGAGAGTATGCTGCCGGGACATAGAAAGGGTACTAACAATGAGAACAGAGGAGGGAAAAGTGGAACCCGGCTTGTAAGATCGAAACAAAAAAAAAAAAGCAGCTTTTCGGGGACGCTAAACTGCGCTCAATTCTTCGTTGAGTGGGGAAGCATCAAACACATTCCGCCCTAGGGGAAGGAAGCTTGGTGAGATGTTTGAAAGACGAACACAAAGGATCCAAAACGAAGCGCAAAAAGTAGACCGGGGTTCGTGGAACTGCTGCGGAAGGCTCGGGGATCGACGGGGGGAGGGATCGAAAGAAAAAAAAAAACCAAGCACACAGAATGTCATCACAGGCACAGACTTCCATTTCGAAAAGCGAGTCGCCGAGCTGGGGGGGGACGTCAAAGGAAGGGGGGGCTAAACTACCGGTGGTACGGGGGGAAAAAAAAAACCCGAGGGATGGCACACCTCAGGGGGAGGATACTAACCGAACTGCCAAACCGTTCGAGACTTTGACCGGAGGAAGGGGAAGCGTCAGACCAAACCTCGATACGATAAGATCTCAAAGATTCTCGCGGAACTCTTAGGAAGAAGGGCAGAAAACAACACAGCGGCCCGCCGGGCCTCAACGGGGGGAGGTGTGGGGCCCAAAGGCGGGAAAAACACTAGGCGGTAGGAAGGGGGCCGTCCGTGAAAAAATGCCGACGGGCCGGGAACAATAACCTAAAAAGTAGAACCGCGGGAAGGGTCTCCAATCGAGTGGGGGAAGGAAAAACGAATATGGAGGGAGAAAGAAAAAAAAAATACGCGGCAAACGAACTTGGGGGGGAGAATAGGTCGAATTCGACGTGGCCGAGAAACGAAATCTCCAGTTCATGGACGGAGTCGGAACACATCCCTCAAGCAGGAAACAAGAAGGAACAAGATTCATAAGAAAAGGAATCAGAGAAAAAACGATCAGTCATCTCGAGCCATCAAAAGCCGGAGGAAGGAGATATGGGGGCGGGCTATTCGATCCAAAAGAGGGTTGTTACGGCGATGAGGGTGGCCGAAACGCAAAATCTGGAAGCGAAAACCGGCCTAGGAAACGATCCACTGAACTGGGCGGATTTTCTCGGGAAGACGCACCCAACGGGAATCACGGTAAAGTTCAGAAACGCAAGTCGCCCGCGCGGCCGCGAAAGGCGAAACTAATTCCGTGCAAGACCGGAGGGACTAACTGGTTTGGCAAAAAAAAAAAAAGTCAAAAAAAAAGGCAAGGGGGAGAAAACGATAGGGGCACGGGGTCATGCCGGTCCGACAGCATTCGACGGCCAGGCAAAATCCAGTGAAGCCCTTTCAAAAAAAACCCCCGAAAGAGAGGGAAGAGGAGGGCCAACCCGGTTTCAAAAGGCTCGAAGGACAAAAAAGATCGTCGTGACTAGAGCGGATAGAAGCACCAAGGGGAATCGGGAAGGACGGTAGATAAACACGCCCCCGGCGAACCCACCGTCCCTCGAATGGGGGGGGGCAAAAGACTTTTAAAGGGAGATAGATGAAGAGGCCGCCGAGCATGGAAAAAATAAACAAAAAACTGGTTCAGCAATACGATCAAGCAATCTGCCAATAAAGAAAACATGGCGACGAAGCGGGGTCAAGGCCATTCGGTGAAAGGAGGAGGACAAGGCAGAACGAAAAAACACGAAACCATTTAGTCTGCGCCCCAAGAAGGGAAAAAAAGACAGGACAAAAAAAAAACCTTGTCCTAAAAAAAAGACCAGGCCAAGGGTAAAAGAAGGGGAAAAAAGGACTGAAAGGATGTACAAAAAGTGAAATCCAACGGTTGGGAAGAATCAGCGGATCCATCGGGACCAAAAAAAAAAAAAAAAATAAGGTTTCCGAGGGCAAAGGTGAAAACGAAGCCAGACCGGAGAACGGTCAAGGTAGCGGGAACCCAAAGAAAATCAAAACAAAGGCGGGCGATCGGGGATTGCAGGACTGGACAAAAGACAAACAGATGAGAAGGGGGGTTGAGTCCAAACAAAAAAATCCCCCTAACGGTAAGGAAAATATATCCTAAAAAAGAAAACGGGGAAGGGAAGCGCTGTACTTGAAACAGCTCAGGGGACTCAACTGTCCCTAAACTGGGAACGAAGCAAAAAAAAGTGTTAAAGAAGGGGGAGGGAATCAAACAAGGAAGCGAAAGTACCAAAAAGCCGTCACCTATATGATCACCCATCTGGTCGAGACGGCGACCGCAACACCCGTCAAAAACCATCGAACGAACGAACACCAAAAAAGGCCGGCAAAAAATTAAGGAGCGGGCTAATCTCCCTTCTACAAAACCAAAAAATAAACAAACAGGCGGACCCCTGTCTACTGGGGAAAAGGGGTGCAAAAAAGTGTCAAGTGGAGGATCGGGTCTGTCGATCCGCAAAGGAGGAACGCAAGGGGGGCGAATGAACGAGAAGCGTTCCAACAGGGGTGCGGGCCAAAGAAAAACGCTAAAGGGGATCGCCCCTGAACGGGGTGAAAACTTAAACATGGAAACCCCGAGAGAACCTTAGTGCAGGTTCATCTCCCGGACAAGAAGAGCACAAAAGAACCAACCAACAAAACGAGCGCCTAAAAAAATGGGAAATCAAACGGGAAAAGCGAGGAAAAAACTAAGAAAAGCCGCAGCACCCGGGTCGCAAGAAAAGTAAAAACGACTTCACGGAATCAGGTTAAAATAAAAAAACCAGCGGAAACCCGAGGAAGCGCTCAAGAAACGCCCTAAAAGCGCCTAAAAAGGGGAGGGCAACAGATAACGGGTCGAAAATTCCCCGGGGGACTAAGAAGGACCGTTGTTGTACCTTGTGGACGTTCGCAGGCGCCCAAAGGAGCATCAAAGAGGGCAATCCACACATGCAAATTTTTTTACGCTAACGGCGGCAAAATGGGGGCCATGAAGGATCAGCAGTGGGATGCAAAGAAGGACAGAAAAAAACAGGAGGGACAACCTGACGCAGCAATTACCGCTCAGAACCCGACAGAAAAAAAAAATTCGTCGAAACGAAAATTGCAAAAAGCAACGCAAGCCAACACGACGGGAAAAAAGGGAACAGGAAGGAGTGTCCAGCAAAAGCACCCTTGCAAGGAGGAAGAGCTTGGACCTCTCGCCTTAAAAAATTCAACAAGAGTCAGGACGAGCCCAACGGATAGACAAGGGGACGCAACAGGAAAACAGGGTAATCGCATGGACGGGCATGTCAAGCGCCAAAAACAAGAAGAGAAAAAGAATGAGGGTGGGGTCCAAAGAGAAAAAGAGATGGGGAAACCAAACGGAAACAAAACAACAAATGGGAGGGGAAAAAAATGATGAAAAGCAAAAACCTTGCCACCAAATCGAAGAGGGGGGGAGCCGAAAAAAATGACAGGGCAATGCGCGTGCATGTCGCGCACAGGGTGGTCGGAATTGAGGCGGTGGGAAGGAAAAAGATGGGAACCCGCCGGCCGGCAAACAGCAAAGCATACGAAAAGGAGTGCAGCAAACCAAAGTCCAAAGGGAAAGGGGAAACCCGTCAAGGGAATTCCGGAGCAGGGACGAAGCGGGGACGAACGGTCGAGCTGTGTTGCGAACGAAATGAAATCTGGGTGGCCGGAGGCCGACTAAAGAAAAACTCGAGCAGGGTAGGGAGAAAGAAAGCAAGGAAGTCGCCTGGGGTGATCGCCGGGCGGCACAGGTTGTGAGGTTAAGCCACAGAAACCGGATGCACCGAAAGTCAAAAACGGTTACTAAAGGCAGGTCGAGGTCCTTGGAGGGAGGGGACCAAGAGCGAAATCCAGCAGGGAAAGGCGAAGGGGAGGAGAGTTCAACGAGAAAACCGCATCGCAAAAAACCGAAAAAGGCAAGAAAACGGCATCACCACCAAAAAAGGAGGTCCGGGCGGAAAAAAAGCTAAGGGGACGACCCGACACGATCCGTAGCCCGAGGAAAGCCGAACCCTCGCTGTAAAAACCACCCACAATAGCAGACCGAGAAGTGGACCGTGGCAGGATTGCCCGGAGACAAGTCGGCAATAGACGTGCGAAAAAAAGTAGATCAGGTGGACGTTTCAAGACTAGGGCGGAAAAAACAGACCGAAAAAAAAATGCTCAGCTGGCAGCAACCAAACACAGCAACGCAAAACCGACTCGAGACAATGAAAGAAAAACGCCTTGCTCGACGGAAATTCATGAAAAAAGTACGATGAAAAAAAAAAAAAGGTGGGGGAAAAAACCAAAAAAAAACCAACCGTCGCCGGAAAACGGGGGGAGAAGCGCGCGAAAGCCGCTCCTTAAGACGGGCGGGGGACGCGGGCCGGGAACACGTGGGTAGGCAAGGCAATTAATTCTTCCAAAAACTCCACGCTAAAAAAAAACCAAAAGATGGTCGATCCGGAGTTACATGGGGGACGTGTGAATTCCCGAAACGGGGCAACGGAGGAAGACTAAAAAAAGCGGGTCGACCACCTTGGCAAAGGACATGCAAGCGGGCTAACTTAGAAAAAAGAGAGTCAACCAAGATTATCGTACACGAAATAACCATCCAACAGGGAAAAAAAGTGAAAGCAAAACAGACCAGGGCCCGATTTGAAGCTCACATTCAAACCAATCCTGAACGGCCGAAAAAGCTTGGCGCACCGGCTTCGTCGGTTTATAAAGTCGCGAAAAAACTGACCCGAGGGGAAAGCACAGGGGGGAAAGATTCGGGTTCCTCAAACGGCGGACAACCCCCGTATGTCTAGAAATCGGTCCCGGATGAAATTTCAAGGGTTCGCTGCAGACGGGGAAAAAAAAAGACATGACAGGGGGGAAGAGCAAAGAAGAAGCCGCGTGTTAAAAACTCGGACCAAACCCGCCCTGCAGAAAAGCGAGGAGAAAGGGCGATCGCTTGGATAACGTGTTTTGCGCATAAAAAAAAGCAGATTGAAAAAGCCAAAAGGGGGGGAGGCGAAAATCAAGGGAGAATCAAAGAAGGAAAAAAAGGTTGGAAAAAAACGAGACGGGAAGCGTTCGCCTGGGAACGAGTAAAGTCCGCCTTCGAATGCGAGTCAGGAAGAGGAAAGGATGAAAAAGAGACCGGATCAACGGGGCTCGCCGCAAAACCGGGCAAAGGCAGCCGGGTGCCTCCACTTAAAACCGGGGCGTAACCGCCCACCTCCAGGAATTGAGGGGACGTGTCGAGTGATATTTTGAAATGTCGAAAGAAAACAATCACAAAGGCCCCAACGCCCGGCAAGTAGAAAAATGCACGGGGTGGATGGCGAGTGAGGAAAAAAAAACGAGGGGGGGTGAACACGTCCGGACCACGGGGCCTAATTGCCGGGCGAAGAGCACGTCGGAATTCAACGACGGCAGAGAGAAAAGAGAAAACGAAAGAAAAGTTTCCATCAATTCCTCTTATGCGAGACAGGGGAAGACCGCGAAAGATGCGAGGGGAAAAATTCCAGAAAGGAGGGGACGAATTGAAGAACCAAGTGCGATCATCTCTGACCTCAAAAACAAAAAAAGGAAGAGAGAATGAGAACGCTATAATGAAAAAGCACAAGTTGTTACGCTGCTCGGGAAGACCGCAGCGGTGAGAGGGGGAAAAAAATGGCCTCTCAAAAAGAAGATCCGCAAAAGCGGAAGGTCATGCAACGAAAGACAGTCACGTCCCAGAATCGACAGCTCAGAAAAGGAAACCTCGGAAAGGAGGAAAAAGAGTCAGGGTGACCGCGATTCGTCCATCAAGCCCAATTGGAGACCGGAAAGCGGATAAATTTACCCGGACCGAGAAAATATACGAACTGCCATATAAAAAGGTGCAGAGGAGGGGCACGGGGAGAAGGACGCCGAATACGGGCCCCCAAACGCTAAGGGGAAGGGCGCGAGCAACCGCTCAAATTGCGGTCTATCCCTCAGCGATTCTCGAGCAGGGAAAAGCAAGCGGAGGCGGGCAAAAAAAAGAGCCAAAAAACCGGTGCCGTGAAGGCCGAAAATGGTGCGCAAGTCCCAGGAGAGGAGATCCGAAGAAAGCCTCAAAAGTCGTGAAATCTGAAAGGAAAAGGGACAGAAGGACTAAGACGAAGTAAAAGATTCAAGACTCGTGAGCCGAGCTTGGTCGATCAGGCCAGGCCGGTGCACACGGTCAAAAAAAAAAGAAAGCGCCGGAGTCTTCTCGGCAGTCATCACGATGGGGCGAAGGACAAGCCAGCCAGGAGCGAGAGCAAAGAATCAGGAAAACCACAACCGAACGGCCGAATATGCGTGAATCCGCCAGTGTGATAGGACACTAAAATGCAAGCGGCGAGGAAAAGAGGGAGAAATAACTGTTGGGAGCGCGAGGGCCTCCAAACGAACGAATCCCTGGAGCCAAGAAAAAAGAGGGGCGCCCGAGATCCCATTGGAGATCGTAACGTTCAAGCAAGGCAACGGGAAGCAGCAGTGACGTATGTGGTTAGTAAAAACGGTCCCGATGAAAACAAAAAAAGGCCAAAAAAGTCCATGGTCCGAATCAAGAAGCCGATCAGCTCGCCCAACGGCTGACCAAGTAAAGGGGACGCCTTTTACGTCAACACAAGGGAAACCCCCGCCGCAAAAAAGAAAAGGACCCTGACCCACCTTCACAGAAACGGGATCAAACACGCAAAGAGGTTCAGGGGGGGGGGGGGCGCCCAAAAACGGCCGCAAGAAACCTGGACCCTCTCCATACATTTTAAAATACTTACACCCGAACTCCGACACCCACGCCCGAGCTGATTTAAGAGGATGGGACTCCGGCTAGCTTGAAAGTCCCATTCGACGAAAGCTTATTGCGGGGTCCAAAAACGTTAAATTCCGCAACTGGAAAATGTCACTTGGGCTCTCGGGGGCTTAGCACAAGTGAAAAGGGGCGCGAGCCGTTGAAGCGTTTGTGGGAACGAAGAAAAGAAAAATGGGCGACACTGCTGAACTCCCCAGAAAGTTTTAACGTCACAAAGAAAAAGCCCTAAAGGCTGTGCGAAGGGCGTACCTCCACGGCCAAAGCTCAAGAAACCAAATAATACGAACGACCGTTCGCAAAGGAGGTCCGAAGACTCAGCAAGTAACTCGGAGGGGAGCATGGAGCAGATTTTAAGAAAGCTCAACAGGGAATAATGCCCTGGCGGGCGTAATTAGGGGGGACTCCTTTCACATCCAGCGAAAAACTTCAGGAAGATGGATCTGCCAAAGGGAAGACGGAAGGGGCCAGGACTCGAAAATAGCAGCAAAGGAACGTGGTGTTGACATTTGTGGACGAAGGGGGTCGGTCGCAACCAGGGGGGAGGGACCTGGCACGGTCAACAAAAAGGGAAAAAAGATTTTACGGCGGAACGCGGGGGAAAAGCGTCCTGCCAGTGAAACTGGTCAAGGATATAAAACCAATATAGTTCAAGAAAAATTAAAGAGATACCAGCAACATCGGAAGACCGTCACAAAGGACGGCTAAAACATTTGGCAAGGATCTTCAGACGAAGAAGCAATCTTAGGAGAGTGGGAAGGAGGGACAATCAACATAGGGGGTCCTCCGGGACACAAGGCCACGGAACGCGGCATTACAGCGGGAGAAGGGAAAAACAGATGAAGCCGACGTGAAACAGGCACGAGAGAATGGCACCGTCCATGGGATCGAAAAAAAAACCCCGACTCATCATGGGCCTATAAGGGTGGTAAAGGAGAAAGCGAAAAA
>Ga0179593_1480959_pt1 | contig 12434 bp, 12 predicted proteins | sample CZODoug2_1_08_16_FD_185931 | JGI IMG/M metagenome (GOLD analysis project Ga0179593, IMG submission 185931) | Vadose zone soil fungal communities from Angelo Coast Range Reserve, California, USA - CZODoug2_1_08_16fungal (PacBio error correction) | ecosystem: Environmental > Terrestrial > Soil >...
TCTGGGTTCAGAGCATATGCTCTGAGGGAATGTCGGGGACGACGTAGCGAAGGCTGAGGGTACCAATCGACGGCATCGATGAGAAAAAGGAGAGAGTTCATTGGGTCGGGGAAAAAACAAGGTTACCGTCAGTCTTTCTTGCATGTTGGGAGAAAAAACTCAGGGGGGTTCTAGGCTTTAAACAGAAAGGGGATAGATCGTCGAGCCGGAGTGTCGGGGGTAGAAGACAGCAAAGGTCCGCCGCTAGGATCCACGATCGTGGAGCGCACCCGGAAAAAGTCAGAGAAGACTTCTCAACCCCCACTAACAAAAGGTCAGCTGGAAAAAGGTGCGCGAAACTCGGAAAAAGGAAAGCTCGGATCCGGGCCTTTAGGGAATCGTCTTCGGAGAGCGACAGAAAAGAGAATAAGGGTTTCAAAGCCCTGAAAAAGAATGGGCAGACAATGCGCTCAGGGAAAGGAATGGTCAACAGCCGAGATGTCAGCCGCGCGTGTTTCCAAAAAGGGTCCTAAGGGAGAATCAAGCCCAAAGGCTCTGAGGACCTCGTAGCCAAGATTGTGGAGATGAACCAAAAGAAACTGAATCAGTTGTCAGTGCGGCAGGATCTTTAGAGGCGGGGGCCGGGCGAAGAGGTCGCGATCTGGAGAGGTAATAATTAACTCGTGTGCGAGATAACCCGAAGTCGTCCAGAGTAGCAAAAAAATGAGATGAAACTTCCCTCAGCGGCGGGTATCAAGTCCCCAAACTTCTGGAGGGTAAAAAATCCAACACATTCCACTCTGAGAGGCTAGGAACTACTGGATTAAAGAAAGGGGACTAAAGTACTAAAAAAGGCCTGAACTTCAGCGCACAAATTCCTATCTCTAAGGAAGGCCGTCCTATAGGGGAAGAAAAAAAAGTGATCGGTTCGGCGAGACGGGTTGGAGAGGGCGTACCTGAAGAGTGGAGAGAAGACTAGGGCTGGAGGTCTTCCGGGGAAAGAGGGGGTTCCACCATCCTCGTAGGCACAGAGGGAGGGGGCCGGGGGCACTGTTTTGAAAAAAGCCTTATATCTCAGTCCGGTAGGGAGTGCAACTCGGACCGGGGGAGAAAGGGAGAGATGAGGACATCCAAAATTTTCCCTATAACAACTGAGAGGGGAGTGAGGTCAGACCGTATCTACCTATTTAACCTCAGAAAAAAGGGGAGCACCGCCGGGAACCCGGGGACCCTAAATCTCCCGACAAGACCAAACGGAAAAGCAGGGTATGGGAACGGAATACTTGCTCTCCAATGGGAAGGTGGAAGTCAGGTCTACTCAACAAAAGACGAGCACACAGCGCAGGGGTTCCGGCGCCCATCAATTCCTCTTGGGTTACAACGGACCGATAGGGGAGAGAGAAAAAAGGGTAGGGACGAGGTGTTACTGAATGGAGGGGAAGAGGGGGATGGTGAGGCAGGGAAGAGGAGTGTCGGGGTTTGAGGCCTGGGGGGAGGAGGGCGGGGGAAGGAGAGGGAAGAAGAGGGGCCAGGGGCGGTTGAAGGAGATGGAAGGTAGTAGGGGGAGGAAATACAGGGTGGAGATCAGGGGGAGAGAAGAGGGAGGGATTAGGGTGGGGGGGTGAGGGGAGGTGAGGGGGGCGGGGGGGGGGTGGAGTGGGCGGCGGAGAGGAGGAGTGGGGGGAGGGTGGAGGTAGAAGTAAAAAAGAGGGGCGGAGGTAGCGTGACGGGAGGCGGGGGGACGGGAAGATAAGGGGGGGGAGGCGGGGGGGGGCACGGGGAGGGAAAAAGGTAGAGGGCGAGGGAAGGGAGCGGGAAGGAGCGTGAGGGGGGGGAGGGGGGGTGGGGCAAAAGATATAAAGGAACCAGACAAGAACGGGGAGCTGCTTAAAAATCCTGGGGTAGTGTTCCCAGCAAAAATCTGTCCCCCATAGCCGCCCTCAGACGACGGCTTCGAAGGGGAAAAAAGAATCATCACGCTAAATCGAGGAAAAAACGTAGAGTAAAGGCTTGAAAAAAGCCAAGGAGAGCGCAAAGTGCCATCAAAGACGGCGCCAAGAAGCGCGAAAAGAATAGAGAGAGGTCATTTAAGACCGGCACTGGGAGATCTCAATCCCAACAAGATAAGGAAGAGGCTGATTAAAAAAAAGAAAAAGGCGGGGGTGCTTTTTCCAGACCGAGTCTAAAAGAAAATAATAAGGGTTTGCCCAACGGCTAACCGAAGAAAAGGCAACTCATAAACGTCCTACGCCAGTGAAAACGAGGATGGCAAGGAAAACAGGAAGTAGGCACGGGGCAGTATATCACCATGATCGAGGAGTCAAGGACTCGCCAAGAAAAGAAGAGATAAGAGACAATTTTTAAAGAAAAAAAACGTCTCCAAGGAGTAGAAAGGACAAAAACAAGTCCGCTAAGGCACGAAACTTGAAAAAGGTGGGCAAGGGGTATCCAAAAGGCAATCGGCGGTCGCGTTAGGGAGGAATACGGACATCGCAGTGACTCGAAGCTCAATTTCACTGTAGGATATGGCAGGAAGCCAGACGTTTCGGCCTTGGCGATAAGGGGAGACCAGTCGAGGCTTGAAAGCCGTGCATGAGCACTCGGCGAGTCATGGCTAAGACTTTCATAACTATAACAATAGGCCGGACGAAACGGAAGACCTCCTGACGGGAAGAGGGAAACTGAAATTCTTCTTCTCGATCCAGGCCAAAGAACTACGGACGCATCTGGAATGAGCCCGCCGCGGAAACTAACGCATGAAAAAAAGTCTGCAAACGGGAGGGTAGAAATCAAGCGCGAGCTCGTCTGGAGGGGTCTACGGGAGTATCGGCTAAGGACCTGCCTACCGATCGGACGAAGCACGTTGTGAAGGCCGCAAGAAACCGTGCAGAAACCCGATTGTCTCTTTTTAGAAAGGTGACATCACCAGGTCCAAAAGGATCGAAAGGAGGAACTGGGGGATGAAATATAGATCCTGGCCGGGGGGTGGGGAAGGGGGAAGAAGGCAAAATCTTCTTTACGCCTCGAACCTTCAAACCCGTGGTGGGGGCGACTGTTTCGGTCAGATGACCGACCAACCTCGGGACTATACCGTGACTCCTAGGAAGAGGGGGCATGCAAGAGACTGTAGGGGAAGCTTAAGAATCAGTTCAAGCGTCTAGTCTTTCAGAGAGCGGGTCGGCACAGGTGTTATACGGGTAGGGGGGATCTACCAGGGGGAACCGCACTCAAAACTGTAAAAAGGACAGCGTGTCGGAGACAGAAGGTTCTCGGGGAACAGGATATCTCTCATGCGGCTGCAAGTCGATTACTTTGCAAAATGAAAGGCACGTCTGCGGAAGTCAGAATTGGGAAGGCTCGACAATGGCCCAAAGCCGCCGATCTTGTCGCCACGACAAACAAAGGGAAGACGACAAGTCCACCTTCAGATATCAACTCTGAGGAAGATAGTGGTAAAGACGAACAAAACCGCATTGATGCTCTTAGAACAGCGCGCCCAAAGGGTCGGAACGGATTGGCGGGAGGGGGGAAAAGTTGGGGGGGGGGGTTGGCCTTCAGAAAAACTGATGGGCAGCGGTGGACGGTGGGAAGTATAGCCGTGGAAAATTTAAGGATCTTCATTGTGCGGGGAGTGCAAACGGTTACTTCACGCCTTGACGCAGTTATCTATAAAGAAAAAGTGAAACTGAACTTCAGATTTTTTTGGGAGTCGGAAGGGCTATGTGCGTAAGGACGGCGCAGGGGATTTGCTGAAGGGTGCCTTTGGCTTTAGGGTTTTTTTTCGGAAGTCGGAGGATCAACGCCAGCGCAGTGACTGGGCAAAGGGTTTGTGGGCGCTTGAGAAGAAAGGAAGAATGTAAGGGAGGGCGAAAACAGAAGGTGCTGTGGACGGGAAGCAACTTAAATGGAGCAGGACAGGTCTATAGGGGGGAATGGGGGGGGCTCTCCTTTGTCTGGGAAGTCACGGGGGAGAGAAAACGCCCGTATTGGGGAGCGATGGCGGAATTAGCCACTTCACCGGGGGTCGACCGGGAAAAAAATTAGTTCGTCTATCGAATAGCTTGAGGGACCCCGGAGGTGTTCAGAACGGCCGTTAAAAAAACCCGAAAATTGGAAGAAAGACGCTGATCTCTGGGCAGGATTTCAGGGAGGATGAGCACTGGCACGCCAAGGGAGGGGAGAGTTGGGGGAGGAAGTCGACGTACCTACATCTGCTTCGCCGGGGGTGAAGAGAGGCTGCGTGCTGGGGCAAAATTTCCTATCAATACGGCCGAAAAAAATCGTCGAAGCCTTTCACTAAAGAGAGGCAGCGAGATACCTCAATTCGAAATGTTCTCCGGGGACACCCTCCACCCGGCGGTTGCGAGAAGAAAAAAACCGACTGATCTATCCGGAAAAATCTACGGAGCGGTCTCAGAAAATGGCTGCGTTCATAAACTCAGGGTACACATTGGGTGGCGCCGGGGCCGAGACGGCAGCCCATCCCGCGTACTGGAAGGCGCCAGCCCAGGGACAGAAAGAAATGTTGGAGCGACGATAAAACGCTGGGGGTGCGGTAAGGAAGAGGCAGGAAGCGAAGAAGGCTTCTAGGAGGTGAGGACAGATGGGATTGAAGATAAAATCGACGCGCAGGCCTGACAAGAGCTGTGGCGGGCTTCAAAATGAACCAGTGTGAGGCTGAAAGCGGAGACAAACAAAGGAGGTCAAAAAATAAGAGATGGTTATAGCCTATGGACGTCTGAGCGGCAATGGACTGCGCGAGCGGTCAGCGGAGAGAACTCGCGCGGAACTGGGGAAAAGGGGACGCCGACTGAAATGAACACGCTGGAAGAATCCCACGGTAAATTGGAAATCGAGCGCAAGCAGACCTGAGCGGAAAAAAACGCCTCTAATCCGGCTGATCGGAGGGAGGAGGGAGACCGGAAAACTGACTGTGGAAAATCTCATCTACACCTTAAACAGCAGGGGGTGCGAACGCTGGGAAAGTGTTTTTCTTTGAGGTGAGGGGGAAAACTAAGGAATTGATGGCAAAAAAAGCCCGACGCCGAAGCCGCAGCAGGGAGAGATGCACATCGCGCGAATGTCTAAAAGTACTCAAGAGGTCGGTGTTGTATTTTGGTCCTCTCTTACATTGGTCCCAACGCGTTGAAACAACGAGGAAAGAGAATGGGGGGGGTTTACTTCTAACCCATTAGGTGAGGATGTATGGAAAGTCGTGCTGTCGCAGAAAGAGGCCTAAAAGCGTCCTGAACTTAAAAGCGGCTTCCAGATGCAGAAGACAGGAGTGGAGAGGATACGGTGAAAGAAAAAGTTGCACCTTGGAAAGAACCCTAAAGGAGAGACTGGGCGTTCTCTGTTGGACGGGATGAAGAAACCTCCTCAACGTAAGTTCGGAATGACCTCAAACGCCGAAATCTCTAGAAAACACAAGGAGGAAAAGAAAAAAGAGAGAAGGGGCTCTCATGGATTCTTTCCTTTCTTTTTAAGCTAAGACGCTGAGGGAACACGCGATTCATCTCCTAAGATGCTAAATTGAGTGGTATAGGGACCGAGCAGAGACTGATTGAGTGATCAAGGAACTCCACTCCTAAGGAAGGTGGGCGGACATTCTGGCGAGGGAAGTAAGGAGATAAGATTCCTGTGCTAGGAGAGCAGGAAAACTGGGAAAGAAGATATCACATGAGAAGATCGAAGCCACAACTTCTTGTTAGACGCGCACCAAAGCGTCCGGATTGGAATCTATCGTCCAAAGAACAACCGACCGGGGGGGAGGTTTCAGCATAAAAGAGGAGCTGATTCGTGCGCTGTCATAGCCTTCTGTCTTCTCAGGAGGTTCTACGCGCGACAGAAAACTCTTAGGAGAATTGGGTCGCAACCAGCAAATAAAGTGCGTGAAGAGGGCCAAATGAGAGAAAAAAGTTTGTCGAGGGACGATGGGGCAAAAGGAGAGGACTAGGATCTGTTCCGTCGCAACGACTAACAGATCCAATCCTTCTTCTGCGCGAGGGAACGATCGCCAAAGAAAATGTTTGGAGACGAAGAAGAAAACCTCGCCATTCAAGTGGGGGATAGAACTAGTGTGACCGGGAGGGTTCACATTTTCCTAAGAGAGGGGCGATCGAAATGTCGAAAAAGGAAGCAGGGAGAAACTTGCCTGCGCATTCAACTCCTATCGAGAAGCTAAGAAACTCTGGAGCACAGAGGCGGAAGAATGCATCGATAGACGGTGAAACAACCCGTCAAGACCGTTGGGAGGCAATTATGAAAAAGAGCTATCGACGAAGCCTCCTTAGCGCTAAAAATAGAAGACTGCCGAACGCTCTCTGAATCCCCCACTGTGGGGGGAAGGGTCGGCGAGAGGGCTAACTTCGGAGTAGGGGGGGGGAGTGAAGAGTGAGAAGTCGAAGACACCGGGGGGGGAAGATTTTCCCTTCAGACTCCACGGAGCGAAGGGGGGGCCGGAGGATAGATTGGGTCGAGAGGAAATCTGCAAGGAAAAAGGACACCCGGGGGCCATGGTCGCCGGGCAACCGACCTTAATAGAGGGAGCCGCACGGCCGGGAGTTCGGGCTACAGGAAAGGAATAGTTCCCTCGCCGGTGCCGGAACGCCGCACGACCGAACACTCAAACGATCTCTCGAACACGGCGAAACAGATTAGTCCCACATTCCGAAAGGGGGAGAAACACAGGGGAAAAGCCTCCTTTGCGTGCCGGGCAGACGCCTCGAGCATAACTCAACGAAGGGACCTAGGCGCAGGGAAACCTCAGGGGTAAAAGTCCGATTCGGATGATAAGGGGGGGAGTGGTGTTTCATGCCGAAAGACCCGCGCCGCGGCCGACATGGGAGACGGTGAAGGGATCAAAATCAAAAATCATCGAGCATAAGGACACTGTTGCTTAATCCCAGGGGGGGGCTGAGAAAGCAAAGTAGAGACCATGCCAGTAAGAAAAGCCTGAAAGAGCTCTTCATATCAAAAAACCTGGGAAAGTACACCTGAACGCAAGCGTCAAGGAGGGAGCAAAAAAATCTCAGCTCGGTCTGTTTCGACGACGGAGACAAGAACCTTTTGGGGAAAAAAAAAGAGACCGCCGCCCATAGGCTACTGCCGGAAAGAACAAGGAAAAAAGACGGACGGAAAAAATAGAAGGAAAGGCATCAGGGAGGGGGACGCTTCAATCTCTCTGAACTAGGGACATAGAAGAAGCAGCCGCCAAATGTAATATTACGGCCCAGCAAAAAAGCAATTCGGAAGGCCAACAATTGCCGAAAGAGCACGGTCCTCGCTATCGCTCAATTCTGACGGGGCGTCGTCTTAATAACGAGGAGAGCAAGCGTGCAGAACAAGAGTCGAAGCAAGGGGGCGGTGGTACGTAATCTGGCAGAAAAGAACGGCGGCGGTTTTCCAGGGGCGGGACAAGGCCGCCGTCGAGCCGTGGGGCCATATACGAAAACTCGGCTATGTGCAAGAGAGAACATGAAGAAACGGAGGAGACTGACCTCTTTCGGAAAGCCAGGAGCGTGGCGAGTGCAGAAAAGAGGGGGGGACCAGAACAAGTCACAAACTCTGGAGTGGAGGGAGCACAGAGCCGGACTCGCCGGAAAACCAGAGGGGAAGGAGACTTTCGCGACCGGAGGCAAGCCTAGCTCTTGTCAGACGGAATGTCGCCGGCGGAGAGGCAAAGTCCAAGAAAAGGTCTCCCTCCCCTGGTGACCGGAGAAGAAGTGGCTCAAAAAAGGTGCTCTTGTTCACGCACGGAAAAAGAAACTCAAAAAATTTCAGGCGCATAAACTAGGCGGAGAAAATAGAGATCCAGAGGCGTTGGGTAGGGGTGTAGGGAAAAGAAAATCGCTTGCAACTCCGGTAGGAGGAACGAAACAGGTGATTTCGCTTCGGAAAAGAAAGAAGGGCCCATTCAAACGACTAGGACGACAGGAACTCCTCTAGCTGCGCGGAATGGGAGGTCTTCCCTCAAAGTGGCGCGAAGATTCCGGCATGCCGGGACCAGATGCCTGCGACGGCTTCATCAGATGCGGTAGGAAACAGTTGGTTGAGCGTGGCGATCGATCCTAATAGCGCCGCACAAAAATTTTCTCTCGGGAGACAGCCGGGCCGGCGAAGCCGTAATGATCGAGGGGAAAGCGAGGGCGCAAAAGAAGCCAAGCGACGACTGCGGCCTGAAGGAGGCAGGGCAGGAGAGGGGGAAGAGCCAGGCAAAGATTTCTACTGTCCATCCGCCGCCTGGGGCAGTTGGGAGAGACACGGACGGGGGTGCACGTCCAAAAGCAGGGATCAGCTGGATCCGAAAGCGCACCAGAACTTTGTCGCTTGCCGAATCTTTCCAGCGGGAAGGCGTGACTTACTCAAGGGGAAGGCTTGCGAGGGGAGGGGGGGGTTGGAAAAGGCGCCGGCCGGAAAGAGACCCGTGGGGAAGGAGATTCTTGGGGTAACGTGCTGAAAGTTACGCACAGCGCTTTAAGGGGGCCATGGCATGAGAACGCTAAAAATCTATGGGGGAGAAGCGCAAGGAAAATGTCCTATGTTTTGCGTAGGCGGTGAAACCTATGGGGCGGGCGGTTAGAAAATCTGGGGAGGTTGCGGAAAAAACCTCGTTACCGCGAAGCTGACGGATCGGAGGGCTATTTGGTCATCCGTTAGCTGGGAAGCAGGGGGGAAAGAAGCCTTCCGGTTGGGAAAATGTAAGCGCTTTCTGGGAGAAGACGGAGGAGTCTTGGGCCGGGGTCTCTCTGAAACCGTGGTATAATCCCCTTCGAAACGGATTTTGCTCGGGAGCGTGGGAGGGGCAAAAAAGGCACCGTCGCCGTAAAAGCTTAAGGGAATGTCGGCATATGGGATCATGAGAAAAACTACGATTGGGGCCACCAGAAAAAGGGAACTGAAAAAAAACGGCATCGTACCTTATCTCGGAGAGGTGAAGTGGGAGGATAGGGAGAGCAACACAAGTATGAAGGGGCTAGAGTCTTAAGACTGGCAGGACCGAAAATCTGCTTCGAGTGGTCGCGGTCATCGGGGGGAGTTGCCATTTGTCTGATTTGATTCAAGCCGAAACGAGGAAAAGTCCGAATCCGGTGACCTCACCTAACCGCGAGGATGCGGATCGAGACACCGGAAAGGCAGGCCAGAGTTCGTCCGCAATCAAAACTTGACAGGATGCGGGGAAAGGGAGATAAAAAGGGGGAAAGAAAAGTCCTTAGAGAGTGAAGTTGCCCTCCGCCTTCATTATCGTACGTATGCTTAAGAGAAGAACAAATTGGGTCGCCGAATCGTCTACCACTAACTCGCGGACAGGCTGCAGAAAAGCTCGAAGGGCCTATACATCTAGGTTTGGGAAGGATAGAAATCAAAAGGTCGTCCGGCAGATATCTCTGCCATTTTCCTAAAGTAGTTCTTTTCTAACGGTGGCCGAAAAGGAAGGGTAGGAAAAAAGCGAGGAATAGTTTGACCAGTCTCGCTCAAGGGGGGGGGACAGGGGGAAGCGCGCCAAAATCCATCGTGGATAATATGAATCTTAGGAAAGGGGGTAAAACACTGAGGGGTAAAAAAAGAACATTGCCAGCGAAGCAACAGCACTGTTGAACCCAGCGGGGACAACCTCGTCCTATCAGGACAACTGAATGCCAGACGGGAATTTAGAAAAAACAACCCTCGCGCGATGCGGCCCTCAATAAGAGGGGATAGGGTTCGAGGTCGTGGCGACCGGCGAGAGGCAAGTTGAAGAGCAATCGGGACAAAGGCAGTCAGTTGTCAAGCCGACTTTTGATTGTCTTGAAAAACTCCGGATTTGATGCGATAAGACGGGGAGGAACTAAAAAATGCCTAAAGAAGGGAAAAATCAAACACGAAATCGAAAAAAAAAAAACTGTTAAAAGCAGAAGCTTTGAATCAAGGTAGTGTTGTTGTAGTCACGAGCCCAAGGTGTCCGGAAACGCGGTTGCGCGACCGAAAGATACTGGCCGGCGAGCACTATAGGGGATAGGAGAGAGAAAAAAAAAATTTCTTCGGAACCATCGGGCTGCCTCCCGAATAGGGGAAAAGAGATGAAAAACCTCATATTGGAAAAGGGGCAGTAAGAACGCCAACAAGAAAACTGCTCGTAAGGCCCCATTCGCCGCACAAGGGGGTAGGGGGAGGGTCCGTCGCTTGGGGGTTATGAAGGCGTCTCCATAAAAACAAACACCTCCTCACTAGAGGTATCCTAATTTCTGCCAAAAGAATCTCAACAAACAAATGAGGATGGGGAGGGGGAAACTGTGTCATATCCTCTTCGGGAGTGCACGGTGACGTTGGCGGGTCGAAACATGTCCATCTACGAATCGAAGGGCAGGGGGGGGGCGAAGTGAGGGGGGAAGGAGGTGACCGGAAACAGCTTCTGCTGGTGTGCCTTACCGTCCACACGCCTATAGGTGTGGGCGGACATTCGAATCAACTGTATAGTATCGATGCCTACGGAGGCGTCAGGAATTGGGTCATCCGCCTCCAAGATAGGAAAGGACAACACCTGGTCTTCACAAGGGGGGAACTCAATGGGAACCAGAGACACAAGAGAAAGGGCTGGGAGGAAAGTGGAGAGAGCGCGTCGCGACGTGCGCCTTCGGACGAAAAAGGATGAGTCTGGAGTCGAGAAAAAGAAATCTTCCTTGGGGGGGGTCAAGACCCCAAAAGAGTCTGAAAGGGGGGGGGGGAGCAAAACAAAGCTCTTCCATGTGTGCGCAGAAAGCCGCTGTGGGGACGTGTACAGGGAAACCTCGACAAGGAAAACCCGTCTTCTTTGTAGATTTCTCCATATGGGGGGGGGAGAAGATTCGAAAGAACAAGAGAAGAAAAAGGGGACTGCTCGTCCGGGGAGACGTATAAAAAAGCGGTTTCCACAGGTAAGGAGGGCGGATATCAAACTAGAAGGGTCAGAGATCATTAACAGGACGAGCATGGATAGTCCAGGAGAGAACAAGATCGGAAACTCTAAGGGGGGAATGAGACTTTCAGCAAGAAAACTGAGACAAAGGTAACGTGAAAAAGCATCCTCGTCTAAACAGGCGCGCGTCGGACTTGGAAAGCCAACGCGGGCTCGACAAATAGAAAGAGATCGCGCGCCAGGAAGAGCACGAGAACATCTATATAGGAGAAATCCAAAACATGGGAGTGGAAGGTGTGTCGGGATCTGATGAAAGGCCTTATGGAAAGGGGGCAGGGGACACTCCGAGGACGGGAGTCGTGCCCCGGTGGGAAAGAGTTCGCCTAGAACGCGGGAAGGGTAAGGCACGGCGGAGACCGCGAAGTAGGCCGGGGTACTAATTCGGGTCGACTATGGCTCAAGCCGGCTGTTTGCATTTGAAGCCTGAGCACCTTCCGCAGTGGTCTCGTACCACGAAAAAGAAGCTGGGGGGGACTGTCTACCGGATCAAAAAGTAACGGAGGAAGGCTGAAGCTGACCGGGAAGGAAAAAGAACAAGAAAATCGCAAAAACTTCAGCAGATGGTGATCCATCTTCCGCAAGGTGTGGAGCTCAAAGACTGCCCGGGAAAAAGAAGCAATGCAACTAGAACCAAGAGGGGGCAAAGTCCCCTCAAGGAACCGCGGAAGGCCCGCTGAGTGTAAAAATCTAGTGGGTTTTCCCGCGACAAGCGCTGCCAGTAGCCGCCCTCGCAGGACAGGGAAAAAGGAGGAACGTGGCAAGGTGGAGTGCTCAATCATCACGCTAAAGGACGAAACCGGGTCTTATCCAACGAGGATCCCTCCAAAGAAGAAAAGCCAATAAAGACAGGTGTCGAATAGCAAGATCCACGGGAGGTCTGTCAAAGACGCTTCAAGCTACACTGCATATGACTGAACATCCGTCAGGCGGATACAGGAAAAAAAAGGACCTACTTCATGGGGAAGTCTACCCTCCTCCCTGGGACACTCCGAGGACTAAACACAGAGGCCGCCTTGCGGCCTTGAAGAGAAGGAAGAGGAAATCATTAGATCATCCTTGCAAGCGGTCAAGCTCGGGATCACTTCTCTAGCCGCCAAGGCAGGGCAAGGCATGAAAGGCAGAGCGGAGAAAAAATAAGAAAGACAGCAGGTCGTTGGGTCCAAAACGAGGGATTCCCTAAAAAAAGGCAAGCGGGGCGCAAGCGAGGTCAAATTTGAGTCCATCGAAATCAAGGCTGGGAATTCTTCTTGGAACTAAAGAGGGGACAAGTACAGCAAAGGGGGAAAAGGACCGAGCATGTAGTATAGGTCTAAACAGGGCCCGGAGGCGGGGGGAAGGCCATGGGGGCAAGAAAAGGAAAGCCAATCGCCTGTTTCAATCTCCTAACCAATATAACGCTGGGACCGGAAAATCTAGGAGAAAAAGGGCCGAAGCTGTCCGGAAGGGGAAGGACGCTTGAAAAAGGGGGTCGGCGAGAAAAAAAAAAAATAAAGGAAAAGGAACCCCCCTGACCAGAAGGATG
>Ga0179593_1524795_pt1 | contig 12434 bp, 12 predicted proteins | sample CZODoug2_1_08_16_FD_185931 | JGI IMG/M metagenome (GOLD analysis project Ga0179593, IMG submission 185931) | Vadose zone soil fungal communities from Angelo Coast Range Reserve, California, USA - CZODoug2_1_08_16fungal (PacBio error correction) | ecosystem: Environmental > Terrestrial > Soil >...
CCCCCTGGCCAAGTACCTGGCTCTTCGCAGGGAGAAAGAACCCCTTCCCTCTTTTTCCTCGGACGAGAAAGGAGAATGAAGGGAAGGAGGCCCGTCCGAACACCCCGGGGGGGAAGGGGGAAAAAAGAAGAGGGGCTTCCCCTTCTTGAGACCAAATGAAAACAAAAAAAACTTCGGTATTGATGAAAAATATAGATGGGGGGGGGGGAAAAAAAAAAAGGGGGGAAAAGGGGGGGGGGGACCCGAGCTCCCCCAGTTTTTCTGGACGCTCAGGGGCCCAAAAAAAGTGCAGTAGTCAGGGGTAAAAAAGAGGTCCCTATCCCCTCTGGGGGGGGGAAGGAAGCCCCTTCTAATTCCTTTCCAGAAAGGAGAGGGAGTACGGCGGGGCCTGGTGTCAAGAATTACCTCTCCTTCCCCTGGATTAGGGAGGGGAGGGCCACCCGGGGAAGGGGGGGAAGGACGGTCATGCGGCGCAAAAGGAAAGAAGAAACCTCCCCTACGAAAAAGAAGGCAAAATGACCTGAAATGAGCCCCTAACTTCTTATTTTCTCGAGGAGCCCCCTGGGGGAGAAAAAAGAGGGGGGGCCCATGGTGCGGTGCCGGGGGAAAAAAAAAAGAAAGGGGAGTGCTTTTCTTTTGGCAGCCGGGGAAAGGAAAGGGAGGGGGGGGGGGAAGCGCCGCCAAAACAGTCGTTTTCCTGTTCCGGAGCCCAGGAAAAAAAAAAAAGGGAAGGAAGATTTCTGTCTCGACGAGGAAGGAGAGGGGGGGAAAAAGGGGGCCGGACGCCATCCTTCGTCGCCGCCCCAAAGAAGGAAAAAAAACGGGGGGGAGCAAGGGGGAGACGATGTTTTTCCTGTGGGGCTGGTCAGGAAGAAAAAAAAGGGAAAAAGAAAAACTTTCCTTGTGGAAAACCCGGGGAAAAAAAGATGGGACCGGTTCAAAGCGAAAAAAAAAAAAGAGGGGGGAAAGAAAAAGCACTACCTTCCTAACGCCCCGGGGGAAGAAAGGAAAATGGACCGCCAAACCTCACCGTTCTGAAGAAAAAAGAAAGCCCTTTCCGGAGAAAGTGGAAAAAAGACAAAAACTGGAGGAAAAAAAGAAAAAAGGAAAGACTCCTTTTCGTCCTGGCACACGCCTTTGTCGGGAAGACCCCAAAAAAAGGAAAAAAAAAACGGCGGCCAGGCCGAAGGCCGGCGGACAAAAAAAAGAAAAAAACAACCTGGTACCAAAAAAAAAGGGGTAGTGCTGCGAGGGAAGAGAAGTAGGTAGCACGAAACTCGAGGTACTCCAGAAGAAAAAAGGGAAGGGATCTCGCTTGTTCCTCCGGCCCTTCAGGGGAAAGGGGGGAAAAGTGGAAAGGCTCGTCGGGAAAAGGCGCAAGAGGGAAAGAGTCCTTGACGTTGTGAGCAGGGGAGACGGTGTGGCCTTCGCATGGGAAAAAAAAAAAAAACCCCAGGACACAGCCTAAAAGAAAAAAAAAAGAAAGCACTATTCTTACGGGGGGAAAAAGGTGAAGGAGGTTGATCACCCCTCTTTCCCCTCCTCAGACAGTGGGGGGTGGGAACTCTCCTAATCCCTCCCAAGAGGGGAGGGGAAGGGAACACTTAAAATCACGAAAGGGGGGGAAGGAGGAAAGCATTACCCAAAAAAAAAAAAGAAAAAAAAAAAGATAAAAAAGGAAACCAGTAGGAGGGGTAATAATCACTCCCTACGGGAGTGCAAGCGAAAGGAGAGGGAAAAAAAGGTCGATCTTGAACCAAAATCCAAGGAAAAGTTGGGGGTGAATACCCTTTCGAATTGGAGGGGGGGGGGGGGAAAAAAAAGGGAAGTCGTTAATTGGGCGAAAAAAAGAAAAGGGAGAGTTGATTAACCAACACAGCACAAAAGAAAGGAAGCAACTACCAACGACTGGGGGGGGGGAGAGAAAAAATCCCTTTACTTTTTTGAAAGGGGGGGAGAAAAAAAAAAAGAATCCATAAGGAAAAAAAAAAAAAAGGGAGAGACGCATACTCTCCTCAAAAAAAAAAAAGGGGTCATGGCCATTCGGACCCTGGCTTCGAGAAGAAAAAAAGGCCTGTGCGTCCCGTACGGGTGAACAAGAAAAAAAAAAGACGCCTGCTTGGGAAAAAAAACAGAAAAGAAAACCGTGGTGGTGCGCAAAAGCGGGGGAAAAAGGAAGAACCGGCGGTTTCCTCAAAAAGGGGGGGGACGGGTGGATGGAAAGCGCCCGGGTTTTTCTTTAGGGGGGGGGGGGAAAGGGGAAAAAAAGAGGGGGGAACCGAAAACCTGGAGCTTAAAAAACGGGAAGAAAGGAAACGTACGACGGCCGCCAGAGGAAAAAGAAAAAAAAAAAACACGGGAGTTCCTTCCTTGGACAAAAGAAAAGGAGAAGGGGAAGGGAGGGGTGAAAACAGCTCCACGAGCGTGTGCCCGCCCACAAAAAAAGGGGGAAAAAAACACTCAACAAGGGGGAAAAGAAGAAAGAGAATGAATACCCCTGGTGGGCGGGCCACGCTCGTGGGAGCCTGGGAGGAAAAAAAGGAAGGAAAAAAAATCGACGAGGCTTCCCGCCTGGGAAAGAAAATTGAAAAAAGCACCGGCGCCCCCTGCCCTGCCGGCGTGGCGTAAGAGGAAAAAAAGGGAAAAGAAACAGTTTTTCGGTCCAAAGAAAGAAAAAAAGGGAAAGGAAGAGGCAAAAAGTGGACGCCGGTTCTTCGTTGGAAAAAAGAAAAAAAAAAAAGGGAAAACGTGCAGTTCGTTGCCACGAAGGGGGAAAAAAAAAAGGAGAGGGGGGTCCCCGGTCCCGGGACGCCCTAGTGCCCCCTGGGGGAAAAAAAAAAGGAGCTGCCCCTGTACCACATGGTAATGGCCAGAAGGGGAGAAGGTGACCGTCCTGGATATCGGCAGGGGAAGGGAAAAAAAGGAAAAAAAAAAAAAAAAAGGGGTTCGAGCCACCTCTTCGGAAAGAGGGAAGAAGGGGAGGGGGGATGAAATTGTGTTCATCCGAATCTCCCGGAAGAGGGAAAAAAAATGTCCTTATCGGAAATTAAAACAACAATCCAAATGAGAAAAAGAAAAGAAGGGATGGTCGGATTGGGTTCAAGAGCGGGGAAGGGAAGGGGGGGAAAAAAAAAGGGGAAAGCCGTAGGAGTGCTTATTACACGAAGAAAAAAAAGGGGGGGGGTAATGCTCCGCCGCCCGCCACAGGAGTCTCGATCCGTGGGAGGGGAAAAAAAGGGACGTTCCCCCGCCTGGGACCGGGGAGAGGAAAAAGAGGAAAGCAAGAGGGGCCAGCGGGGTGCTCACCGCCCTGCACAAAAAGGAAAAAAAAAAAAAAAAAAAACGCGCCCATTCGTTGCTTCTTGGAGGAGCAGAGGGGGGGGGAAAGGGGGGAACTACCGGCCCACGAAGAAAGGAAAAACCTTGCTAAATCCGGGATGAAGCGCCCTGGAAAAAAAAAAAAAAAGGGGAAAAATTCCCCCACTGGGGAAAAAAAAAAAGGGGAAGAAAAAATGAGGCCCACGCCTTGATCCTTTTCTGCCGAGGAAAAAAAAAAAAAAGAAACCTGCGATTCTTGCCCGCAGGAAAACGAAGGAAAAAAAAAGAGAAAAACTCCCCTTCACCGCGTCAAGGGGAAAAGGGAGGGAGGGAGGGCCCGGGAGGAGCCGGCCACTGAGCAGGGGGAGAAAAGACAAAGGCCGGTCGAGCCCGCCAAAGGGGAAAAGGGAAAGGAAGAAAAAAGTCGTTCTGGCGCTTGGGAAAAAGGGGAGGCCGACAGCCACCGGCCCTGGCGGGGGAGAAAAAGGGGGAAGAAAACCTGGCAGGGTGCGACGAAAAAAAAGGGGGGGGGGGGAGGACGTCGTTGCTCATCGGCAACCGGCCTCAAGAGGAAAGAAGGTGGGGGGGGGAAGGGGGTTACGCGGGTTCCATAAAAAGAAAAAGAGGGGGCCGGGGTCCTACGGCAAAAAAAAAAGCACCTCGGAGCCCCGCTCCGCCGGGGGGAAAAATACGAATCCACTTTCCCTGGGGAGGGGAAAGGAAAAGGGGGACGATTGTGGCCGCCCGTGCGGGGGGGGAAAAAAAAAAAAGGCCGCCCCTCGGTCAGGACTGGCGGAGAAAAAAAGGAAAAAGGAATGTGGCGGCGCTACCCCGAGGCCCGAATCGGGGGGAAAGGAAAGGGAAAAAAAAAAAAAAACACAGGCCGCTACTGAGGTCCCACCCCGGTAAAAAAACAAGGCCATGGCCCCCCGATGTCCGCCGGGAGAGGGAAAGCCTGGAAACGGGGAATCAGGGTCGGTCCGCGTCGTTTTCAGGGGGGGAAAAGGAAGGGGGGGGTCGCCGCCGTGACCGGCAGGAAAAAAAAAGGAAAAGGCGGGGGGCAAAAGGATCTCCTCGGCCCTAGTTCCACGATAAAAAAAAAAAAAAAAGAAAAAGGCACCTTCCCTACTTCATCTCCTCAGACTCGGGAGGAAAAAAAGGGAGGGGGAGATAAAACGCCGGGGCGAACGCCCTCCCCCCGGGCAAAGGAAAAAAAAAGAAAAAGAAGGAAGTCTGACTACGACGGCTTCTCCTTTACCGGGGCCGGAGGGGGAAAAAAGGAAAAAAAAGAAAGCGGGGCGCCCTGCTTTAGACCACCATCCTCTACCAAGAAAAAAAAAAGAGAGATGGTTGGTCCCTTCATCATGGCGGAAAAAAAAAAATGGTCGGACGGCCCTTCGCCCGGCCCGGTAAGGGGGGAAGAAAAAGAAAAGCGAGGCCCGAGCCCAAGAAAAAGAGGGGAAAAAGAAGAAAAAGTTCCAGCAAAGGGATGCGCCGTCCGAGTCGAAAGGGGGAGAGGAAAAAAAAAAGGGAAAAAAGAGGAAAAGGACGCTCCGGCCTTTATCTTGAAAAACGAAAAAACCCGCGGGTGGAAAAAAACTTAACTTTCACTCAGAAGGGGAGGGAACACTGAAACCTTTCTCTCTCCTACCCGAAAAAAACTTTCCCCGCCAATGGAAAAAAGGAAGGGAAAAGACAAAAAGGACGGCGGATTTGTTCTTCGGGGGAAAAACTCCGTGGCCAGAAGGGGGGGGGAAGGGGGGAAATCACATGTATCTGATTGCGTGTCTTTTCAGCCAGGGGAAAAGGGAAAGGGGGGGGGGTAGCGCCTCCCCACAGAAGCAAGGGGAAAGGAAAGGACAGTCTACTAACTTTTCGCCGGGAAGAAAAGGAAGAGGGCCGAAATCTCCCGCCAAGGAAAAAAAAAAGCACAGCCTTGCCGGGGGGGGGAAAAAAGGGAAGGAGGGGAACACCCGGTCCCTTTCTCAAGCCAACCTTCCCTCTTCATCCCTTTTCTCTCCTGGATGGGAGGGGGGGGGGGAAAAAAACCCCCGTCTCCTCCCCCTTCCCTTTATAGGGGAAAAAAAAAAAAAAGAAAGACAAAGAAGGAAAGGTGCCTACCGGCGGGTGAGGCCCGTGAAGGGGGAGGGAAAAAAAAAAAAAAGGGAAGGCCGGCGACGGCCCCGTCGAAAGAAGGGGAAGGGGAAAAGCATGGCACCGCCGGGCCGGCTGTCGGAAGGACCCGGCCTTCGAGTGACAACAGAGGAAAAAAGGGGGGAAGGTAACCACAGCTTCTCTCCTCCCTGGGGGGAGGAAAGAAAGTGTCGGGAGAAGACCCCCCAAGGGAAGCTTTTTTCCTCCCCGTTGCCCGGGAAAAGAAAAAAGGGGGGGGGAGGGAGACGGCTTTTGAAGGGAGGAAAAAAGGGAGAGGGTCGTCCGTCGAGTCAAAGAAAGAGGAAGTACAGCCGGCGAGGAAGAAAGGAGAAGAAAGAAAGAGGACCCAGGAACCCCCGGGCCCAGTGGAGTAAGTGGGGGCGCGGAGAGAGGGAAAAAAAGGAGAGGCCGTTGACGTTGAGAAAGAGGGGGGAGGGGGCAGTACATGCCACACAAGGATACCCTCCACGAGCACGATGCGTGAAAAAGGAGGAAAAAAGAAGGTGCAGGGCGGTGAGCCCAGCCCAAAAGAAAAAGAAAGGAGGGGGGGGGGGGGCCTCTCGAGCCGGAAAGAAAAAGGGGAAAGGGGGGAAGGTTTTGTTCGTAAGAAACAAGGGGGGGGGGGGGGGAAAGAAAGGAGGGAGGGGAACAAAAAGGACTCCCCGCGGCCCGGCCCTTGTCCTCTACGGGAGGAGAGACTACGGGAGTTGCAAGCCACCTTTCGAAAAAAGGCCGAGCCGTCCGATCTGAACCCCATAAGAAGAGGGAAAAAAAGGAAAGACCCCGCGATTGGATTGTGGGGGGGAGGGGAGTAGTGCTCCAGCCGCCGGGATATATTTGAAGGAAAAGCAGCCACCGAAAAAAAAAAAAAAAAACAACGCCCTGGCCCGACGATTTTCTCTAACAGCACGGGCAAAGGGGGGGAAAAAAAGGGAAAAAAGGGAGGCCCCCAAGTCTATCTCCGGCATCAAAAAAAAAAAAACCCTTCGTGGTCATGTCCAGAAAAGGGGAAACCGACATCCAAGGGGAAAGGGGAAAGGGGAAAAAAAAAAGGGGGAAATCATCCTGTCGCAGCCGATCGTGCGTGGCAAAAAAAGGGGAAAAGGAACCGTGGTGGGTTCGCAAGCTTTTGGAGGAAAAAAAAAAAACCGGCCCTTTTCCTCAAGGGGGGAGGGGGCCCTTGAGGGAGAGGAAAAGGAAGGGGGTGGACTTTTTCTCTTGGCTTGGAAAAAGGAAGGGGGGGAGAATCCCCCAGAAAAAAGAGGCTGGTGCCTCCGTTTGCCCGAAAAGGGGAAAAAAGGGGAAGGACCTGGAAGCCTCCGTCCTATGTTCCTGGCCCAAAGGAGTGAAGAAGAAGGAAAAACAGGCTGGTAGGCATCGAGAGAAAAAAAAGGGATGAGGAGGAACCTCCTGATACGAATGCCTCCAAAAAAGAAAGGGGGGGGGGGGGGGGGGGGGGGGGAACTAAGGCCTCGACCTCTACGGAGGCTTCCAGTTCTGTTGCCAATGCCGGGGGGGGGAAGAGGACGGCACCGGCGCCCCCCCGCAATGCCGGGAGGGGAAAGAAGGGGAAAGTAAGCTCCCCCAGTTTTTTCGGGGTTCAAAGAAAAAAAAGAACGCCACCCTTGGAGTAACTCCTGTTCGGGGGGAAGGAAAAAAGTTTCGGCACCACACGTGCCCAGTTCGGTTGCCAAAAAGGGAAGGAGAAGAAAAAAGGGTTTTCCCCCCGTCCCCGGACCCCAGGACCCCTTGAATGTCGGGCTCGAAGCAGGGGGGGGGGAAGGAGGGGAAGGAACCGAGGAAGAGCCGCGAATCGGCCTGGGGAAGGGGGAAAAAAAAGGAAAGAGGGAAAAAAGAGCACCTCCGTCGGCCCATCTGGTCGTTTGCGCTGGCTGGGGGGGGGGGAAAAGGGGGGGGGAAAAAAGAGGGAAAGGAGGCTGGAATCACGTCCCCCGACCTGAAAAAGAAGGAAAAAAATCCCAATCGCGGGTCTTCAAGGGGAAGGAGGGGGGGGTTCGTATGGGTCAGAAAAAAGGAAAAGAAGAAGAAGGGGGCCTTGCCACTCCCGGAGAAAGGGGAAGAGAAAGGGAGCGGAAGATACATCTGGACGTGGGGAAAAAAAAAAAAAAGCCCACAAGGAGTCCCCTCGAAAGAAAGGGGAGGGCAACCTAACGAAGGGAAAAGAAAAGAGCGCCCCACCATTCAGAGGAAAAAAAAAAAAGGGGAAAAAAAAAAAAAAAAACAAAAGGACACCTTTCTCCAGGTCCGCCCTGTCTCCCGGAAAAGAAGAAAAGGGGGGGGGAAGAAGCGACCCCCGGCCTTGCCCGGGGTGTGGGGGAAGGAGAAAAAAAGAGGGAAAAATTCTCAACACTCCCGCCCTCCTAATGAGAAAGGGAAAAAAGAACAACTGGGCCGGGCCCGTGAAGCCCCGGAAAAGGGGGGGGAAAAAAGGGAGGGGAAGGAACACGGCTGTACTTCTAGTACTCTCACAGAAAGGAGGGGGAAAAGGGAGACGCGGTCCCTTCGCCCGCAAGAGAAAAGGACAAGTCCGGGTCCCCACCTTTTCTCTGAGGGGAAAGGGGGGGGGAGGAAAAGAAGTGGCGCCGGGGGGACGTTGGTGGTCTTAAAAAAAAAAGGGGAAGAGAAGACGCTGGGGCCTCCCATGTCCCGTGCTGGCGCAGGGGGGGGGGAAAAAAAAGGGGGGAGGAACATCGGCCCGGCTTCCTCCCGGTGCGGGGAAGAAGAAAGGGAAGTCGGCCGCCTTTCCCCCGGGGGGGGAGGGGAAAGGAAGGACCCTCAACCGCCGTTCTACTTCATCCTGTACCAGAGGGGAAAAGGGGGAAATAAAAACGTCCGTGTCTCTCAGGGGGGGGGGGGAGAAAAAAAAAGCCCATCCAGGTCCCTTATCCCAAAGAAAAGGGGGGGGGAGGGTCAGCAACTTCCCGGGTCGTCCTACTCCGGAGGGGGCAGGGAAAAAAAAAAAGCCTTGCTGTTCGGAGAAGAGGAAAAAAAAAAAAGAACATTTCGGTCAGGGACTTTCGCTGCCCTTGAGGGGGAAAAGGAAAAAGGGGGGGGGAAAACGGACCCAGGCCTCTTTTGTGGCGGCCAGAAAGAAAAAAAAGAGGGGGGACCAACGCCCTCCGCTACTGGGCAGTTCCCCACCAGGGGGAAAAGGGGGGGAAAAAAGGGAGGGTCGCCCCTTTCTCATCGAGACAAGAAGGGAAAAAGGAAAAAAGAAGAAGTCATGGCGGGCCCCCGCGGTCTTTGAGGGGGAGAAAAAGGGGGGGGGGCGCCAAAAAGCCGTTGACCCGGAAAAAAAAAAAAAAAAAAGAAAGACGCGGGTGCCGCATCGAAGGGAGGAAAAAAAGGGGAGGAGCGGTATTCCGCTTCACCTGTCCCGAACGGAAAAAAAGGAGAAAGGGGGGAAAGGGGCTGGGGGAAGGCTCTTCGCCCGGGGCGACTAAAAAAAAAAGGAACTCGTCCGTCTACGAAGAAAAGAAAAGAAAAAAAAAAAGGGGGGAACCAGACCTCCGGGGGACACACCCGTGGGCTCTTCGTGCCCAAGAAGAGGGGGGGGGGGGAGGAAGGGGACTCTCAAACAACAAACAAAGGGGGGGACCTCAAAAATTGTCTCCCCCTCCGTTATGGGGGACGATAGAAAAAGGGGAAAAAAAGAGGGAAGGACTTGAAAATTTCCATGAGACCTTCTTCTTCTTCTACCCGGTGGAAGGAAGGGAAAAAGAGACAACCCTGCCTTACATATCCTGTCCAGCAAAGGGAGAAAAAAGGGAAAAAAGAAGTCGTCCCTGTGTGCAAGGATTACCCTCTCCTTCCTGGGAAGGGGGGAAAAGAAAAGGAAAGAACCCCTCCGGAAAAAAAAGGGAATCTTCTCCACAAAGGAAAAAGGTGGGAAAGAAGAGGGGAACGCTAAACCTACGCGCCCGCCATTAACCTGGGAAAGGAAGGGGGGAAAAGGGATGCGCCCCGGGGGCAAGGCGGTGGGGGCCGTTGACCCCAAGGAGGAGGGGGGAGGGGGGGGAAAAAAGCCGGTCCCTCTCTTCATCAGGGGGGAAGAAGAGCCTTCCCCTTTTTCCTTTAAAGGGGGAAGGGGGCGCCAGTCTTACCTAGGGGGGGGGGGGGAAAAGGAGAAAAGAAAAAGGTCCGGCCACAGCTGGCTGCGCCCCATCCGGAGAGAAGGGGGGGGGAAAAGGGAACAAAAAGGGAAGGGTGCTCCTACCTTTATTGGACAGTGGGGGGGAGTGGGGAAGGGAAGGAGCGACACGTCTTTTATTTATCCCTTCTAAAGAAGGAAGGAAAGAGAGACTGCCGGGTTTATTCCTTTCCTATTATCCGAAAGGGAAGGAAAAAGGGAAAAAGGAGGGTGAGGGGAAAAAAAAAGAAGGGCGCCAAGCCCGCCCGCTTTCGCCGCCGGGAAGGGGGCGAAGTTTCTTTCCACCAAGAGGAAAAAGCTGTCTCTCCTCCCCCCTTGGGAGGAAGGAAAAAAGAAACACCCCAAGGTACAAAAAAAAAGAGAAACGAAGACCTCCCGGGCCCGAAGCGACAAAAAGGGTGAACCCGTCCCTTTACGCTGTGAGGGGGGGGGAAGAACGGGGACCCCGACGGCATTTCTGAGGAAAAAGTCGACTCACCGATGTAAAGAAAAAAAGGGAAGGAAAAAGGAGGTCCTGGGTTTTCCTCAGGAGGAAGGGGGGGGGAGGAAAGTTTTGCCTGCCTAGGAAAAGGGAAAAAGCCCTTATGGACCGTTGAGCATTTTTCGTCGCAGGTGGGGGAAAAAAAGGGGGAAAAATTCAAACCTTTTGTCGCTCCTCCACTAAGCAAAGAGGAGGGGGGAAAGTGAAAAAGTGCAGGCGGTGATCCACCCCGCTGAAAAAAAGAAGGAAAAAATTGCGATGGTTGTGAAGAAACCCCTCCCTTCTTTTTTTGGTTTGGGGAAAAAAAGGGGGAGAAAGGAAACAACTTATTCTAGGACGAAAGGGGGGCGGCGAGCATTTACCCAAAAAGAGAAAGAGAAAGTCCCCGTAAGGAGTGTATAAAAGCCACTCAGAAAAGGGGGAAAAGGGGGGGGGATTCGCCCGAGCGTCTATCTTAACAAAAAGAAGAAAATTCTCGTTGATGGGAAAGGGGGAGGAATGGAATTGTGTTAATTGGAGGAAAGGCACCTCCCAGGCCGGATATCGATGAAAAAAAAAGAAAAAGCACCATCCACTCGCAAAAAAATCTGGCCGAAGAGTTCTTCGAAAAAGAAGGGAAGGGGCCCGCCGATCATCAAGAAAGGAAGGACTTCCTCTCCTCTTTCCATACCAGGATGGGGGGGGGGGAAAAACAGCGACCCGCCTGGCGGGGAAAAAAAAAAAAAATGCCTGGGGCTTTTCCCTTACGGAAAAAAAAAAAGAACGGTCCATCGCAGCGGCGTGGGGAAAAGAGGAAAAAAAGGGGGGGTGTGGTTCGCACAAAAGGGGAGGTGACAAAGGGGGGGGAAAAAACCGGCGTTCCTCAAGTGGTGCGTAGAGGGGAAGCCGCCCGGTTCTTTTCGTTTTTGGAGGGGAAAAGAAAACTGGGAGCTGTCCCCTGCCCTTACAGAACAGAACGCCGGGAAAAAAAAAAAAGGGGGCGTTTGCCGGCACCGGGAGGCCGGCCCCTGGGGGGAAAAGAAAGCCGGGGGGCCGAATGCGAGCCCAGCCGAAAAAAAAAGGAAAAAAGGCCTGGATGCCCAGAGAGAAACAACAACGTCTTATTAGGACAAAAGAGAAAAAAAAAAAAAGAAAAAAGAAGAGAGGAAAAACACTCGTGGAGCTGGGCTACGCCTCTTCCCCCGGAGAACAAGAGAAAGGGGGAAGGGGAAAAAAAAGGGGGAAGCCTCCTTTTCGGCAACGGGCGACACAAAAAAAAAAAAAAAAAGAAAAAAAGGGAGAATGGGATGCAGGTGAAGCTCCCAGTGGGGAGGGGGGAAAAGGAAACCCGCGCTCCTCAATGGAAAAAAAAGGAAAGCCGGTTCTTTCGTTGGAAAATCAAAGCTTTTGCGAAAAAAAAAAAAAAGGGAACTTGCCACGCCTCTCTCTTGAAACCAGGAAGAGGGGGGGGGGGAACCACCTTGATTGTCTTTCTCGAAAGAAGAAAAAAAGACAAAAAAGTTTCTTTCCCGAAGTATGATCCTTCTCATCTCCTGGGAAGGGAAGGGAAGGAAAAAAAGGGGGACAGGACACTCCAGGGGGGGGAAAGGGGGGGGGTGGAAAGGGGGAAAAAGGGGGTCGGTTGCAGCCTGCTGTCCTGTGGCAGGGGGGGAGCCCGGCGGCTTGGATCAATTCCCGACTTCAAGGAAGAAAAAAAAAAAAAGGGGAGCCTGGGTCTTCCCCCAAAGGGGGGGGTTCTGAAGGTTCGGAGGGGGTTCAGAGAAAAAAAGGGAAGGGGCTTGCACTCCCCTATAAGGGGAGAAAAAACAAGGGAGCGTAGAGGACCGCGGGCCGCTTGGGGAAAGGGAAAAGCCGCCCCCACAGGAGTTCCTCGAAGAGGAAAAAGTATCCCTGTCGTTTCCCCCGCCTGCGGCACAGAGAAAAAGAAAAAAAAAAGGACCAGCGGGGGTGCTCACCGCCTGCACCCTGTGCTTGCCAAAAAAAAAAAGGGGAAAAAAAAAAAGAGGTGGAGTGGAGGATCTACCCCTTCGGGGGGAAGGGGGGGGGGGAAAGGAGACGCCCGACCTTCTCACTTCCCGGAAGAAAAAAAAAAAAGAAGGAGAAACAGAAAAAAACTTCCCACCCACTTTTGGAACAGGGGGGGAAAAGGGGGGAATCCTTTCTTTCCCCTCCGAAGAGAAAGTTCGAGGGTCGTTCCTCGAAAGAAAAAGAAAAAGAAAGGACCGGCGCCGACTCCCCTTACACCGCAAAAAAAAAGGAAAGGGTGGGTCGCTTGCGGGGCCCCCGGTGAGGAGCAGGAAGGAGAAAAAG
>Ga0179593_1815325_pt1 | contig 12434 bp, 15 predicted proteins | sample CZODoug2_1_08_16_FD_185931 | JGI IMG/M metagenome (GOLD analysis project Ga0179593, IMG submission 185931) | Vadose zone soil fungal communities from Angelo Coast Range Reserve, California, USA - CZODoug2_1_08_16fungal (PacBio error correction) | ecosystem: Environmental > Terrestrial > Soil >...
ACCGACGTCACTGAAAATGCGTCTCCAATTTGTCAGAAGGACGGGAGTCGTCAACCAGGAAACAAATCCGAGAAAGGCGTCTGCGGCAGAAAAAAACGTACCGCCTTGTAACCAGGACGTTGCGCACGGAAGTCGTTGGCCGAGCTTCGCTCGAAAAGAAAAGTGACAAGAAATTTGCCCTAATAAGTCGAACCACAAGAAAAAGAGCAACTGTGGGAGAGGGGAGAAAAAACACCCGGCCCGCGGAAGCCTCTAAGCGCGAATTCAAGGAAGGGAATCGCCTGCCAACACGCGCTTTTTAAGGAAGCTTCTATTACCAAGAGAAGAAGGAAGGGAAGACCTAGTGGGGAAGAAGAATCCACCCCTACTTCAAAATGCAGGCAGCCGTCGTCTATCTGAAAGAAGCTTGTCTCGAAGGAGGAAAGATAGGAGAGGGCAACATTAAGGGCTGGGACATGAGGAACATAGTTTAAGAAGAGAAGTCCTTTCTCCCGAGGAGAAAACAATAACTAAGGCGTCCATATAAGGGAAGATCCACATCCTCTGTTCTCAGAGGGAGACAAATAAGTCGTGTGCATGGGGGGAGGGTGTGTCTTCCCATCATCGAAAAGGGGAAAGGACAGCAACGGATTATTTGAGGAGAGAGGTCATCACAACCCTCCAACATCCGAGGGCCCTCCCGCCAAGGATTTCGTGGGGGGAAAGGAGTCATGGCCGACAAAAAAAGGTACACAAAAAATGAGGATAAACTAAAGGGAGAGCCGCGCCTAGATCCGGGGGGGGATAGGGGGGACCAGATGAAGGCTAAATCTGCTTATCGGGAAATCTGAGAAGATAAGTTTTCTGGTTTTGCCGGATTCTTTCTTCTGAAGAAAAGAAGGAGGTTCAAAAGGACCTCCTGCAAAAAAAAAAGGGCCCTGTTTCCGCCAATCCGGGAAAAAATTTATCACGCCGGAGAAGAGACAACTTATCTATATCAAGAAGTGGGAGAGAAACAGGGGGGGGTTGGGGAAAGGGGGGGAACTGTATTTTAACTAGGGAGAAACTCACCGATACCTCCAAGAGAGCGGTCCCGAACGAAGGCTTCTTAGCTGGAGAGAAGGGAAGCAAAGAGGAACTACCAGAGGTTTCATTGTCATCCCATACTGTTTGGGAGGCAATCGCGAGAAATGACTCCACCGGCGAAAGGAGAAACAACCCAACGGGGGAATTTTCCCCGGTGGAGGGGGGGGGGGGGTAAGACGGACTGGGGCGGGAAATCGGGGACCCATGAAAAGGGGTGTATTCTATATTATAAACTACGAAAAAAATCGGCAGGGGAAGAGCGTCCGTTCCGAGAGGTAAGGGATTTCAAAAGGGGGGGGGCCTCCGATTTAAATTTTTTGATCCACGCCAAGGGGAAAGATAGAATCGTTGGGGAGGGAGGAGGAACTTGCTTTAGAAAAAAAAAAGACCAGGATGCTTAAAGGGGGGTCGAATCCTAAAAGTTGGCGGCTGGGGAAAACATCCTTTATTCTGCGAAAAAAGAAAGCGACTCCGGCGGGAAAAAAAACTACCTTCTTCAAGGAGAGATCAAAGAGGATGTCGACCGGTCATTCTGGAAAAAAAAAAGAAGAGTCTCTTCTAACCCATCAGGGGGAAAGAGGGGGGAGGATATCGGCCTGGGGAAGAAGGACTATGGAATCATTGGAAAAGGTCAAAAGATCTTTTGTCCTGGAAAAAGAGGGGGAGGGGGGTTTTGAGGCAGGGGGGGGAGACTGACCTTCTATAGAGAATAAGTTCTGCAAATGGAATCTTCTTCAAAAAAAACCGACGGAGGTTTCAAAAAGAAGGGAGAGGGGGCGGGCAAGGAGGGAAAGATCGTCGATGTCTCGCAGAAAGAGTGCCGAAGAAGTGCGTTTGAGCCTGCTCGAAGCCACGGGGGGAAAGCGTGGCAGGAAAATAGGTCGGGTGGAGACTTAAAAAAAAGGGGGAAGTTGGACCTATATCCTCCGACCTTCCCCTCCTAGATCGAGGAAGGAGAGACTTGTGGGGGGGAGGCCAACAGTAGAACCTAGAATTATCGGAGTGTAAAATCTACGAGTTGCAACGTACACCTGAGGGGGAGGGGGAGTCAGTGAAGAGTGACCCACCTATAAGGGGAGGGGGGGAGCTTAGGGAAATACCGGGGGTCTTTCAAACGCCGAAAAAGGGGAAGCATTATTTTTTTTTTAAGAGGGAGTCAAACGAGGGGGGTGGCACTTGCTACTGAGAAGAGAGAAGCCTTCCCCGAAAGACTGAAGGAAACGTCTGGTTACAATTCTGTCAAGAGAGAGAAAAGGCCCGAGAAAGGGAGCAGCGACCTGTTTTACTACTCGGGGATGAAAGCAGTGGCGAGGAAGGGGGGGAAGTCAGCTGAAGCAAAAGGACGTCCGGTATTCTCACAAACAAAAAAGGGAAGGAGGTATTTTAAAATAGAAAAAAAGGAGTGCTAATCGGAGCGGGGAAAGAGGGAAGAAATCTTTCATTCAAGGAGGAGGGAAACATGTTGAAAAAGGAAGGGGGCGGCTCCTCTCTCGGGAGGGGGAAGGTTACCCGGAAAGGGGAGCACTTTTCCCGGGATAGGTAGTTCCTAGCGGAGAGAGATGAGTTCTCCGTTAAAGAAAAGGGGGCCGTCAGGGGAAGACCAAAAAAAATGGAGCAACTTTCGCGGAAGGCAAACTTCTTGGGAAGAAGAAGGGGGAAACTGCTCGACTAAGGAAATTCCTTTTTTTAGGAGGGGAAGACGAGAAACGAGGGGGGGAAATCTGCTATTAGAAAAGAGTCTGCCGAGACTGATCGTGACTGGTTCTCCTGGTGGGGGATCCACCCCTAGAGAGAAGAAAAGAAAACGTTCGTCCGGAAAGGGGGAAACCTGATTATTGATCGAAGTCGTTGTGGAGTATTGAATCCTCTTTGAATCCACTACTGTCAAAAGTATAAAGAAAGTCGACAAAAAAGGAAAGATCATTTCGCTCAGAGGGGAAGAGAAGACGTCACACCCCTGGGGGCCAGCGCCTCGTAAGGAGGAAAATAAGCCTTCTTGGATGGGGTCCAATCATCTCCAACTATTCAAGAGGGTAGTACGGGTGAGATCTCCAACTTCATCCAAAAAGGGACCTCCCTTACAACTCTTTGAGGGGGAAGGCCCATATGAAAGTGAACTTACACAAAGGCCGTTTAAAACCGCATGCCGTATGAATGAAAAGAGAAAAAACCCGGGGAAAAAGGAGCCGAAGAAGGGGGGGTTGTTCGGGGTCAAGAAATGACTTGAGAAATCTTCTGATCGGAAGTGACGACGTTCGGAAAGATTCTACAGGAAGGGGGAGAGGATCTACGTCCGCTGGGCCAGGAAATAAAACGGGGAGAAAACCTGAGCTTCGAAAAAGGGGGGATCCTTTTCTTGGAGAGAAGGGGCATCAAAAGGATGACTCTCCCCAAAAAAGGACCCGACACTACAACTAGAATCAGAGGTGGAAAGGAAGTGGATCACCAAAAGTGGGTCGGTAAAAAGGGTAGGTTATCCCTTCACGGAAAACCGATAATCTGTCTCGCGGAAAAAAAAAAGGAAAAAAAAGAAACGGTCTGGCGAGGAAGGAAGCAATCATCGAAAACAAAAGTGTCGGATGGAAACCATGGCAGAAAAGGTCCTTGTTTAGGAGGGAAGGAAAAAAACGACCTAAAAAGAAAGTCTATCTCAACAACCACACAGAAAGGGGAGGTGACGACGGGGGAGTAGGTGTTCTCGCGCGAGGGGGAAACCAGGAGTTCTGGGAGGAAAGAAAAATGGGGGAGATGCTGCAAGGAAGACCGGGATTCTGGGGAGGTCCCTAACTAGAAAAGAAGGATCTTTTGGGGGGGAACCTAGTGAGGGTAAAAGGTAACACCTTCCTAGGGGGAGAAGCCGACTTGGAAAGTGGAAGTCTCATGAAAGAGTTGTAGTGTGCGAGGGAGAAGAAGGATGAACTGAAGAAGGACCCCATGGGAAAAGGGTTTGTCGTCGAAGGTCCGGGAAAAAGTATTCCAGAATAGCCGCACAAGGGGAGGGGATACCGACGGCTTCAAAAAAAAGGGAAAAAAGAGGAAAAAGGGGACGATCGCACCGGGGAAGACTTGAGAAAAAGGTATCCACATGAACCACTGCGACCCATAACCGCTCAGGAGAGGGAGAGGTAGCGCTCTATCGGGAGAAGAAAGTCCGGGGGAAGAGTGTCATTCAAAGGGGGGGGAATTCACCAAAGGAAAAGACTGGGCTGGGTCCCTACGGAAGGTTGTATTCTGGGGGGACCGTCAGAATAAAAAGCCGTTCTTCAGAGGATGCTTTCGAACAAAAGAGTCAGGAACAGCGGAGTTTTCCGAAGGGGGGGAGGGAGGGGCACATCTTAAGGGAAGAAAGATCACTGGTCCGTCTCCCTCTTTCTTGAAACTATCGGTAAGACAGGGGACGTTTACCGAGTTTCTTCTTCAACGAAAGGGGGGCCCTTTTCCTAAAAAAGGGTTTACTGAAGAAAAGCAAAGTAAGAGCAACCTTCCCCTAAGGACAGAAAGAGAATCACTTCTTCTATGTGACTAGTGGCTTGGCCAACACAGGAGAAAAGGGCAAGATCAGTCCTCGGGGGAAAAATTGGGGAAGGGAAAGCGAGGTTGGCTCCGGGAGAGAACCTATAAGAGGGGAAAATTGGGGCCCAGCACTGGGCCTTGCCGTTTGGGAAAATTTCTCCATGAGGGGGGGGGAAAACGACTGAGGAGGGGGAACGACCTTTTCTAAAAAAAAGGGAACTGATGGAAGAGGATCTAGACCCTAATACTAATCGTGGGGAGAGAAGACCGTTCGCAACGGAGGAATGCTCGACTGCAAGGAAAAAGACATGGCTCTTATGTTGCGCAAGGGGAGGACTCGGACTATAAGCGCCTGAGAGGGGAGCATTGGCCGATCCGCTTCTGCAGGAGGGAGGGAAGGGGAGCAACAACACAACTGAGGATGATTGGAAGGAGAGGACTAGGGAAGAAAAGGAGAGGAAAAAATAGGACAAGGCTGTCCATAAAAAAAAAAGACTCACCAGGGAAAAAAAAACACAGACGGAAAAGGGCTGTTCTTGGGGCGACTGCCGAAGAGGGAAGGGGGCCTTGTTACCGACGTGAAAAAAAGGGAAATATGCGGAGAGGGGGGGGCCTATCTTCTCCAAAAAAAAAATGAAAAGAAAAGGTTTGCTTTTGGCCGCCGTGAAGGAAACCCCCACACCAGCTCGGTGAAAACCGGACTCGCTGTCATATACTTCAGCGATAGAGAAAAAAAAGAGGTGAGGTCAGCTCCGAACTTTTAACGGGTGCAAAGAGATACTAAGCCGAGAACTTATCTTGACGAGGGTTCTAACTTTACACTCCACCCCTACGGAAAAAAGGGAGCAGCCGTTCGTCGAAAGAATTATATAGAGAGAAGTCGGTTTTTAGGGGGACAAGGACAGCCAATAATTCCGAACTAAACTGCACGGGGGAGGTCTTCCCGAGCAGAATCTTTCGTCGAAAGAGAAGCTATCTATATCTGCAAAAAAGGGAAAAACTCGAGAAAGGAGGACAACAGGTAGGTGCTGAACTCAACTTTTTGCGAACAGAAAAGAAAAAAAACACGTATTCGGATTGGGGAAAAAAAGTAGCCAGATAAGGGGCATCCCACAGCCATAGGGACTCACCGCCCGGACAACGGGGAGGGGGGGCTTGGGAAAAAGGTTCCTGAACACACGAAGGGGAAAGGACGATGAATGACCTAACTATACAAAAAACCTGCTGGGGAGCAAAAACCTGGCGGTTTCGCAAGTGGGCCATAATGACCAGGGGGAATGATCGGTCTATCGAGGGAGGGGTAGTTGGTTTCCGAAGAGTCTACTTGCGGGAGAAAGAATACTGAGCCGTCTGTCCAGGAGCGGGGGGGGGGGCTCTCAAAAAAACATGGGTAAGATCAAGGGGAGGGAAAAAGGAATCACTCCTGCTCCGAAAGAAAATACAAAGGAAGAATCGCCATTGCGTTGATCACCAAAAAAACCCCGTCGCTAAAAGGTACTGGAAAAAAAGCTCTTTCGGAAATAAAGGAATATGGCTCTTCGGGACCGACGCCAAAGAAGGGGGGCGATCTTTAGATCCGGGAGGGGGAGAAAACCAAGGTAGTTCAATTGTCATCAAAACTCAGGGGGGAGGCGCCGGAAGGAGAAGGAAGCCACCGTCTTCACATATAAAGAATGATTAGAAAAGAGGAGAAGACGTTGGATTCTTTTGGAAAAGAAAGCGCCTCCCAGAGGGGAGGGGATGACCGAACCTCCCGTCCAATTTGTTGTTCGAGAATGGGGGAAAAGGGCGCAAGCTCTCCTACAGAAGGGGAACTATCAAGGAGGAGGTGATTTCTACCGAGGGAAAAGGAAAATCCAGTCCCACCGGAAAACCGAAACTGGTGAGACAAGAAAAAAAATTGATATCGATCTAGGGGGGGGGATATTGGGGCGCCGGAAGAAACTGCGTTATTCACTTAAAAGACGAGGGGGTAAAGCATTTGCGTTCGTTCGCGCACAGCAGGAATGCGGCGTAGATCTTCAAGAGAAGTAAGGGAAAAAAGACGTCTTCACGGAAAAAAAAAAAATCCGCACTTGGCGCACCAGACATGGCCCACAGCGAACCATGAACCAGACGGAGGAGGGAAAAAAGTCGCGCTTCTTTAGGTCAAGAAGTGGGTCAGGAGGGACAGAGGCACCACCGTACATCGGAGGAGGGGGGGCCTATGGCTGGTGGGGGGGGGGACATGTAAGGTTGCTACTGGAAAAGAGAACCATCCCGAAAAAGAAACTGCTTGCGCAAACGTGCGAAGGTGTCCCGACCTTCTCGAGGCGGTAAAGCAGAATGTGGCGAAATCGTCGAGGGGAGAGAAAGGGGGCAGCCGCCCTCGTTAGAAGGAAACTCCCGGACTACAGGTGAAAGGGAAGGGGGACGTCGTCACCTAGGAAGAGGTCAACCACCGAATGGGGGAATCTAAACAGATCCTCCGCCTATCACCGGCCAAGAAGGGGAGAGAAAGGCTGAGGCTACTTGTGGGAAAAGGAAAGGAAACCAGTAAGAAACTCAGGAAAGATCAGAGAGGCGATTTTTTCCGAAGAAGGGGACTCGCGCGGGTGCGCGGTCAACGTTTCCCTCACCTATAAGGCAGAGGGAAATGAAAGTAATAGGGGAGTCCGTGTGGGGGAAAAGAGCCCTTTTCTAAAGGGGAATTATGAAGGGGCCTGAACCCTTTTAATTTGAACGTGGAGAAGAGGGGGAGCTCTAAGCTCGGCCCCTAAGAGTGCACCGGGAGAAGAAGGTACAAGGTCGTTCCTGCCAAAGGAAAAAAAACAGTGCTCGGATGTGCCGGAACTGTGGGACTACTGTCCTATGACGCGAAGGAGAGGGGAGGGAAATGGTACTGTTCCGCTTCGAAGGACCCCAACAACAACGGAGGAGGAGAGAGAGAAACCCTTCACTTACTAAGGAACTGTCAGTCCGTAATAAAGGAGACCAGGGTGACCGCACATCCGAGCCCTTCGTCTGCGGGGAGGGAAGGAGAGGTCCGTACCTCTTGTGAAAGTGAGACTTTCAGAATCAACCTATAGGCGTTTCCTAAGGGGGAACCGTCGCAAAATGAAAAAGAATTTGTTTCCGCCTAAGAAGTCAGGGAAAAACCCACAATAAAGGCTTTTAACAAACGGAAAGAGGGAGGGAAAGAATTACATCATCTCTAATGTAGGGGAGAGAAGGCTTCCTGCCGAAACGCCTGGTACTTTCCCTCGGTAGAGAAAATCGACCGAGACTTAAGACCTGGGTGGGCCACAAACAAAGACCACCAGAAATAAGAAAAAAGTCTTAGAGATCTCGTTGGCCCTTTGGCTCGGAAGGAGAGGGAGGAGAGTCCCATTGGTTTTGCCGGCGACAAGGCCGCCCGAGGGGGCAGAAAAGACGGTCACCGTCGGATAAGTGCGTAACACATCCCGCAAGAAAAGAGCATTTCGCGCATCGAGAGGGAATTACGAAAGCGGGGAAAAGAGAGAATTTATGACACCTCCTGAGGGGAGGGAAGAAGGGGTGCACGCCATCATCTCCACCGAAATTCGTGGATGGGGAGAGAGGGACCCGTGGGACCATATCCAAACTTGCAAGAAAAGAAAGGTACCACCGTACAAGATTGTAGGGGGGGGGAAACCATATTCATTCCTGAAAGGGAAGTTACGACTCGGAAATAGGGGGCTCTCTAAAAAAAATGAAAGTGTGACGCGCCTATAATTTTTCCTGTGAGAAGGGCCATAAATGACCTGGGAATTATCGTTGAGAATACTGCTACCGGGGGAGTTGTGGCGACGTAGGGAGTCAAATCTTTGACTCGAATCTGAGAAAGGAAAGTCGGCCATTATCGTTCTGAAAGGGCCACCTGGGGTAAAGACGGGCTTTTCCTTTCATAGCTACGCGCCAAAAAAAGTCAACCAGTGGCGTGGAATCACCGGAAGCAATGGGGCGGAGGACCCTTCTCAGAAGAGAGTACCTACTGGCTCGTCGGAAAGAAAGATGCCTTTATCTAGCATGAAAAAAAAGGAATCGACTCCAAAAATTTTACATGGGGAAGCCCGAAACAGTTTGGGGGCTCCTTCTCAAGCTAGTACCACGAAGAAACGGCGGACACATCTCTCTCAAAAAGAGTTCACGACGTGGGAGAAGGAGGGGGTTCTTCTCTCTACAGAGAGGTCAGGTGAGGAGATTAAGACCTACATGTTTTGAGTCGTGAGGAGGACATCCATGCTCTCCCTACAAAGAAACGATCCGGAGGGAACGTGGACACTTTTGCAGGGTCCCCTCAAGAGAAAGGGGGGTGCTCCAACGCAAAGGAAGGGATCTCGGATCTAGGGTATTTTTTTCGCGTCGAAGGAGGGGAGAGAAAAACTGAAAGCACCATGATGCTGAAAAGTTTTCGGACTTTTACCGAGATAATGACAAAAGTAATTCTGCGAACGACCCCGAAAGGGGAGGCCCCACGAAGTCTTCAGCGGTCGCAGGAAGAGCACCTATCAGAAAGGGAAGGTCATGAGGGCCCCACGAAAGGGGGGAAACGTCTCGGCTCGGCTACCAAAGGCTCCTCTATCGTGAAGCTGGAATCTTCCTTTTAAAGGGGGACGTCATTCATTAAGAACCTAAATCGTTGTCCGGGAGGAAAGATTGCTTTTGAGTGAGGGGAGTGGTACTTACTCGTCGGAAGGGACCACATCCTTTCTTAACCTCGTTGGCGAGCGGAAACACCCACCCCCCCCCCAAAAGCACGACGGAGGGGAAGAAGACGGTCTCTATTCTTTCACTCTTAGGTGAAAGGGGAGGCTCACTGATACTGGCCGCCAAAATCGTTCATTTGTTCGAATGATCAGGGAAGAAAGACATGTTGCCCGTAGGAAAACGCTGGCGCCCAAAGGGGGACAACAACCGAATTGGACCTTCCTCGCACGGCCCAGAAGGATCCAAACGTGCTGAGAATGGTGGGAAGGACCGGGGGCCGTGGCCAACAGAGGATCATGATGGCTAGTTTTTCAAAAAAAGGAACCTCGCGGTGGTGAAGGGCGTCCGAACTCGCCTCACCTATAATTACATCGAGATGATGAAGTGATAAAAACAGCACGCACGGTTTTGGTCACCCAAAGAAGTTTTCTGGGGTTTCCGAAAATGAGGTGGGCGGCACCCGAACGTTGATGGACACGAGAAAGGCTGCGCGGAATACTAATCGTTGGAGCGGCCAGTGCTCATTCGGGGAAAGGCCCTCGCGCGGCAGAAAGGGAAGATTAGGACGACATGGTTGATAGACTCGGAAAGTTTTCTACGCCACTGGAACGGAAAAAGAAAAGTGCGTAGTTATCTCTCTCAACAAAAGAAAAAGACGTACACAGGGAGTCAAAAACTATCTTCCATGCAGTCGGACAAAAGGCGGGTACAAGGAGAAAGAAGGACCGAGTTCTTCAACCATGTCGGGGAATCCGAGGGAAAGGAAGAAGCTTGCGGGAACCCGCCGGGGAAAAGTTCAGGTAGGTCAACTATTCGGATGCGGGGACGAAGAACCGCAGCCGTCTCAAAAGAAACGTTTTGTCCCCGCCGGGGTACCCCACACCTCCTTTATCAACTGGGGTGTGAACACCACGGCCCCTGCTCCATATACGGTCCGCAGCTCTAAATTCCGTAAGGGGGAAAAGTTCAAGCGGCAGAAATTTGGACGGGAAGAGTCTTTACCAACTAAAAAAATTGCCGAGGTCACTCAAATGGTGCAACTCCAACCACTACTTCCCACAAATCGTATCTCAGGAGGGGGAAGGGAACCGAAGGAGTTATCTTCGTGAAGAAAAGGAGTTGTTGGAAAAGTTCAGGCCCTCCCTCTGTGGAAGAAGAAGGAATTTTCAAAGTAGGGTCTTGAGGCTACACAGAAAGAGTTGCGGCCATATAATTCGAAATAGATCCCACAGTCACGAGGTGCACAGATCGAGAAGGAGTACACCGAGAACGCTTTTTGTCGAGGAAAAAAAGCACGGAAGATTTGCATCACGAGGAGGGGGGGATCGACTGTTCAGTGAGAAAGCCAACAGGCCATGGGAAAACACCGCCCGGAAGGAATTGTGGGGACTTCCGCAGATTCATGACTGACACGCGCAGGGGCAAAAGGAATAACTATATCTCTCTACAAAAAGGGGGGGAGGAAGGGAACGGTTCAGGGTTAGAAGGGGGGGAAGAAGAGTCTAAATCTTCAGGATCGGGGAGATCGCAGACCTGGGAAGGGGGGGGGGGGGGGCCGACGTCCGGAGGGAGACTTCTTTCTAGGAAAGACCTCTGTCCAGGACGGGGAGGGCGACCACAAAAAGCCATTTGATGAGGGGAAAAATGGTCATCAATCCTGGGAGTCCTCAAGCACTCGACTCGCAACCAAACTAAACGAGATCGAGGGAGAAAAAGGGAAAGGGGTGGGATCACAAGTCGGCAAGGGGGGTGATGTTACCCGCTCGGTCGACGCCTTACCTACATGGGGATAAGGGACCGACGTCCAAGGGTCTTCCGAAGCAGTGGAGAGAAGACAATCATCGACTCCACAAGGGCTTTGCATGGGCACGCCCCTCGCGCCGGTTGAGTCTTCCGTCGAGGAGACACAAAAAAGGACCACAACCTTCTTCACATAGAAAACTTATGGGGGGAGTAGGTTCCTCCGTTTGGGGGGAAAAGGGCGCCTTCTCCTCAAAAAAGGGGGTGTTTGAGGAACCTCCAGACATGTGTTGAGTAGATGATGAAGGAGATCTCCCATCCTAGAAGGAAAAGGCATCTCTTGCGTAAGTATGTTATAGGGGGTTGGGTCTCACTAGTGCAGGAACCAATAAGTCAAACCTTTCCGATCCTCGCCAAGGAACAAGGGGCGCTATCAAGGGGGGCGCTCGCTGAGTGAGGAACTTAAATCCCAGGTGAGGAAGGGTAGAAGCTCATTGTGGAAGACCTTTCCCAGCGCGGTATTAAGGATGAGAAGCCCCTATTCGACTCCAAAACCGGCGTCTGGGGTCGGGATATCGCACCGTACAGCAAGAGTGGGGGACAACCGTCCATTCTTTCCCAAGGGGGGTCTCTGCGAGGATAACACAGAAAGGGAAGAAAAGATATTTATTTCATAAAACTGCCGTGGTAAGGCATAATCTTGGAAGTCCCACCTACATCTGGGGAATGTCTGTGGGAGGGCAGGGGTGTTCTACTTACCGTCACGATAAAAAAAACTTGCCGCTCGGGGGGGGAGGCTTATGTGGAACTTTCGGAAGCACCGCGGAGGTGTAAGAAAGGAGCGAGGCGTCACAGCGAGGAATTGCTGCGCACTGGGGGAAAGGAATACGCCCTCTTGCTGTAAACCTGCAGGAAAAAAAGGTAGGAAGTGTCCCGTCCGTTGCCGTAGGGGTAAAAGGGCTGCCCTTGGAAAAAAAAAAACTAATTGGGAAAAGATCTCCTTCCGGGAAGAAAAAAGATCGACGCACGGCGCGGAATAAGTGGGAATCGTGGTGGGAGGGGAAAACAAGGAACCTCGGCAAGATACAGGAAATCGACGAGTCACGAAAGCTCTGTTGCTCGGGGAAAAAAGAACCTATAAGCAATGAGGGAGAGGATGAAGATTTCCTCATACACTCGGTCCGGGGGTTAACCTCGCCCCTTTTCTCCAAGAGACTTCGGCGGAAAAAAAGGTTGATGTGCAAGTAAAGGCGATCTCGGCAAAGAAAAATAGTTCGGCACCGGGGTGCGCAACGTGAGGGGGGGAGAAAGGGGTAAGCAGCGCGCGGCAGTCCGGGGCTTACGACCTGGTGGGAAGACTCGGCAAAAGAGCCCTGAACAGCCTTGGCGACGCATTGGGGAAAAGA
>Ga0179593_1291729_pt1 | contig 12433 bp, 12 predicted proteins | sample CZODoug2_1_08_16_FD_185931 | JGI IMG/M metagenome (GOLD analysis project Ga0179593, IMG submission 185931) | Vadose zone soil fungal communities from Angelo Coast Range Reserve, California, USA - CZODoug2_1_08_16fungal (PacBio error correction) | ecosystem: Environmental > Terrestrial > Soil >...
AAGAACTAAACCTAGGGAGGAGAAAAGAGGGGTTCAGCGCAAGCTTTGCAGAAGATCCTTTCACAAGGATCCCGGCCTCCATTTAGGAATCAAAGAGAGAAAAGGAAAATCATCTTGTTGGACTTGTGTAGTGGGAAAAGGAAAAGAAAGAGTTGGAAACGGTGAATGGAGGAAAGGGGGGGGGAGGAAAAACTTTGAAAGAACGTCGCAAAGGGAGGGAAAAGGAGACAGAGTAACCACTATTTCAAACATCAGGAGGAGAACTGACGAAGTTGCGTTACGAAGAAGAGGAAAAAACCTAAGGACGTACCGGCAGAAAAGGATAGACAAAAAGCAAGTTCCTTAATCCTCTCAGGGCAAAAGGGAAAGAATACCGCACTACGCTCATAAAGGAGAAATAGAAGAAAGATTGGCAAACGAATTGCACTGCCAAATGCGCAAAATGGGGGGGAAGGCGGAGTCGGAAAAAGAAAGGCTACGGAGGAAAAGAGTGGGCACGCGCAGAAAAAAGGAGAAGCAAAATTAAAGTCAAAGCGTTTCATCCTCGCCGGCGGAAGAGTAAAGAGCAAACTGGAAAGTTCCAGTCTGAGAGATCTCAAACAAAAAAGGGGAGGGAATTATAAAAGAAGAAGAGAGAACTAACGGAAAAGGGAGGGGGCTGCAGATCTCGGAAGGAAAAAGGGGGGACACTGAAAAGCTTTTTGAATTTAGACGGGAAAGGGAGGAGGCGGACAAAAGAAGGGGAGAACGCAGAAGGGGGGAGGTCCTGAATCGGGCGGAAAAGATGTAGTCTTAGGAGGGAAAGAAAGGAAATCCACGAGCGCTATTTCATGGGAGAGCATTATTGGCTTCTTCTGAAGGAGAAGAAGCAGAACTGAAAAAGAAAAAGAAAAAAAAAATAAAAAAATTGGGGGACATCGATAGGGACTGCCAAAAGCGGATGGGGGGGGGGCAGGCAGGGACCCGGTTAAAAAAGGGGAAAGAAGTACGCAAAGTAATCTGGGAGCGAGTGGGAAGTCCGGGATAGAGCTCGCAAAGTTGGGAAGGCAGGTGCGGGAAAAGGGGTCTTTAAAAAAAAAAAAAGGAACGCCAAAACACCAATTATAAAGACTGAAACAGGGACACATCAGTAAAGTTGACTCTCGGAACGAGTACATGAAGGGGATAAGGGAGGGGAACTTAAATGATTTCTGGAAGGGACAAATACATCGAGAACAGGGTATAAATCTTAGATAGAGGGTTCAAGAGGCAGGGGGGAGGACATGCTCTCTGGGGGTGCTTTGTGGAAAGGGAGCGTGTTCCCCTCAGCCGGGAACCTTGAGTTATCGCGAGCTTACGGAGAGTTGACGACTTTCGTTTATGGAGTAGGGAGTGTTGTACCGTGGAAAGGGCAGGACGGCAGTCTACTGGGCTTTGGCAGTGAATATGCGAAAATACGTTGCCGGTGTTGGGGGAAAAGGGAAGACAATGATGACTTTGGGAGGCATGAAAGCACCCAGCGACCCTGGGGGCCGGAAAGCAGGAAATGTGGGAAAGAAACGGGGAAAGGGGTTAGCGCAGCGAGGGAGAATGGGGAACCCAGTTGAAGGGTGCGGCGAAGAGGGAGGTGTGAAGGGGACTTGCATTGAACTGGAAGGGGGAGCAGTGAGGGTTCCTTCCGCAGGGCGCATTCTGGATTTGGAAAAAGCGGGAAAACGGCTGGATGGAGCGACGTATTCATGGTGGTGAACTGCTTTTTTAGGAAAAGGGGCAAGCGAAGTGAAAGGTCAAGACAGCTAAGGGGGAAGGGCATGAATCGAGAAAATGGGGGGAACCTAGAAGATAACAACAAAAGGGGGCAGAGATTCAGAGAGACAAAAGGATACTCAAGAAAAAAAAGGGGTCCACCGCACAGGAGGAAATTCTCAAAGGGCGCGCGCAGTCTGCGATGAGAAAGAGGAAGGATAGTTGGGGGTCGGGGCTATGGCCAACATTATCAGAACGAGCCAGAGAAGGAATGGGCGAAGAACGATATTTCAGCAAGAACTCGCCAAATAAAAACCGGGTTCAAAACACGAGGGGGTGGTAGTAAATGTTTTGCAAGAACTACATCGCAGAGACACAGCTGCGCTACGAACCGGTTTTTAAGTACGGGTTCATGAGTGTCATCATAGAAGAGAGACTGGTGCAACTGGGGGTGGAGCGTCAGATGCCAGAAAGAAAATACCCGGACCGGAAGAGTGGTACCGGATATCAGGGAGGAATGATAGGTCGGCGGCTTCGTAGCTTGTGTGCAGTGGACGCCGTAAAGAAAAAACGGAAATCACTGATGGGGGGGAAGACAGCAGTAGGGGGGGGGGCTCACACTTGCAGAGTTTCGGGAAACATCCAGACAGATCAAACCAAACGCACTACGGGAAGACACTTCACATGAATAAACGCAATTGAAAAAAGCAATATGTTACAGAAGGCCAGGGGGGGAATATCAAAAAAGCGGGGGGGGGCGAAAGGTATCTTTTCCGCTTCTTGGGGGGGGCTAAGTAGTCTTCACCTTCCAATATGAGGGGAGGGTAGCAAGACAAAGGAGGGCAAAAGGAAAGAGACATGAAACGCGAATAACTCGAGACTGCTCCAGATGGGGATTGAAAAAGTTGGTCTAAAAAGACAAAACTTGGGATGAAACAAGCTAACGCGAACGTAGAGGGGGGAGCAGAGAGGAGGAACACTCGGAAATTTCTTTCAAAAAGGCGCCCCAAGGAAGGGTCACTATTAAAAAAAAGAACATCGGTGGAGAAAGCAATTAAGCAAGATAAAATGGTAAAGGAAGTGAGCTAGGTTGAGAAAAGTGAGGGCTCGTGGGAGAAAAGGGCAGGCGCCACTAAGGCGTAACTCTTACGTTAGGAGACAAGGATAGGAAATTTTGGAAAGAGGGCCCCACAACCGAAAAATGATTGACAGAAACGCCAAAGGAAGATGCAGCTATTCACTAATTGAAGCAAGGGAAGGGCATACAAAGAAGGAAGGTCACCGAAGTCTTAACAGTTTGTGGAAACAAGGGGGTAGCCAATGAAACTCTCAGGATCGAGTGACAAGGGGAAGGGTCTGTGAGGAAAAAAAAGATCACGTTCCTGGAAAAGAAAAAAGACAAGAGGATAGGGGGAAAGATGAAAGTTTTGATCGAGGAAAAAGACACACAATGGATATTTTAAAACAGGGAAAAAAGTTGTTCAAAGGACCAGGCGCAGCTAGGTTGGACGAAAACAAGGGAAAAGAGTCTCAACATAGGGAGGAAAGGACTTTTCGGGGGAGCAGGAAAAGAAAGGACAAAGGGGGGCGCAGGAAATAGGATCATATGAGGATGGACGATCATGAGCGTTGAGTGCATTGGTGGTGTGCGCATTGGTAGAATGATGAATGATTCAGAGAAACAAAAAAGGGGGGGGAGAGAGGGGGGAGCAGCCTAAGCGCCACCATGAGAGCGCATTCGTCGAGGAGACGATTCAAAAAAGGTGATAGGCGAGTGGGTGGGGGGAGGAGCCGGAAGGGATGTGGCTGTGTTTGGGGCGCCATGTCACACTTCAAGAAGGGAAAGAAAGGGGCAGATGGACATTTCATGATCATACGTCGACGTGTGGGGGATCCACGAGAGGGGGGGGAGAAGGAGGGGATTAAATCCGTTGGTTTTCAGGGAGGTCGATTAAGATAAAAAGTTGGCAGGACCAAAACGTTGCGAGCTTCTATGCGAGACCCAGTGGCAATCAAAAAACACCGGCAAGGATTACTTCCCGGGATTTAAGGGAAGAAGATTAAAAAACTGTGCAAGAAACGAGGGGGTTGGGGGAAAAAATAGATACACAACAAAGAGGAGTTAAACAGGAGTGTAATGGAAAAACCAAAACCTTGACAGAAGGTTGATTGCAAAGCGGGTATTAACCCTGGATTATTAGAATGGACCGCGACACTCCGAGAAGAGAATTAAAAGAAAAAGACTAAACTTGTTGGATCGCAGTCAAGAGAGAGAAAGGCAAAATTTATCGAGGGGAAAAACTTTAGAACAAAATTCATAAAATCAATGCAACCCAGGCAATCTAAAAAAAGCGCACGCGGAGATCCCAAATACCACTGCGAGCATCAGAAAGAAAAGAAGGGCACCCAGGTCTTGGACCGAAAACGGTAAAAGTGGAAAAAGGCCACAGGCCAAAAAAAAGACAAGGCACAACCACAAAAAAAAGATCATAATGCAAAAAGCTGAGAGAACGAATCTACAGTATAAACCGTGGGGTGCAATACGGAGAGAAAAAGAAATAAACCAGCGACGCGCCGCCGGAAAACATTACATCATTAATCACTAAGACAACCAAGGCAAAGACAAAGCTGAACCAGGATAAAAGGCCGAACTGGTACTGAGAAAAAGAACATGAGCTTTCCTGGGTTCCAAGTAACAGAAGGACCCATAATTTCAGGGTGAAGAAAAATGTCGGGCGACCTGGGAAATGCCAAAAAAAATTTGGGGTGGGGGAACTCGGGTCCATTGGTCGTCACACTGGGTGTCCCTTGGAAAGAAAACCAGAGGGGGGGAAAGAATCAATAGTTTTGAAGAAAAAAAACAGCCCGGAAAATTTTGCCAAAAAACCAAGCGGACAATCCAGAAACGAAAAAGAACCAAGGAATAATGGGGAATTCCAACCAGGGGGCTCCGATCATGCACTGTGGGTTCAGTCAAGGCATGAAGAAGAGTAAATAGGCGAAACGATTCGAGTTCGAGAGGGGGAAAGGGGGCAAAGGTATACTGAAACTGGACGTCGATACTTTAGAAAAGTAAGGAGTAGCCGGGTTAAAGCTGCAAGGAGGGCCCACCCTGAAAACAGACAAAGGGGAATTAGAAAAGTAGTCCAGTAACGGTCGTGAGGTAAAAAGCGTTAAAAAATGTTAAAGCCGTGACCGCGAAAATGTTGGGGCATCTGAGCCAGTCGTGCCGGGAGGGGAGGATGAACTGCAAAAAATAAACGGCAGCCAGCCCTGGACGATGGGAAGCAAATGTGGTAAAATCCCATGGGCCAAGCCAAACCATGGGGAACAGGACGCAGCATTGGGCGAAAAGGGCGCTATAAATTAGGCGAAGCAGCGACCGAACCTAAGTGGGCCGAAGGCAAGAAGGGCAGGTAAAAAGGCAAACTCGGAAACGATACGAGAGCTTACCGGGCAAGTGAACCAAATCTTTAAAATTAAAAAATCGGACTTCATCTGGGCGGGGAAAGTCAGGAAAAGCGGAGGAGGCGGGGCAAGCTTCGGTCGGAGGGTACCAAGAAAGATAAAGCAAGAAAAAAACACAGTGCTTGAACAAATTACTGATCGAGGTTGTCACGGATGTGAGAGGAAAACACAAACGCCAAAGAGAGCAGATAAGCGCAGGGAAGCAACGATATAAGTTACAAGAGAGGTCACTGACTGCACCGGGCTCAGTGGGAAAAAAAGGGAAAAAGACGCGCCACAGCTAAAGGAACTGAGGAAAAAAAACAGGAACGAAAATGGGAGTAGTCAAGAGAGTGAGAGAGCTGTGAAAGTCAATTGCAAAAAAAAGACAAGGAGTGGAAAGGGCGAGGGGAGAGAACGAAAGAAAGTAAGTCTGAAAAATGAGTACTAACGGGGAAATCCTCAAATTATAATGGGGCCATACACCTACACAAAGACGGAGAGAAAACCGCACATCCACGAAAATCCCAGGAAAAGGGAAGAAAAAATGAAAAGACTTGGGAGACCTCGGGGGTCCGAAAACCGAGCCAGCAAAGAGTAGAGATAGACCGAGTGATGAGGTAGATGACCCCAAAATCACCCATAATCATCAGAAGAAGAGAGGGAAGAGGGAAATGCCTAACTTGATTGGGTAAAAACCAGACTTAAAGGGGGCCAGAAAAATGCATAAAAATGCCACCTCAAAACAAGATTCCCGCCAAGATAAGATCGCACGGCAAGGGCAGGGACCAAGGGGAAAATATGCGACACAGAAAAAGGTCCAAAATGTCCAACAACGCACCGTCGGGGGCGGCAAACTGTGTCAAAAATGCGCACTTGATAAATATCGCAACCAAGCCCAAAAAGGGTGACAAGCGTCGGGACCAATCTCGACTTGACGGCACCCGGTTAACCAGTCAGCGTGAAGTCATAGAAACAGTCGGAGTAAGAAACACAGGAAAATCTGTCCGATATATCAAAAAAGGCCCCCCCAGAAGCCGCACCTTCCGGAACGCAACGGTAACAGATCCGCATAAAAGAAAGTAGGACAACTCAGCCGGACCGACACACAACATACTGTCCCATCAGAGGCCATACCCACATAGCGGCAAGCAAAAAACTAGCAAATGGAACACCATGCCGATGGAAAAAAAGCGAACAAGGAGACGAGGGGGGAAAGTCTGAAAATGCCGAGTAAGAAAAATCCCGCCGCCAGGAAACATGGATTTAAACAGTCATCGGGGAGTACCAAAGGTCAGCTTGGTGTAGGGACAATTGGGAAGGCTGGGGGGAGGGGTAAGGTACTTCAAGGGTGTTAGAAAAGACTTTTACCGCCACGGACAAAAAGGCAAAGAGAGCAGAAACGATGCACCATCGCGGATTTGATCCTTCACCTTGGCGGGTTAAAAAAAAAGGAGTGCGAGAGGAAAAAAAAAAACGATTTTCGGGGAAAAAAAAATGAGAGGAAATCCGTTCAAGAGCCGAACATTGAGCTACGCAACTACTGACGAGGCAGCGGCGTCGCATTGACACTAATGCAAATTCAACGAATAAACCCAGAAAGGCAAACCCTGGCTGCATCGTATAACAGGCTTGTACACATTCGAGGAAGAAATTCAAATAAAAGGAAAAGATCAAGATACCAGCGTATAAACGAAAGAAAGAAAGGGGCAGGAACGATCCGCAAACAACGTAGGTAGGGGATCTGGGCCTGAAAGAATCGGGGAGGGGGAGAATATTAGCAAGAGGGATGAAAGTGAGAGGGAAGTTAAAAGTCTTAGAAAGGCAAGAAAAAAGGCGGAAAGACAACATGATTGAAGCACGCTTCAAAATAGAGTTCGCTGAGTGGCAGTGGACAATCCTCGAAAATCCGACTCGAGCAAGAGGTTCAGGATCATTAAGGGAGGAAGACAGCGGTGCCAGCAGGTGGAGCATTGGCCAGAACGCGGATGGGGTTTTAGGGAGAGACCGTTACCAACAAATGAGAGAGGGCCGAGGGGAAGCAGGAATACGAGCCTGGCAATCCTTTCGAGAACGGCAGGCGGATCTTTGGAAACAAACCTTGACGCAGCACCCGAAAAAAGATTAGGAATGCAACTGGCCAAAAGGAACGGGAATAGTCGCTGACTTCCAAAAAACCTGGCGAAAAAGAGTTCGGGAAATTAACTGCAAGACACACCTCTTGGAGTTTCTGAGTGGGCTGGAAATGCTCAGCATGTTTTGAGGTGCCGATGGGGAGAGAAGAAAATTGCCAACATTCCGTCGGACATAGGTTTAAATGTGCGCGATTATGCGAGGTTGCCGCCGTTGGACTGATTCTGGGACGTTTTAAAGGACGGTAGGAGGGACAACTGGGGGGGGGAGGTGAGAATCTCATCAGAAGGGGAAAGTGTGTGGAAGCCCATCTCGGGGGAAAGGTGGGAGAAACTGGGGACAAACTCGGAAACCTGGCCGAAAAGAGGAGAGAAGTTTTAAACCGACGCTAAAACAGGTTTGGGTGAGACAAGGGAACAATTCCATCAATTGTGCAAACCGCCAAGTTGGGGAAAACGAAGAGGGTCTTTGAGGGGGAAGAGGGGAATCGTGGGGGGGCCACTATTCGTTCCAGGAAAGTGCGGTGCTACTCTAGAAGCTAATCGGGGATCGAAGGCTTCTGGCCGGTAGGGGGGGGACATACAGGGCCGGAAGAAGGAAAGATCCGCAACAAGTAGCACTCGCGCGAGAAGGCTGGACGGATTGAGGAAACCCGCATCAACGCGGGACTCTAGAGGGACACAGAGGGGGTGGAAATCGCACAGGGGCAAGCGGTTCTTAAATGTTCTCACCTTCCGGCGCTAGTCGGGCGATGCTGAGAGGACGTCTCGGTTTCGGAGATACGACAAGACCCTCTCAGAGCAGTTCTAAACGGAATGGGTGATTTCAGGAGCTATCAAAGAAAAAAGGGTTCACTCCTTTTGGTCAAAAAAGGTAAGACTGGTCCATTCTCCAAGAGGCGAAATGTTTACCTACGTTTTAAACAGGTCAGAGGGATAGGAAGGTGAGATGGTGTTGTTGGAATATTCCGAGGAAGAGAAGACTTTATCTTTGCTAAAAGGGAGAAGGGAGCTTCAAGGTTCGGCTCGGCGAGCGGGGGGAAAAGCGTCCGAAAAACCGAAGAAACGAAACGTGAAAGCCATAGGGCTGGGGGGGATCCTGTAGAGATTGACTGACCTCCGAGGGTGCGGGCAAAAAAACCGCCGCAATCGAGAAACCTTAAACCGGAAAGAACGCAGGGTCGATGGAAGGTTTAAAAAAAAGAATTTTGCTAGAAAAATAAGGTGCTGGTAAGCCATCGGAAAGATCTCCGTGCATTAAAAGGGGGACTTACAACTCGTCGTGGACATCTGCATGGGATAACGCCTTGGAGAAAAGAAAAGAGCTCCCTTCGAAAAAAGGAAAAAATTGGGATGGGAAAATTTGGCAATCACTGAAACGTCCAGGCGATCAGGAAAAGCTAAGATCGAACCTCGGCACGATGAAGGGGAAACAGATGCACGACACCGAAGGGAAAAGAGCACTTCAATGTGGGAAAGGACCGAATACCCAATATAGAAATTGCGAGGAGGGTAAGAAAAGTGCGGAAATAGGGGGGTCCAGAAGTTACGAAGAACTTTACTGGGAAAGAGCAACGAAACATGGGGAGCTCGCAAAACCGCACATGGCATGGAAACAACTCATCAAATAGGGTTCACGTCGGGAAGCCGTAAGAAAAAAAGTGCCGCGAGATCGATCTAAAGTGGAAAACGGCGGGAAGCCGCTAAAAAGTGGAAGTTGATCAAGGCAGTGAAGGGGGGAAAAACTCGAGGGGGGGAAGGGGCAGACCAAGAAAACTCCATTTGGTCGGAAAACCTGAAGGGTTACTGCTATCAAAAAACCAGTGGGATAGGAAAAGTTCAAACTGGCCAAGAGCGAGAAATTTGGCGAAAAAAAAGAGGAAGGGGAATATGGAACGATTTTTGCAATGGAAAAAAAAGAACAATGCCTGGGGGGCGCAGAATTCGAGAAATCAACATCCAGGGGCCGTGGGGGGACGGCAGGGGGTAATCATAAGAAAGGAAGGTCAGAGCGTCTCTTAGAAGGAGAGTTAAAACGAGAGCCGGAGACCAACCCGAGGAAGACTGCGAAAGGCGCCGGGATCAGGGTGCGAGTGGTGGATAGGGGAAAAATGGGGGGAGGAGGGGTTTTTGCTAGAGGGAAAAACCCATCCCTGAAAAAAAACTGGGGCCAAGAAGGAAAAATCTTCCGTCGTGGGGGATAGAAACGAAAACGCGCTTCGCGTCGGAGCAGGGGTCATGAGTAGGCGTGAATTGTCCCATGCCGCGAAACTTGAGGAAGAAGCAGCCAAAAAAAGCGGGGTTGGCAGGAAGTGCGGCGTTCGGGGGAGGGGGCAGAAGGACTCAAAAGTGCGGAGGAAGGGGGTAAAGGGACCGGAGAACTCAACAAAAAACGGGGAGAAGAGAGAGTTTTTCGCGATCCAACCCAAGAATGGGGGTTGCACAAAGCCTGTTGGGGTCCCTGGGAGAAAGTGAAAACGACGACACTAAAAAAACGATGACTGCCACGGTGAAAAAGGAAAAGTGGTGGCTCATATTCTCTGAGGGACCGGACAAAGGTTCTCGGCTCAGTGGAGAAACGACAGTAAAAGAACCTCATGAAAACCTTTCAACGAAGCGCGCAGGCGGATATAGATCCCAAAAACAGAAACCTACTGCAAAGAAGGAAAAGAAGGACCTCGTCCCCCAAAAGAAGAAAGCGGAGGTGTGAACGTAGAAAATCGACAAAAAAGATTAATCAAACCGACAGAATCATCAAGAAGAAGTGGCCTGGGTTCAAAGAGACCGCACGCCAATCGCAGGGGCGCGTGTCCTGAAGCAATAATTCATCTGGGAAAAACAACGAAATCACAAAAGGAAGACAAAAATGTATAAGGGGTAGCCCCAGGCCATGAAGGAAGGGGTCCCTTTAAAACTTCGGGCTCAAATAATAAGATGTCTCGTCAAAAAAAAGGGAAGAACGGTGTGCCGCCAGGGGGAAAATCTTTTGAAAATTGTCGTCACACTGGGTGTGAAATGGGCTCCGCAGAAACAAAGTCAACGGGGGGAGAAAAAAGAACAGTTGCTTGAAGCCCAAACGCTGCAAGTTGTTCCTTGACGAATAGCCAGTGAGCATTCAAAAACCAAAAAGGAAAGCTGACACGGCCTGACAAAAGGGCACATGAATAAAGGGGGGGGGCGGTGCTCAAGACATAGAATAGCGGCCGAGATTAGGTCCAGGATGTTCGAAAGGGCAGGGCGTCCGGGGGCTCCTGGGCATAGTAACTGCGTCCGCCGTTTTGCAGAGAAAAAAAAGTCTTCAAAACGAGCACCCCTTTTACGGAAACCGCGCAACGGGGGAGTCCATTTCGGGGGCTTGGACTGTTGAGGGGCAAAATGGAAGTGACTTGCGAAGGGTTCAGGGCAATATGAAAACCTGTCGGGGACGAGGCAGAAGGGAGGCTCAAAAGGAGACGAACCTGGAGGGGCATCAAACATGGGGAAGTGTAAAGGGAAAGCAAAACCTGACTCAAATTGCGAGCGCTGGAACCAACGGCGAAAGAGGGTCGCGACGGGAAAAGGACAAATGTTTTAAGGAAAACCAGAAACGAGATACAATCAGAGAGAAAACTGATGAAGAGAACACTCTGCGACGAGAGTTTCTACTGGGAAAGGGTAGGGCTCGAATCTGGTGAGGGGAAGGAATCCTTCGTCATGTACAAGAAGGAAGGAGCCAAACAGAGGATAGCAAAAGAGGATTCAAGTTGTGGAGCGAACGCGTTTCAAGGCCTCCAGCTCCGGAGCAAAGATAAAGCGCAGGTCACTTGGAAGAGAGCAGCATCCGGAAATTAGTTAACAAAAATGCTCGACAACATTCGCTACGAAGCGAGGAAATTACCAAAAAGGAGGGGGGAAACAACTCTTATCTTAACGCTTATTGACGAAAAACGATGGACCAGAGACTGTAACCGAAAAGGGGCTGTGAGAAAGCGAAAGAAAATTGCCACTTCCGGGCATTGCGTAATAGACCATTCACCGCTAAGGGAGGGACTATCCAGTCACAAAGAGAAAGGCAGGAAAAAGAACATAGGATAAGAACGGTGAGAAAAAGCAAAGGCCGGCGGGTTTAGCTCACACGGGATAGTAGAATAAAGAAAACGAAGTGTTGGGCTAGTAGGAACGCAAAAAATGATAACAAGAATCAGAGCTCACGGGGTGGGCGGGGGTCTTATCCAGGGGAAAGGGAGAAGTGAAATTTCCAACGTCAAGAACCAGAAGACGATCATTCCAACAAATTAAGGACAGAGAAGTAAAAGCCCAGAAGAGAACACCAATCGGGCAATTCCAAATAACAATCACCTGACGCAGGAAAAAGGGGGCAAGGGGAAACATCTGGAGAAACTCCCCATTTAGCAGCCAAAAAGACCGCCTTCTTGAAAAAGCGCGAGGGAGGACTCAGGTGTAAGGATCCACAGTCATCCATATGAGAAAGGCCACACAGAATAGGGAAGGATATATCAAATAAGAAAAAAAGAAGAAGGAGGAACCGATGAAACAAAGAAAAAGAAGAGGCGGAACAGCCTAAGCCTCGCGAAAGTAACCGGGACATGAGTAGAAATCCGAAAAAAAAGCAACAAAAGAGCAAGCAGTAATCACCAATGGGAAGAGGGAAACGAGAGAAAACGCATAGTGGGTTCTAAAAACCGGCAGGTGTGAAAGCGCTTCTGGGGGGAGTGGTCAGAGCCCAAAGGATCGAAAGGGAGGGAAGGGAAACGGATCAGCTTTTGTCTGAAAGGAAGGTAATAACTGTTTAGGGAGGAGGTCAAAGTTGGGTCTGAAGTCCAGAAAAGGACGAAGGAGAGCATGATTAAAACGTGAAAAGCTTGAACGTTGCGTTAAACTGGGAGGGAGAGAAAAACCAATCGCCTGGAGGGAAGAATAGCGGACGTGCCCCCAATCAATTCCTGAAGGGCAAACCTGAGTAAAGAGACCATGACACAGAGCCGGTCAGTGAAACTGCCACGACGGGAGGGGGAGAAGAATTCGTCAAAAAAAAGGGCGAAAAACAGGCGTGGTCAAAGAAAAGGGGGCAAACTAATTCACGAGAAATAGGTAGGACAGGACCTAAGAGAAGCAGTACGTGGGACGAG
>Ga0179593_1373308_pt1 | contig 12433 bp, 17 predicted proteins | sample CZODoug2_1_08_16_FD_185931 | JGI IMG/M metagenome (GOLD analysis project Ga0179593, IMG submission 185931) | Vadose zone soil fungal communities from Angelo Coast Range Reserve, California, USA - CZODoug2_1_08_16fungal (PacBio error correction) | ecosystem: Environmental > Terrestrial > Soil >...
TGGCGAATGAGGGGAGTTTCCACTCGGATTACAGACTCAAAAAAAAACCGAATTATTGAACGGAACCGGGGGGGAAGTTCACCGCTTGCATAAGGTAAGGGTGGTATCAAAAGCTAATAAAAAAGGAATGAAGGGGACGGGAATTTGGGAATTCGGGTGTGGGTCCAGGGGGGAATAGAGAAGAAGAAGTGAATGTATCCTGCAAGACGCGGTGTGGGGCACTACAAGGGGAGGATTGGAGGGTGGTGCCATCGTCGGAAGGGGGGGGGGGGGGATATTAGACTTCGAGTTCTGCACCAAAGAGAGGATGTGACGGCAGGTGGACAGGAGAACTACAGGCAGCTGGGAAAAAGAAGCGAGGAAGGAAAAAAGTAAATTAAGCAAGCGCAGATAAAAGACAAAGGGGTTACGAAGAAGAAAGTAACAAGAGGGCAATAATCACGTCTAAGGAGGGGAATATAGGGAGGTTCGGAGGGAGGAGACAAAGGTAAAAGAGGGGCATAAGTAGAAATCAGACTAAAGATGAAAGCAGAAAGAGAGTTTAGGCACCATTATCGCTAGCCGAGACCACCAAATCTAAGCGGCAAAGGGGAGGCACCAAAGAACGCGGTGATGGAAATATCTCCGGCCAGACAAAGGGCGGAAGGGGGAGAGTGAGGCGCGATGAAGCGGCCAGGAGGGCGTGGTGGAAACGGTTTGGAGAAAGGGGGGAGAGGCGAAAAGCCAGTAACGAACCGCCATTGGCAGAGGAATGGGGGTACTGGAACCAGAAACAGGATGAGAGGGAAGTTAAAGGGGAAAAACACCGTAAATGGGCAAGCAACACAATCAAAGGGGTATAATTTGGACAATCACTTGACAAAGGTTGAGTAAACAACCCGACAACGTAAAAGAAGGCCAGCAATCATACGCTTGTCACAACAATTCCATGCCCAACGTTCAGAGTGGAAGGGAGAAAAACAGAAACGAAGAGATCCTCTGGACACCGGAGCTGTGTTTTGGAAAGTCCGACCCCAAATGGCAAATGTCACAAATAAAAAGGGAATTGAGTTATGGTCAACTAACGGGATGTACTGAAAAACTCAACGTGGGGAAACAAAGACAGGGGAGTGAAGGTGCCATCGAACAGTAATAAACTGCCTTGGCATAAGATCGGGGACAAAAACAACTTGACGGGGGAAGTGAGGAATAATCTGGAAAGAAATAAAAAAAAGGGGGGGCTCAACAACTTTTAGAGAAAAAAATAGTATGAAGAAAGACACAACAGCGTAGCTGAGGAAAAAAGAGAGAGATTTTCGCATAAATGCACTTCACCGAAGGAGTATGTCAGAAATACGCCCTCCAGCGGAAGAGGAAAAGCTAAAGGAGGCTGAGAGGCCTCAGTTTAAAAAAAGGGTTGAGGAAACAAAGAAAGGTGAGCACATACAGAGAGTGGTGAGGTGACCCGGAAAAGGAGACTAAAAGAAAGAAAAACTGCGAAGTGAAAATGACGGAATTGAGAATGGAGAGACGGGCATGGAGCAAAAAAACAAACAGCGGGACCTGTTGGGCCCGAATATGAGGTGGATAAGAACCCTGCCGGCGGCACAATCAAAGAAAAAGGTAAAGGAACTGGGGCAACAAGGAGATCACAAAGTGGGGGGGGAAAAAGTATAACCGGAATTGGCGAAAATCGACTAAACAGGGCGGACTTCCGCCAAAAATAGCGAAAAGCCTGCTGGGTTTAAAGATGGTGGAACGAATGTCTGGGGTTGGTAGAAGCCAAAAAAAAACTATGGTAGGGAAAGGGCACAATAAAAAGGAACCGGAGAGAATAAGGAAAAGAGGAGAAAGGAACGGGCGGGCAAAAGGCACAGGGGAAAGGGAAAAAATAGATGAGAAGCAAAAATCAGCGAATAAAAGGGATTGCGGGGGGTGAGGGAGTACTATCGACAGTAAACATCGGACAAGAACGTTATGTCAAGTGGAGGGAAAAATACGGGTGCTGGCTGATAAGAGCCCGGGTTCAAACTAGTCTGCATGACCTGCGTCACAATAGCGATGTGTAGGGAGGAACCGTGTCGAAGACAAGGGCATGGATCACAAAGAGGAATAAGGAGGATGGGTGTGCCGGAACACGAAAACGTATGTGCAATCATTTGATACATGCAGTGCAAAAGCTTGGTGCTAGGAGAGTAGATAGGTCAGGGGAGGGGATCGGAGGAGGAAAAAAAGGAGGGGGAAAAGAAATGTGTGTACTGGTGAAGAGGAAAAAATCTTCGTGAACATGAGAAGGAAAAAGTAAGGGAAAAAAAAAAATAGGTGTAGTGCAGAAAGAACCTGACTGGGGAGGGAAAATGAGCAGGGGCCGGGGGGAGCCAAGGAAGACGACAAAGTACAAAAGGGAAAGAAGTCAATAAGAGAAGTATCCAAGGGCGGCGACTCAAAGCCAGCGCGGTCAACAGGAGCACGATGAGCTGTGATTGAAGAGACAAAGAGGCAGGGGATGGTAGGTTTACGTGAAGTACTGTCGCTACAGAAACCAAAGAAGGGGAAAGAAAAAGACAAGGCGGCAAAGTGAGTAAGGGAGATTGCACTAAGGCACTGGGTTACACACGTACAAGGGAAGATAAAAAAACTTAATATTCTCCCTATGGAATTTGTATGAGGGGGAAGAAGAAACCAGGGGAAAAAAATGCATGACGGGGAAAGAGTGTCGGAGGCAAGTTACAGAGACGTGACGTAAAAGAAGAAGGGGTGGCCGACAAAATCGACAATAGGAAACGAAGAGTATATTAAACAGGAGATGGGGGGGTGTGTCAACCGGGGGTCGGAATTGAAGGGAAGAGCGGGCGAAGAAGAAGACAAGGGAAAAATTAGCCACACATGAACTTTTGGACGGCAAGACCGTACAAAATTGTAAAAGAAAGAAAGCATGGCGGACTTGGAAGGGGGGAAGGAACCCGAACTAATTTACGGGAAGACTAAGGAACGCAGGATGGGCAAGGAGGAAACTAAACGCAACAGGAGAAGGGAAGGAGACAATGTGGACTAACATAGCAGAAATGACGGAAATGAACCGCAAAAAGGGTGGTGTAACAGGCGATAGAACAAAAAGAAATGAAAATTGACAAGCCACTCAGGGACAGGTAACGCAGTAAAACGCAGAAACAGAGAGAGGACAACCTGGGAACATCCTGAAGAAGCTGTGGAAGGAGAGGGGGGGAAGAGGGAACGTCGGGAGGCTTCTACAAACACAGGAACGGCGAGGCCGGGGGTAAGGGTATGCACGGAAAAAATGGAACAGAAAAGAAACACAATACGCCAGGAGAACAGACGCATAGTCGAGAAGAAAAGTTGGGAAAAACCGCAAGGAGTGAATAGAAGCAAAAAGGAGAGGGAGTTTGATGGCGGAGGATAGTGAACGAGGAACCTAAAGGGGGGAAAGAGTATTATAACCAACACCATAAAAACAATAAGGAGGGGGGGCACAAGAAGATGGGTAGAACAAAAACCGGAAGGAGGGACAAATGTGTTGAGGGAAAAGAATGAGAGATAAGAAGACTAACTGGAGAGACTAAGCGATGTCGAAAAAACGATATGCAAAAAACGTGAGAGAGGCTCCCGGACAAATGGTTCTGGGAACAGGGAGTAAAACGCAAGAGGGTCATAGAGCCAAAGTTACGACCTGATGGGGGGGGGGAGGTCTTTCACAAAAAAGTAGAGTAAGTAGGGGAAAAAAATGAAAAAAGATAAAGGAGAAAACAGCAAGTGAAAATTAACCTTGAGGTAGCCGAAAAAAAAAAGGGAAGGAAGGAAAAGAGGGGAAAAAGAAAAGAGGAAAACCGGTCGCAGGCCTCTTTGGAAAAAAAGCAGGAAGGAAGAATAGCGAGAAGGGGAACGACAAAACGAAGGTCAAGTCAGGCAATGAGCGTCCCGTGACAGCGGAAAAGGGAAAACCTTGATTGAATAAGGAGGGAGAGGATTGCGGAATATGCCGGACGCCCTGGGTCAGGAACTCGAAAAATACGCAACACGGCATAAGGCACTGGATAGATGATCAATACAAGAGAAGCCGCCAAAAAAACAAAGTGACCGTCGTAGGCAAAGGAGATCACGACCAGAAAAACGAAACAGGGGGTGGAAAGCAGTCCCAGGGCCGATCGGCAACCCCCGGCATACCACCGCGCTAAAAGGTGGATAATCGGGAGGAGAGACGAATCAAGCGGGCGGGAAAGAGAATTCACATGAAGGGTAAAGAAGAATAAAAGAGGAAAATGGTAAGAAAGGGGAAGGGGGAAAAGTAAAAGACACTTGAAGATGGTAAGGGGGTAAAACATTGTGGGGAAAGGAAAAAATCCCCCAAAAAAAGAAAAAGAGAGCCCTCGGAAGAGGAAAAATAAGGTGGAAAGGGGAAGTACCGGAAGGAGGAGGGGCTCGATCGTGAAATAGAAAAATGCCGTTGTCAAGGGAGGGAGCAAAGGAAAGGGACAAGACAAATTATGGGAAGGGAGTAAGAGGAAAACGGGTGTCGGAGGGAACGCAGAAGGTAACTGTAACTGGAAAGAAAAGAAGCCTAGGAAGCAGAGGAAGGTATACAACTAGAAGAAAATTATCTGGAGAGGTGGTGTAAAAGGTAGGGTAACAAACCCAAGTGTAAGTTTAAGTAAATAGAGCGAAAAGGGGGGGTGGCAATCTAACCAAAAAGGTAAAACTGAGGTAAAGGGTAGCACATCCGATGCCACAACATAAAGGAAACCGGGCGCGAAAGTGTGGAAAAAAGGGGTCAGCGGGGGGCAAAGTGCCTCGAAATACTTTGGTGGGGGGGGTAAAGGAGTGTCTACAAGTAGGTTTGCAGTCAAGTAATAGAGAAACTTGCTAGTGGGGAGAAAAGAGTGACGGGGGGAACGGGTGGGGCCAATGCAGAATCAGTCGCCTGGAAACCCCAGCGTACAGGGGATTTTCGGAGAGTACAAGAGCAAAGTGGAGGAAAAGAGAAGCATATAGAGACAGCACCTGACCTTGGAATCTGTGATTTGGGGGGCAAAACAGATAACAGGGGGGGGGGGCTAATAGGCGATGTCAAAAAGTGCTTGCAAAGACGAAAGGAAAAGGGGAGTAAAGGTGCCGGAGCATCCAAGGAAGCTTAAGAAAGGAAAAATGGTCGGAGAGGTCCCGATGAGGGTACGGTACTAATTCCAGCAAAAATAGGGAGTATTGGCTTGAGGGAATAAAAGCAACTAAGGGTAGGGGGAAAGGGTGAATACGGAGAAAACGCCGATGGTCTGGGAGTGTTAAAGAAATAAATGCACTTGCCCTGAATCGTAGCGAAAACAGTTGATAAACAAAAACAAGATGGAGTAGATTGTCAGCGATATGCAATGTAACAAATTACAATCTCGCAAGGACGAGAACCGAAAGGAGGAATACTTAGGGTTTCAAAAATGTGTGGAACAGGGGAGAGGAAGGAAAGAAAAGGAGAGACAATAAAATACTGAGGGTAGAAGCAAAAATTGGGGAGTAAAATACAAAAGGACGGCAGGGGTAAAAGGGAAAAAGTGTGATGAAAACCACAAAAAGGTGGACAAACGCCGGGATCACGAGCGGTGGCTGGAAGAAAACGAGAGGTACGGTCCGAACAAAACGGCGAAGGCAAAAATGTGCCAAAAACCGGGCAAAAACTTGAAAGGAAGCTGTTGGGGGGGGATCAGCTAATTTAAACTTAACGGTGTGGCCCAGGAAGAAGAGGAGGGGAGGGAAAGAAAAAAGAAAAAAAAAAGAAAAAAAGGAAGGGAAAAATATAGGGATCAGAGATGAAGGGTAAAAGGGTTGTAGGACCAGAAAATTCAGGAAAGGGAAAAAATAGGAAGAGATGAAAAAAATGAGAGGAGAGAGAAAAGGTAAGTAGAAGAACAGAAAAGAGATTCTCACATTCTAACTTGCGCAGGGGGGGAAGGAAATCCTCGACAATAATTCGTGAGGGAAATGTTGGAAAAGAAACATGTGTTAGGGAAGGACCTTCAAGTGCAGGAGTATCAAGAAATGATTGCAACGGTGAAAGAGATTAAACACTCAAGGACAAGGACAAAAGCAAAAATGGGGGGGGAAAGAACGAAAAAGCCACCAAGACCAAGAAAGGAACCATACGAGAAAAAAGGGGCCTGGAATTAACCCTGGACTAAAAGGGGGGGGCTGAAACAGGGGGGTAGAGATGGCAACACTTGCCTACGCAAATGAATAGGTGGCTGAAAAATGCGGCCTGGAAAGGGAGAGAAGGCGAGATGGAGCATCGACAGCCGAAATTTGCCAGGCGGGAGAATAGCACATTCCATGTCACGGGTATCAACTAGAAAAAAAGAACCATCTTGAGGACCCGACAATGGGCGAGACTAGGAACTGAAAGAGAAAGGATAAGGGTAGAGAGCGGGAGGAATAACGAGGGGGGAAGAATTCGCGCATAGAACCAGGGTAGAAAGGGGTGAGGATTGGCGAAAAGACACCTTGAAAAAAGAAGTAGATGAGGCGCGAGAATAGTAAAATAGGAAAAAAAAAAGAAAAAAGGAGGATGGGGTGACCAATGGAGTGGGGTGGTGAGTTAGGCACTTGGCTGATTTTGAACAAGGATCAATAAGGCTTGGACAAAGATAAAGATGAGGGTGTGACACGTTGCAACACGAGTGTTTATCAACGACTAAGAGGGAGCACACTGTGAGGGTAAGTTCTGCAAGAAAGTGATTGGGCTGAGTGAAATGAGGGGGGGTAAGAGAGATACAAGTCGGCCGAGAAAAGAGCGGGGGATCTAAGTAAAAAAAAAGGTTTAGGCAGAGCAACGGATCAAAAGGAATAACTAAATGTCGGAAACGCATAGCCATAAAATGAGGAGAGAAAATGAGAAAAGTGAAATAGACTAAAAAAAGAGAGATGGGACAACAAAAGGGATGAAAAGGAAGATGTTTTAAAAAAAACATTCTGACTTGTTAGAAAAAAAGAAATTTTGTCCTCGAAATTGCTCAAACAAGGAATCACTGTCAAAAAATAAAGCGGTAGCTAAAATGGGGGGTAAAACCGTGGTAGAAAAACGGGTGGGGTGAAATGTACGCGCAGGGGAATTGGCTAGTACAGGCTACGTATGAATAAGAACGAAAATAAAAAATGCTTGCTTGAGAAAGGGGACAGTTAAAAGATGTCGGTCGAACAACCAATGGATCCGAAAGTAATGACGGCCGAGGGGGTGCTTTGGGGGAAAGAAATAAGCAAAGGGGAAAGAAAAGGCAGTCGAACAAGTTTTGCAGGCCGAAGAAGTAACGTTGTTAATCGCGATAGTGGGTGCCCTAAGGAAGAAACAACAACGAAACGCAAAGAGACAATGACGACACAAAAAAACACAACGTAACTTATAGACGTTGCTAGGCAAGGAAGACGGAGGAGGGGGAAGATGTACAGTCGCCACGCGCGATCCAGATAGAGGAAAGGGCAATCATAAGAAATCGAATAGCAGAGGCGTGGAACCTCACCAAACAAAAAGTATGAAGTTTGGGCGTGACAAATAAGCAAAAACGAACAAAAGTGCAGAGAAGAGGTACAGGGGATGAGCAGAAAATCATCAAAAGGAAATAGTGAGGGTTGTTGGTAAAAAAGACAGTGTGACGGGTTCATAAGGGAAACAAGGCAATGGCTGAAACGAGACTGAGAGAAAGAGAAAAGAGAGGAAAAGCTTCACGGGAAAATGGCGAGCGTAATAGGCTTCTAACTAGAGAAAAGAGGGGCGAGGCTAAATGGCGAGAACCGTGAGCTGAAAAAATCTGAGCCAAAGCAAAACAGGGGAACCTAGATAATAAAACCCTGTTATCGCTTGACGCGGCGGGGGGGGGAACGCTGTAAGGATTGTCTGTAGGGTCATCGGGGATCATTAGATAAAGCGGTCATATGGGCGAAATTACCTAGAATACAGCAGCTAGGCGTAGAAAGAAGAGGTGGCGTACAATCTCGAACACAGAAGGCGATGGAATAGAGAAAAAAAAAAACATACCAGAGAGTAACCGGGAGACGTTCAATCGAAGTAGAAAAAAGCGAATGGATGGTCAGCGCAGGGACAACCGGGAAACTCACGCAGAAAAAAAGGAAAATAGGAAAGGGGAGACACAAGAACATGCAAGTGTGTATCAGGCCGAGGCGGGGAAGGGGGGAGTGAAAAAGTTCTCGGCAAATCGGAGATGAAAAAAACAAAAAGAAACAACTGAGAGGCTAGGGCTAGACACCGTAGGGGAAGTCAGAGACAATGGGAAGAACAAGGAGGGAAAAAAAAGAAAAAAATCAAAGGGAAAAAGAAAGACGTGAAAACGGGGGGGGAAGAAAAAAAGGACAGGGAAGGAAAAAAAAATAGGGCTCTCGAAAAAAAAAGACTTGAAGGGATATAGAGGGGGGGGAGGGGAAAAACGAACAAAAAAGCAAAAGCCATACAAAGATGGATTGAAATAAAACGTCAGGAAAAAAATCAGTATGAAAAAAGCCTCGAAGCAATACGCGTAAAGGTAAAGAGTTTTGGGTGGAGAGGCGGCGCGAAGGCAGGAATGAAAGGGAGCAGGTAGCAACTAGAAAAAGACATGAGCGCGACGAAACTGAGTATCAAAAGAACAAAGGAAAGGCAATGAAGAGAGAAATATGGAAAGGGGAAAAAGGGGGCGGAAAAACGAACAGTTGGAGACAAGCTTAAACAGACGCATGTGTATGGAGGTAAAGCAACCCTTCAATGTTGGGGGCATGATGAAACACATCAAGGTATCATGAAAAGCAAAGGGTGGACATTAGCTGGCCCCAGGCAGGCAAGTAAGAAAAGTCGAATGGCGAGAAAGGTAGGTGTAAACTGCAGTGTTCAGGGGGATCAATGCCAAAGAAAAGAAGCTCTTAGGCAAGGAAGGTTGGCGCAAGAAAAGGATTGAGGGGAACAACTAAATCGTGACGCAAGTGGAAAAGTCCAAAAAGAGGGGTGAACGAGGGGGGGTCGAAGAAACCACAGGAAAGGGGGGTCGAAGACGACTACAATAGCAGGCGATATCACAAACGAACAGTAGTACAGGGGAATCCTGGGCCATGCTGATAAACAGACTAGGGAAAAGGTGTCACACGGGAGGGGGAGGAGGAACTGGGTAAGGAGGGGGAAAGGAATGAGTGGAACCGAACACGTGCCAGGACGAAGCAGGTGAACCAGTCGATGTTGGACCAAAAAAACCAATAACCAAGTGGGGGGGTAAAATCTAAGAACGTAGAAGATTGGTCTCGCAGGCGGAACGTGGGTACGCAAGACAAGACCGGCCAGAAGTAAGGCAAGAGGGGAGGCGAAACAAAGGTGGTCAAAAGGTGTTGGAGGGTGAAGGCCGAGAACAGTAAGGAGGAAAAAAAAGGGAAGGAAGGAGAAGGAGGAAAGATAAAGTGGAAAGAGATGGGAAAAGAAAAAAAGGGAAAGGGGGAAGAAAAAAAGAGGGAAAGGGGAAAGCGGAATGAGAAAGCGTAAAGGAGCAGCAAATAGACGGGGGTAGTGGAGAGATTAAAGGTTCGGTCTTAAAGCTTAGGGATAAACTCTAAGATAAAAAACAGAAGAGTTACTAAAATGGAACGACAAAAAAAGGAGGGAAGAGGGAAGGAAACAGCCAAATGCCTCGTTGAGACTGTAAGATAAGATGTGTCTTGAAAAAAGGTGAGACGTAAAAGAAAACAGGATAGTGCAAGCGACAGGGTAGAAAAAAAAAAGGTCAACACATATGCTCAACAGGGGGATATTGGACGTCAACCGAAGTACGGCTGAAACCGTCATAAGGACTTCTAATAAAAGGAAGGAACAGGGCGGAAAGACGAGAAGAACGGGTAAAGAGTACATAAGTTGGGGGACGTGGTCAGGTCCCAGAAGATTGATCGGGCACGGGAGGCAAAGTTTGGGTTCGTACATGCTCGAGGGAGTATCAGAGAAAAAAGGATAAGGAAGGGAGAAAAGAAAAGAATATACCATGCATCGTGAAGCCGACAAAGGAAAATAAACCCGAGCAACCTCACTCCGCTGGAAGGGAAGCATTAAACTGAAAAAAAAAACCCACGAAATAACTGAGGATGGCGTGTAAGGTGTAAGGAGGATCAGAGAGGGGATGGAAGATGGGGGGATTGGACTTAAATGGAGGTTGTAGAGGACAGGGGAGGGAAAACCCCAAACAATTCAGAAAGGGACAATCGAAAAAGATAGTAAGGCATAGGGAAAGAGCCTCGGGGAAAACAGGCGTGGGATCGCCACGGGCGTCAAAGGGTCTAGTGGGTCAAAAGGAAGGAAAAAAGGAGAAGGAAAGCACGGTCGTCGAGATTGACAAAAAACCCAAATAATGGAAGTTTGGGGGGTAACTTAAGGAAGTAAAGGGGGAACTCGCTGGTTGGAGGGTGCCAGGGTAATACAAAATCTTACGACGAAAAATTTATGAAGCACGCCATACAGTCCACAGATCGCACACTGAAGAAATTAGTAGGTTAAAAACAAGAAGATAGAGAAAGAGGAACAAGGGGGGGGGGGGTGATGAATAAGTGCGGATGCGGTGTGGGGGGAGGATTCGGTAAGAAGGATAAGAAAGACCTGGCGAAAAAAAATGTCAGACCGACGGCAAGGGGGAAGGAAGGACCGGACTGGAATAAAACTGAACCGAGAAAGTCAGCTAATAAGTATATAGAGGGAAGGGGGGGGATACAGATGGTCGTTACAATTTACAAACTTAAGGGAAGGGACAAGGAAAGTGGTGCGCGGGGAAAGAGTTGGGCAGCTAAACTCCAAATTGTAAAAATAAACCAGAAGGGGAAGAAGGAGAGGAAAATGGGTAGCTAAGGGAGCACAAGACGTTAAACAGGCTATTGGTAGGAGGGGTTTAAACGAAAAACAGGCAACAAGGAAAAGGGTAGTAGGAACGGAAAGTCGAGGGGCGGAAAACCAAAATGGTGGGCAAAAGAGGGCCTTTGTCATATGCTGGGGGGAACGATGAAGGAAAGAATAGGTACATGTCAGGAAAAAGCAAACGCGAAAGATCAGGCACTAACATGCTCGGAAAAGAAGGGAGAGGCAACCAAACGATGGGAGAAGTAGAGAGTATTGGACAGAGAAAGGCGGATCAAAGGAGAGCAAAAACCGCCGGAGCGGTGGTCTATCTGTATTTGGGCCATTAGGGACCGGCTGGTAGAGCTCACATAACATGGAGTGACTGATGGGTGTAACGTGAACAAAATGCGAGGCGGAAGTCCAAAAAAGAAGAAAGGGGAACGGGCGGAAATGTTAACAAAAAGAAGGAGCTTCAGGCACACGGCGACCACGGGGGGTCCAACCTGAAAAGGAGCACACGGTGTTATAAAAAAGTCGGCGAGTAAAACAAGGAGTGAAGTGGCGCCCGGTTGAAGGAAGAGACAACTAAATTGCTGAAAGCGAATGACGTACGTTGGGGGTAAGGAGAAGTCACGAGAAGTGATGAGGGGGTAAAAGGACTGACAAGTTGTAGATAATTTGAGGTAAATCAATAAGACCATTGAGATAGCGGAGGTCCTACTTGCAGGCAGGAAAGAGGTCAAAAAATAGACAAAAAAGCGGTGAACACCGGTGGGGAGGAGCCCCAGGAGAAGAATAGGTGCCAATCAAGAGGGAATGGAAAAGCGATCATAGTTTCCGAAGGACAGGACACAGGTTGGGGGCGACAAAAAGAAAGTTGCGGCAAGAGGCTGGAGGACGCATGGTTTAGGCAGAATGAAATGAGGGAGAAGGGTCGGCGCATACGTGTGACAATGGAAAGGGGGGTGGAAACAATAAGGAAAAAACAAAAGCCAAAGCGAAGAAACAAAAACTAAGAAAACCAAAAAAAAACGAAACTGCGTTGGATTAATTCGGGCACAAAGATAACAGTCTCGGGAATTCTCTACAAAAAGCGAGTGACGTGGAATCGGTGTGAAAATAAAATGGAGGCTTTATAGAGTCGGGGGAAGTGGGCACACCCAAAACGGCGGGAAAGTGCGGATGGGGGGCCACGGGGGAACCCGATCGAAGATAGGCCATAAAACAGTAGTAAAATTGGACGTCATTGGGTGACAAGGGATTGAGATTGAAAGGAAAAAACACACGGGGCAAAGTAAAAAACAAGAGAAAAAAAAAAAAAAAAGGGAGAAAGAGGGGAAACACCTGAAACAAGGTGGGGACGCGGCAGCACGGGTACGAGTCCACTAAACCAAATAAGGTGGCGAGGGGAACAACGGACTCTTTGGGTGCGCACGTGAACCAGAAAATCGCCATGAAAGCGGGAGGGGAAAAATAGTAAGCAGAGACACAAGAGAGTAGACCCAGCCTTTTGTTCAGGCACACGTGAGTAAAAAAGGAGAGTAGCACCTTGTGATGAGTGCAAATGAAGCTCTGGTGGATAAAAAATGGGAGGTGGGAGGGGGGGGTGCA
>Ga0179593_1495230_pt1 | contig 12433 bp, 12 predicted proteins | sample CZODoug2_1_08_16_FD_185931 | JGI IMG/M metagenome (GOLD analysis project Ga0179593, IMG submission 185931) | Vadose zone soil fungal communities from Angelo Coast Range Reserve, California, USA - CZODoug2_1_08_16fungal (PacBio error correction) | ecosystem: Environmental > Terrestrial > Soil >...
GGGGGGGAAAACAACCTTCTTTCGGGCGGGGGTTGACGGAAGGAACAACATCAGGGGACAAAAGAGAGAGGAGTGATAAGAGTAATCCTTTCTAGTGAAAAAAGGGAAAGCGTGAGGAGAATCATATTTCAAGAAGCACTTTACTGAGCGTCACGATAATGAAAGAAAGAGGCTTTGAGTCGAGGAGAGGTCCAGAGGCAGGAAAGCAAAGTGCGTCACTGGCCTGTCATGCACGCATTCCACCCGCTGTCCTCCATCATCTTGACATATGGGGTGAACTGGCGAGATCACGAACGCCTTAGGGACAAGCTCGTCACCTTCTCGAAGAGAGACGTTGGACGAAAAAAAAGCGGAAAAAACAAGGCCATGTTAATAGCTTAAAAAGTCATAGTGGGGAGTATGAAGGAAGACAGCGGGCGCTTGCTTGAACCGCCTGGGAGGGTGGACGGGGAGAAAGGCTATCCCGGATGGGCGCGGAAGAAGACTCGGCGGGTAACTTCGGCCATTGAAGGGAAATATGGTACCATGGAGCCTCCATGTGTTACCGGCAAGGCCTCCAGGGGGAGTGAGGGGACGTGGAACAAGGAAGAAGGGAAAAAAAACTAGTTTAATGGGGACTAACACTCGCGAGTCAGTGAAGAAGGGGAGGAAATGGGGTCAGCGCCTGAAACTACCGCAACGCCAGGGGCCATCGACCAGCAAGCGCGCAAGGAAGGCGTCTCTGACCACCGGGGTGAAATGCCGTACCGAGGTGGTCTTTTGTACAGAAGCAACGCCGGCGAAGCACGGGAACAACAAAAAAAGGGGGAGCACGGTCCGGTATACAAACAGTAGAAGTCCTTCTCTCAGGTACGGATCCAACGAGCGGAAGCGAAGGGCGGCCGGTCAAAGAGAAGAAGTTTCAAACTGGGGGTTGACGAGGAAGAAGAGTCAAGTCGCGTGTCAAGCCGAAGATGGGGTCCCCTTCTGGTGAAAATTCGAAAACCTCGCGCTGAAAAGGGGAATCGAGAAGAGAAAAGCTCAAGTTATCCGCAGCAAGAACGAGGGTTTCCCTGCTAGTCAAAAATCTATTTCAAAACGAGGGGCAGGGGATCGGAATGAGGACACTGCTGGCGTTCCGGGAGAGGGAGGGGGATACCATGCTTTTGTGGTGGGCCTCTCTGGTGACAAATCAGCAGGGGGGGGGAGGAGAAGGTTACGGCTTGCCCTAAGGTTTAACCAGGCAAACGGCTGGCGGCGGCTTAATCCCGCCTCAGTTGACGGGCGGGTCACTTTAAGGGGAGACAGAGAAGTAGAAGGCAGCCGAGTGCTGCGGCACAAAAACAGGGTATTGCATAGGTTACAGACCAGGGGTCGGGTCCAGAGTCAGCAATATCGACTCCGAATACAGAGGAAAAGCAAAGAACAGATAAATCGATACTCATAACTTCAAAAAGGGACGTCTAGAAGGACGAAAGGAGGGAAGAGAGGCTGAGAATGAAAAAAAATGCCGTGGTACCTACGCTGCTTGGCAAGAAGAGAGAAAAGAGGAGATAGAAGAGGCCCCACCTTCTGTTCTCCATCACCGATCCAGGGAGGGAAGGAAGAGCGGATCAAGGTTCATCATCGCCCTCCGCAGTGTGCGATCTGACCGGCCAAAGCGGAGACCAGAGGCCAAGATCAAAATAGGCTCAAAGGTCAATGAGGCTGCGAGATAAAAAAGAACAGGGAAGAAAATTATGTCTTTTCTCAATCACGAGACATAAAGGGAGACGAGAGGGTATTATGCCGAGATGCTCGGAAGAGAGGCGGAGGGGAAGCAGGGAAAGCTTCAGAAGCGGACTGCTGTGCTGAAGGGCAAAGTGATCAGGACCGGGACAGGAAAGGGTCCTGCCGCCAGGAAGGAAAATGAACATCTTGGGGGAGGATACAATCGGGAAAAGTTTTGGCGGGAGTGGGGGCGGCATTCCGATTAGTGCGATGGTTCGTCCCAAAAGGGCGGTAAAATCGTTTTCGAGACGAAAAAGGACGGAAGGGAAGATGCCTGCCCAAGAAAATGGGGGACGCCTTAATAGTCGACAGTCTAAGGAGTATTTCGACGCCCTTTCGACCGGCTGAACTTGGTTAGGAAAAAGCCGACCACCTAAGATTCGTAAAAGAAGGACGGCGAAGGGCAAGGGAGGCGATTCAGTGCAACATCAGAAAAGGAGGATTCGAGGGCCTCATCCCGGAAGTTCGGACAAAGGACTCGAAGAAATCCGGAACTTATCTGGTCTTGTGGGAAGGAGGAGGACTTGGTCCCGTATTCTGGGGGAAGGACCCAAAAAAGACCGGCAGCGACTTTTCAAGTACCGGGGTAAAACTGGAAAAGTCGCAAATTGTGATGCGGGCCAAGGGGAAGGCAGATCCAGCATCAGGAAGAATTCGCAAAAGCAAAAAGGCAACCGTCCTGGGGGAGACGGGGGAACCTGTCAAGAGGGGGAAGATGACGAGAAACACAGGAAGCCACGCGCGGCGTTCATATCGTGGACTGGTTCGGACTGAGTGAACACTGTTTAGAAGAAGGCCAAGGCAAATCAGAATGGATCGGGTGGAGAGTCTGCCTCGACTATGAGAACTCAGCCCTTAGAATAGGCAAAAAGATCGCGCGAGAAAAGGGGAGAAATTGATCGAGACTAATCGTGGAGAAGAACGGGCTGTAAAATATCGCGCTAAGAGTCCTGGCTGGCTTTGGAAAACCACAAATCAAGCCATAAGGACGAAAAAAGCACATGGAGATGGCCTCCTAGGGGGCAATTCTCACTTGCGTCTTTTATTGAAAGAGCGTCTGGAGGAGTCTAGTGATGGTCTCCCCAGGAGTATAGCGGAAAAAATGGCCACCTGCCCAGCAGAGGCACAAAGGCAAAGGAAAGACAAGAGCAGAACTATTTTACAAGGACCTGCGAAAGAGGCAGAGGAGATGGGAGAAGCACCAAGAGCAAGTCAGCTATACATCGAAAGATCAAAAGCATACTGGACAGCCGAGGGAGTTCCTGATACGTGAAGGATCTAAAAGGACGAACGTAAAAGTGTATTGCGGCGCGGCTAAAAAGAAGGGAGCGTAGACTCAGAGCTTCCCCTTGCACGAATAGAATGAAGGGGAGGGGACGCAGTCACAGTCGCGCGGTTTAGCAGGGCCTTCGTAGGGAAGAGGAGAAGAAAAAAGGAAGGAGGGGAAGGAGATATCAATCGACGTGCGGCGCAAGAGGAAGGGGGAAGGGAGCACAGAAAAGGAGTCAAAAAGGGGGGAGGGGAGGGAAAGGGAAGCGCGGTCTTATCTGAAGGCCAGGGTCAGTCTCTGGGAAAAAGAGAACGATTATTGTGCAGATGGTGAATGATACCTGAGTTCATAAAACATTAAAATACGCAGAAAAAAAATAGACATAAGCACTTAATATGCCTCAGAAGGGTAGGGAGGAATGCAACTGTGACTTGAACTGGGGTCACGGTCAAATTTGGAAATCGGCTATTATACTTAAGTCGGAAAGCTGGCTGCGGGCTTAAGAGGAGGAAGGGAGGGCTCTAGCAGGGGGGGGGAGGGGAATGGAAAGGTAGATGTCCTGTCTGCTGTGGGGGGAAATCACTAGAACCTAGGGGAGCGCGAACTTCTGATCGGGAATAAAGCAGCCAAGACTCCTACTCTTATGCATACAGAAGAAGCGTGCACGACGCTTACACTGGGTTTCTGTCTGAAAAAGGCAGGTCCGCGAGGGGGTGCCGAGCTATCAAGACTACACCTGGTGAAGAAGACATAGGCTTCGTATGGCCTCAAGGTGTGCCGCCAGACTCGGGGGAAAAGTGCAAGTAATAGGTCCTACGAAGGGCGTCAGACAGGTAGAGATACCTGACCTTTCAGAGGGTTTCCACCTTATAAAGCTCAGAGCTAGAGACGGAACCCGAATGCCTGTAGAAAGAGAAAAAAGCCAAGCGGCTGGACAAACGAGCACCCGGACGTGGCGCGGTGGGGGCGATGCCTTCGGCGGCGGATTGATCGTAGACCTGTGCAATCACGAATGAAAGATGAGCATTCCCAGAGAGAATGAAGCGTGTCGGGAACGAGGGAAACAGGACCTCCAAGGGGAGACCACTCGACCGTTACCTTTCTTCAGAGAAGTGAAAGTAGAGCCAAGAGCACGTTTTCGAATTCCTCGAAACGGTCATTCGGGCAGCACGGGACACTCGATTACTAAAGCGGGGACTTAATTCGGGTGTACCGTCGGCCGCCGAAAAGGGGGCCTCTGGAGGGACAGGGGAAACAGTCAAGACATTTTCCTGAGCAAGCATCAGAGGGGCCAGGGGAGGTCACCTCTATCCTTTTGTCCAGAGGTCGTGGCACATTGAAGAAAAGGATTGAAAAGAAAAAGACAAGCGAAAAAAGAAGGGAGAAATTCCCAAGTGCGAAGGAACGGTACCTGCAAAGGTATTCCTAAGCAAATGGAAGCCCAGGGTCGCCGTCGGAGTAGCGACCCTGTGAACGGAGAAGGAAAAACGAGAAAGTTACCGCTGTAGAACGGCTGTGGGATGAGAGTGAAAGGATAGTCAACAATCATACGAGAAAAGGGGCTGCGGGAAGAGTAGAGGGTGCCGCGCCTATCTGGTATTTCAATCCGCCGTGTATCGAAGCTGGGAAGAAAAACTGCGGCAAAAAACTCTGCGAGACCGATCCCAAAGGGAGGAAAGAAAGGAGCACGTGCAAAGGGCGGAAAACGACTTTGGGCGTGCAGAGAAAAGCCAGAGGGAAAGAAATTCGAGGCAACGCTGCGGGAAGAACTCTAACCTGCTCGGTTGGGGGAAGCAGAACTAAGGCTAACTGAAGGAAAGAAGTAAGAAAGTGATTTCTCCTCTACTTGTCTGGGGCGGGGAACTGGGGAGGCGGCCATAGTGGACTGACTCGCATCCAAGAGTGCTTACCATTAATTCCGGCGCAAAGGCAGGAACTTGGGAAAAAAAAAAAGGAACATACCGTCATCAGGGCGGGGAGGGAAGTTGAGAAGGTTCACATGGGCGAACAGGCGCAGGAGTAAAGACGAGGGCGGTTTACACCGTTCGATCTGAGGATGAGCGGCCATAATCTCAAATAAACAAAAAAGGAAAAAAGAGGCTGATGCGACAGACTATCACTTCTTACAGTCGCAGACAGGGAGTGTTGAGGGAAAATGCCTGCCCACATCAAGCATTGTTCCTCGCAGGAACTACCTCGGAAGGGGGAAACCCTAAGGCGGATTCGGTACGCCGGAAGGTGCAGAGAGGGATGAAAGGTCTCAAAGACGACATTCAGTTCCTCGTAAGGCGGGAGAAACTGAGAAGATCGCGTAGGACAACACGCAGACCAACATTTTTCGAAAAAAATAAAGGAGGATAGGCCCATCGACGCTGGATCCTGGTAGCGGGGAAGAAGAAAGAAAAAGCGAGGCTTTCATACTCGGGAAGAAGAGGAGGTAAGTGATCGACGTATGCTATGAAAGCCAATAGGGGGAAGGGGAGGGTTAGATGTGGAAATAAAAGCGGAAAATTCAAAAGCCTTGCGAGAACAGGAGTAAGAGTGCGCAAAGCTGACAAAGATACTGCAGTACGAAAATCTCATGGGGAGCATTAATCCGTCGCTGGGTGTGACCGAGCCTTGATGGGGAAGAAAAAACGGGCGGCAAAAGAAACACACCGCTGAGCACTGGGGGAAGAACAGGAAGACGGCCGACCGAGGGATCATTCACGGAAGAAAATCACCGGCTTCAGAGGGAATTCTTCCCTGAAAAACGGCGGGCAGGGCGCATGCTCCAAAGGGCTGGGGGGGTCAGAGAGGGAAACCTGACTCAAGAGGGGCAACTATCTGCTTGAGGAACTTCTGCGCCGGGTAGAGGAGGAACAACGACGACGTTTCCTGCTGAGCATTAGCCGCGCTTGCCACGAAGGAATTAGAAGAAAAAGAAAATCCCGCTGAGATAGAGGGGAAGACGGGCGGTCACGGCAGCGGCCCAGAAGAAAAGTGCTCGTAGTGAAGAAAGAAGGGACTCGCGTCGGACTCGGGACAGAGACAAGGAAATGGGCATACCAGAAAGAGGGATCCCAAGGATGGAAGAGGGGCCGGAAGGTATGCCGAAATGATCGCGGCGACCATGGAGAACCACGGGGGTTGACTATTCGCAAAAAAGAGGGAGGAACCGCAAAAAAAGGGGGAACCATCTCCATGAAGGGAGAAAGAAGAGAGTGGGGGATACACGCACACCCTTCTTTAATGGAGTGAAAGGAGAAAGAGCACGTTGACCTAGACCGAAACAGCAGGGATTGATCCTTGCCTAGTACCGGAAAAAGTCAAGGAAAACTCGTAAATCTTGTCAAGCGAAGGAAGGGAAAATGGAAGGGAACGGGGCGGGTCACTATCCTTTCAAAGAACGAGGAGCGATAGGAGACGGTGCGGAGTAGGGGGGAAAGGAAAGGCCTCACGTCCACAATCCCCTCATCAGAGGGGGGGGGGAGGCATGGTCCTTGAGGAACGTAAGCCTCGAAAGCGAAGAGCTCTGCCTTGTGGGAGACGAATCAAATGAACCCTCAGAGAAAAGCAATAGGTACGAAAGAGCTTTTCTAGGACTGAGAGTCATATTTGTTCGAAGGACGCTTAGGAAAGACTCCAGTGCTCGTGCCGCAGGCCCATAGTGAAAGAAGGGAGGCCTGGCGGCGGCAGCGAGACGTCGCATGAGGAAGGGCTAGTAGGCAGTGAAAGCTCGAGGGTGACTGCACGAGGGCCAGGGGGCGTGGCTGACATTACCGAAAGTTCCAGGAACGGACACCACAGACGAGGTAATACGAAAAACTTAGGGGCGGGCAAGAAAAACCGAAAAGAACTGTGCACTCTTGCCCTTGAAAAAAAGAGGAGCATGAGTCCCCTCTTACACCTGGTCAAAAGAAGGAAGGCGTACCGCGGTTCTGTGTGAGATCCATAAGGCGGAGAAAGGCGAGCTCGCACGCACCAAATGAGTCCAGGAGGGCTTCGATCAGAGGCTCGGTAATTGAAAACGGGCGGGAAAGGGAGGAAAGGGAAACCGCGTCGATGCCACTTTGTGCTCAAAAATTCCGCCGGCGAGACAGGGGGAGAAGCAGGAGGGGGGAAACCCGCTGGGGAAGAAAAGACAGAAGCGCCTGCAAACTTCCGACTCCTTCCATCGAAGGGAGAAAAGACCATCCGCCCCTATTTGTGGCCCGGCGTCAAATGGGGAAGGTGTCAATCAGGGGAGGGGGGAAGGAACGCCGAAAAGACAAGGGGACATTCTCAAACCTGGCGAGATTGTAGGAAGACCGTGCGTGTTTGCCGCTGTTGGACAAGCCAGCGATGTTAGGGAACAGGAGGAAAAGTAACGTGGAAGCGCAGTCAATGGCTTCGGAAGAAAAGTAACTCTTGCGGGGGGGGATTTCACACGCGAAAAGGTTCTCCTGGTGAAAAAAATCTTTTTCATGAAGGGGGAGACGGTACCATTTTGAACGGATATGAAAAAATATGGAACAGCATAAACCTGGTCTGGAGACTATTAACAAATCTTGAGCCGCGCTCTGCACTCATAAAAAGGCGCTGGAGAAAAAATGTCGTATGCTTTCAGCGGAAAGGGGAGGAGGTAAAAAACCGCTCGGGGTGTTCACACAGAGGAGTGGCCTACCTCAAGCTCAGCAGAGGAGGACGAAAAGAACGAGGACCGAAACAGAGAAAGGAGGGAAGGCCGAAATCAGGTAAGAAGAGGGGGGACCGCGCAGGGGTCACTATCTTAACGCACATCGGAGGACAAATAGTCCATATACAGGGAAAAAACAGCAGGTTCGACTGAACACAAAGAAAAAAGGGAAACGGCCCGGGTGGAAAGCAAAGGAAAAGGAAAAGAACGTGACTAAGCGCGGGTCTTTACCTATTGATAAAAAGAAAAAACTGAAGAAACCAAGAGGGGCGGCTGAAAGGCGTGCCACTTAATCGCTCCGTTACTTCAGGACCGGGTAAGTCAACAGGAAATAGGGCGACATGGAGGGAATACAGAAGAAAGGACCGAAGGAAGTAGTCGCAGTGTTCAAGGAGTGGAAGAAAAAAAGCTTCAAAAAGATCCAGGTTAAGAGTTCCGCCATAAAGTTTAGGCAGGTCGCAAAGAGTCCTAGGAGAAGAATGGAGAAAGCTGGGATTGTTGGAGGAGTCCGTACTTAACAATCCGTGGCCACACAGTACAGAGTGGGCTGACAGGGTCAAAGGGGAAGTTCTCTTTCGGCAGACATCTAAAAGGCGATCGAGGTCCTCATCCCGTCAGTATGGCCAAAAAAGGAAGAAGCGGAAGGAGGTGAAATCTGGTACGCGGTCAGGGGGGGGGTAGGTAGGGTGCCTAAAAACCAACACGCCCGTGCATAGAAAGGAGCAATGGGGGCCCGGCTCCTTTGGCGCGAGTCACGTGCAAAAGTTTAGGTACTTAGACTCGCAAGAAAAAAAAAAGCAACCGACCAGAATGAATAATGGAAAAGAACCGATACTGACAGGGGGAATCACCCGGCGCCATCAGTGGCTGGAGAAGTCGTGAAAGCCTATCGGAAAAAACTGAGGGTTAAGGAAATCTTGCACTTGGGGAGACTGATCTTGATCAAATAGAACCCAGGCTCCTTTACCGACTGGGGGAGAGTAGGACGCAACTATCCTGAAGGACCGGATGAAACAAAACGAAGAAATTCCCATTCTACTGGAGAAAAGAAAATTTAAAGAGGTCGTCGTCGCACCGGTAAGGGTAATACTCTAATCCGGCCTAACGACTTTCTATAAAGACAAGAGAGCGGGGGAAGAAAGGCGCCGTAGAGGCTTAAACAGTAGGTCGGCGTCGGGTATGCTTCAGGGGAGGGGGGAACCATGTCAGGAGGAAGAGAGGATTCAGGGAAGCAACATAGGTGATTGCTCGACGGGCCGACCGCAGCCACAAAGAAGAACCGTAAAGGAAAGCTAAAGAAGAGAAGGTGACACTTCTCTCCACTGATTGGAAATAATGAAGTGAGGGGGAAAAAGAAAAACCACGAGCATAAGGATTAATGGAGAAGACGGGCAAGAAAAAGACTTTACCCACATCAACTGAAGATAGTCACCGCCTAAAGGAGGATCTTCCTATTCGGGCCCTGGCCTTTCAGGGTAAGAAAATGGGGGTGGGCATAGAGGATAAAAAATTCAAGCTTCCTTTGCTTCGCAAACAGGGGCCGCCATTCCGAGAACTTCCTTGCTCAAACGCAGGAAGGAAAAGGTCGCCGTTCCCCGTCGAGGGCTATTCTTGAAAAAAAAACGGATGAGGGAAATAAAAAAGAATAATCGACTTGGAACAACCGCTGCTTGCGCAGGTAGAAGGGGCGATGGAGGACCAGTGAATTCCTTTCACTGAGGGGGACCGGCCAGGCCTCCCGCGCAGGGTCAGTGAAAGAAAAAAACTAAGGAAAAAAGGAACGCCGGATACCTCGGTCAGGCTCACAAGGAGGGAATCATTCAGGGTTTCCCTGGGTTCACTTGCTCCCTGATATTATTAGAGGCCAGTGTTGGCTCTCTTGGTGCTGCAAAACTGGCACTCTCCCCTGGCTGGGGCGTGTCAAAAAAGAGGATCTGTTGTTCGGACTGTGAAGGAGGAGACTGGGGAGACGGGGGGACACTTCCGGGGGGATCCCTCTTGGCTCGAAAAAGACCCTATAGAAGGAAGCCAGGGCATAACGACTCTCCCCGCGAAGCGACTGGTGGGAGCTCAAAAGCAGACTTGCGCCCTCTTGAGTGGCATGTATCAGGGGGGGGGAGGAAGGAGAGAAAAGATCGCATGAACAGGGGATACACTAAACATGTATGAGGACCATGGCTAACTTTGGTGGGACTCAAGCTACTGGGGGAAAAAGAGGACGGCGAGGTACAAAGAGGCTCTGGGGCTGATAACCCAACCGGAGGAGCTGGAACGGAAGCCTTTTCCTTGAAGGGGAGAACCGGGGAAATCAGCTCCGAGCCATGCGATAATGAACCCTCTGGCAGAAAGAAGGTCCTAGGATACCAGAAAATCTTGCGCGAGAACGACCTGGCAAAAGCTTCGGTTTATTGAGGCATCCTTCTGATTCTTGAAGTGGAGCGAAAAGGTTCTAGAGAAGAATCCGAGCAAGGGGAGCTTCAGGCTAAACCCGACGGGCCCCGCTAGTTGACCGTCTTGTTGGTGTGAGGCTAGAAAACCACGGGCAAAGCCGAGGACCTGGTCTATCTCTTGGGGGGAACAGTAAGGGAGAGAGACCATAGAGCGCCTGGTAAGAGATCAGGACCCCTCAAAAACCAGGGGGAAAGAAAGCCCGCAGAAAGAGTACTAAAAAGTCGGTTCATCCGGCTATGGGCGGCAAGAAGGAAGCCAAAACACTCGGTAGTAAAGGCAGTATGGAATACACATTAAGGAGAAGACAGAGTCAAAAGGGATACATCAGCAGAAGGCTGGGGAAAAGCGTGAGAGAACGGTATCCAGAGTGCGCCACTCTTGCGACAATAGAGGCCACAACGAAGCCGCCTCAGAGCATAACTGAAAGAACGGGGAAAAGGCGCCAAGGTGACTGCGCAGGAGGGGACATCATGTCCCGGCAAGAAGAATGTCGCAGCGAGATGAAGCAGCAAGGCGGAGCGCGCGATACCTCGGCCAAGACGAAAAAAAGAGGAGAAAAATTGGTTTAAATAGAAGGGGAGGAAAGGCCGAGTGACGGGGGAAAGTCTAGGTGGGAGCCATATAAGACTGGGGGTGAAGAGGATTGCATGGTAGACGAAACGGGTCTAGGGGAACGTCAAAAAATGAGAATGACAGAAAAAAAAGTACTCCGGTTCGCTAAAGGGGGAGGGAATGGAGAGCTAAGGTAGCTATAATAGGTTAGGATCCCCTCCAGTACTAAAAAAGGATATTGAGTGGTTTAACCGGGCTCCAAGAGAAGCCTTGAAGGGCAAAGAACAGGGTTGTTGAATGGTTAATATCGGAGGGGGGGGAGAGGTATCAGAACTATGGGGGACACCTTCTTTTCATCCTTCATAGGGAGGGAACGAGCGGGGGGATGTCACGACAGCGAAAATGGAAAAGTTCCTGTCCTATCTGGAAGAAGAATCAAAACTTACAGAGTGGCCCTTGTACCATTGACAAAGAACCGCCGCGGCAGCTTGCACAGCAAATACGGCGGTGACAGGGGAAGGAGGGGGAGACGGAAAGTGACAATTACTGCTGGTAACACAAAGATGAAAAAAGCACGGGATGGACTATCTCCCGGCTGGAGACCACAGAGGAACATTGGGACGGTGTTAGGCAAGGGTACCCTGCCAAAAACCTGTGACTATGACAAAAAGCAATGCCTAACAGTGCAACCACAGACGGGGCAGGCTCTGCGTAGCACGGCTGGGCGGACCTGGCCGCGGGCCGTTTGCTGACTCGGGGAGGGGGCCTTCAAGAGCCAAAAGCAGGGGATGCAAGCTTAGGAAGGTCGACACGCGCTGGAGAGGGCTTAAAGGGCTCAACAGAGTGGGGGTCGAAAGAGAAAATACTTTCGAATAGGGAGGGAGAATGACGACATGGGGGGGAACATTATATAAAAAAAGAAGACTGCGACGGAGGCGAAGGTAGGTGAGGTGGGGACGAAATCTTAGGAAAGGAGCGAAATGTTTTGCACACAGCGGACAAACAGAGGGGGACCAGCGGTGTAGAGTTACTCAGGCTTCTACCTCTGGAGTTCTGAGGGGAAAGTGAGGACAGCGTCATACGTTGCGGCAGGCAACTGGGCTGAAAGCGAAGAATGAGAATTGTGTGGGGAAAAGCCATGGTTTGGTAGGTACACAAGCAGGAGAAAACGCAACAGGGAACTTAACTCTTTGACAAGTGTCAGAAGGGGAAAGGCGTTTCCTCTCCAGTGCAGGTAAAAATCCTAAAGAGGAGAATGCCGCCCATTGCATACTTACGGGTATGCCGAGGCAAGCGAAAAATCAGGAAGGCAGCAAGAATCCCGCTGGTATGAATGGCGTGGAATTGTTCTGAAGCAATCGGATAACTTGGAAAGAAGAGGGAGGGCCTGGTAAGAGGAGGTGCACTTCCTGGCCTGCGAAGTTACAGGCAAGTAGAAAGGGGCAGGGGGCGAGGCTTGGCCCGGAGAGCCGGTACGCGCAAGGAGAAAAGGACAAGATGAAAGGATGTATTAGAGGGAATGAAAAAGAAAAGACGAAGTTCAGACTGCCTCGTTCATCCGGTCTAAGAGTACTACGAGGTCAGGGCTCATGATCGTTACCAAGTCGCCCATATCCCTTCATGCCGACGAGGATAGGAGGGCAACGGGAAGGGTTCCTGAGCAATGATGGATAAGTATCTACCATCACGAAAACGTGAACAGGGGAAGCTGCTGCGTGCCGACACCTCCAGGAAAAAAAAGTGTCCCCAAAGAG
>Ga0179593_1519290_pt1 | contig 12433 bp, 14 predicted proteins | sample CZODoug2_1_08_16_FD_185931 | JGI IMG/M metagenome (GOLD analysis project Ga0179593, IMG submission 185931) | Vadose zone soil fungal communities from Angelo Coast Range Reserve, California, USA - CZODoug2_1_08_16fungal (PacBio error correction) | ecosystem: Environmental > Terrestrial > Soil >...
AAGCCGCGCAGCGCGATGGGGGGGTCAGTCGAGCCAAGGGGGGGAAGGAAGGGGTCCGAGTGACCGAAAGAAAACTGGCGAAGAAGGGACGGAGAACGAGAGGTTGTGCCCGGCCGGGAAAGGGAAAAAAAGGCGGTTAACGCCTCACAGAGCTGCGAACTTTCTTGATCAAGAGGAGTATGGGATGGAAAAACATGTTCACTTACCTAAAGTCTCTGGATGGGGAAGAGAGAGGGGAAAAGAATTGTTTGGAAGAGGTCACAAGTCTTCAGGGGAAGGTGTTGTAAAGTATATCACCAAGCCGAAATAACACCATCAGACTTATCGGATGTGAAGCGCAGGGAAAGAGAGGGAGGTTGGAAACACAAAGGGGGTGTTCTGGATTAACAAGGTGACTCCCGATGGGAGGGATAGGTTTTTCGATTCTATTGTCTAATTCGAGTGGGGGACGAATAAAAAAGAAAGCGGGGAAAACAACCGGAGATTTCTAGATTTGTTAGCAACAACACCGGGGGCCGCAACTGGGCCGGAGTCGATCATGTACATATTGTGTCCCATCGCGTTTTCGAAGCAGCAGCAGCGGGCGCGGATTGGAGGGGGAGGGGGGCAATGAGTTCCCATTCCAGACTTGAGAAAAAAGTGGGATTGAAAATGTCGGCGGAAGTCCGAGTGTCCTTGTTTCACCCAAAGGGGGGGTCCCGCGGCCGAAGAAAGAGAGAAAATCGAAAGAAGGTCGGGGGACACAAGACCAGCATGCCTAGAGGGAGGACGGAAACATCGCGCTCAAAAAAAAATAGCGATGATCTGCGCATAGGGGAACGACTATCAATACCGGAAAAGATAGCATCATTTGGCGGATGTAGGAATTCCAGCGCCGCGCTTCAAGCGCGTCGAAGGGGTTGATGAGCAAGCCTGCGGGGGGGAGGGGAAAAAACTGGGGAGGAGAAAAAATCCACGCGTCCAGTCTAGGCGGCGCTGTAATGAAAGCCCGCATCCAAAGCAGGCGTCAATTTCAATCAAATCGGAGGCATGCGGATTTTCTCGGGGGGGAACATATGGAGGGGTAAAGGGGGACCACCAGAAAGGGAGGTTGTTGGATTTCTTGCTGAAGTTGAAAAAAGTCGATTTAAGAAAAGAAGCACCCTGTCTCCAGCTGACACGTTCTTGGTACTTTGCGGATTGTGACGATCAAAAAACACGCTCGCGCAGGGGGGGGGGAAAGACGGATGAGGGGGAGGGATGCCGGTCACGTCCGAGAATATGAGCAGCGGAGGCGGCAAGAAAAACAGCCGAAGTCCATAAACGCGTTGAATTATCTGAAGCACATGATGTCCTCTCAACCTGGGGCCACGAGAGAGGAAAGACCGAAGGGAAGAAGACAGAGGGGAAGGTTATTTGCTACAGGCAACAGATATTATCTCCATGAGGCCATCCTCGTGGGAAAGAAGATCACGCTGACGCCGGTTATGGGGTTTTCTGCTGCCAGCCTCAAGCGGACTTGAAACATAAGTCCGCTGTCCTTTTAGGAAGGAAAAAAAAAAAAAACTGAGGAGGAAAAAATTTAGCGCGCTTATCAAAAAGAAACCGGACTCAGGATCGTCAAGTCTCTTGAGTAGGCACAGAAAATACTCCATCCAAAAGGCGTCACGTGATCTCTAAACGAGCTGAACATAGGGGGAAGAGAATAGCGTGGCCAAGGCGCAAAATGGAAAGAAGGAGAAAGGGGAAAGCGGAACCAGCACGATGATCATCGGGGGGCGAAGAAGGCCGTCTCTTACCTAAAGGGGCCTATACTATCAAAAAAAAAAAACGCGGTTCTATTAACTGTCTGATTCTGCCTCAACTAAAAAGATATTCTCGGAATCGGAAGCTACCGAAAAATCGAATCGGAAAGTCCAGGATGGTGTTGATCTACAATCCGAACACACCGCCTTTGGGAATGGAGACGTTGTATTTTGCGTTCGGGGAAAAAATCGCGTGGTGCGACAAGTCAAAGCCCAAACAAAACAACAATAAGGGGGGGCTGGGAAAAAAGAACAAGAGGGACCTCCAGGATGGTGAGAACTCGGAGAAACAGATGTGGGGAACTGGTGGGAGAACAGCGGCGAGTCGGGGACTCTTCACCAAGCGAAAAGCCAAGGGGACCTGACGGTCCATCGTTGTGGATCGGACTTTGGGGGGGGGGAAAACGGAAAAACAAGCAGGCTTGCTCATAAGCAGAGGGGGGGGCCGCCGCTTGAAGGGAGCGAAAAAAAGATGACCGTCAGCCACTGATGCAATAGAGAAGGGACGGTTATTGATCTTCTTGGACTCTGCGCAGATCAAACGGATGGTTGTGAGGGGGAGGGGGTCAGAGAAGGCAGTCAGGTGAAGCACCGCCAGGGTATTGGGGACTGGACCACCAGACGGGTTGATAGAAGAAAAGCTGAACGCCGAAAACCGGCGCACCTCTCCTTCTTCTAGGAACGGGTCTGACTTCGCCGCCAATCAAACACTTGCGCGAAAAGGCCGAAAGAAAATAAAAATCCGCCATCGCAGCCAGCCGCCTAGGGAGAAGTCTCTCCAAACGAGAAAAAAAATCTGGCATTATCTAACGGCTTCCCCAGTTTGCGGCACGTTGGCGGCCACAAACCGCGAACATCTCCGAGGGGGCAAGCTGGCGTTGCGAAGGAGGGGGACACACTCGAATTCTACAGAGACAAAACATATACCAAATCGATCTCACTCTTGGAGAAAGACACTCCCTGGAGGTGTTGTCGATTTTGAAAGAAAGAGCTGTTCAAGGGGGGGGCGAGGCTAGAAACGAGGAGGAAAGGGGGGGGGACGTTCAGGGGAATGACGACAAGAAAACAAAAACGAACAGGTGGACTCTGTAAGCTCCCAATACATTATAAAGGCATCCAGCGCGAGGACCAGCCGGAACGAAAGGAAAAGGGGGGAAGGGGGATGGTTTTGAGCCCCTAGCGCAAGCAAGAAGTTCGGCAGCTTTCGACGTATGCGGGTCCTCCAGACCAAAAAGACTCGGAGCCCGGGCCAAAGCGAGATCCTCCAGCAATTTGGGGGGGGAATAACTCTCGCAACATGCTCCAACACGCTGTCAAAAACCGTTGCCGCGCGCAAAGCGGGGAAGCGCGAAGACAAAAAAAAAAAAAAAGGAGGGGGAAGAGAGAGATGCGAATGCGCGTGCGGAGCGCGTCCCACGGGCAGGAGGGTGTGAGCATGTTAAAGAACCCGAGTTATTCCTCCCGCACAGGGGCGCGCTGGACTGCGAAAAGGCGGGGGTGCCGGTCTGGGGAAAAAGAAGAGGGGAAGCAAGCTGAAGAGGGAGAAGGGGGATATGGGAAACATGTTCAAAGGTTGTGTTGGGGGGGTGTTTACGTAAAGAGGGAGCGTACGATGCGTTCCATTCTGCCTTCTCATTTGGCTGGGGGATGAAAAGATGCACAAGGTGTTTAGGCACGCCCGACCGTCACAAAGGACGGAAGAGGAAGGTTAGAGAAGAAAGAAATTGAACACTCGTGGGGAGGGTGTCCAATCGAAACAAAATGAGCGTGTCTGGAGACCAGGTTCTCTCGGGAGGGGTATCTGGTTGGTGTACATATGTCCGAAATTTCGGGGGGTAAACCTACATCTATCTCAAAGAAAGTGGGGAACGCCGCGGTTCTCTATTTGGGGGACGAAACAACACGGGGGGACGGGGGAAGGACGATCATGGGGGGGTAGAAGAGAGTTGTAAGAGGCTAGAGCGGCCCTATGGTCGCTAGAGAGGGGGCGGAGGTGAAGGTTGGGAAAAAGGCTGCTTTCCATTCCCGTGCTCAATTAATTCCGTATGGGCGTTCCGCCAGTTCCGAAGGGGGGGAGGGAGTTCGCGAGAAGGGGGGAGAAAAGAGAGACCACCAAAAAAAAAACACCATCGAAAGCTAGGGGCAATTCGGCGTCATACGCGGCGTCTTCACCGAAGTTCCGAGATCTTATCCGCAAAGCCACCAATCTCTAGGGGAAAAAAAGAGTCGTGGTGGAAAGAAAACAGTAAATTCGAAAAAAAGGAAAGAAGGTGGCGGATGAGGGACGGGCCGCGCTCAGCGATTCAGTTTATATTAGCTGCTGTGAGTGTCGTGAAAAAAGATACCAAAAAGGAGGAAGAGTCAGTTCAAGAGCTGGAAGAGAGCAACAATGCCTGCCCAGTGAGAAAGGTTCAATCAAATACTTGAAAGGCAGGCGGATTTATCTAAAAGAACATTGGTAATGGGAAACGGGTCTTGATAAAAAAGGGGGGGGGCGGGGGGGGGGGGGTGTCTCAAATGCATGAATTTTAAAAGGGCGCATTTCCGAGCCATCCCCTTCTCCATACTTGAAGGAGGTGGTGTTTTACTTGGGGATGAGAGAAAAACAAAGGGGGGGGGAGAAGGACGAGAGGGAGGGGAAGGCCGTGGAAAACGAAGGACTGAGGAGTAGGCGCTGTAGATCGCACAGCCGAAGTCGCCCCGCGTTTGATTTGAAAAGGAACCTCCCATGAGGTCCTCCGAAGAATCGGTTAAAGATGATCATCGTGCTGGAGGGGAGCTAGAAGAGTAGGGCGGTTAGTTTCGCCAACAGGCATATATTATCAAGTAGGGGCACAGCCTCGTGGTCAGAGACGCGGGAAACGCCGTTATTAGGTTTCTGTCTTCCCAGCCTCAGCAAAACGTGACGATCAGGAAAGTCCTCTGGTCGTTCTAGCGCGCTAAATCTCTCAAAAGGGGAGGGGGGGGAAGAGATTGGAGAAGAAAACGGACCACCTTGAAAGGGAGAGGGGAAAGGTCGCTTGAGGCAAAAAAAAAACGCCATCACCGTGCCAGCGTGATCGTAGACCCCGAGAGGAGATAATTATCGTTGCCCATGGGGGCAAATAACAAAAGAAGGAGTAAAAAAAAAAAAACGAATAAAAAATGATAGAGGGGGGGGGGGGGGAGTAAACGATGAGAGGAACATCCTGCAAGAGAAAAACTATCACATCAAAAGGGGAGAGGGGAGACCTTCGGACTGTGGCTCTGCCGCATCCACGGAAGATTTCTGACGGTCTAACCAACGCATCATCGAACAAAGGACGCCAAAGGGGGAAAAGTGGTGTGAAGAAAGCAAGTGAACCAAAAAAAGGGGAAGTAAACGGGGATTCGGGCGCCGTGTTCTCCAATTCGAAGCAACAAACCACCGCCACGCTCTTGTGGATTGATACGCTTAAAAAAAATCCGAAAGGAAAAACAGAGGGGAATAGTGGGAAAGGCCAGAAGGGGCAGAGTTCCAAAGCGCCGGGCCGGACTCGTCCAGCGGGGGGGTATCGCAATTGGGTGGGGTGGGTCACGGATCACCGCAAGGGGACTGCAGAGCCTCGAGGGGGGGAGCGTCGGAGCGAAAGAATCAGAAAACTGAAGGACAAAGACGGTATTTATCTTCGGGGGAGCGGCGCATATCTCGATAGAGGGGTGGTCGCGCGATGTTGTCTGATCAGATACTTCGGGAATGCGGGAGGAGAAAGAAAGAAGGGAAGGGGACGAGAGGGTGCCAGAGTGGGGCGAGATGATCATAAGACGGGGAAGGGAGCGGGGGAGGCAAGCCGGCTGCGGTTACGGACTGGTCGGGACTTCGCCGAAAAGTCACTTGCGCGAAAGAATGAAGCCGGCGGAAGATCGCGAAGAGGGAGTCAAGCGCGAGCTCGAAAAGAGATGAGAAAGACGGTCAACATGATCGACTGGCCCCATTTTCGTCATTTGGGCGGCAACAAATCGCGGAACAAAGAAGGCAAAAAAGGTTGAGATAGAGGAGTAGGTGCCAAGAGATTCGAAAGTACAATCAAACAAACCCGATACAAAGAATCTATCGCACTCTGATACCAGACACGCCGGGGTGGAAGGGAGCCGGGTCAATTTCGGACGTTAGGCAGTCCGCGGGCCGGTCTGATGTTTACGGAGGCTTGTATCCAAAAAACGGCAGCAAGGGAAAGGTAATCGGAAATGAGAAACAAAGCAAAAAGATTCGAGGAAATCATCCGAGCATCTAGGGGTGACCGAGAAATTAAGGGTTTTGTCAAAAGTCAAGGGGGGGGGGAAGCGGAACCGAAATGGCGTTTACCCCGCAAAAAAAGGGAAGAAAACCAAGGATCCGTCCCTCGGCGCTAGCGCAACGTGTGCGGGAGGAAGAAGCAGGCAAAATGCTCAACACGAGGGTTCTGAAAAAAACCTACCCGCAGCGCACAGAGGGGCGCGTAAGAGGGAAGACAAACAACAACACGGAGAGGAAAAAAAGAGAGAAAGATGCGCTCCCGCAGCTAAGGTGCGCACAAACGGGCAGGACCTCGTGTTTTGGGAGAATGGACGCCGAGTGGAAAAAATGCGGATCGCGCCGCGAGAAAGGCCTGGTGTCGGAAAAAGGGGGGGGAAAGGGAGGGGTAACGAGCGTACAACAAGCTGCGCAGAAAGAAAGCACGTGCGCTAGTGGGTGCACACATTTTCAGAGTTAATCAGTAAAAAAAACGAGGGGGGAATAACCAGGGGGTCCTAAGAGGCCGAATTGTCTTTTTAGAGAAAGGAAAGGAAGTTCCGTTGTTGTGGACCGTATCAAAAGCCGACCGTCACCATCATTGGAATCAGGGGTCAGAAAACGAAAAGAGTTAACACTCGGAGGGGGGGGTCCAATCGAAAAGCACGCACTTCTTTGATTATCCATATTGCTCTCGATAGGGTATCGGGTTTTTGTCGGGATGGGGTCTGTCTCGTGTGGCACCGAAAAACAAAGGGAAAATGATTAAACGGAGAATGGGGGCGATTGGGGGGGGGGGGCCGAAGGGGCCGCAACTGGTCGAAGAGATCATGGGTACAGATTACGCAGCGCGTTTTCTGATCGCTAGAAGGAGCCCTAATGGCGCTGCGCGAGGGTGGCGAGGGTTAAGCGTCCGGGAAAGGGGACCAGGAAAAAAGAGTCCATTGAAAGACGAAAGGAGGGTTTCAAAAAAAGGAAGGGAACAGTGACGCGCGCTCATGCAAGGGGGCCCGATCGAAAAAGCGGAGCAAGTCAGCTTAATACCGACGGAGAGGAAACAAAGGGACTCAACGGGAAAAAAACCAAAAAGCTCGAAGGACAAAGAACGTCGTGGGTCAAGGAAGAATTCAAGGAGAGGGGAAGTGGCGGATGTCTCTTTCGCTTAAGCGCTTCAAGTCGCGGCAGGGATGGAAGGGGTATGCAAGCCTGCCTGGAAGGGGAAAAAAAGGGAGATACCATCACGGAAGAGTGACACAGGTCTAGTGCGAGGGGGAAATAGTATTATCAAATGGGACGCATTCTTATCAATCAAATCCTGTTTCTGGGGGGCGGATTTATCGAACCTCCATTGGGTAAAGCGTGAGACCATAGCCGAGGTGGGGGGGGTTGGGGAGGTCTTGCTGAATTGGAGAAAACGGCCGATTTCGGCCATCCCTTCTCCATACGGAAAAACCACGGCGTTGGTGGGGAGGGTGCGGATTGTCGATCAAAATACTCAGCATTGCGATTGCGGGAATTAACGTTCGACGTCGGAATGAAAGGCGGGGAGGGGAAGGAAGAGGGGAAAAAAAGGAAGACGCCCCTCGTTTGGAATGAAAAAAAACGTATCGCTCCCGTCCGCTCACGGCATCGTTAGCTCAAACGGATCGTGCTGGTATTAGAGAAAGAAGCTTAAGGAGGGGGCGTTGGGAAAAAGGGGAAAGAAAGGAGGTATCAATGAGGGGCCATCTCGTGTCGAGGCGAACGAAAGGTGAGGGTCTTTTGAAAAAGGCCTCCTCCTCAATCGAATGGAAGAAAGTCGCTGGTCCGTTGAAAAAAGGCAGCAGCAAAAAAAACAACGGAAAAGAAAGGGGAGGAAGGGTTAGGAGAAAAAAAAAAAGGGGGACCAGCGGACTTTCATTCGATCGCCCTTGATGAGCAAGGAAAAGACTCCATCACCTCTGAGATCATTCCAAGGTGCCAAATGGAAGGGAAAAGGGCTCAAAGAGGGAAACACAAGGAGAAAAACCGAAACGGCGTATACTACCATAAAAGGAAGGGGCGTAACGAGGAGGAGGACCTCCGTGGAAGGGAAAGACGATCACATCAAACTCGGGTCGCAGTCGGCTGTTGCGATGGAGGCCGCAAAAAAAAAAAATGAAGAGGGAAAGGCAGCATCGACCGCTAAAAAAAATAAGAAAGGCCAAGAGGATCGTCAGGTGTTGGAATCACCCGCAAATTAAACAAAACCGCCTGTGGAAGGAAATGGCAGGGGCGGTCAAGGGGGAAAAGAGCCGGTGCCAATTCATAAAACGTCTATAGGAAAAACGCTTTGAGGGAAAGGGGTAGGTGAGAGAAAAATCGCAATGAAGACGATTGAATGAACTTCGCCACCCCTTCAATTCCATTCTTAAATCTCTTCCAGCGCCGCCTCAAATTACGCGTCAACGGGAAGGTTTGGGGAAAGGGGAAATCAAAAAGGAGGGCTCATATTAACCAAAAAGCTGGGGGAGCGCGGAAAACCATCCTCCACCGACAATAAACTGGAACTTTGAGAGCAGGACCACGACGCTGCGCAGCAGAGGATATTGGGAAAAAAAATTTTGGGAAGAGGATCTGGGGGGAAAGTTGAGCCGGGGGTTGGGGGGAGGGGGGAATTGTCCCCAATCGCTTTTTCAAAAAGCTCATAGCTGACTGCCTACGGCAAACGTGGGAGAAGAGTCGGGGGAGCAGCAAGACGATCACTTGCGCTGAAAAATGGAATTAAAGAAACGGGGCCGCACCGGTTCCGCCACCACTCCAACATAGGGAAGGACGAAAGAGAAAAAACAAGGGGGGGGACTATGAAAGAGGTCAGGAAGAATCTTACGTCCCCAGTTGCGCACGGTGGTTGGGCGGCACAATCGCGAAAACAAAATCCATAGGAACTTGCGGGGGGGGATGAGGAAACAACTCTAAGAGAATAATACAAGGAACACACAGATTACCCTAAATCTAGCTGGAAGCTTTTATACTCTCGGGTGGGGGGTCGGAAAAGAAAAAGAATGGAAATTTCGTTGAGAGGAGCCCTTTCCTGTCTTCATGAAGGGGACGGTCGTCTGTGGCGATACAAAACTCAACCGCATGAAAAGGAAAAGAAGAGGCGCAGCAGGAAAAAGAGCCGTAACGGCAGCGAAGTGACTATGATGGAAGCTTTTTGGAAAACCTCCCCTATTCGCACGTGATCCAATAAAGCTTGAGTCACAACCGCACAGGGAGGAAACAGAAGAGCGGAGAGAAAAGAGGGGGGAGGAATAAATCGGGGGGAAAACATGCTCAAACAGGGGAAAAAGTTGGCCTCACACCAGCTGCTCTAAAACTAATCGCATATGGAAAGTCAAACAACCGGGGATGGGGGGGGAAAACGCGCAGCTCGCTGGAGGCCACGTTCATGAACAGGGGAAGCATGTTACAGAATTCTTCCCTCCCCTCACACGGGTGTTCTTATCGCGCCTCTGGGAGGAAGTTCTGGTTCCGGCCGTCTGGAAGGAGGGAAACAAGGGACGCAAGCTGCAAAAGAAAAAAGATCTAGGGGGACAAAGGAAGGTCCTAAAAAGGGACGCTGCGTAAAAGTGGGGGAATAGTAATGGGGCGGGGGGTGACTCATTTTCCGGGGGCGCTTACCTCGTCACCATTCTGAAGGTTTTCCCTGAGAGACAAACCGTCACCAAGCGGAGGGAGCGGGGGGGAAAGGAGGAACAGTGGAAAGTGGCCAATCATAAAAACAGAAGAGGGAGGGGGAGGAACCAGGAAATCGCTTCGGGTAGAAGTCGAATTGTCTATGTCTGGGGGCAACCGACATCTAGCCAACCCGAGGAGCTGGGAGGGGGGGCGGGGGGGCAGAAAACACCGGCCAAAGGTACCTGTCGTTAGAAAAGGGTTACAGATTGTTTAAAGCGTTTTCTGAGACGATATGGAGCGACGATCCCTATTTCGATGGACGGCAGGGGATTTTAAGGACCGAGAAAGGGTCCATTCCAGGGGGAAAAAAGGGCAACAGGGAGAAGGGAACCAGACGGGGTTCAAAGGGACAGTCAGCGGTTTCACGCTCGGAGTCAGCTATTCGAAAGCGCTTGGGCAATTCGGCTAAAGTACGGCTGCGAAAAAGAAATGAAAAGAGTAGGCTGAACAAAGAGGGGGAGGAGAAAAACCAAGGGATCGAGAAAGGTCTTGGGAAAAGAAATAACCGTCCCCTCCTAGAGAAGGGTGGCGGATGTCTCTTGACCGCGCTTAAGCGCGGCAGGAGGGTATAATCAAACCTGCGGTGATGGAAAGGAGGAACAGAAAGAAGCGACGAAAGGCGGAGCTGGGGAGCAAACAGCCTGCAGGCGTCAAGTTCAAGAAAGGTTCGTCAGGTCGTATTGGGAGAAAACATCCATTGGTATGGAAAGGGGGTCTGGAAGCACCATAGGTTTTGAGGGAGGAAATTGGAAGGGGGGCGATAGGGAAAGCGCCAAAGAGAAGTCCATACTTACCAGGGGGGGGGTTTTACTTTGGGAGAGTGTCGATCACACAATGAAAAGAGCCGAAATTGCGATTTGAAGGTGATAAGGGAAAGGGACAGAATGGAAAAGGGAGGGCTGCAGTCGGCCCAGCCAGAACTCGACCTCTTTTTATGTGATCGGAGGCCTCCGGCCAGCTCCGGCCATCGGGGAAAGCACTTCGTGCTGGTATGAGGGGAAAGGGGTCATCGGGGGGGGAGACCATGGGGGCCACGCAGGTAAAAGCTACCATTCTGGCCAAAAGGTGGTTCTCGAGATGAAGCCGTTGTAGCGGGGTTTTTCTGCTGCCAGCCCACGAGGACGAGCATTAGAAAGAGTGGGAAGCAAGGAGGCTCTCAAGAAGGAGTATTGAAAAAAGAGAAGGTAGCGCGCTGGGAACGGACTCGCTTACTTTATGCTACCGTCAAGTCGCTGGAGGCTGGTCAGAAATAAAAAGCCAATCAAAGCGTCAGCTGATCAAAAGATGAAGAGGGAAATAAGAGGGTCCCCGGGCGCATACCGTCCCTCTAGAACCGGATAGCGCAAAGATGCGTAAAGAACCAGCACTTTAAATTAAACGGGCGGAGCGGAACGACCTTGGACTGAACTATCACATCAACTCTTTGTAGAGTAACTTCGGCTGGTTAAAAAAACGCGAAGAAAAAGAGAGTCTCGAAAGGGAAAGGGGGAATCTCGAAATTCAACTCCATATCCAATAGAATGAAGAAGAGAGAATGGTGTTGATCGACAATCCGCAAAGACCAAAACAAGAATGGATGGGGCTGGGAGAAAATCGGAAAAAATGGAAAGAACGAAGAAAAAAAAAAAAAAAAGCGTCTAGGGGTGGTCTTCTAGAAAAAAGCTTTACTTACCAATGTCCTGGTTCTAAATCCCAAAAGAGATTGAAACGTGAAAGGGAAGAAGCATCTAGAAAAAAAGATCAAAAGGAAAAGGGACATCGTAAAAGGGCAAGGAGAAATTGGGTTTGGACACGTCAAACCATCACCTGCGAGGCACATATAACCTTCATCCAAAGATTGAAGCGCGTCGCTAACAGAGAAATCCTCCACAAAGGGTTATTGAAAGGAGGGAAAACTACGCTGAAAAGCTCAGGGGGGAAAAAAGGGGGGGGGGAGATCTATGGAGGTATCATATACTCTCTGGACGTCTGTTCTTTTAGACGACGCCGGTATTTGGGCTCCGTTGCCAAAATACTGAAAAAGAAGACGTCAAAAGAGGCAAGGCTGCAGGAAGACTTAAAAGAAGGGGGACTTCGCCGCATAATACACTTTTCTCTAAGATGGAAAGCACCAGGTAATCACAGTAAAAAAAAAAACTCAGAGACAGAGAGTCTTCAAGGCTAGAAAGAGGGAGAAAAAAAAGCCCATTAGCAGAAACGGCCCTCGGATTTGCTTGGTTGGGGCGTCACAATCGAGAAAAGCGCCCGTAACGAGTTGTGGGGGAGTGGAAGGAAAAAGGTACGACAGAAGAAGCGAAAAGGCCCGAAATCGATCGGAAGGGGATTCCTCCAGACACGCCGGGAATTGTGGTTCGATTGGAAAAAACAAAAATGTTTATGGGAAAAAGAAAGACTATTCCGGAGGGAAGGGAGCTTGAGACCGGGGAACCATCAACCCCACCTTGGTGACGACTTTAAAAGAGCAAAGACAAGGAGAAACTTGGGAACCGCGATGACCAGCAGCAGGTATCACTTATTAGAGAATTGAGGGGGGAAAATCCCAGGGAAGGGGAGAGAAGGGAGGCAGCGAGTTCAACAGGAAAAAAAAAAAAAAAGAATGCCCTCCCTCCAGGGCGACACCATCACTCGTTCTCCAGTCACATCGACTATCATCAACGTGGGGAAAGATTCAACATACAAAGTGTCAGGAAATTGGAAGAGCAAACAAGAGGGCTTCTCA
>Ga0179593_1335159_pt1 | contig 12432 bp, 12 predicted proteins | sample CZODoug2_1_08_16_FD_185931 | JGI IMG/M metagenome (GOLD analysis project Ga0179593, IMG submission 185931) | Vadose zone soil fungal communities from Angelo Coast Range Reserve, California, USA - CZODoug2_1_08_16fungal (PacBio error correction) | ecosystem: Environmental > Terrestrial > Soil >...
CGGAGGTTGGAGGGGAAGGAGTACATGTCTCAAGTGAGAGAGAAGAAGGAAAATCCCATGAAAAAAGGGGGATGGAGATTTTCTTTCACATGCTGTTTGACCAGTTAACGAAAGATGGTGGGTATTCTGGGGGAACCAGAATTGGGGGGGGGGGTCCCAAAGGGGGGGGTATACGGTCTAACCAGCCTCAAGGGCTGTGGTTTAACGTCCAGGGGCTAGACCTTGGGGCCGGAGGCATTGGAGTCTGTTCTTTCACGGATTGAGTGGTGGATTGGGTGGGCAGGATCAATAACTTTCCATTTCTGCCATTCAGAAGGGGACAATGGAGAAAGTCCACACCAATCAAATATTCGACCACGGGGATCCACATCGCACAAAAGACGTTCAGTGAAACTTGCAGCTTGGTAATTGCAAATGCGCGAAAGGGCGGACGGCCAGTTATTGTTCTAGGAAGAAGAGAGAGTAACCACGCACAGGAAAGTTTAATCCTGGGGGGGCAAAAAATGCCGAGGTGAGGCATGCGAGTATTAAAAAGTCCGAGGGAAAAGCAGGTGGGGGGGGGGGAGGATAGAGGTTTACTGGGAGGGGAGAGGGCCAAGAAGCTAAAATTCCGGGGACCCATTGGGAGAAAAGCAAGGGCGGGTTAGATTTTGGGTGCGGCGCAGGAGGAACCACGCACTAAAAAAACTTCTAGGAAAAGAAAAAAAAGCAGGCGAAGAAAGATTGTGATTTCCCCTAGTTCCGGGTTAGGGTCCAACACTCTGGGGGAACTATGACGATTGAAAGATCGAGAGCAAGTGGTGCTATTGGGCCGGAAAGGCATGGTGAAAGAAGGGGGAATCAGGAGAAATCGCTTGGCTCTCGAGGATGATGAATTCAGGGAGCAGGGAATTGTTGACAGATAAAGTTAACATAAAATGGAGCCAGGGGGAGAAGGGCAACTGCTACTTGGGAGCGAGGAAAAGGTGAGGGGGGAAGGGAACGCGCGGCGAAGGGAAAAGGTGGCCCTCAGCAGCCGGAACAAAAGATTACGGCGAAACTAGAGAAGACGAAAAACGCCTAAAAAAGAGGGGGGGAGGCACTGGTTTAATGACTGGCACTGTAACGAGCCGGCTCGGTTGTAATAAAGGAACCATCCGTCATAACAAGAGGAAATCGGACGAGGAAAGACGAGGAGGGGGGGGAAATACCAAGCGTTTACAAAATCTGGCAATCTTTGTGGGGTCTGGACGCGTGGGGCGAAAGAAGGAGGCGAAAGAAGCGCCGATAGATTAAAATGGAATTTTGGAGAAAGAAAGGGGAAGACCTGGGACCGCGCCTCCGACAGACGACCGAGAGAGGAACGAAGGGGGGACAGGATGGCTAAAAAATAACTTCTAGACTGGCCCAGTTAAAGACGAGAGGGAGGCGACCAACTCTGATCAAAAAGCTTTGAAGGGGAGGGATTGGCTAAGGAAATACATCAGAAGAAAAAGGAACAAACAGAAGGCGAAGCATCTCGAAAAAAAAAGAGACGGTGAGAAAAAAGAGAGAGGCGGCGGGCGTGTACTTTTGTTTCTGGGGAAGGCAGTAGCACCAAGATTTTTGCACCGACAGAGGAGTAAAACCGGGACATTACGAGTTGGGCGGGGGAGGACAATACTATTTACTTAATGGTCGCAAAGCGCGCCGTTCGGGACAAACATCATATGATATCGAGTCGACCGGCGGAAAGAAGGGAGGGAGTCTTACCGCGAGAAAAAAAAGCATTTCCGTGGAATCTCATCGGCGTAGCCGAACGGTTCGCCGACCCTTCGCCATCAATACTTCCCCGCCGATGGGAAGAGGAGGGAAGCGTTACATTGAAGAAGGGGGAAAAGCCGGGCCAAAAAGGCGCGATGGGAGGACTGAAACGGGGACAAGCGTAAAGGGAGGTAGAAGAGAAAAGGGAAATCAAAGCGAATTTGAGGGTCTGAGACATTCGCCGTTCATAGAAAGGGGTTACAGAGTGAAAGGGGGGTGCCACCTACGACCAACAGACATTGCATAAAGGGTATTCCACAGGGGACCCTTTCAGGGCGCGGCCAACGGAGAAATTGCTGTTGAGAAGAAGAAAGAGGGCTAAAAGGAAAAAAGAAGTCAGAGACGGCGATACCGAAATGGCTCAAGGCGGCAAATCTTCATAACAATGGCAGGTACGAGGCAAAAGCTCGAAATTACCGAACAAAGGCAGGATATCTTTCAAGGGACTAGCACAAGGGGGGGGGGGGAGGCCCTCACCGGAAAAAAAGGTAGAGGAAAAAGAACCAGCTTCTGCAGATGACAAGGCTGAACTTCTCGTGGGACGCTCCTTATCTGGTGTTCCGAAATGGGAGAAGCCGAAAAAAATAGAAAAAGTCTAACGGTGGGAAAAGGGCAAAAAGGGGAAAGTTCGTGGAAAATCGTCACAGGGCAACATCTGTGAGGAAGCCCAAGAATGCCAGAAGAATCATGCTAAATCCGCAGGACTGAACTCATCAGGTTCGAAAAAGGGCTTTCACCAGTCGAGGTGCGGCGGTAAATAGTCTGAGAGAGAGGAAGAGAAGAACCCCAGCGCAGCAACAGTTGCAAAACAAAGCCGAGAAAAATGGAAAGTGGGGGGAGGGGGGGGGGGGGATAACTGGGGCGAAAAGGGAGGAATGAGCGTGCCGCAAGGAAATGGGAAAAAAAGGGAAAGGTTGTCGAGAAAAGACTGAAACCAATACTGCCACGAAAAGTGAGAAAAGCTCAAGAAGTCCCAACGGCAGGCTATAAACCCAACAGTGGGAGGGACGGAAAGTAATAAAAACAAGAGGGGACCAAAATAGGGTAAACCTCTAAAGAGTGAATGTGAACAACCTTGAATCCAAAATTGGGCCGACTCATGGTGGCATGGGGTCCATTGGCTTGAGAGCTGCAATCCGGAAGAACCAAGAATCGGAAAGACTAAAAACTTGGGAGACTCGGCTTACAATGAGGAAAAAAAAGACGGAAACGTAAGGAGTCCAAAGAGAAAACCGAAATGCCAATCTAACGAATTCAAAGGGATGGTCAGCGAGCACCCAAAAAGAACCATTCGTCTCTCTCTAAGAACAGCTGCTCCAATCAGAGAACAAACAGGGAGTCAAAGGAGCCCCCGTAATGACACAAGCACAATTAAACTCTCCTTAATCAAAAATCAGCGCGATCAGACCCACAGGGGGATGGGGGAAACAGGCCACGAAATCCTTGTCCCCAAAATGCTAAAGAAAAAGAACCAAAGGAGAAGGGGCAACAAGCAAAACGGGAGAAATTACACGCGAACAGCGTTCTCCGGAAGGCGTGAAAAGAGAGATCAAAAAAAACCACGTAAGGATAGAGTGTGAATTTGAAGAGAAAGGAAAAATAAGACTTGTCATTTCCGGATGGACTTCTTGGGAAGGTGTTGACATGTACTTTTTGGAGGGTCGGTGAAAAGGAGCTTGCCGAAAAGGGAAAGGGAGGAGTACCATCACGACTGAAGAGAGGAGGAGGGGATTTAGAGGGAGGGCCGTTTCTGTCTTAAGGGGGGATCAAAGCTGTGGAAAATCGGGTGGCTGATGCCGTTAGAAGCTTCATGATCATCTCGCCGAGGGGGAGGGTGTGGGGGAGGGAGAGGGAGAGGGAGTAAAAGACGGTGCGGATGTCCACTCTAGGAGGTCTACTTAAAGGTTGAGGAGTGAAGGACTGTTGGGCTAAGGTAAGCGGCTAAAAGGAAAATAAAAGGAACAAACGAGGTATGTTTGGGGAGTTCCCTGGCTGTTAACTTAACTCTGACGATGGTCTTCCGGGTCTCGGACCCATTTTTTGGTCCCATTTGTGGGAGGGAGAAAAAACCGCAATCTGGGGGTTACAGTCCCTGTTTGCACTAGCTTGCCCGTTTGGGTCGCAAGGGGAGGTCAAAACGTGACGGTTGGAAGTTCCTTTGGTGCTTGGGGTCTTGGTCAAAGGGGGAGGTCGACAAAGGGGAAAAAAAGGATGCACAATTCCTAAATGACGGAAGACAAAAAAGTCCTATCGGGACTGACCCAGGGCGCTCACAATAATCGAAAAGGGCATTCATTGCCGTTCTCGGCGGTACTGAACGAGTGTGCGTCTTAGGGGAAAGGAAGGACGGCTCATGTTATTTTTCTGGGAGAAGAGGATAAGATGCAAAACAACAGCGAAACGGTTAATCACTTTTTCGCCCAATGGCGATAGAAGGGGGAAAAAGGCGAAGTGAAGGAGAAGTAACGCGGGCTGCCGATCAAGGGGGGGAAAGGGGGAGAGGGCAGAGAAAATGGGGCATTGTACCTGGGGGCCCCACAACGGTATGGAAGGTGGGAGATTGGGGTGGTTTCGGAAATGCGGACAACGAAAGAGGAGAGCCCTAAGAAAGAAAAAATGAAGAGAGTGGGTTTGGAAGACCTTGAAGGGAGTCCACAAGCTGGAGATTCGCCTTGAAAAAGATTCAGGGCCGGCCCGGGTTCGGAAAAGTGAGGGGAGGGGAATGCGGCTTTTGGAAAGAAGAAAAGGCACAGTCGGCGACATCGAGTGAGAAGATTACTTATTTAAATCTGGAGCCGATTGACGTAATGACCATATCCACTTTTCTCAGGTGGCCGCGGACAAGACACGAAAGGGGGGCACTACAAGGATCATGTGCTGGGATTAAGAGGCTGGCGGTCGTTTTATCCAAGGTATGATAGTAGAGAACGGCGACGAAGAGAGAAGATCCGCCTACAAAATGCTCGGCTTGTCGGGGGATGGGGATCCGGCAAGAGCCGAGCCGACCAGGTTAAGGTCAGAACATCACGGCAAATCCCATAGGGGGAGGGGGCGGCAAAGAGTCGCAATACGCGCTGAGACCCCCTGGTTCAAAGGCGAAAAAGGGGTCTGGCGGGGGAAAAGCTTCTGCGCAAAAGGGGGAGTAAACGAAATAAAAGGGGTAATTTTGAGCTCGTAAGAAATAAAGGGACTCGCTCGATAAGACGCCTATATATTTAAAAAGTCATTGATTGCTAGCACATAACGGCGATATTCTGGGAGGGCCAGGAAAGACGAACGTAGGCCATCAAAAAAAAAGGTGAAGGCCGAAATTATATTTACGGTTAAAAGCGGAGGGATAAACGGCAACCAAGAGAAAGGAAGAAAAAAAAGGGCCCGCTCTTCTCCAAAAAAAAGAGAGATGCGCGGAGAAGGGGTTACTGTTAATCAGGGGGAGGTTGCCTTCAGGTATAAAGCCTGGGGAAGGGCACATCCGATTGAAGGGAAGGAAGGAAAGGGGGGCTACGATAGTCTCAGATGGCGCAGCCTCAGCGCCGTCTTAGGACATTACCGGAACGGGTATCCGTGCTTACGTCATCGGAAAGGAGAGGGGAACAGGTATCTTACCGCGAAGCCAATCAGAAAGGGTCATCGTCATCGCGTAGAAGGAGGGGAGGAAGGGACTCCTGCACGCCAACCCAATCGAAAACGCTTGAACGCCGGGGGGGACTCAGCTAATTTAAAGAAAAAGGTCCTCAGTACCAATGTCTTATGAGGTTTTAAAAGGACGGAAAAATGGCGTCTCGGAAGTGTCAGAGAACACAGCTTAAAAGCGCGCTTTTGGGAGAGGAGATCTCTCGCCGTCATCTACTAGGAAAAAAGTGAAACCATTCAGAAAGGGAAAAAAAAAAAAAAAGCACCTTTCACCATGTATTCTCAGTGCCGGGGGAAGGGAGAGAAAGGGATCACCTTGCTAGGGTCACTCCTTCGGCTCCATGAAGAAGAAAGAAGAGCGGCCGGAAACGTTAAAGAACTGGCTCGCGACGGCAATAGTCAAACGGGAAAAAGCGGCAATTCATCGGTGGGAAAAAACCCGAAGAGACAGGGAGGGAAAGGCTCCCTACCAGCTTGTGAACTAAACTTCGCTACCACTACAGGAGAGGAGGAAGGCTGGTAGTCTAGTGAAATAGCCGGTGAGTGTGGGGGACGCATGAGAAGCCCGAACCCACGAAAAAGGAATACCGTTGCAGGTTTACCCAGTGGGAAACGGGAAAGGTAGTAGCCGTGCAAAAAAAATCACAGACATCAAAAGATCTCAACACCAGAGGAGGGGGTTCCTATCCCCACTCAGAATCCTCGCAGGCCCTCCATCAGTTGGCGAAAAAAAAGGCGGGGAAGGGCGCGGGTGACTCTGTTGAGACGAGAAAAACTGCGCCGCAGTCCGACAGAAAGCAGAGAAAAAAGGACAGTAAAAGGGCCGTTAATGACATGGGTGGAGGGGGGAGCAGATGTTCGAAGATTAAGACTCATGCAGAAAGGGAAAGGAAAAAGTGGGCGTAGACCGAAACCTCCAAGACCTTCCAAGGAAAACTCAATGCCTCCGCAAAAACGCAAGGAGATCAATGGGTAAAACAAGAAGGGGACTAGTAATAACCCAAGGGAGGGACCAAAATATCATGCTCAATATCGAAAGATGGAGGGAAAAAAAAGGGGGAAAAAAAGGGTCATAACTCGTGTTGGGAGGTTATGGAAGGGGGAGGTCGTCCAGCGTCAATTTACCAAATTGAAAAGGCAATCAAAAAACCTCTACGAGACACCGCGCGGGGGGTCAGCGGAAAATCCTTGAAGACGAAAGTCAGGCAAGATCACTCAGAATGGACCCAGCTAACTCACCAACAACAACTTCCACTATCAGCTAACCCAAAAAAAATTCAGGGGCTAAAGCCGAGTAGCCAGAAGGAGAGAAAACGATTTCGACCACCGATTTGCTACCACGTGAATCACTCCCAGCACCAGAACGCGAAAAAAGAAAAAAGGGATCAAAAAAAAGGGGAGGTTGTACTATCACCTCAGCAAGGAGGGGAAGCGGCGAACGAACAATAAAACAGTTGGGAAAAGCCAACTCGGACGGGTCGTCAGAGGGTACTCTGCGCGGCTGACAGACCAATAGCAGAGCAAAAAAAAAGGGAGGGGAGAAAGGAGAGAGGCACGGGGAAGGACAAGAAGGGAACGCTGCACAAAAAGGGGTTTCAAACGAGTTGGTATTAGTAAGTGTCCAGGGAGGAAGGAAACTTAGGGGGCACTGACTGAGCTGGAGGACAATCAACCCGGTGGGGAAAGATCGCGCTCTGGCTTGAGGACTTGGGATCGTGCCGTGAATGGGGGAATTGATGGGGCCGATGAAGGGCGCAGCGGGCACACATCTGTAGGCCTGAAAGCGGTTCTTAGAAAGGGAACCGCGTTTTTGGTAGAAGCCTGCAGGAAATCGGGGAAGGTAGCGGCGGGGGTTGGGATTTTGACGATTAAGGAAAGGGGAAGGAGTGGAAGAAGAGGAAAGAAAAAGCCTAAGAGATTATCGGGGGGGGGGCCGTTCAGGGGTCGGGGGGAAGGTCTCGAAAAGAAAAAAAAAAAAGTTTAGGCAATTGGGGCTTGCCCAAAGGAGGGGGAAAAGGAAAATAGGTCGATGTGCTGAAAAAAAAGGTTGGTCCAAAACTTGTGTGGGGGGGGTTAGTTCTACCATAGGGCGAAGGGGCGGGGGACATTCCCTGGGGCAAAAAGCCTTTCAGTGGGAGAGGCAATGAGCTTGGGGATGGAAAGGCGGGCCCGGTGGGGTCAGTTGCAAAGGCTACCACCTGGCAGTTGAACCCATTCCTGCGTCGCTGCAGAACATAATTAAATCGGAAAAAAAGTTAGAGTCACAAGATCTCCAAACAAAGACAGTGGCCATGGCAGTTCTCACCGGAGGGGGGGGTGCACCTGTCTTTTCCATTACGGAGGATTCAGCTTCAGTATTGGGAGAGAGCTCTGAGCCCCCGAGTGAAGGGGGGGCAGAAAAGGACGGGTGGGGGGAATGCGAGGTTAGCAAGGGGAGAGTAACAGCGGGGTGTGCCTATCCAGGTGGTGTTGGGGGGAAAAGGTGCAGATTGCACCTATCCTGTTACCCCTGGGTACCGCATGTATGGAGGGGAGATGGTTTTCGTGTGCGGGGGCACGGAAACCCCTAGAAGAGAAGGCTAACTCCCCTGCAAGAGGGAAGGAGTTCCTAGAACGTTTCCTGTGGAGGAAATCAGCGGAGACTAAGGGCGCTCCCGGGGGAGGGGTAGAGTGAATGCAGAAGCTTAAGAAAAGGACCTGGCAACTTCACTCTTGGAGTCCTCGGATAGGAATTAATCACTGGGCGGAAGACCATAGCGAAAAAAGGGGATCCGGCAGCCCGTACTGGTGAAGCCAGCGGGAGGGAGGGAGGAAAAGAAAGGCGTCGATGACTTTAAGCAGGCCTATAGGAAAAAAAAAAGGAGAAATGAGGTCGAAAACTCCGCCTACCAACGCGCAGAGCTCTGAAGCCCTACAGGTGAAAGGAAGCAAAGACCGTCATAGCCCATGCGACATCGGGAAAGAAAAAAACCCGGCGTTCAAAAGAGAGGAAAGGGGGGTCAGCGTCGGGCGAAGAGGCAGACGAAAAAAATGACAAAGAATGATTTTTAATCCAAACTTGAAGACCGTGCCTACGAACGAGCGAGTCTCATTCATGGCTAGCCCAAAGACGGCGAGAGGAGGAGAAAAGGGGAAAAGAAGGAAATATTCTCAGCCAACTCGGAAATCCAGGAAGAATGCAGGGGGAAAAGTATGTAGAAGGCACAAATAAAAAAGCCAGACGACTATCCTCCTCGGGAGGAAAAGAGAGAATGAGCTTAGGCTGCTCTTAGTTCATGTGAAAAACGTATCACTCAAGATTTGGGGAACCCTTAACAACACTATACGAGGGTTGAGGGGGGGAGGCATAAAGGAGGGAAGGGACCTTGGCTCACCAAGTGTAGTTTGAGAATCATGAACACGGCTTGAAGATAAAGAAGGAAGGAGAGGGGATCGTATTCTTACCGCTAATAAAATCAAAAAGGGGAAATCTCGCGTCGTCTCTAGGCGCCTACCTTCTCCCCACGCGCAAAACCGACCCAATCTGCCCAAAAGGGGTAAGCCGGGGGTTCAGCGCGGTCCTGGGGCCGTGAAAAGGTGCTAAAACTATGGGTTATGACGGAGGAGGGGACTGAAAAAAAAGGGGAGCTCATGATCCCTCTCTTTGGGAAACGCGCTTTGGTAAGCGGAAGGAAGGATATTCTCCTTCCGAAGACAGCGCTTCCGGCGTAAAGGTGGGTGCCATGCGACGACAAGTCTCGTCCCAGCCACATTGCAGCGATTCTGAAGGAACGACGCGGCAAAAGGGGAAAGGGCTTCATCTCCTCATCGAGACCAGAAAAATCATAATGACGACACTCGGGAAACAAAAATGGCTGACGAAGCGGAGGCAAAAATTGGGCCACGGAGAATTCCTACCCCCGTCAAAAGAAAAAAAGGAGCTTTAAAAGAGAAGAAAGGAAAAAATGGCTACCGGACCAAGAGATTAAAAAATATTCGAAGGCTGGATAGGATAGTGGAGAGCACAATGTGTTCCGCATGGTCCCCGAAAAGGAGCCCCGTACATCCGTTTCTTGGGGGACAGGAAAAAAGGCATTTTCTTAAAGGGGGGAAAAGAAAGAACAACCTCTGATCGTCAAACACCATCAGCTGTGGAAAACTCGTCCCCCCAACTGCTGACTATGCAAGACCATTCTATCAGAAAGGACTTACCCAGTTAACGAAAGGGAATCTAGAGGAGGCGAAGAAAAGAAACTGACGCAAATCGCCATAAAAATAAAGCCACAAGCAAAGGGAAAAGGCACTGAAAATGGACATTGGAGTGTTAGCGATCACGGGGAGGATGAAGACAGGAAAGGGGAGGACGTCAGACTGGGGGACAGAAACTAAAACCGAAACGCCAAGAAAACCCAAGGACGAAAGAAATGCCTACCGAGCAGAACCAAAATGAGGCACAGCCTGGAGGATGGTCGAAAGGGAAGAACCAATTAAAAATCTGGTTGCCATAGCAAAGAAAAGAGAAAAAAGTGAAAACGCCCGGGAAAACCATTGTAACTGTGGGGTCATGGAACTGTCTTGGAAGAGCACTTCTTAGCAAAAAGGGAAGAGGGCAATCCTCAACCTCTACGAGAACAGAAAGTGCGTCCTCTTCGTATCCTTGGAAAAACTTCCGGATTCGGAAAATATCTCCAAATCTGGCCATCAAAAAAGGACAACCAGAAAAAATTCAGAAATGTCATGAAAAAACGAACAAAGGCATCAGCCCTAGGAAAGTCCACGCTGCTGCCCCTAATAGACGAACAACAAAGGCCACGCGCCCGAGAAATACAATCAGCCGATAAGAAAACAACCAGGGGGAGATGGTACTAGCACAAGGAACAAAGGAGAGGAGAGGAAAGGTATGGGGGCAGAACGAAAGAGAGGAATAAGAAAAGGAGGGGAAAAGGGAGAGGAGGAAATACCACGCAGCAAAAGAGAAGGGAGGGAGATGAAGAGAAGAAATAAGAGAAGGAAGAGGGGGGTAGGAAACATTAGGTGAAGGGGGAGAGGGAGGAGAGGAGTTAGAGACAGGGAGTAGAGAGGGAGAAAGAGGGGCAAGAAAATGATGGAACCCCGATGGGCCGTTAGGGCGAGGAGGCAGAACAAAGAGAAAGACGGAAGTTGGACAGACCACGAAATGAGAAAAAAAAAAGGATCCAAAATGTCGCGCCTTTACTCAGGCGGAGGAAAAGACCCAGAAGGAAAACCAACCCAACGGAGAGAAATAGGATATTTTTCTTTCAAGCGAGGAGGACGCTGCGCGACATTGTAATGAAGGGGGGTGTCCTGCGTTTTCTGGGGGGAACCATTAGGCTGTGGTACTTGTCGGTTCAAGAAGAAAAGGCAAGGGCGGGCTACCACCGTTGGGTCTAGAAAAGAGGGGAAGAGGAGGGGATTCCGGCTCCCTTGTCTTGAGTGGAGGACGATTACGGGGCAGCAAAGGAAAGGGGAGGGAATTCGGGGGTCTGATGCTGGAATGTTATAAAGCTGGTCCATGTCAGCGGAGGAAAGGGGGGGGAGGGGTGGGTGCTCGGAAATCATTGAAGAATTAGAGATTGGAGGAGAGAAAAAGGGGACGACTGACGTGATATTTCTTAAAGGGGATCAAAAAACACGGGAGGGCATCTTATAGGGGGTGATTTAAACGGACTTGTTAAGGATTGAGAGAAGGGAAAAAAAAGGGGGAAAAAGAAATGAACACGAGATTTTGGAAAATGGTAAGGAAAAGGTCTCGGGGGGGGGGCTCTGCGCACATATTTTGGGACCCCAATAATTGGGGATACTGACGACAATCCGAATTTGGGAAAAATTCCTGTTGCCTGTCCGTTGGCGAGTGGAAGGGTTCTCAGGGGGTTCAGTGGACGTGTTCAGGAAAAAAAAAAGGAAAAGATGGCCTATCCGGCACCCCAGCAGAAAATAATCTTCGACCAAAGGTACGCTCAAACAATAAGACTCACCAATGGCATGTTTCAGTGCCGGGGGAGGAAGGGGATCAACATGGGACTACTGGCGAAAAAACAGGGGAGGGAAGAGCGAATCTACCCTCCTCACAACGGTTAAGCCTTTTTGGGGGGAAAAAAAAGGAGGGATAGAATGGGAGGCCGCTAGAGTATCAGAGAAAGGGAACATGGGCCTGTATAAAATGTCGGGAAGGGCGAGGGCACAAAAATTCAAAGAAACGGTAGCCCCATCAAACAGGAGGACGGGAAAAGGGGGGGTCTTTCTGGCGCGTCGGAAAAAAACTAAGCGAGGACTAAAGGAAAAAAATTAATAGAGGTTCCAAGACGAACGGAACCGGTTAGGGGGAGAACTTGCTAGACGCCTGAATCCGTCCCTGGGGCGACTTTAGGTGAATGCCGTCGAAAAAAAAGTGGAAAAAAGGGAAGGGAAAGCGAGCAATGGGCGTACGGCACGCGAGAAAGGAGAAAGTCAGGAAGTTGCGGAGGAACCATAGCCGTGACGGAGAAAAAGGGACCCTTCTAACTGTTCACATCGGATGAAGGTGTTGATGGGAGGACGCGACGGGCGTTCGAATGCAACACAGGGGGGCATGCTCGGGGAAGCAGACAGCGGAAAAAGGAGAGAAAAGAAGAATACCAACGGAGAATGAAAGGCTGGGGGATCCTGAATTACCCTGCCTAAAAGGGATCCTCCATACTTCTAAAAGAAGAGAAGCGCGCAAGAACGCGCTAAGCTTTTGAAAAGGGCCTGGGTCGGGAGGAGGGGGGAGAAGGCGGGAGACGAATAATTCACGCCTAAAAAATGAAAAGGAATGATTTTGGATGAATCGGAAAAAAAAGACCTTTACCCGCGCAGACCTATACGGGACTCCGAGATCTTGACTCCTGTCTGAGAGGGGACAAAGAACGGAGAGCCAGGTAGACTAAGCGGTAAAATCTGGGAAAGAAAAAGAGGGGAGAAAAAAGGGGGTACATTTTTCCAAGGGCAGTGGCTACGGAGGAAAAAAAAATAAGAGAAAAAAAAGGTAACAAGCCCAAA
>Ga0179593_1405436_pt1 | contig 12432 bp, 23 predicted proteins | sample CZODoug2_1_08_16_FD_185931 | JGI IMG/M metagenome (GOLD analysis project Ga0179593, IMG submission 185931) | Vadose zone soil fungal communities from Angelo Coast Range Reserve, California, USA - CZODoug2_1_08_16fungal (PacBio error correction) | ecosystem: Environmental > Terrestrial > Soil >...
CCCCCCCCCAACCGCAACCACACCCCCAAAAAACCCCCCAGAGCCAAAAAACTAAGTGAAGAAATGCATGACACCGTTGCCGGGTCCTTCCAGAAAAAAAAAATGGAAGGGGTTTTTGGAATCTCTAAAGAAAGTAATCAAAACGGTAAGGGAGAAAGAGCTAAACTGAGAGAAAAAAAAAGAAACAAGAAAAGAGGGGAACCACCAGGGTGCTTGTTGGAATGAAAGTTACATTAAAAAGGGTTAACAGCCTGAGAAGGGTAGTGCCGGCTAATGAAAGGGGAGGGGAAAAATTGGACTGTACGGGAGATTTGAAAACAAGGGGGAAGAGAAACCATTCAGAGAAATAAGAATGAAAAAAAAAACACGTAGTTGATTAAAAAGAATGAGGGGGGGAATTTCTCTCGGGGGGGGAAATCAGTTGTCAAGTGAAGATCTTCCAGAGGAGCAAGGGGGTAGGAGCGGGGGCAAAAAGAAACTTAAACGCATGATTATAAAGGGGGGACGTATCCAGCGAGAAACCACTTCCGATCAAAGGGGAGCCGGCCAATGTGTGAAGGTTGAGGAAGGACCTAGGGGAAGGAAAAAACTCGGAGAGAATTGAAAAGTGGGAAGGGAGGAAACTATAAAACACCTATGAAAAATGACCTGGGCAAGGAAGGGGGAAACTCAGGGGGGAAAGTAACAAGGGGAAGGTAAGAAGTGATACTCGTTTGAAAAAAAAAAAAGGCTACGCAGGACAAAACACCACTGGGGGAAAAAAATCGGAGAGAGGAAATCGGGTCCGGAGAAGAGAGGTGAGACGACTACTCATCTAGGAAAGAAAAAAAGTTTTTGTTGGCGAGCCGGGGCGCAAGCTTCTGGGGTGAGTCGAAAAGGGAACAGCTAATAAACAGAAGGGGGAAGGAATTGGAAAAATGAAATACTTTTAAAGTAACTTCCCATAATAGAGAGAGGTTCGGGGGGGAGGGAAGCAGGTGAGGAATAGCCGCAATGACAGAGGCTCAGGGGGATAGCGGACATTCAAGTGAGACGGCAAAAGGAAATGGGAGGCAGGGACTGGAGAAAAAGGGAAAAAAGCGAAGTAGTGGGACAGAGAAGTGGGCCGGGTCGGAGAGGTTAAGGGACGGGAAAAAAAAAAAAAAAAAAAAGGGGAGATGAAGTTGACCGAGCACTGGAACAACTTTAGAAAAAAAGGAACGGCCAACCGGAAAAAAGCAGTAGCCTGCGGGGAAAAGAGAGAAAAGGAGGACCAGAAGTGGTTACAAACAAGGGGGGACTCAGGATCCGCAAAAAAAAAAACTATCCAGGGCCGGTGGGAAAGTGGAATCGGGACAAGGCTCCGGGATTTGAGGAAGGGGGGGGAGGGGGAGGGTAAAGACTGGAAAGAAAAAACACCTGTGTGGAGTCGATCTCCCAGTGAAAGGAAAGGAGAAATCAAAGGGGGGAGGGAAAAAGGGAAAACGCAAAACAAAAGAAGGGGTGGCATCAGAACGGGCTTGGCCCGCCGTCCAAAAAAAAAAAAACAAAAATATTAGCTAAACCCCGAAAAAAGCTGCCGGGGGGAGGAACAGGAGAAGGGAAAAGGGGGAGCAAAAAGAATAGAATAGGAAAAGGGGAAACCGAAAGGGGAAAAACTAGAACAGAAGTAAAAAAAAAAGTTTTGGGGGGTCATTGCTAAGCAAGTGCTGGCCGGGAAAGGTCCGCACTGTAGGGCAAGGGAGAGATCCAGGGGGAGGGAGGGAATGGCCGAAAAAATAAAAGACCCTCTACCAAAGAAGGAAGGGAACAGAGGGGGGGGGAAAACAGTAGAAAGATGAACCTTGGAAAGGAGTTTTCACAGGGACCGCGGCGTTCTCGGGAATAAACTATGAACGGCAGGGGAAAAGGGGGAAAAAAAGTCGTCAGCGAAAACCGGGAATCCGATATGGTGGTCCTCAACAGCCTAGCTTGTTATCAAAGGAGGGACTTGGAGAGGTGTTTGAATTTATGCGCCGCGCGGCAAAAAAACATGGTTGGGAAAGACCCGGAGCCGAGGGAAAAGGAGTGGGGGGAAAAAAAAAAAAAAAAAAGCCAAAAGATCGGACGCGGTTAAAAGCCTACCCTAATACACACAGGGCAGTGCGTGAGGAAAAAAAATACCATGCCAGGGTCAAAAGGAAGGGGGAAGGGGGGAGAGAAGTTTAGGGTTGAAAGGGAAAATCACTCAAAAAAGGATCTAAAAGGACGTTGGGGTTGGCGATGTGCCAAAAAGGGACGAAAAGAGGGGGGAAAGGAAAAACTAGGGGGAGGTGGGGTGAAGGGGAAAAAACACACTGGGATGCGGCGGGGGAAAAATGTGTCACGCCCGGTCAGTCACCAAGGTGCCGGCATGAAAAGCAAAATTACATACCTTAAGATTGACCTGAACTGCTCCCAAATAAGGGGAACAGCAACTGGAACCGGGAGGAAAGAGACTAAGATGGGGGGTGGAGGGAAAACAGTCCCATTTGGAAGGAAAAGGTCCACACAAGATAAGACAAAAAAGGGGAAGTAAAAAAAAAAAGTCCAAAAAAGAGGTGAAGCGACCATCAAGGGCAAAAGCGAGAGGGCGCCAATGTGATACGAAAGCGCGGCCGTGTGGAAGGGCCACGGGGGGGGGGGAAACATCAAGAACGATCGGGACGTGTGTGTACCAACGATATCGCCGAAAAAAGCGGGCCTGAAGGGCAGGGAGGGCAGGAGAAAAGAAAAAAAGAACTCGAAACCTCAAAACCTAAGCTCAAAAAAAAGAACGTCCCAAGACAAAATGCGAGAAGCGGATCCAAGGAAGGGAGGGCCGACGACACGCGCAGGGGGCGAATCTAACCGACACCCGCGAGACAGAAGCAGTGGGAAAAGGGAAACAAGGGGTGCCTGGACAAGCCACTAGCCTAAAGAAAAAAAATAAATCGAGAGGGGGGGGAGAAAACTTCAAATTGGTTATGAAAAAGGGATGTCCCTGGGGTGTGATGGAGAAAACAAAGCAAGTGACGAGCTTCTTGAAATCTACCATCCCTGGTAGGATGTCCGGGGGGTGGGATTCAGGGGGAGGCAAAAATAAAATGAGGGGGGGGAAGACAAAACCGATGGGACTGGGGGGTGGAGGGAGCAAAAATTCCAAAATTAAAAAAACAAAGAAAACAAGACTAGGGAAAAACTGGAAATGTTATCGAAGTTTAAATTAAAAGAGGGCCCGGTGTGAAAAAAATTGTAGGAGAGACGGGAAGAAAGAGGCACCCGTAGAATTGGCTCAGGTTGACAAAACGGAACATCCGTTTTCGAGGCACTGAAAAAAAAGGCACCAGAAAGAGAACAGGGGGGGCCACAAAAAACGAAAAAAGCAAAGTTGAAATTAATCGGGCAAATAGTTTGCGATGGGGTGGAAAGGCCAGTGGGTGCGCGACTCATCTCGACAACTGGAGGAATCTTGGGGCACCAGGCCCTTGGTTGTTTTGTGTTTCCGGCTGGTGCACCACTAAAAGGAGGGAAAAAACGATTACAAGCGGGAAACCGAAAACCGACTTTCCGGTATCTACAGCAGGTGGGGGGGGGATAAGAAGGTCTTAAGAAATGGGATGTAAAAAAAAAACTCAATTGTCAAGGCATACCCTCGAAGGAAAAAAAGGACTCAGCAACTGAAAATAGAGGGGGGGGGTAACTGGAAAAGGGAGGGGACATGGAAATCAGAGCCTACAACCCCCGGAATAGGAGCGAAAGGAAGACCACGAACAAAAAAAAACAAAAAAAAAAGAAAAAGAAGAAGAACGAAAACCCGTGAGACAGGAACCAAAAAAAGGGAGACCCCCCACAAAACCACGAGAACAAAAACAAAAAAGGAGGGCTTGATCTAAAAATATGCTCTCTGTTCGGGGAAAAGAGGGCAATCCTGGGGGGGAACTCGAGGGAATTTTTTGTGGGTGCGTTCACGCAGGAATCAAACTTTTGGGGTTGCCGGAGTATTTAAGGTAGAAAACAAAAACCAAGACAAATGGTCGTAAAAGGAAGAAACAAGGGTTTCACAAAGAAAATGGAGAGGGAAAGTACAAGGGGGGTCAACATGGTTGGGTAAGAATGGCAAGGGGGGGCGGGATTAAAACCAAAAAAATCAAAAAGGAAGAAAAAAAAGAATGAAGTCGATAAGAAAAAGGGAGGGGGGGGAACGATAACCAAAAAGAAAAAAAAAGAACAAGCCCAGAGCTCACCGGGCCGCGCACAGAGGGGGAAAAAAAATAGCAAAGGGGTGGTAAGAGAGAGCACTAAAAAAGGAAAAATGTCAAAATTCGGGGTTCCTCGAAACGTAGTCCAGGAAAGTCAATAGTAAAGGAGGCTAGAGGAGGGGATGAGGGACATTGTCAAAGAAGACTATCAGGGAGAAATGGGTACCTACCTTGGAATTCAGGTAGTGGGGACGAGATACCCGGAAGTGGGGCTTAGTGAGTGGTAATTTTGGTCCGGATCTCGCCATCAAAAACCCAGCAAAAAAAGGGGGGGGAGGGAGAAAGAAAAGATACATGGGGGATCAACCTACCATCCTTCATTGTAGCAAAAATAAACGCTGAATGGATATGGGGGGGGGTCAACAGAGAATAAAGACCAGCACGGGGGAAAGAATACGGATCTTGTGCGGATCATGGGGAGGCCAAGCATACGACTGCGGGAAGGGAACAGGAGGAGAAGGGAAGGAGGGGCGCATGAGGCGGGGGCGGCAAAACAGCATTGGTCGTGCGTGTGAAGAAAAAAAATCCGCAGCCGCACAAGAGTGGGAGAAGGCCGAAAAGAAAAGGGGGTAGTTCGAGGCGCTGGGGAAAACGGGGCGTAAGGAACCTGGGTTGTGAAGAGAGGGGGGAAGAAAAGGAAAAAAGAAGAGCTAAGTCAGGGTGAGGGGGAAGACGAAAAGAGAAAATTAGAAAACTCCCGGCAAGTGATCGGACAAAAGGGGGGGGGGGCATCCAAGAAAAAAGGGGGAGAAATGAGGGGGGGGGAGCAAACTAGGGAGGGGGGGGGGATGAAAAGAGAAAGGGCAACTTGTCAGGGATTTCATTCCAAAGCGGAGAAAGCACACGCAAAGGGAAAGAAAAACAGGCCCGCGAAGATGGAGGAGAGCCAGCCCAGTTGATTGGGCCTGAAAGGGAAAAAGGGGGGGGATGAGATAGATCAAAAATAAAAAAAAGCCAAAGGGAAGGGGTTGGGTAAAACCATAGGGGGGGGAAAAACCGAGGCAATCAAAAACTGCCAAACTGCGTCGATCCAGGTAAAAAGGAAGTTGGGGGAAAAGGACAAAAAAGAAGCAAAAAAGAAAATTAAGGGGAAACGGGGGAAAAAGGAAGCTGGGGGGCAAAGGAAGTCCGGCTAAGTTTGTGAGAGGCGACAATCGTCATCAAAAAGGGAACGGAGGGGAGGGCGCCCGCAATAAGGAACAGACGAAAGCTATTAAAAAAAAACATGGGACGGGTCCGCGAAAAACGCAAAGATGGACACCTCAGACGCACTAAAAGCGCGTGAGGGGGGGGGCCAAGACTTACCGTTTACCTTATTGCGGCAAAATCCGGAGTTCAGGGACGAGGGGGAAAACTTGCAAAAAGAGCACAAGGAGGGGGAACGTCGTTGGGTGACCCATGGAAAAAACCAGCCTAATACCAACCCCGTAAAAAGAAAAGAGAGGGCACGGAAAAAAAAGGGGTACACGGATGGCTCAAGGGGGGGGAAAAGGAGTTTGGGGAGCAAGCCAAGTCGAAGCAAATTTCTCCTATCGCCTGCAGGAAAGGAAAGGGACAGGTTGAAAAAAAAAAAAAAACTAAATCTAAAAAAAGGACAGGGGCAGAGGGGGAGGTCTTCCATCTTGTCTACGGACGATAAAATTCAGCGTGAAGCAGGGCAGGGGGTGGCGGTTTGGGAGGGAACCACAAAAAGCGGAGAGGGCACTGTTTGGGTGCTCCAAAAAAGACCCTGATGACATTTAGGGTGCCTCTGGGGCAAGCGTGAGGTGGAATTTGAAGAAAAGGGGGAAATAGATCAACACAAAAGGGGGGAAAAAAAGGAGAGAAGGAACCCGGAAAGGAAAGCGGGGGTATCCTACAGACAAAACCTGGGGCATCGGAACGCCCCTTACTCAGCTGGGGGCCACGTCAGGATGAAAAGAGGAATCGAAAACAAGAAAAAAGAATTGCAAAAAAGCAGACTGAAAAAGGGGACGTCGATCTCACGGAACGGAGAAAACTTGATCAAAGTGCGGAGGGGAAAAAAAAAGGTCGAAAGGACTGGAGGGAAAAAAAAATATAAAAAGAAAGACGAAAAAGGAGGGGAAAGGCAAAAGATCAAACTGGGGGGTGACAAACTAAACAAAAACGCTCCCCATATAAAATCGACAGGAAGTTCAAAAAATTTCAAAAAAGGGGGAAAGGGAAAAGGGAAAGGACTTAGAGGGGCGACTAAAGCCACGAACAAGAATTGGCTCCTGGCCTACAAGGACACAAAGAACCATTCAATGAAATAAAAAAGACGGGGGGAAAGGGGGACCGGGAAAGTCCTTTGAAAAGAATCAAACCAGAATCTTAAAGGAAACCAAACTAGGGTGGACTGTTTGGGGTCAGGGGGGAGAAAGCGGGTCTTAGGGGAATAAAAGGAGGAAAACTAGGCGGGGGAAAGAACAATCACCCGACAGTGTAAACCAAAATCGGGGAGGGGAAAAATGCCCAATCGCCACGATTTTCTAGAATCCAAAGGGAAAAAAAATGGGGGGGGGGGGAATCAAGGGCATCAAAAGGAAAACGGAAAAAAAAAAATGAGAGGTGGGGGAGGGGAAGTATAAAGTAAAAACCAACCCGGGCTGGGATAGAAGGGAATCTGGGGTTGCAGCAACGATAAAAGACAGGCGGGAAAACAGAAAAAGGGGAAAATGGTAAGGGAGGGATGAAGGGGGGGGGGACATGAGGGGGAGAAAAAACTGCTTCAAGGGGGACCGGACGCACAAAAGGAAAAGGCAACCGGAGATCTACGTTGTCATGAGCATAAAAAGGAGAGGGAAAAAGAAAAGATCTCAGAAAAAACAACCGTGTGAGGGTCAGGGGAAAAGGGAGAAGGGCAAAAAAGGAAAAAACCTCTGAGGAAATGGCGCAAATGTCAGGCGGCAAAAGGCCGCATAAAAGTGAAGGAAAGCAGTGGGAAACATTCCAACGGAGAGGGATGTTTGAGAAGAACGGGGGGGGGCCGGGTCTCTCAAAAACCGTTTTCAAAGGAGCACATGGCCTCCGGACTGACTTTCCTTCTACGAAGGAAGAGGAAGTGGGGTTCAAAAAAACGACAAAAAAACAGATTCAGCCACTAAAGGAAAGAAAACCCTCTGGGAAAGTGGCATGGGGGATTTTCACTGGGAACTTTCCCCTAGTGACTGACTGACTTGGAAACCCCGGAACTACTTGCAATTCAGGGGGGGGGTAACAATCTGGACCCGAAAAGAGGGGGGTCGAAGACAAGAAAAAAAAGAAAGAGGGGGCGGGATCAGACCAGGTTGGGAACGATGGACGGTGCGAGCCGAGGGGGTGGGAACTCGACGGGCCACAAAGGAAATTGGAAGAAAAAGAGTAAACTGGAAAAAAGAAAAAAAAGAAAAAAAAGACACTTTATTGAGACGTCCCATGAAAAAGAGAGGAAGGTCTGGGAAGGGGTCAATAGAAACAATGTGGAGAAAGACATGGAAAGGGGGTTACAGGGATAAGATATCCAAAATGGTCCTGTCGATTGGGCAGAAAAGGGGGGGGCCGTCGGGGGGGAAACGGAAAAAAAAGAGGAAGGGACAGAGGGGAGAAATTGAGCAACTTGGCTCATGAAGATTAAAAGGTCCTGATACAAGAAATCCGAAAACTTTTGCGAAAAAAAAGGAAAAAAAAAAAACTGGAAAAGGGGGGGGTCAGATAAGAAACAGTCGTAGGGCAAAGGTTGTGAAGAAAAAAAAACCAGCTGGGGGAAAGACTAACAATTAGGAAAAAGAACTTGAAGTCTCAAGTTGCTCGAATACAGACGAGATAAAAAGTACATGAAGGGCAAAGGTTTGGGGGGGAACAGTGATCGGGGGGGCAACAGCCTTTGACGAACACTTCAAGGAAATCAGGGTTGGGCCGGGAAAGGGTGAAAGGTTTTAAAGTGAAAAGGGAAAGAAAAGAGGGGGGGGAGAGAGTCGGAAAGAAAAAGGCCGGGAAGCGGCGACAACGTCGGTGCCGCCGCAACAGAATTGAGACAAGACAAATAAAAAATGGGAACAGCGACCCGGGGAGGCGAAACAAAACAACTGGAACGTTGCGACAGGGGGGAAATCTTAAAAAAAAAAAAAAAAAAACCTCCGGGAAAAGGGAAAGAGAAGGGCCGAGAGAAGATTCCCTTCATATACGAGGCCTAACTGGGGGGGGAAGGTTCAAAAAACCAAAAAATAAGAAAAAAAGGGGGAAAGGGACAAAGGGGGGGCAAAAAAAATGGCCCGAAAAAACGAGCAGAGGAACGAAAAATCTCATCGAACTATTAAATAGAGAGGGAGATCCAAATTACAAGGGGTTGGTGGACAAAGCGGCAAAGAAAATGCAAATGGAATACAAGTGCAAGAAACGGCGTCTTACAAGAAAGGGGGGAACCGGGAGGGAAAAAAAAACAAAAATGAACCGCAGCTTTGACAAGATAGGGTGAAAGACAGAAGGAGACAAGAAAAGGGGGAAAGAAAAAGAAAGGGAGGGGCTGGGGGGGTTTTGTACTGTTGCGAAGAAAGCGGCAAGGGGGGGGGGGGAGGAAAGCAGCGGAGAGTGTCGATTCGAGAAAAGAAGGTTGCCAATCTCTGAGAGACAAGTGGGGGAAGCCGAAAAAACTCAAAAAGGAAAAAAATTGGACTGTCGGGGGGAAAGGAAGACAAACCGGGAATTACTTGTACACTCGGATGGAAGGGGGGGGGGATTGCAAAAAGACCAAAAGGAAAAGGATCACTACAAGGAGAGGAACAGGTCATAAAAGAGTCAACACTAAAAAAAAAACTTGCCTGGTTTCAAGGAACGATCAGGAGGGGGGGAAACAAGACGAAATCACAAAGGAAGGAAGTTGTAAAAATCAATTAAAGACCTATGCAGGCAAAAAACTAAAAATTATCCAAAACAACAGGCAGAAAATGGGGGAAAAAAAACCAAACGGGGAACTGGTCCTCTTCATTAAAAAGCAGGGGAAAGTAACCAGGGGTGGGAGCCCCGAATCATAAAAAAGGGGGGGATCCCAGAAAAAATGGTCTGTGAAAGAAAAGATGACAACCCTCGTATTGGAAAGACGGAAAAAAATGGAAGGGGCAAAAAAAACGCGTAAAAAAAACTTTGTCGAAAAAAGGAAAAGGAAATGTCAACAGACCAATTTGTTAAAGGACAACGGGGGGGGACCGCAGCAAGCTAGAAAGGGGTGAAAAGAAGGCGGGGGAAAGGATAGAGCAAAAACTAACATAATGCCCTGTTCAAAAGCCGTCAAAAGCAAACCAGAAGAAAAAATCAGGAAAAAGAGGGAAAAAACGCAGATCGAAAAGAAAAAACAAGGAGAAGGGGGCAGGGGGAAACGGATTGGGCTTCGGCATAGGGACCGCACCGGAAAACTCGCGGCCGTCGCCGCCAACAAGGGGGAGGAAGAAAAGAAAAAAAAAGGGGGCAAGAAGCCAGGAGAGAAAAGAGGCACCAATTGACTCAATGAAAATCCTTTCCAGCCGAAAAAAAGACAGATACGCAGAAACAAGGCTGCAACGGTTGGGGGGAAAAAGGGGGGAACCGGGTAAGAAAAGAAAATCGCGTGGAAGGAGGGAAAAATAAAAAATTGTTCGGCGGGGGGGTTGGTGTCCAAAGAAACAACGGAGGAAAGGTAACTTGCGAACAAAAGGGGGTGGCTGGGGGGTATTAATCCATCCGTCAACCAAAAACATACAACATCTATAGGGGGGGTCGCAGAAAAATGGAATAAGGGGGGAAAAAAAGATCGAAGAAACCGGTGGTGGAGGAAAGACTTGGACGGCAGTCGGGAACCAGCCAAAAAATGAGGGAAAAACGAAGTGGGAAAGTGAAGGAACACATTCTCAAACCGTTTCGAGTACAAAGGGGGGGACAGAAGAAAAGGGGACCCAGGGAAAACGCCTCCTACTCAGAAGGGGCAATCATTTTTGCCAAACAAAAGGGGGTAAAACCTTGGAAAAAAACCCACTCAATACTTTGAGAAAAGGCGGAAACAAACTGTTTTTTTGTGGGGGGTTTTGGGTTTTTTTTGTTGGGGTTTGGTTGGGGGGTTTGTGGGGGGGGGGGGTGTTGGGGGTTTGGTGGGGGGGTTTGTCCTCAGGGCGCCAAGGGACCACTAAAAAAAAACAAATCTGAGACGGGGGCACATTTTCTGGGGGGGGGCAAAAACAGGAGGGGTGTCCTTAGAAGCAAGGAAATTAGAGAGAAAGGGAGTAAAAGGGGTTCCTCATCAAAAAAAAAAAAAAGCTAAAAGTAAAAGAAAGGGGGGTAAAAGGAGGGGGGGGGGGAACGGAAAAGGGTTCAAAAGGACCGGGAAAAAAAAAGGAGTCACGTCAAAACCACCCCGGAATCAAGGGTCAGGGAAGAAGCAGTCAAACAGCAAAAAACAAGAAAAAAAAAATGGGGTTGTGGGAAATGGGCAAGGGACTAAAAAACCGCCGCCGAAGAATCGAGGAAGAACAAACAAAACTTAAGGGGGATAGAGAAAAACTCATAAAATGCCAGGGGTTCTACGAAAAAGGGTTTTGCGCTGTCTTTTTGTGGAGGGGGGGGAGAAGTTCCTGGGGGGTACGGAATGAGTAAAGAAAAGGGGAAGGGGCAAAGGGACCGGGAAAAAGGGGGGGAAAAAGGGCCGAGGAAAACGATTGGAAAGGAGGTTCAAGTGTTTATAGTTAAAGTTCTGCCAAAAGGAACGAAGAAGGGAGGCACAAAAAAGGAATTCGAAACCTTTTCAAAAAAAAAAAAGGAGGGAGGCAGAGAAAAAAAGGGCAATCAAGGGGGCACGAAGTGCCGCAAAAACAACAACATCAAGATATGCAAAAACAGCGACAAAAAAAAGGGGGGAGGATGCGTGGAAGGACATGAGGGAAAATGGGAAAATTAGTGAAATCAGGAAAATGGAAACTGACGACAACAGTCCTAAACGGAACGGAGGACCAAGCAAAAAAAAATGAAAGGGAGAGGAAAAAGTAACGTCATGGACAGAATTCAAGAAGTTACTTGAGATCGGGCAAAAAAAAGAAACCATGGGGGAGAAACGAAAACATAAAAGATACCAGTGTCAAAACACAAGGGAGAAGGGATGAAGCTCAGACTAAGTTGGTAAGTCCAAGGGAAAAGGAAAAAAAAATCGAAGTGGAAGCAGCGATCTAGTGGGCGGAAGGGATGTCACAGCATACCCGGAGGGGTTTGCCTGAAACTTCCCGAGGGGACACTGCGCAAAGGAACAAAAAAATAGGCATGGGGTAGGGAGGGGAAAAAGGGGGTGGGAGAAGGGAAAAAGCTCATCCAAAAATTGGGGACGGCAGAAAGAAGTTCATTAAGAGGCCGCTGCAGAAAAAGAAAGGGGGAAGGCTCATTGGGGGGGCTAAAAGACCGCAAGTAATAGACTTGACGGGGACCCGGTGAGGGCCGCGCAGGAAACACCCCTCGGAGTTGCGTCAATCTAGGAAAAGGGAAATAAGCAGAGAGAACGACAAAAAAAAAAAAAGGTGGGGGTGAAGAAAAAAAAGTTATGGAAGAAGAGGCGGGGGACGAAAACCGGTCAAAACATGGGGGGAGATTTTTCATCAAATTGCAGCCGCAAAAAAACGGGGGGGGGCAACGCTAGGAAGTCTTAGATAGAGGCCCAGGGGATTGAAAAAAAAAAAAAAAAACTGGTGAGAAAGAAAGAGATGAAAATAAAAAAGGAAAAGGTGCAGGTCCACCTCCGTCCCAAGGAGGCCATCGCCAATCCGCGTTAGGACTGGGGATTGGGAGCAAAACCAAACAGTTCCATTAACGGGAAAGGGAAAACGAATCAAGGAGGATCTTGGGGAAACAACGGAACCAAAAGCTTTCGCTATACCGGTGCATAAATTGGGTGGGAGAGAACAAAGAAATGAACAACGCTCCGGCGAAGACGAAGAATGCAAAACAACATGTAGGCGGGGCCGGGCCGCCACTTGCGGCAAAAAAGGGAGGGGAAAAGAAAGATCGTAGAGATGTCAAAGTGTAGGACGTTGGCTGAAAAATATACAACGAAAAGGTGTAGGAATACTGGGGGGGGGGGGAAGACTTTGGGAAACCGTCAGAGAAAAAAAGACGTTGATTAAAAGGCTAAACCTGCATCGGGGGAACCAACATAAAGGAAAGAAGAATTACACTAACCAAAAGGAAAAAAAAATCGACAGTAAAA